>Ga0302314_10005723_pt1 | contig 22606 bp, 24 predicted proteins | sample III_Palsa_N2_3_FD_200533 | JGI IMG/M metagenome (GOLD analysis project Ga0302314, IMG submission 200533) | Peat permafrost microbial communities from Stordalen Mire near Abisko, Sweden - III_Palsa_N2_3 | ecosystem: Environmental > Terrestrial > Soil > Palsa > Peat permafrost | place: Sweden... | reverse complement strand
CGCTGCTGGGCGGCCTGCTTGAGTGGGTCGACGCCCATCTTGGGGAAGATACGCTGGTGGCAGCCGGCCACCGGGTCGTCCACGGCGGCCGGGATTTCACCGGACCGGTGCGCTTGGACAATTTCGTGCTGACGGCATTGGATGCGCTGACGCCGCTTGCCCCATTGCACCAGCCGCACAGTCTGTCGCCGGTGCGGGCGATCATGTCGCTGCGGCCGGCTCTGCCGCAGGTCGCGTGCTTCGACACCGCGTTCCACCACACCATGTCGGCGGTTGCGACACGCTACGCATTGCCCCGCTCGTATGAGGACGAGGGCGTCCGGTGCTACGGATTTCATGGCCTGTCGTACGAATATATCGCCGGCGCCTTGCGTGAAACTGCGCCTGCGCTCGCCGCGGGAAGGGTGATCGTCGCGCATCTCGGGAATGGCGCCAGCCTCTGCGCCATGGCGGAGGGCCGCAGCGTCGACACCACGATGGGCTTCACTGCGCTCGATGGGCTGGTGATGGGTACGCGATCGGGGGCGATCGATCCGGGTGTGATCCTCTACCTGTTGCAGCAGAAGCACCTGGCAGCCTCCGAGGTCGAGGAAGTTCTGTATAAACGCTCCGGGCTGCTGGGAGTGTCCGGAATTTCCAGCGACATGCGCGACCTGCTCGGCAGTGCCGACATCCACGCCCGCGAGGCCGTCGAATTGTTCGTGTTCCGCATCGCGCGGGAGGCGGCAGCCCTCGCCGGCACGCTCGGCGGGCTCGACGGTTTTGTGTTCACCGCGGGAGTAGGCGAGCACGCCGCTCCCATTCGGCAAGCGGTCTGCGAGCGTCTGGCCTGGCTGGGGGTAATCGCGGACGCTGATGCCAACACAAAGGGTGCTGGCACGATCAGTGCTGCGGCAAGTCGCGTCGAAGTGCGGGTTATTCCGACCAATGAGGAGATCATGATCGTGCGGCATACGATCGGAGTACTTGGCATCTGAGGGGCGGAAGCCGTCCACCTACAGCAGCTCAATCTACCCTGGAAATGACTAAATGACGATCCTGATCATCGTCATTGTCAAATGAGCGCAGGGTTGTGGACAGTCGCCGAGGCGAAAGCGAAGTTCACCGAGCTCGTCGATCAGACTCGGACCGGTGGTCCGCAAACGATTACCAAGAACGGCCGCACCGCCGTCGTCGTGGCCGCGGTTGCGCGGAACGTTTCGGACTTCGAGACTTTGTGCATTCGCTTGATCAAGCCTGGAGTAACGCGCTCTAAAAGTGGCTCCACCCAGCGCGTGGCAGCGCAATTGGCTCACCGTGCGCATCGAGCAGCGTCACCTCGGGTTCGCCCGCATGGCAAATACCGATGCGGGTGATTTTCACGCCGACCCTGCGCGCCGTCTCCACCAATGCGGCTTCGCGATCCGGCGGCACCGCGAGCACCAGCTCGTAATCATCGCCGCCGGCCAGCATGTCTGCCAATCGATCGGGAAAGCGCGCGGCTTGATCAGAAATCGGCACGTCCGGCACCTGCACGGTAATTGCAAGCCGGCTAGCCCTCGCGATATGCCCAAGTTCCTGCGCCAATCCGTCCGACACGTCGATCGCAGCACTCGCGAGCCCGCTGATCGGCAGCGCATTGCGTGGGGCCGGCAGGTTATAGCGTCCGGCGAGATAGCTGTCAGGATCGCTGATCTCGCCGCGTGCGGCCGCAAGCCCCAGGATCCCATCGCCGATGGTGCCGGTAACGTAGACCAGGTCGCCGGCGCGCGCACCCGAGCGCCGCACCGCCTGACCCCAAGGCACCGCTCCCAGGATGGTGATTGACGCCACGATAGGTCCGCGGGTTGAAGCCGTATCGCCTCCGAACAGGAAAACATTGAAGCTCTTCTGGTCTTCCGCCAAACCGGCAGCGAAGCCCCGCAGCCATTCGTTGCCGATGGTCGTGGGCAAGCACAGCGTGAGCAGATAACCAAGCGGGCGCGCGCCCATCGCGGCAAGGTCCGAGAGGTTGGTTCGCAAAAGCTTGCGCGCAAGCAGGCTGGGGTCGGCGCCCCCGAGGAAGTGGGTATGTTCGACCATCGCGTCGGTCGAGATCACGATATCTTCGCCAGGTGGCACCGCGAGGATCGCCGCATCGTCGGCGAGGTTCAAACCTTCCGGTCCCGCCAGGGGCCGGAAATATTCATCGATCAGCTTGAATTCGTTTGGCAGTATCATCGATTTGCACCCGCAAGTTGCAGGAAGAATCTTCTTTTTGTGAACAAAAAGAAGCAAAAAGACTTTGTCAATTGGAGTGCACCGGCCGAAGTCGGTGTGCTCCAGGTGTCAAAGGTTTTTTGCTTCTTTTTTCAAAAAAGATGCTTCTACGCTTACTCGAATTCCCCAGCTCTCAACTGGTGTGCCAGCCGATCGAGCAGTCCGTTCACCAACCGCGCCTCATCGCCGCTAAAGAACCCATGAGCCACGTCGAGGTATTCATTGATGATCACTCTCGATGGTGGTCCTTCCGGCTCAGCCATTTCCGCCGCACCGGCGCGGAGCAGGCTGCGCAGCACCGCGTCGAGCCGTCCCAACGGCCACTCGGCGGGGAGTGCATCGACGATCATGGCGTCGAGCCGGTCCGCGGACGCCGCGGCGGCGCGCACGATATGGGTGAACAGCGCGATATCGGCGTCGGGCAGGCGGTCTTCGTCGACGCTTTCACTGGGTGGCTGGTTGAGGCGGTGGCGGACGAACTGATCGATGACCAGGTCAAGCGGGTCGCCGGTCTGGTCGGCCTGGTACAGCGCCTGCACGGCAGCGACGCGGGCGAAGGTGCGGCCACGCGGCGGTGATTTGCCGGCCTTCGCGGCCATTACCAGGAACCTAATCGGCGCGTCGCGCTGATCTGTCCGAGCACGGCCTCCGCCGCTTCGGCGCCTTTGTTGTGTTCATCCGGCTGGGAACGGGCTTCCGCCTGGGCCATCGTATCCACGGTGAGCAGTCCGCAGCCAAGTGAAATGCCGTATCGCAAGGAAACCTCCATCAGGCCATGCATGGTGGCAGAACAGAGGAATTCGTAATTGTCGGTCTCGCCGCGCACCACGCAGCCGAGCGCGATATAGCCATCGAAGTGCCGCCGGCCGCGCAGAGCCAGCCGGATCACCTGCGGCAGTTCGAACGCGCCGAACACATCCAGGATCCCGTGGGTGCAGCCGACCGGGCCCATGACGGCGATGGCTCCTTCGGTCAGGCCCTCGACCACGCTGCGGTAATAGGGTGCCCGCACCAGCAGGATGTGAGGGTAGGGGCCCGGTATCTTGAGAGCACGATCGCGTGGTGACTTTTCGTTGATCAAGCGGGGGACTCCACGTCGACGCCATGCTGCCCAACCACGTTGAGCCCGTAGCCTTCCAGCCCTACGATATGGCGGGAATGATTTGAAATTAAAATCATCTCCCGCACGCCCAATTCCCGCAGAATCTGAGCGCCGATACCATAATGGCGCAATTCGGATTCGGGCGGCTGTTTTTGTTCGAGTTGCGCCACGCGTTTTGAAAGCGCTGTTGGCGAGCGGTCCGAGAGCAGTACGATCACGCCTCGTCCGGCTTCGGCGATTACCCGCATCGCGCCGTGCAATACGTCCCAGCGCGGCCCGACGGTGAGGTCATGGACCAGATCCGTGGCATGCATGCGCACCAGGACCGGGTCGCCGGAAGCAGTGTTGCCTTTGCTCAGCGCCATATGTTCGGTCTGATCGGGGGCGGACCGGAACACGCTCACCTTCCATTCGCCGGACTCGGTGTTGTGAATGGTACCGGTGGTGACCAGCCGCACCAGCCGCTCGGTGCGGCGGCGATAGGCGATCAGGTCGGCGATGGTGCCGAGTTTGAGGCGATGGGTTTTGGCGAATTCCACCAGGTCGGGCAGCCGCGCCATAGTACCGTCTTCGTTCAGCACCTCGCAGATCACGCCGGCGGCGGAAAGCCCCGCGAGCCGGGCGATATCCACGGAAGCCTCGGTATGGCCGGCGCGCACCAGCGTGCCGCCGTCTAGCGCTGCCAACGGAAACACATGGCCGGGGCTTACTATGTCGTCCGGCACGCCGTCCGGGTTGATCGCGGCGGCGATGGTGCGGGCGCGGTCGTGGGCGGAGATGCCGGTCGTGACGCCGTGCCGCGCCTCGATCGACACGGTGAACGCGGTTTGATGCCGGGTTCCATTGTCCCGCGACATCGCTGGCAAGCCGAGCTTCTCGACCCGCGCCTTGGTAAGCGCGAGACACACCAGGCCGCGGGCGTGGCGGATCATGAAGTTCACCGCCTCGGGGGTCGCGAACTGTGCCGGGATCACCAGATCGCCTTCGTTTTCGCGGTCTTCGTCGTCGACCAGGATGAACATCCGGCCTGACCGCGCTTCCTCGATGATCTCCTCGGTGGTGGAGATGTGGGCGCGCAGTCGCGCGGCGGTTGGATTACTGGTCATGAAAACTCCGCGAGGCGAGCCACATACCGCGCCAGCATATCGATTTCCAGATGGACAATGTCTTCAGGGTTCAGTTGACCCAACGTGGTAGCCTCCGCGGTGTAGGGGATGATGTTGACGCCGAAGCGCGCGCTTCCCGCTTCATCGTCATGGACTTCGTTCACCGTGAGCGCGACGCCATCCACGGTGATCGAACCTTTCGGCGCAATAAAGCGCGCAAGCTCGGAGGGAACCTCGAACAGCAGCCGTTCCGAGGCGTTTTCGCGCTGCCGCGACACCAGCACGCCAGTGCCGTCGACGTGCCCCGACACGATATGGCCGCCGAGTTCGTCGCCGACTTTCAGCGCGCGTTCGAGATTGATCCGCGTGCCCTCGCGCCAGGTGCCGATCTTGGTCTTGGAAATGGACTCGGCCGACACCTCGACCGCGAACCAGTCGGCATCCCGTTCGATTACGGTGAGGCAGCATCCCGAACAGGCGATCGAGGCGCCAAGTGCCACGTCCGCGGCACTCCCAGGTATGCCGATCGCCAACCGCATGTCGCGCCCGTCGCCGATCGCTCTAAGTTCTCGTATGGTGCCAATCGCAGTGATAATGCCCGTGAACATGCGTTATCTCTCGTATTCGCTGCATAAATCGGAACCGTAGCGGATCGTCTCAATGAACTTGAACCGGCGTAGGGCGGCAAGTTCGGTCAGCCCGAATTCCTGTACCGCGGGCCAGCCGTCGCCGCCCATCACGGCGGGGGCGTGAAACCAGACGATGCGATCGACCAGATCGGCGCGGATCAGCGAGGCTGCCAGCCTGGCGCCGCCTTCGACCAAAAGCCGGGTGATACCCTTTGCCGCCAAGGCCCTGAGCCCGTCGTCGACGGCAATCCCTACCGGACCGCCCGGCACCGGCAACAGGCTTACACCGTCCATATCCAGACCCTGTGCCCGCTCCAGATCGACATCGGCGCGATGGAGCAGCCACACCGGATGCTGGAGTGCGGTGACCGCAAGCCGCGACAGATGCGGGGTACGAAGGCGGCTATCGGCCACCACCCGCACCATCGGCACCGCCTTCATCCCGGCGATGCGGCAAGTCAAATCCGGATCATCGGCTAGCACCGTGCCCACGCCCACCATCACTGCGTCATGTCTCGCCCGCAGCGCATGCACCGCGCGGCGAGCTTCAGCACCGGTAATCCACTGGCTTTCGCCGGTACGCGTGGCGATCCGGCCGTCGAGCGTGCTCGCGAGTTTGAGCGTGACCAACGGCCGGTCAAGGAGAATCCTGGACAGAAAACCCTGATTGGTCCGATCGGCTTCCTCGCGCAGCAGACCGAGTTCGACCTGGATCCCGGCCTCCTCGAGCCGCGCGATGCCGCCACCATTAACGCGGGTATCCGGGTCGGTCGCCGCTACCACCACTCGTGCGACACCAGCTGCGATCAGCAAATCGGCACAGGCGGGGCCTCGGCCGGCGTGGCAGCAAGGCTCCAGCGTGACATAGAGGGTGGCGCCGCGGGCTGCGGGTCCGGCCTGTTCGAGCGCCATTGCTTCGGCATGGGGCCGCCCTGTGGGTTGGGTGAAACCGCGGCCGACCACGCGACCGTCGCGCGCGAGCACCGCGCCCACCGCGGGGTTGGGCCATACCGAGCCCAGACCGCGGCGAGCAAGTCCCAGCGCCGCCAGCATGTGTTCGCGGTCCGCATCCATCACGACGGTTCTTCCGGAGGATCATGCAATGGCTCGTCGCCCAGTCCGCCCAGAAAAGTTTCGAAATCGCGGGTTTCGCGGAAATCGCGATAGACGCTGGCGAAGCGCACGTATGCCACCGCGTCTACTGCCTTGAGGGTTTCCATTACTGCCTCACCCACGTCGGCCGAGGTGATTTCATTCTCGCCCGACGCTTCGAATTGGCGGACCAAGCCGTTCACGATCCGTTCGATGCGTTCTTCATCGACTGGGCGCTTATTCAGCGCGACGCGGATCGACCGCGCGATTTTCTCGCGCTCGAACGGCACCTTGCGCCCGTCGGATTTGATCACGGTGAGTTCCCGCAATTGCACCCGTTCGATGGTGGTGAATCTTTGTCCGCAAGAAGCGCAAAACCGCCGCCGCCGGATTGCCGCCCCGCTTTCCGAGAGTCGGCTATCCTTCACCTGGGTATCCTCATGGCCGCAGAAGGGGCAGCGCAAGCGTGTAGTATCCTCATCTTATTCACAAAAGTTTTTGCTTCTTTTTTCAAAAAGAAGACTTCTGCTTCTTAAAGTTTCAAGCAAAGGTAGAAGTCTTCTTTTTGAAAAAAGAAGCAAAAACTTTTGTCAATTGTAGATCGGGAAACGACCACACATCTCCAGCACGCGCGCGCAGATGGCGGACTCGGCTACCGCGTTCGAACCGTCGTTCGAACTTGCCAAACCTTCCAGCACTTCGTTGATCATCAGGCCGACCTCGCGGAATTCGGCGGTGCCAAAACCGCGTGTGGTGGCGGCCGGCGTGCCTAGCCGAATCCCTGACGTGATGGCCGGCTTCTCGGGATCGAACGGGATTGCGTTCTTGTTGGTGGTGATCGCGGCCCGGCCCAACGTCGCCTCGGCAGCCTTGCCGGTAACACGCTTGGGACGTAGATCGACCAACATCAGATGACAATCGGTGCCGCCGGTCACGATATCCAGGCCACATTCGGCCAATGTCGCGGCCAATGTCTTGGCGTTTGCCACAATGGCGGCCTGATATGTGTGGAAATCGGGGCGCAGCGCCTCGCCGAAAGCTACCGCCTTCGCCGCGATCACATGCATCAGCGGGCCGCCTTGCAGCCCGGGAAACACCGCCGCATTGATCCGCTTGGCGAGATCGCCGTCGTTGGTCAGGATCATGCCGCCCCGCGGGCCGCGCAGAGTCTTGTGCGTGGTCGTGGTCGCGATGTCCGCGTGAGGGAAGGGGCTCGGGAACAAACCCGCTGCCACCAGCCCGGCGAAATGCGCCATGTCGACCACGAATATCGCGCCGACCTCGTCGGCCACCGCGCGGATGCGGGCGAAATCGATGAAACGCGGATAGGCCGACCCGCCGGCGATGATCAGCTTGGGCTTTTCCGCGCGTGCCAGACGCTCCAATTGCTCATAATCGAGCAACCCGTCCTCGCGTCGTACGCCATACTGCACCGCATTAAACCACTTGCCGGAAAGCGCCGGCGCGGCGCCATGGGTAAGGTGCCCACCCGCAGCCAGACTCATACCCAGAATGGTGTCGCCCGGCTGCAGCAGCGCCAGCATTACCGCGCCATTGGCTTGCGCACCCGAATGCGGCTGCACATTGGCGTAGCCGACCCCGAACAGCTTGCACGCTCGATCGATCGCCAACTGCTCGGCGATGTCGACCTTCTCGCAACCGCCGTAATAGCGGCGGCCGGGATAGCCCTCAGCGTATTTGTTGGTGAGCACGCTGCCCTGGGCTTCCAGCACCGCGGCGGAGACCATATTTTCGCTCGCGATGAGCTCGATGCCATCCTGCTGGCGGGCGAGCTCGGCCGCGAGCACGGCGGCGATCTCGGGATCGGTGTCGGCAAGGGGCGCCGTAAAGAAGCGATGCAGCGCGGTATCCGGCTTTTTCTTGTTCATCGGACGGCTCCTTCGCCAGGGCTGATGATAGCTGGGTTGATCTTGGCGAGGCGCGCGTCGTGGCGACCGCCTTCATAGGATGTGGCGAGAAAGGTCTTTACGATGTCGAGCGCGACCTCCTCGCCGGTGGTACGCGCGCCGAGGGCGATCATGTTGGCGTCGTTATGGGCGCGGGCAAGGCGTGCACCGGTGGTATCGTGCAACAAAGCGCAGCGGATGGCGGAATGGCGGTTGGCGGCGATCGACATGCCGATCCCGCTGCCACAGACCAGGATGCCGTACTGGGCCTCGCCGGCGACGATCTTCCAGCAGGCCTGGTGGGCGAAATCCGCGTAGTCGCAGCGCGCGTCGGTTTCGGTTCCGGCGTCGAGCACAGTGTACCCCTGCTCCGCGAGCTTTTGCTTGAGGAGGTTCTTCAGTCCGAGCCCGGCATGGTCGGCCGCGAGCACGATTGGGGACATCTGATGTGTCATGGCGGGCTGCTCTAACATGGGTTGCGGGCGGTTAGAAGTGGCCCACTTACGCGCCGCGGTATGCATCGGCAATTCCGTGCCATGGCGCGGCATCGCGATGGGCAACTTCACCCACGACCAAGCTGTAGAACCCGATTACCCCGTCCCCCTGGATACCGACATAGGTTGCGCCGCCCTTGCTTGTTGGTTGCTGCGTAACGGATCAAAAATCGATCGAGGTCGGACTGTCCGCAGGTAACCCCTCAATGGCGTGGTAACGTCGAAGCTTTTCGACGCGCAATGCCGCGGTCCTTCCCGGCCGGGCGGGTCGAAGATCGATGGTTCGGTCATCAGGCCGTGCAGCCGTGGCAGGTCTCGCGGCGGCGCATCGAGCGCGGCCATGGAAGCCTCCCTTTGTTCAGGACCGAGCTCAAACCGCCGGCGATCAGCCAACGCCTCGGTGGCCCGGGCGAGCGCGCAATCGGGCACGAATTGTGAGACCGTTCGTTGTGTGGCCGCCGCGGCCGCGTAAAAAGTGCGTTTCGCTTCCGGCGCCGGCCTGATGTCGCGTTTGTCAGTGCTGGCAGAATTTCCAGGCGTGGTCCCGCTCCTCAGGAGCTACGATAGCAGAGGCGCCAGACAATCGCACGACGGTTCGGGCCCTAGAACTACCGACATCGATCAAGCGTCACAAAGCTGGCCTTTCCCCGCACCTTATGTTTGTCTCCCATCCAAGCCGCACCCACGAGAGGAATTCCATGTCCGCGACCGCAGCGAACCTATTCTGGCGCAAATCCATGGCTTCCCTGACCACAACGGATGCATCGGAGCCGCAGTTGCGCCGGTCGCTGGGCCCGGTCTCACTTGTAATGCTTGGTATCGGCTGCATCATCGGCGCCGGGCTCTTCGCCCTCACCGGCATCGTCGCTTCGACAAACGCTGGGCCGTCCGTGGTGCTGAGCTTCGTGGTCGCCGCGGTCGGCTGCGGCTTCGCCGGTGTGTGCTACGCCGAACTCGCGAGCATGATCCCGGTCTCCGGCTCCGCTTACACCTACGCCTATGCCACCATGGGCGAGCTGGTCGCCTGGATCATCGGCTGGGATCTGGTGTTGGAGTATGCGGTGGCCGCGGCCGCGGTCGCAGTGAGCTGGTCGGCCTATATGACTAAGCTGCTGGCCTCTGTCGGCCTGGTGATACCGCCGCAATACGCCGCCACTCCGTTCGACCTGGTCCATGTCGCCGGTGGCGCGACTGCGCACGGCATCGTCAATCTCCCGGCACTGTTTGTCATCGTAGTGCTCTCGTTGCTGCTGATGCGCGGTGTCACCGAGTCGGCCGCGGTCAACAACGTGATCGTGGTAGTGAAAGTGGTGGTGGTAATATTGGTGGTCTGCTTCGGCATTCCCTACATCCATTTCGCCAATTATCACCCGTTCATTCCGCCCAACACCGGCGCCTTTGGCTCGTTCGGTATCTCGGGCATCATGCGCGGTGCCGGCGTGCTGTTCTTTGCCTATATCGGGTTCGATTCGGTCTCCACGGCGGCACAGGAAGCCCGCAATCCCGCGCGGGACATGCCGATCGGCATCATCGGATCGCTGATCATCTGCACCATTCTCTACCTAGCGTTCGGCTTCGTCCTTACCGGCATGTTGAACTATCACGCCATGGCGGGCGACCCGACGCCGGTCGACACCGCGATTGCGCTCACTGGCCGGCCGTGGCTCGAGACGGTGGTCACAATCGGGATCATCGGCGGCTATACCACGGTGATCCTGGTGTCGCTCTATGGCCAGTCCCGGGTGTTCTACTGCATGGCCCGCGATGGTCTGCTGCCGCCGCTATTCGCCCGCGTACATCCTCGGTTCGACACGCCGGTCCTGTCCCAACTGATCTTCATGATCTTCACCGGCGCCTTGGCCGCATTCCTGCCGCTCCAGGAGTTGGGGGACATGACTTCCATTGGCACCCTGCTCGCGTTCGTAATCGTGTGCGTCGGCGTGATGGTGCTGCGCCACACCCACCCCGACCAGCCGCGCCGCTTCAAGGTGCTTGGGAGCCCTGCGATTCCGGTGCTTGGCATTCTGGTATGCCTGGCGATGATGGTTTCACTCGACTGGCTGGTGTGGGTCCGGCTGGTGGTTTGGCTCGTGATCGGGCTGTCGATTTATTGGTTTTACGGGCGCTGGCACGCGTTCAGGAAGTGAGGTCATGACGTTAGGGCAATTCCCCGCCACTCGCCTGCGCCGCAACCGCACTGATGCGTGGACACGGCGGCTGGTGGCGGAGCATCGCCTGTCGGTGGACGATTTGATCTGGCCGGTATTCGTGATCGAAGGGCAGGGGGTGGTTTCGGACGTCGCGTCCATGCCTGGCGTGGTGCGAGTAACATTGGACCGCCTGGCGGCGCACGTGGAAGCCGGAGTGAAGTTCGGCATCCCCGCGGTGGCGCTGTTTCCCGCGACACCGGCCGAGAAAAAGAACGCCGAGGGGACGGAATCGGGCAATCCGGAGAATCTTCTGTGCCAAGCCACACGGTTGCTGAAGCGGGAATTCCCCGGACTGGGTCTGATCGGCGACGTGGCGTTGGATCCCTACACCGATCACGGTCATGATGGCGTGCTGCGCGACGGTTATGTGGCCAACGATGCCACGGTGGAAATCCTGATGCGTCAAGCGCTGAACCAAGCCGAGGCTGGGATCGATATCATCGCGCCAAGTGACATGATGGACGGAAGGATAGGGGCGATCCGCGCCGCTTTGGACGAGAATGGTTTGATCCACACCAGGATCATGGCTTATTCGGCGAAGTATGCCTCGGCGTTTTATGGACCGTTCCGTGAGGCTCTGGGATCGTCGGTATCGCTCAACGGCGACAAGAAGACCTATCAGATGGACCCCGCCAACAGCGACGAGGCGTTGCGCGAAGTGGCTTTGGATATTGCCGAGGGCGCGGACATGGTCATGGTAAAGCCGGGGATGCCGTATTTGGACATTGTGCGCCGGGTTGTGGATCGGTTCGGCGTACCGACGTTCGCGTATCAGGTTTCGGGCGAGTATGCGATGTTGATGCATGCGATCCGTGCCGGGGCGTTGGATCATGATCGGGTGATCATGGAATCATTGATGTGTTTCAAGCGTGCCGGCTGTGCTGGCGTGTTGACCTATTTCGCGCCCGCAGCTGCCGAGATTTTAGGTCGAGTCTGAACATGTCCAAAAGTTTTTGCTTCTTTTTTCAAAAAGAAGACTTCTAGCCTGTTCTTTTTCTGACTTGAGGATAGCATGACCACTCTGCGCTCCGACTACGCTCGTCCGACTTTCCTGGTCAGTGATGTATCGCTGAACTTCGATCTGGAGCCGCGGGCCACCAAGGTGTTGGCGCGCACCAAATTCACCCGCCAAGACCCCGGTGATTTGTTCCTGAACGGCGAGGCGTTACGTCTGATCTCGGTAAAGCTCAACGGCCTGGAGCATCCTGTCGAAGTCGTGTCTCATGGAATATGGCTGCGCGGCGTCCCGGATGCCTTCGAGCTTGAGATCGAGAACGTCATCGACCCAAGCACCAACACCGAACTTTCCGGTCTGTATCTCTCCGGCGGCAACTTCTTCACCCAGTGTGAAGCCGAGGGTTTCCGCCGCATCACCTACTTCCCGGATCGCCCCGACGTAATGGCGCGTTACGTGGTGACGCTCGTCGCGGATAAGGCCGCCTGCCCAGTACTGCTATCCAACGGCAACCCCGACGGCGACGGCGCGCTGCCGGACGGCCGCCATTGGGCGCGCTGGCGCGATCCGCATCCGAAACCTTGCTATCTGTTCGCGCTGGTAGCCGGCCAACTCGAGGCGCTGCGCGATAAATTCATCACCAGTTCCGGCCGCCTGGTCGATCTGGCGATCTGGGTGCGGAAGCCGGATCTGGATCGCTGCGATCATGCGATGCTGTCGCTGAAGGAAGCGATGCGCTGGGATGAGAAAGTGTTCGGTCTGGAATACGATCTCGACATATTCAACATCGCCGCCGTCAGCGATTTTAACATGGGCGCGATGGAGAACAAGAGTCTCAACGTGTTCAATACCAAATACGTGCTGGCGCGGCCGGATACCGCGACTGATACTGATTATGAAGGCATCGCCTCGGTGATCGCCCACGAGTATTTCCATAACTGGACCGGCAACCGTGTGACCTGCCGCGACTGGTTTCAGCTCTCGCTGAAGGAAGGCCTCACGGTCTACCGCGATCAGGAATTCTCCGCCGATCAGGGCAGCCGCGCCGTGAAGCGAATTTCCGAAGTCCGCCGCCTGCGCGCCACCCAATTCCCCGAAGACGCCGGCCCGCTCGCCCATCCGGTGCGGCCTGATTCGTACGTCAAGATCGATAACTTCTATACCGCGACGGTTTACCAGAAAGGCGCCGAGGTGGTGCGAATGCTGCAAACCCTGATCGGTCGCGACAAATTCCGCAAAGGCATCGACCTCTACTTCGCGCGCCACGACAATCATGCCGTGACCATCGAGGACTTCGCGAAAGCGATGGAAGATGCATCGGGTGTCGATCTGTCGCGGTTCCGGATCTGGTATGGCCAGGCCGGCACGCCGGTGGTGACGGTCAGCACCCAATTCAATGCCGAGCGCGAGAGTTTCCAGGTTACGCTGCGGCAGCACACCGATCCGACGCCCGGACAGGAACAGAAGCAACCGGTTCCGATCCCGGTGGCGCTCGCTTTGCTCGACGCGAAAGGTCACGAAATCCCCCTGCGTCTGGTGAGCGAAAACCAAGCCCATGGCACTGAACGCGTGATATTGTTCCAGGAAGCCGAAGCCAGCTTCACTTTTCTCGATGTAGTCGGCGAGCCGGTGGTTTCGCTGCTACGAGGCTACTCAGCGCCGGTGAAGCTGGCCGGACGGAGTGAGACCGACCTCGCTTTCCTCGCAGCGCGCGACCAGGATCCGTTCAGTCGTTGGGATGCGCTGCAATCGTTTGCGACCGGCAAGCTATTGCGGCGTATCGCCGGCGAAGAAGTGGATTTCAGCGATCTGATCGCGGCACTCGGTGCTGCCTTGGACTTGGCCAGCACCGACCCCGCCTATGTTGCCGAGTTGCTTACTCTTCCTGGCGAGTCCTATATCGCCGATCAGATGAAGTTCGCCGAACCAGGTCTGATCCATACCGTGCGCGAAGCGTTGCGCGCCGAGATCGGACGCGCGCATTTCGATCGTTTCAGCGCCCTGATCGATGGCTTGGCGCAACCGGGCCCACTAATGTTGAACGGGATGGCTATCGGCAAGCGCTCGCTCCGCGGTGTGGCGCTCGCCTACATCGTCTGTGCCGAACCTGGCGAGGCGGCGCGCGCCAAGTCGTTGTTCGATGCTGCGCCCAACATGACCGAGAGTCTCGCAGCACTCTCGGTATTGAACAACGTCGATTGCCCAGAGCGCGATCAGGCACTGGCGGCGTTTCACGAAAAATGGCGCCAAGATCCGCTGGTACTGGATAAATGGTTCACCATCCAAGCCACGTCGTCGCTGCCAGGCGCCACCGAACGAGTTCGTGATTTGCTCGCGCATCCCGATTTCGACATTGGCAATCCCAATCGCGCCCGCAGCGTGATCGCCGCATTCCCGGCCGGCAACCCGGTGCACTTCCACGCTGACGACGGCACCGGTTATCGATTGCTCGCCGATGCGATCTTGGCGCTCGACCCGCGCAACGGTCAGGTGGCGGCGAGACTGGTGCAACCACTCACCGCATGGCGCCGCCAGCCCCCGGCGCGAGCAGTGCTGATGCAAGGGGAATTACGGCGGATTCTGGCGACGCCAGGTTTAAGCGAAGGGACTAAGGAAATCGTTGGGAAATCGGTAGGATAGGGGAAGCATCTTGTTTGAAAAAAAGAAGCAAAAAGACTTTTGTCCATTGGAGCGCACCGCCCGCGGACCGCGCACCCTTAATTGACAAAGTTTTTTTGCTTCTTTTTGTTCACAAAAAGAAGATTCTTCCTTAATCTTCCCGACTCTAGCTCGCCGCGTCGACTCCGCGCACCCGCGCCACGAACGAAGCCAGCACTGCCGGCGACCCAGCGCTCGCGGCCCAATACTCCCGCACTCCATCGTTCCAATAATTAATCTCCATACCCCGATACTCCGCCTCACGCACGCCGTGCGCGGGCTCGCCGTTCGCCGGCCAGATGCACAACGTCACCTTCTGCCCCGCCTGCACGTAATCCAGCACCTGTGCACGATGGCCGGCAACTACGTCCTCCCGCGCACTCGCAAGCCGGAAACCCGGGGCACTGGGCGCCCGACCTTCGACCGCAAGCGCTGCCCCACTTCGCATCGCCGCGTCGCGCACCGCCATTAACTCGCCTTGCTGGTGTGCGTTCGGCAATACCGCGAGCATAACCATCGCCGCTATCGCGGCACCCACTGCCAGCGACGCCAGACTTGGCCACCACACGCGCGGCCTGACTTGGATCACCCGGCTCTCATCACTGCCACTCAGCACCTTCGCGATCCGCGCATGAAGCTCTGCCGAGATCTCCTCCTCCGGTATCGCATGCGCCAACGCCGCGCGCAGTCCGCCTAATTCCGCCAGCCGTCGCGAGCACTCCACACAGGACGCGAGATGCGCGGTCAATTCCGCCGCCTCGGCCGCCGGCAATTCGCCGTCGAGCAAAGCATTCAGCTCTAGCGTGCGATCTTCACAATTCACGGACATGTCCTTCACCGCTCGCAAGCCACGCCGCCCGCAGATCCTCTCGTGCCCGGGACAGTCGCGACATCACCGTGCCGATCGGCAGCGCGAGCGCGCTCGCGATCTGCGCATACGAAAGTTCGCCGAATTCACGCAGCACTAGCACCTCGCGCAACGCTGCCGGTAATTTCGCCACCAATCCGCGCAGCCGTGCCGCTCGATCAGCCGCCAGCACAAGCTGCTCCGGGTTCGGCGCGGGATCGGGAATTTGTACCACCCACTCCTCATCGGCGGCGGTTTGTACCGCCATCAAACCGGAGGGCTGCTGATCACGGTGAATATTGCGCATGATCGCCGCCATCCAGGCCCTGAAATCGTCGCCGCGGTAAGAATCGAAATACTTCAGACCGCGCAACACGCATTCTTGGACGAGGTCATCTGCGGCCCCGCGATTGCCGGTGAGGGCCCGCGCAATGCGATGCAGATAGGCAAGTTGCGGCAACGCCAACTCGCGAAAGCGCACGGCTCGATCTACGCTCCCCACGATACCGCTCCCCGGCCGCTACCAAACTTCCACCGTCCCGACCATTTCGGGATGGATCGCGCAATGGTACGCGTATTCTCCCCGTTTGGGAAACACCAGGCTCGCGCTCGTTCCGGGATCGATCGCCCCGGTGTCGAAACTCTTGCCGTCAACCGCGGTTGCGGTATGCGGCTCGCTATCCTGATTATTCCAGATCACGCTGTCGCCCGGATGCACGCTGATCGATGCGGGAGAAAACGCAAAGTCGTTGATCGTCACGGTGGCGCTACCCGCCCAGGCCGGCGCGGTACCGAACAACACTACCAAACCCGTTGCCACATGGAATCGCATGGCCGTGTTCCTCAGGCTTGCAACACGGTGTCGGTGACCGCGAGCCGTCCGGAGCTCAAAGCCAAGGTCGCCGCAGTGATGCCGAGACGACGCCCAACTTCGCCCGCCGGCAGCTTCAGCATTGGTCCCGGATTAGGCGCCGTGCCGGCCACCGGCTGCGGAAATGCAGTGGAACGCGCGGTATGGAAGTGGATGTTTCCTTCCACCTTCTGCACGATCTGATGGATGTGTCCGTTCAGTAGCGTGACCGAGCCGAACCGCCGCAGAAGCGCGATCGCAGCAGGCCCGTCGCCGGTGCCCCAGCCCCATTTAGCGAAGATTGTCCAAAGTGGGACATGGGCGAACACCACGATCGGGGTTGAACTCGCGACTCCGCGAAGATCATCGGAGAGCCACCTGATCTGGTCCGCGCCCAGCAGCCACTGGCCGTCGGGGCCCTGATGCCGCACGTTGGATAGCCCGACGAAATGCACGCCGTGATCGTCGAAGCTATACCAACCGTCGCCTTTGGTGCCTTTGCCATAGCGTGCGAGATAGAGTTTCTTGCCGGGATCGAGCATGTCATGCTCGCCGGGCACGTGATGGATCGGAACCCCGACGCTGGCGTTGATCTGGTCCGCGGTGTCGAACTGCGCAGGTTTGGCGAGATTCGAGATATCGCCGGTGTGGAGCATCATTGAGGGCTGGTAAGGCAACGCCCGGACCAATCCGATCGCTTCCTGCAGTGTCCCGGGGACATCCTGATAGGGACCTGCCTTGAAGCCGATGTGGCTGTCGCTCATCTGCAAAAAGGTGAAGCTGCCGGCGGCGCTGGTCGCGGCTTCCGCGGAGCCGATCGCGCCGAGGGTGCGCGGTATGCCCGCGGCCACGGTCCACAGCATGCCGGTTCCGATCCACCCAAGGCAGGCCATGGCGTTGCGCCGGTCGCGGCTTTCGGGTTGGTTCTCGGTATCGTCCATCGCACATCCTCCAAATTGGATATGCACTAGACTTGCATCGAGCCGATTTATTCCCGCCGAGATCGTACCGACAAAAGTTTTTTGCTTCTTTTTTTCAAAACAGAAGCCTTCTTACTGTGTCGTCCCCGGATTGGTCCCGCCTTCACCCAGCGTGCTGGTAGAAGTACTAGCAAACCCACTAAGTGGATTACTCGACCCGCTTCCGCCGGTCGGGCTGAAGCGTCCGATATTCCCGATTACCTGGCCCAGGAACGAGGCTTCGCTACCAGGCGATGCGGTGGCGCCGGAGGCCATGGTGAGTTGCATCCCGTTAGGTGCCGGGCGGGTATCGATGCTGGCAACGGTGCCGGTCGAGTCGAATTTAACCACCGTCACGGTTTGGCTGATGATCCCGGGCACTTGGGCGATCCTGGTATGGGTTTGCTGCCCCAGGTAGAGCCAGGTGTTCTCATCGAAGCTTGGAACGTTGGTCGGCGTGCCCAGTTCTTCCATCACGTCCGCTTTGGTGGACACCCCCGGCACGAGTTCGGCCACGTCGCGCGGATCGGTGGTTTGGCCGCGGTACACTTTCTGTGCCTCGACCAGGCTGCACCCGGAGAGCGCAACCGCGAGGACCAAGAGGGGGAGAACGCGGGGAAGAGCAGCCTGAAGACGCAATTTGGAAGGTTCCTTTGAGCGACGGCACCAAAGATACGGGATGCCGCGTTCCGTGGCAACTAAGTTGACCCGCTCCGGCAGCGCGCTATCACTGCAATCGGAAGCGGCGGGGGGCTGTGCCCAGTTCCGCTCGGGAGTGCGTGAAGAATGGCTTTATTTTCCGGCATATTCGCCAGCTCCAAGCAGCGCCGGACCGAGCGCGCGGGGTTCGAGCTATATGCCAAGACCGTCGCCGCGGCGCGCACGCCCTATTATTTTACCGCGCTGGGCGTGCCCGACACTTTGGACGGTCGGTTCGACCTGGTCGGATTGTTTGTCGCCTTACTCATTCGCCGTCTGCGCCACGACCAACCCCCCGGCCCCGCGCTGGCCCAAGCGATGTTCGATGCGATGTTTTCCGACATGGATGTAAATCTGCGCGAGATGGGTGTGGGCGACATGTCGGTGGGCAAGCGAGTGAGGGCGATGTGGGAGGCGTTCCACGGCCGCGCCGCCGCCTATGAGCGCTGCCTGGCGGCGTACGACGAAACTGAACTTGCGCTGGTCCTTGCCCGTAACGTATGGCGCGGCGAGGGCGGCGGTAATCCCGGGGAGCTCGCGCGGCTGGTTTTACGAGAACAGCAGCACCTGGCGGCGACGCCCCTCACCGACCTTGCGCGGGGTGAAGTGACGTACATCGGATTGGGGGGCGCAAATGAAACGTGAAAGCAATAGGTTAAGGCGAAGGGAAGAAGCATCCTTTTTTGAAAAAAAGAAGCAAAAAACTTTTACTCGATAAGATCGGCACATCCCCCCTAATTGACAAAGTTTTTTTGCTTCTTTTTGTTCACAAAAAGAAGATTCTTGCCTTGCCTTAACCTGGTGACTTCACTCACTCCCTCTCGCCGGACACGACTTCCATGACCCCGCCCGAGCTACATCGCCCGATCCCGATCGACCGCATCGCTGCCGGCGACATCGACGTCCGCGCGAGCCAGGCCGAGTGCGCCGCGCTGGCCAAGCGTCTGATCTTGCCCGCGATCGCGTCTGTTGCATGCCGTTGGCGCTGCACCGCTCTGCCCGGAGGTGTATTCGCTGCTCGCGGCCACCTCAAAGCCGCCATCACCCAGATTTGCGTGGTGAGCCTCGATCCATTCCCCGCCAAGATCGACGAGCGATTCGAGGTGCATTTCATACCCGAAACGCAAATTGGCGAAGAAGACGCAAGCGAGGAAATCGACGAAATCCCGTATCAGGGCTTCGAAATCGATCTTGGCGAAGCCACCGCCGAACAGCTCGCGCTGTCACTCGATCCTTATCCGCGAAAGGAGGGCGCGACGCTTCCGCCCGAAGCCACTGACGAACCCGGCAATCCGTTTGCCGGTTTGGCTGCTCTCCAGCCGAAACGCCCCAAGGAAAACTAGCACCGCGCGCAAAGTAAAGTTTTCCGCCGGTCTTCGCTTGCAGGGGGGGCGCCCCTCTGCTAGACCGCGCGGCTCATGATTTCGCGTAACGGACGGCTTCGTGTTGATGCCGTTTGCCCAAATTTGGAGGGGCATCTACCCCATGGCCGTACCTAAAAGAAAGACCTCGCCTTCCCGGCGAGGCATGCGCCGCAGCCACCAGGCGCTCACCAACGAAGCGCACTCGGAATGCGCGAATTGTGGCGAGCTCAAGCGCCCGCATCATGTTTGCAGCCATTGCGGCCACTACGACGGCCGTGAAGTTGTCGCCGCCGGCGGCAAAGCGCTGAAACACGCCATTCGCGCCTAATCGGGGCGTGGCTCGCGGCATTCGCAACCAACGCGTCAACCTCCCGGCGACGGGTACTACGGACGCGCCCGCCGCTCCTGATAAGCTTGGCGCTCCCTACACTTTGGCGATCGACGCCATGGGGGGCGATCACGCGCCCGACGCGATCGTGGCGGGCCTCGCCATCGCGTCCGAGCGTCATCCCCAGGCCCGCTTCCTGCTGGTCGGCGACGAGACACGCCTCGCGCCGCTGCTCGCCCGCCACAAACGCGCCGCCGCGGTCTGCACCGTGCGCCACGCGCCCGACGTCATCACCAGCGACATGAAGCCCACCGCGGCGCTGAAAATGCGCCAGGCCTCGATGCGCCTCGCGATCAACGCGGTCGCGTGCGGTGAGGCCGAAGGCATCGTCTCCGCCGGCAACAGCGGCGCGTTGCTCGCCCTGGCCAAAATCGTGATCAAGACTCTGCCGGGCATCGACCGGCCGGCGATGGCGGCGATCATGCCTTCGGCGCGCTGTGACAGTGTGATGCTCGACCTCGGCGCCAACATCCAATGCGACGCGCGCAATCTGGTGGAATTCGCGGTGATGGGCGACGTCTTTGCCCGCGCCGTCCTGGGTCTGCCGGCGCCGATGATCGGCCTGCTCAACGTCGGTTCGGAAGAAATGAAAGGCGACGAAGAGTTGCGCCAGGCCGCGGAAACGCTGCGGGCCAGCCCGTTATCGGCCCAGTTTTACGGTTTTATCGAAGGCCACGACATCGCCGCCGGCACCACCGACGTGGTCGTAACCGACGGTTTCACCGGCAACGTCGCGCTGAAGACCGGCGAGGGCGCGTTGAAGTTGATCGGAGACTTGCTCAAAGAAGTATTCCGCAGTTCGATCTCCGCCAAGCTCGGCTATCTGTTCGCGCGCTCGGGCCTCGAGCGGCTCCGCGAATGGCTCGATCCGCGGCGATACAATGGTGCGGTGATGCTGGGCCTCAACGGCATGGTGGTGAAATCGCATGGCGGCACTGATGCCGAGGGCTTTGCCTATGCGGTTGACGTGGCGGTAGATATGGTAGTGCATCGATTCAACGACCATATCCGCGAGGGACTCGCCCTGATCCATACTCCCGAAATCGTGCCCCAGGCTGCGTCCGAAACCGGAAAAGCCGGCCGCTGATGCCTCCCGACATTTCAGGTCCGGAGATTGCCGGGGTGGGGGCCTATCTCCCGCGCCGAATCGTTACCAACGACGAACTGGCCCGCACCATTGAGACCTCGGATACCTGGATCGCCGAGCGCACCGGCATTCGTCAGCGTAACATCGCGGACCCCGACGAAACTGCCGCCTTCATGGCCACCGCCGCCGCAAAAGAAGCCCTGGAGCACGCCGGCGTCGGGGCCGGCCAGGTCGACGCGATTATCGTGGCCACCTCTACACCGGATCAAGCCTTCCCTGCGGTAGCACTCCGGGTGCAGGCAGCCCTGGGCATGACTCGCGGTTTCGGCTTCGATGTCATGGCCGCGTGTTCGGGCTTCGTCTACGCGCTTGCTGTCGCCGATCGCATGATGCGGGCCGATCCCGGCGGCCCCGGCGCACTCCGGAATGTTCTGGTGATCGGCGTCGAGGTATTCTCGCGCCTGCTCGACTGGAAGGATCGCGGCACTTGCGTCTTGTTCGGCGACGGCGCCGGTGCGGTCCTGCTCCGCGCTACCGCCGACCGCACCCGCGGCATCATCTCGACCCACTTGCACGCCGACGGCAGACTAGCCGACATACTGTTCGTCAACGGCGCGGTCGGACGCCCTGAATTACCGGGCACGGTGGTGATGCACGGCCGTGAAGTCTTCCGCCACGCGGTGGCCAAGCTCGCCGAGACCGTCGAAGAAGCGCTCGCCGCCAATAACCTCACCGCGGCCGACGTCGACTGGCTGGTGCCGCACCAGGCCAATCTGCGCATCATCGAGGCGATGGGAAAGAAGCTCGGCCTATCTTCCGATCGCGTGGTGATAACAGTAGACCGGCACGGCAACACCTCGGCGGCGTCGATTCCGTTGGCGCTGAACGAGGCCTGTCGCGACGGCCGTATCAAGCGCGGCGACCTGGTCCTGATGGAGGCGTTGGGCGCTGGGCTGACCTGGGGATCGGCGCTGGTTCGCTACTAGACCGAGAAAAAGCCCTCCGGCAAGCATTTGTTTCTAGACAATTGTTGACGAAGCCCCGGGCACGCGCGTAACTTTTTGTGATGAACACATTGACGCGCGCACATCTGGCAGAATCGATCTATTCCCAAGTGGGTCTGTCACGGAACGAGTCCGCGGACTTGCTGGAGATGGTGTTGGAGCGGGTTGCCACCGTTCTGGAATCCGGAGAATCCCTCAAAATTAGTGGGTTCGGGACCTTTTCTGTCCGCCAGAAGGGGCGCCGCATCGGTCGCAACCCCAAAACCGGCGTCGAAGTGCCAATCCTGCCGCGTCGCGTCCTGGTATTTCGCCCCAGCCAGGTATTACATGCTCGTATCAACGGTCAGGCCGTAAAGCCCGGCGACGACGAATGATCGCCCCTCGCGCGATCGGCCCCTTTTGATCGTACAGATCGGTTAGATCCTATAAATGCAGCTTAATCCCACAAAATGAGCGAGGGCCCCGATCTGCTTGCCGGCGAGATCGAGGACACCATAACATCGGCGCGCGCGCGCAAAGCGCCGAACGCCTTCCGCACCATCAGCGAAGTCGCCGACGACCTCCACATTCCCCAACACGTCCTGCGCTTCTGGGAAGGCAAATTCACCCAGGTAAAACCGCTCAAGCGTGGCGGCGGCCGGCGCTATTACCGCCCCGACGACATCGCCCTGCTCCGCCGGATCGCGGACCTGCTCTACACCCAAGGCTACACCATCAAAGGCGTCCAACGCCTGCTGCGCGAGACCGGCGGCAAACTCGAAGGCAATCTCTCGCCACCCCAGGCCCAGGATCTGGCCGACCCCGAAGAGGAAGCCGAAATCAAACAGCCGGCTTTCAGCCTGGAAATCCCCCCGGCGCCAGTGCGCCCCACAACCGTGAAGCCCGACGACCTGCGCCGCCTGCTCGCCAATACCCTCCGCGAGTTGGAACTGCTGCGGCGGATGTTGCCGTGAGGCAAATGAGGAAGGAAAGGCGGGCCAGCCCGGACCCGCTGGGGCCGAGAGGCCCCAGACCCCG
>Ga0302314_10005722_pt1 | contig 22607 bp, 20 predicted proteins | sample III_Palsa_N2_3_FD_200533 | JGI IMG/M metagenome (GOLD analysis project Ga0302314, IMG submission 200533) | Peat permafrost microbial communities from Stordalen Mire near Abisko, Sweden - III_Palsa_N2_3 | ecosystem: Environmental > Terrestrial > Soil > Palsa > Peat permafrost | place: Sweden... | reverse complement strand
CCTGACCTGCCGAAGCTCACCACCCTGGTCTGCCTCGACGGCGAACCGGCCGGGGCGGTGCCGTTCGAGCAGTGGATCGGGCCCGAGCCCGGCGAGCCCTGGCAGGCCGAACCTCCTTCCGGCGACATCGTCATGCTGGTCGGCACCGGAGGCACCACCGGCCGCCCGAAGGGCGTGATGCTGACCGGGCACAACATCGAGGCGATGTCGGCGCTGACGCTGATGAGCTACCCGCTGCGCCCGCGCCCGCGCTACCTGGCGCTCGCGCCGCTGACTCACGCGGCCGGGGTGCTGTGCTTCCCGATCATGACCCTAGGCGGGCAGATCGTCATCATGGGCCAACCGGACCTGGCCGAGTTCCTGATCCTGGTCGAGCGGCACCGGATCACGCACACGTTCCTTCCTCCGACCCTGATCTACATGCTCCTCGACCACCATGGCCTGGCCGCCGCGGACCTGTCCTCGCTGCAGTGCCTGTGGTACGGCGCGGCCCCGATGTCCGCGAGCCGCCTGGAGGAGGCACTGGAGAAGATCGGGCCGGTGATGGGCCAGCTGTTCGGCCAGTCCGAAGCCCCGATGATGATCTCCACCCTGGCGCCCGCGGACCACTTCCATGACGACGGGTCCCTCGCGAAAGAGCGCCTGTCCTCGGCCGGGCGTCCCACCCCGCTGACCACGGTCGGGATCATGGACGAGGCGGGAAACCTGCTCGAAGTGGGCCAGCGCGGTGAGATCGTCGCCCGCGGCCCGCTGGTGATGGCGGGCTACTACAAGAACCCGCAGGCCAGCCAGGAAGCCGCCCGGTACGGGTGGCATCACACCGGGGACATCGGCTACCTGGACGACGGCAATTACCTGTTCATCGTCGACCGCGCCAAGGACATGATCATCACCGGCGGCTTCAACGTCTACTCCGCCGAAGTCGAACAGGTGCTGCTGTCACATCCCGCCGTTCAGGACTGCGCGGTCGTCGGGTTGCCCGACGAGAAATGGGGCGAGCGCGTCACCGCGGTCGTGCAGCTGCGGCCCGGCCAGAAGGTGACGCAAGACGACGTGCGCTCCTTCGTCAAAGAACGCCTCGGCAGCGTCAAGGCGCCCAAGCAGGTCGAGGTCTGGCCCGACCTGCCTCGTTCCAAGGTCGGCAAGGTCCTCAAGACCGAGGTCAAATCCCAGCTCCGCGCCAGCGGAAGCGACCACCCGAAACCCTAACCGCGCCGGGTCTGCCAGCCGCCCCCTGTCGCCGAAATGTACCTTTTGCCAGGCGGGGCCGATCCACGATCGCGCTGACCGGGCGGTTTGACTCCTGGTGAAAAGCTCATGCTCGGTTAGTGAGAACCGTTAGGCTCAAAGGCACCATGACAGTCACCGCAAATGATCTTGACAGCGTGATCTCATGCGTGATGAGCGGGCTGCTACCGCTGACCGACCGGGACTGGTCGGTCCCGGCGGGCACCCTGGAGTGGGACTGCTGGCACACCGCGGAGCACATCGGCGACTGCCTGCTGTCCTACGCCTGGCAGCTCGCCGTCCAGCCGACAGCGCGGTACGTGCGGGCGATCGCCACCGCCGACAAGGACGCGTCGCCCGCCGAGGTGCTTGAGTTCGCCGTGACGGGAGGGCGCGTCCTGGCCACGATGGTGCGTGCGTCACCCGCGCATGTCCGTGCCTATCATCCGGCCGGGATGGCCGATGCGGAGGGTTTCGCCGGCCTGGGGTGCCACGAGGCGCTTCTGCACGGCAACGACATCGCGCAGGGCTTCGGCCGCAACCTCAATCCGCCGCGCGATGTGTGCCGCCGCGTCCTGACCCGGATTTTCCCGCACGCGCCGACCGACCTGGCCGAATCCGACCCGTGGACCGCGTTGCTGTGGGCCGGTGGCCGCATCGAGCTGCCTAGCCATCCCCAACTCCCCAGCTGGCGTCCGCACCCCGCCCCCCTCACCGGCTTAAGCGGGACCGGTATCAGGCCGCGCGGCGTAATCCTTACCGATCTCTTATCCGCGGCCGGGCGTTGAGCCGGGCGCTCTGCCGGTCCGTAGTCAGGAGTGTGTGGTCCGTGCGCGGCCGCCAGTGAGATCATCCGGCTCATCGACGCCCCTGCTCCGGGCGGCGATGGCCGGTGATCTCCGGCGTCCCAGCTTGTCCCTGGCGGTCGCGCAGGCCACCGTGCCTAACCGCGTCTGTGAGCCGGGCCGCGGGCCTGGCGAGGAAGGTGACGTGAGCCATATGGCCCCGGCCGGCATGACCCTCACGCAGATCGTCATCACCGTAGTGGCGGCCGTCGCCGTCTTCGTCGCTGTCTTGGTGCTGGTCCTGAAGCTGCCGCAGCGCGCCGGCCGCCGCCAGGAGCCAGCTGGCCAGGGGCGCAGGCTCGGCTCGTTCGGGTCAGATGATGAAGATGACAACGCGGGTGCGCCGGGGTACGGGCGCCCGGCCGGCTACGGTCCACCGCCGCTGTGGACCGATACGCCCTACGATCCGCGCTCCGGCTGGAGGTGACGACGCGCCCGACGCCCTACCGGATCATCGAGGCGCCGTCGGGGCGGGTGCGCCGGCCAGCCGGTGGATAATGTCGTGCCGGGGGACGCCGTCGAGCATCATGCCGCTGGCGGCCTGGTAGGCGGGGCTCAGATCATCGGTGCGCCAGAGTTCCTCGACCACACCGCACGCGGCGGCCACGAACTGCTCGCTGGTCATGCCGGCGGGCGGCGTGCAGGTGCCGAACTCGGCCTCGACCAGCGCCCGGCGGTCAGCCGGGTCACTGACGTCCCGATGCTCGCCGTCGGATGGCGGTATCGGCAGCGCGAACATGCGGCGTCCCACGTTGCGGGTAAGCCAGGAAACGTCGACGTCACTCGCGGCCAGGCCGGACGCGTAGCCACGTATCGTGGCGCTGCCCGGATCGTCATAGGCCTCGTCGAACTGGCTGAACGCGGTAGGCAGCTGATCGATCAGGTGCGACCTCTGCGCCTCGTCCAGGTTCCGCTGCTCGGCGGACCAGCGGACCCACGCGGTCACCGCGGGCTCGCGGTGCCGGCGCTGCGCCGGGGACAAGGTGAAGCCGGTGACCACGTGGCCCAGGAGGATGTGCACCAGTTTGCGGGGGCCGACCTGCGTCGGCGGCTCACCGGAAATCCGGCTGCTGTAGCCGGTGAGCACCTCGGCCCAGAATCGCGTGGACTCCTCGTCGGCCGCGACGGCGCCGGCGGCCAGCGGGCTCTTCATGAAGTCGTCGACCGCGGCCGCGCGATCGGCCGCGGTGAAGTCCGGGGGGACATAGAAGGCCTCGGCGGGCAGGCGGCGGATCCGGGTCCGGGCGATGGGCAGGTACGCGACGGTATCGGCGGACAGGCCCGGGTCTGATTCTTCCTCGCACCGGGCCAGCGGTTCCTCCATCCGGCGTCGCGCCTCGACCAGGTCGATCTGCTCGACCCGATCGAATTCGTCGTCGCCGACGCGGTTGATGGCCTCGATCAGGCCGGCCGGATTGGAGGCCACGCCGATCGCGGTGGCGATGGGGGCACGGGTCAGGTCGACCTGCATCACGACGGCGTGCTCGGTTCCGCCGTAGCTGAACGTCGCCGCGACGGTCTCGTCGTCGCCGAAGATGTCGTACCGGCGCCAGGCCTGGCCCGGGGTCACCTTCCCGATCTCGGTGACCCACTCGGGCGGGTAGACCCCGGTGCCGGTCAGCTCGCCGAGAGCCCGGCTGGCGGTCTTCCTGATCGCCGGTGTGCCCAGCGACATCAGGGTCCGGAGCATCGCGGCGCCCTCGGGCGTCTGCCTGCGGATCGCCTCGTTCACCAGGACGGTGGAGACGAAGGACTCGGTCTCGGCGGGATCCCGCTGACCCGCCACATGGGGTATCGCCATGCAGGTCGAGGTCTCGAGCTCGGCCCGCAGCGGGTCACCGGCCGCGATCGCGCTCCAGAGGCCGGACAGCACCCGCTGGACGATCGCGTCGGCTTCACCGCGGCCGGGCGTATCTCCGGCGGCAACCCGCGCGGTACCAGCCCGCGCGGTGCCTGCGGTGGACGTGCCGGAAGGGCGTGCGGATGACGTGCCGGAAGGTCCGCTGCGTCGCGGCCGGGTCTTCTTGCTCACCGCGTCATCCTATGGCGGGTTGTCCGGCGGCGGTTAGATGACGGCGCGGACGGCGCCCACCTGGGTCTCGCCGCCGATGACGGGAACGGCCGCCAGCACGTCCGGGACGACGGCCCCGAGCAGGCGCAGCGCCGCCACCGTGACCGGGGTCCGGCCGCGCCCCATCCCGTCGTCGATCTTGACGGCCCCTGACCTGCCGTCCGCGAAGGCGAACGCCATGACGCCCTCGGCGCCTCCCTTGACGAGCAGGCCGGGCACGGCATCCATCAGCTTGCGCTCGTCGCGGGTGGTACCGCTGGTCCATTCCGGGTAGGCGCGCATGGCGTCAGCCACCCGGCGCTCCGGCGTGCCCGCCGCCGAGAGCACCAGGGCCCGGAACGCCCGGGCCAGCCCCGTCAGCGTCAGCGCGAGCAACGGCGCGCCGCAGCCGTCCACCCCCGTGGCGCTCACCTGCTCGCCGGCCAGTCCGGAGACGGTGCGCCGGATCGCCTGCTGCAGCGGATGACCGGGCGCCAGGTACCCGGCGGTCGGCCAGCCGTTCGCCGCGCAGGTCGCCAGCATCGCCGCGTGCTTGCCCGAGCAGTTCATCCGGATCCTGGACTCACCCTCGCCCCGTGCGATCAGGCGCCGCGCGACCTCGGGATCGAGCGGCCAGGCGGGCGGGCAGCGCAAGTCGTCTTCGCTCAGGCCGGCCCCCGAGAGGATCTTCCGCACGCCGTCGACGTGGAAGTCCTCGCCCGAGTGGCTCGCCGCGGCCAGCGCCAGCAGTTCTCCGTTCAGGTCGAGCCCGCCGCCGAGCATCGCCGCCGCCTGCAGCGGCTTGTTCGCCGACCGGGGGAAGAACGGCGCCCCGGTCTGCCCGACGTCGATCACCTGGATCCCGCCGGCGTCCAGCCCGGCTACCGCACCCCGGTGCCAAGACTCGGTGAACCCCGAACGCACCACCTCGGCGACGACAGGATTAGCGCCCTGGTGTTCGGTGTAGATCGTCATGCCCGGCCTCTGCCCTTTCGCCCGCCGTCCCCGCGCCCCGCCCCGCCCGCGTCCCTAAGGTGAGGCGGAGGTCGACGGCTCCAGCCCGGCCAGCACGCACTGCGGCTTGGCCCGCTCGGAGATCTGGCCCGTCGAAGCGAACGCGCTCTTGCAGAACGCCCGGGCCTGTGCGCCGCAGTAGTGCAGCGTGGATCCGCCGGTGGAACTCGGCAGGGTCACGTTCACGCAGCCGTGAGCCGACGTCCCGTAGGCGTCGTGAGACAGCGCGCCCCATGCCCCCAGGCCACCGAGCAGCAGGATGACCAGCACGCCGGCGATCGCGAAGATCCGCTTCTGCTTGGGCGTCAGCGAACCCGTCGCGGTCGGCCTCGTCTTGGCGTACATGAATGGACAGTGTAAGGGGCAGGCCCGGCTGACCCTGTGTTAGCGTCATCCGCAACCAAGGTCGCGGGGAGGTACGCAGGTGGTAACGCGTGATACGCCGTGGTTGGCCGGCACTCCGTGCTGGGTCGACGTCACGGTCGCCGACGTGGCGAAGGCGGCCGCCTTCTACCGGGCCCTGTTCGGCTGGGACATCGAATCGGGCGGCCCGGAAAGCGGCGGTTACCGCGTGTGCCACAAGAACGGCCGGGTCGTCGCGGGCCTCAGCCCGGAGCTCGGCCCGTCCGGCGACGCCCTGCCGTCCTGGACCACCTACCTGGCCGCCGATGACACCGACGCGGCCGCGGCCAAGATCAAGGCCGCGGGCGGCCAGCTGCTGGTGGAACCGATAGACATCGCCGGCACCGGGCGGATGGCCCTGGCCGTCGACACCGCCGGGGCCGCCTTCGGTCTGTGGCAAGGCGGGACGACCACGGGGATCGGCCTGGCCAACGAGCCCGGCTCGCTGTCCTGGAACGAGCACATGAGCCGGGACTACGACGCGAGCAAGGCCTTCTACCGGGCGGTGTTCGGCTATGACTACCAGGACGTGAGCGAGGGCGGCTTCAGGTACGCGATGCTCATGGTCGACGGGCGCGAGGTGGGCGGCATCGGCCAGTACGAGGACGGCACCCCGGAGGGAGCGCCCGCGACCTGGTCGGTGTACTTCGCCGTCAACGACACCGATGCCGCCGTGGCGAGGGCCAGCGAGCTAGGGGGCAGCGTCGTGGAGCCCGTCCGGGACAGCCCGTACGGCCGGATCGGCGTGGTCACCGACGATCAGGGCGCGGTGTTCTCGGTCATTACCACACCGACCCCGCCCGAGCTGCAGCTGCCTCAGTGACCTAGTTCTTTAACTTCCGAACGGCACCGCTGCCTGCCCTAGCTCACCGGCGGCGTGCCGTGGGTGTGGAAGGATTCGATGGTTTTCAGCCCCCAGGCCTGGCCTTTGGCGCGCTCGGCTTCGGTCCAGGTGATCGTGCGCCAGTCCGGTGCCAGCACCAGCCGGGCGGCCGGGTGGCACAGCTCGATCCGGTTGCCGCCCGGCTCGTAGACGTACAGGAAGAACGTCTGCTGGATCGCGTGCTTGTGCGGCCCGGTCTCGATGAAGACGCCGTGGTCCAGGCAGATGTCGGCCGCGCGCAGGATATCCTCCCGGCTGTCCGGCGCGAACGCGATGTGGTGCAGCCGCCCGGTGCTGCCGGTCCAGTCGCGCGTGTACACCAGGTCGTAGCCCTTGTTGGTGAAGTGCAGCCACTGGCCGGAGATCGTGCCGTCGTCCAGCATGATCTGCTCGGTGACCCGGCCGCCGAGCACGTCGCGGACGAACTCGCCGTTGGGTACGACGTCGGCGGCCAGGTAGTTCACGTGGTCTAGCCGCCGCACGCTGACGCCGCGACCAGGGAAGGCCTGAGCCTGGTTCTTCAGGGACGGCTTCAGCTCGGCGGGCGGCACGTACCACTGCGTTTCCCAGTACAGCTCGAGCTCGTGCCCGTCCGGGTCGCAGAACAAGTACGTGGGACCGATTCCCGGGTCACCGTCCTTCCAGCCGATGCCGAGCCCGGTGGCCTCGATCGCGCGGACTCGCGCCTCGAGGGCCTGCTGGCTGGACGCCCGCAGCCCGACCCGGCGGATGCCCGAGGTGTCGTGCGCGGTGAGCTTGACCGTGTGGTGCTCGTAGTCGTCCCAGGTGCGCAGGTAGACCGAGTTCCCTTCGCGGCCGTTCTCGGTCAGCCCGAGCACGTCGACGAAGAACCGCATGCTCGCCTCGGGCTCCGGCGTCAGCAGCTCGGCGTGCCCGAGGTGCGCGACGTCGTGCAACGGCGGCCGCGTGGCCGCCGGCTCAGGATTGTGCTGCGGGCTGGTCACGAGTACCTCCGGGGGAAGACGGTGCCGTCGAAGAGCTTGCGCGCGGTGCGCACCACTCCCGCGCGGATCACCGCGGGCGGCTGGCTGGTCTTGGGGTTCGTGTCGATCTCGACCTCGACCTCGACCTCGAGGTGCCCGGTGGGGTGTTCGATGTCGAAGCGTGTCTGCCCCGGCGTGACGGCGGCCAGCCCTGCTCCGGCGGCCCCGTCGAGCAGGAGCGCGGTCGCGACGCTGACCGCGCCGAGCACGCCGATCGACTCGTGCACCCGGACCGGGATGAACGTCCTGGTGCAGATCGTCCCGCCGTCGGCCGGGGCGGCGACGAGCGAGACCTTCGGTACCGAGGTGCCGGACACGTCGCCCAGGCCCATCAGCTCGCCGGCCGCGAGCCGCAGCGCCTGCACCCTGGCGCCCAGGTCAGCGTCCGCCTCGAGGTCAGCCACCGTCTCGTACCCGGTCCGGCCGAGCTCGGACGCGGCCACGACCACGACCGGCATGCCATTGTCCACGCAGGTGACGGTGACGCCGTCGATGACGTCGCGGACGTTGCCGGTGGGCAGCAGGGCGCCGGTCGCTGACCCTTGCGTGCCCGCGAAGTTGAGCACCACCGCCGCGGCCGTCCCGGGGACGCCGGCGATCGCGGTCTGGCCCGTGTAGTCCACGGCGCCGTCCGCGCCGGGGAAGGCGGCGGTGGCCACGCTGCCGGAGTTGACCATGTGGATCCGGACCGGCGCCTTGGCCACCAGGCCCCGCTCGACCGCGAACGGGCCGACGCCGGCCAGCAGGTTGCCGCAGTTCTGCCGGTCCGAGACGGTGGCCGCATCGACGCCCACCTGCAGGAACAGGTAATCAACGTCAGCGTCCGCCCGGGCCGAACGACTGATCACCGCCACCTTGGAGGTCAGCGGATGCGCTCCGCCGATGCCGTCGATCTGCCGGGCGTCCGGGCTGCCCATGATGCGCAGCAGCAGATCATCCCGCTCGGCCGGATCGGCAGGCAGGTCCTCGGCCAGGAAGTACGCCCCCTTCGACGTCCCGCCTCGCATCAGCATGCACCGCACCCCGTCATCCGAGCCCATCGGGGGTTCCCTCCGGCACGTATTCGACGCCGCGCGCGGCGAGCTTGTCCCGCAGCCCGTACAGGTCCAGGCCAAGCTGGCCGTCGGCCAGGGCCTTGCGCGCTTGCTCCTCCTTGGCCACCCGGGCCTGTGCGGCGGCCAGCGCCGCTCTGACGTCGCCGCGCGGCACGCACACCACGCCGTCGTCGTCGGCAATGATCGCGTCCCCGGGCCGGATGATCTGCCCGCCGACCGATACCGGGACGTTGACCGCACCCGCTGTCTCCTTGACCGTGCCCTGGGCGCTGACCGCCGCCGACCAGACGGGAAAGCCCATGGCGCGCAGTTCGGCCACGTCCCGCACGCCGGCCTCGATGACCAGCCCCCGGACCCCGCGCGCGGCCAGCGAGGTCGCCAGCAGCTCGCCGAACATCCCGTCGGTCGACGGCGAGGCCGTCGTCACCACCAGCAGATCCCCGGCCTGGCACTGCTCGGCCGCCGCGTGGATCATCAGGTTGTCACCTGGCCAGCACAGCGCGGTCACCGCGGTCCCGCCGACCCTGCTCCCGTCCTGGATGGGACGCAGCCCCGGCCCGAGATACCCGGCCCGGCCGATCGCCTCGTGCACGGTGGCCACCCCCAGCCCGGCGAGGGCGTCCACCACGGCCGCCTCCGCCCGCGCCACCCCGGTGACGATCACGTTGCGCATCAGCTCAGCCCGTCCGTGACGTGCGGGAACACCTTCATGCAGGCCTCACCCGCAGTGGTTTGCGTGGTAGTCACCGGACTTCCTCCTCAAGCAGGGCCGCTATGACGGTGCGCAGGTGGCGGCGTGCCGCCGCCTCCGCCTCGGCCGGCCGCCGTTCCGTGATCGCGGATATGATCGCCAAGTGCTCGGACAGCGAGGCCTGCGGGCGTCCCGGGCGCAGGGAGAGCTGAAACTGGTGGCGGACCAGCTGCCCGTTCAGCCGCTCGAGCAGGGCCGCCGCCACCGCCTGACCGGAAATCTCCCGGACCAGCCGGTGGAGCTCGTGGTTGAGCGCCGAATATTTCAGCAGCTCACCGTCCGCGACGCTGCGCTCGAGCTCCTCGCCTAGCCGCCGCAGGCGGCCGGCCCCCGATTCGGTGACCCGCTCGGCCGCCTTGGCCGCGCACAGTCCCTCGAGCGCCATCCGGCACTCGGTAATGGCGACCGCCTCGTCGAGGGTGATGACCCGGACCCGGGCGCCGCGGTTCGGTATCCGCTCGACGAGCCCCTCGGCGGTCAGGTCGAACAGCGCGGCGCGCAGGCTGGCCCGTGTCACGGCGAGCGTCCCGGCCAGCTCCTCCTCGACCAGTCGCTGCCCCGGCGCCATATCCCCGCCGAGAATCGCCCGCCGCAGCCGCTCCACCGCCATCCGCCGCCCCGGCTCACCGCTGAGGGCCCGCGACCCAGAACCTCCAGGCTCAGCCGCCCCGCTGGGCTCAGCCGCCCCGCTGGGCTCAGCCGCCCCCGCATCCTGTTGCGCTCGCACCTAGCCGATCCTAAAAATCTCAAACAAAATTGTCAACAATCTCGGCAGGGCGCTTCCCCGGTCTCATATAACCGGACCCGGAACGCCCGGATCGAAGAGCGCCCGGCCGGCGTCTGTTCCCTGAGGTCCCGCATGTCCCATGCGTCATCGTTGTCCCATGCGTCATCGTTGTCCCGGGCGTCACGCATCCCGGTCCTCACCGGCAGGTTTGCGTGGCGGATCCGGGCTTGGCGGTGGATCCGGTGTACGGGGATGCACCCAATCCGCCACGGAGCCCGGATCCACCTCGGTAACCGGAGGCACGGCGTGGTGTTTGATGCTTATGTCCATAAATGGTAGGAGATGGTCATGTGCCCTGACCGCTATAGCGCACCGCTACGCGGACCAGCCTCGATCATCCGGAACGCGGGCGGCTGACCTGGCCGAGAAACAGAGGCAAGCCGGTCGTGGTGTGGACGATGGCGAACAAGAACGGCCGGTCGACGATCATCGTGACCGGCGGCGGCGGCCGGAACGCGGCCAGCGCCCGGAAGCCTACTGCGGTCGCCGCCGCCGCTTCCGTGCCCTGCTCATCGACGTAGACGTAGGCCTTGTGCGCGACCGTGCTTATCCGCAGCGGCTCGGCCATGGTGATACCGCTGAAGTCTGCCTTGTCGCTGAACGCCTCGTTCACGCCCAGCTGTCGCAAGGCCGGGATCAGGTCGAACGCGGCCTCGACCCGGAACCGCGGCAGGGACAGCGTAACCTGGTGCCGGGAGGCTCCGGCCAGCATGCCGCCGAGGCCGCGGGCGGCCAGCGCGGGGCGCAGCGCCGCCAGCGGCCCGTCGGGCAGTATCACCGCCATCGCCAGGCTGCCGCCGGTGTAGGGCAGCAGGACCGCCTGGTATCCGTCACCCTGGACGTAGGCGCGCGCGGCGGTGCCTCGCATCATCGCCGCGGTCAGGTCCCGGCGGTCCCGGCCGTCCGAGTAGAACGGCGCTTCGCTAGTTTCCCCTTCGGGGAAAGGCTGGAGCCACGCGGCCTTCAGGTACACGGCGCTGGCAAGCACCAGCCTGGTCAGCGGTCCGATGCCGCCGGGCGGCAGCAGCCCGGCGATCTTCCCCGCGGTCTGCTCGGCGATCACGCGGTTGATCTCGTCCCGCGCCGCCTCAGGCGCCCGGGCGAAGTCGGCGTCAGCGAACGTTGCCGCGGCCCCGCTCAGCCGGGCGGTGAACTCAGGCCGTACCGGCAGGCCGGACTGGACCCACACGGTATTCGGAGCCCGGAACGTCACGGACCCTCCGGTGGCCAGCTCACCAGCGAGGGCCGGCAGCGAGCGCGGCCCGTCTGCGGCTGCGTCGGCCGATCCGTTCAGGTGCAGGGCTCGGGCCAGCTCTGCAGCGGTCTGGCCACGGGCCCCGCACCAGGCCATCCACAACGCACCGGCCACGCTGACCGGCGAGAAGACCGTGTTCGCGCCGTCCTGCGCCAGCCGCTGGTACAGGTCCACGCCGAACGCGTCGGCGGTCGCCGCGGACTCACGGGCCGCGGTCATCAGGGCTGCTTCGTCAGACATCGTCTGTGGCACCTTCCCGCGCATCCTCGGATCACTCCAGGCCGCGGCGGCCGCGCCGGAAAATCAAATGCGAAGGTCGGAGGATGCCGTGTAACTATGACGCATGGTCTGGTCTATCACGACGGTGGTCGAAGAGTTCCTGGCCGAGGCGGGGGAGTTCCTGCGCGCGGAGCCCGCGCGGAACAGCGTCGTCCTTACCGTGACGGAAAACCTCCGGGTCAAGGCGGCCTGCCCTCAGCCCGTCGTCGGCCCGCCGCAGGACGGCCAGCACAGCCCAGGCCATGGGACTGGCCCAGACCGGCCCCTGTTCGGCTGGTGGCGTCCGGACGCGGGCTCGGATCAAGTCGCCGGGGCGTTCCTGCACACGTCGGAGTTCCCGGTCTTCCTCACTCACCTGAGCAGGCAGGCCGCGACCGAACTCGCGGCCGAACTCGACACGACCGGGCGGATAGTCCTCGGTATCAACGCCGAGCAGGAATCCGCGGAAGCGTTTGTGTCCGCGTGGCGGCACCGCACCGGGGCCTGCGCTGAGGCCCACCGCCGGATGCGCCTGTTCCGGCTCGGCGGGCTCGTCTGGCCCGATCCACGGCCGGAAGGATCAGCCCGGCGCGCGACCGAACTCGACCGGGACCTGCTCATCGAGTGGCTGGACGCGTTCGTTCGCGAGGTTGGCGACCCGCCCCGGCAGGATCACGGCGCCGTCGCTGACGAACGTCTCAGCTACGACGGCATGACGGTCTGGGAGGTGGATGGCGCCCCGGCTTCGGTCGCCGGGGTTACCCGCACCGTGGCCGGGATGATCCGCGTGGGGCCTGTCTACACGCCTCCCGCGCTGCGGCGACGCGGATACGCGGGCGCAGCGACGGCGGCCGTGAGCCAGGCAGCGCTGGACGCCGGTGCCCGGGTAGTTGTCCTGTACACCGACCTCGCCAACCCCACAAGCAACGCCTTGTACCAGCGTCTCGGCTATCGCCCGGTGGAAGATCGCGTCGTTATGTCCTTCGCGGCTGCGACCTAACACCCCGATGGACCCTAGACAGCGGGCTTAGTAGAGTCAGGCTCTGATCAGCAGAGCAGCACTGTGTTCACACGGTTTCCGCCTGAGCTGCGCTGCGGCGTCCCGGGAGGCTGCCCATGCCGCATTCGCAATGGCACCGGTTCTACACCTCGAAGATTGAGGCGCCCGCCGGGCTGCTGTTCGGCCTACTATCGGACCTGCCGCACTATGACCGCTGGCTGCCTCCATCGGGCCAGTTTGCCCGCACCACGGACGTCGAGCCTTATCCTGTCCAGCTCGGCAGCCGCTACCACGACGGCAAGCCAGACGAGCCGGGCAAGGACTGGTGGGGCACTGTCACTGGTTTCCAGCGCCCGGGGTCAATCGATTTTCACCACACCATCCGGGTCCGCCAGCTGCGGGCCACCGTCGATGTGCACATCCACTACTCGTTCGAGCAGGAACAGACGGGCACAGCAGTGAACCGGTGGCTGATCCTTGACTTCCGCATGCCGATTGTCTTCCGCCCGCTCAGGCCGGTGATTACCGCGCAGTTCGACAAGGAGAACGTGCGGACGATGGCTGCGGTCAAGCAGTACGCCGAAGCGCACGCCAGCGATGGCGTCCCCGGCCCGGCCAGCTGACCACCCGCTCGTACGGCACCTCCCCACCTTCATCGCAGCCAGGCGGCCACGGACCGCAATTGCGGCCATCGGCCGCGGCCGAAAGGCCGGACCGCGTTAGGCTTGCGCAGTGAGCGGACTTGAGGACTTTGGCCGGCTGGTCGACGGCGACCACGGCTTGGTGGTGGTGTCGACGCTGCGGCCGGACGGGACGATCCAGTCGTCGGTGGTCAACGCGGGCGTGCTCCCGCATCCTGTCACCGGGGCGCAGGTTGTCGGCCTGGTCAGCCGCGGTGACGCGCACCGGGTCGCCAACCTCCGGGCCCGGCCGCGCGCCACGGTCGTGGTCCGGGCGGGCTGGGAATGGGCGTCCGCCGAGGGGCCGGTCGAGCTGGCCGGGCCCGATGACCCGATGCCCGGGGTGGATGCGGAGCGGCTGCGCCTGCTGTTGCGGGAGATCTTCACCGCCGCGGGCGGAACGCACGACGACTTCGACACCTACGACCGGGTGATGGCGCAGGAGCATCGCGTCGCCGTACTGGTGACGCCCGAGCGGGGCTTCGCCCGGCCGCGCGGCTGACGACCATGGACCAGCCTATGGACACCGAACGGCGCGTCGTTACCGTGCCCGACGGCCGGAAAATCGACGTGCTCATCGCAGGCCCCGCCGGGGGCCTGCCACTGGTCCTGCACGAGGGCACTCCGGTCGGGCTAGTCCTGTACCCGCCTACGGTGCGGGCGGCCCAGGTACGCGGCCTGCGGGTCATCCTGGCCGCCAGGCCCGGCTACGAGGGATCGACGCCCAGGCGCGGGCGGCGGGTGGTCGACGTGGCCGGGGACACCGCTGCGGTCCTCGATGAACTCGGTGCGGACACCTTCGTCACCATCGGCTGGTCCGGCGGCGGACCGCACACGCTGGCCTGCGCCGCGGCCCTGCCTGGGCGATGCCTGGCGGCGGCGTCCGTCGCCGGAGTGGCGCCCTATCAGGCGAAGGGACTCGACTGGCTGGCCGGCATGGGGCCAGAGAACGTCGACGAGTTCGGTGCCGCCGTCGCGGGCGAGGCGGTGCTGACCCGGTTCCTCGACAGCGCGGCGGCCGCACTGGGCACCGTTACCGGCGCCGACGTGGCTCAGGCTCTAGGCGGCCTGGTGATTGCCGCCGACCAGGCCGCGCTCACCGGGGAGTTCGCCGACTACGTCGCGGCCGCCTTGCGAGCCTCGATGAACACCGGCATCGCCGGCTGGCGCGACGATGACCTGGCGTTCGTCAAGGACTGGGGCTTTTCCCTCGGCCCGGCCCGGGGCACGCCCCCGGCGCCCGTCGCCATCTGGCAGGGCGATCAGGACAAGATGGTCCCGTTCGCGCACGGCCAGTGGCTGGCCGCGAACATCCCTGGCGCCCGCGCGCACCTGCTCCCGGGTGAGGGTCATCTCTCCCTGACCGCCAGCTCCCTGGATCGCATTCTCGACGACCTCCTTGACCTGGCCAGCCTGACCCCGTAGCCGTCCTCGGGCGATCATCCGATGAGTTTGGCCGCGCCTCGTGGTCTACGTTGAGCAAGTTACCGACGGACAGGGGACAAGAAGATGGGCAAGATCGTGGTGACGGAGTTCATCTCGCTGGACGGCGTCATCGAGGACCCGGGCGGGGCTGAGGGCTACGAGCATGGCGGCTGGTCGTTCAGCTTTGATCAGGGCGAGGAAGGGCGCAAGTTCAAGCTCGACGAGCTGCTGGCGTCCGACGCCCAGCTGCTCGGCCGGGTCACGTACGAGGGCTTCGCCAAGGCATGGCCGTCTATGACCGACCCGATAGGGTTCGCCGAGAAGATGAACAGGATGCCGAAGTACGTGGTCTCCTCCACCCTGCAGCGTCCGACCTGGGAAAACTCGACCATCCTCAGCAACACCGACGGCGTGGCCGAGCTCAAGAACACCTATGAAGGCGACATCCTGGTCGCGGGCAGCGCCACGCTCGTGCGGGCGCTCACCGGTCTGGGCCTGGTCGACGAGTACCGGCTGATGGTCTTCCCGCTGGTGCTGGGTGCCGGCAAGCGGCTGTTCGACGGGGCCAAGATGACCAGGCTGAAGCTCGCCGACCTCACCGAAATCGGTACCGACGGCGTGAGCATTCAGCGCTTTACGCTCGCCTAGCCTCAGCAGCACCGCACGCTGACATCACGCGGGCGGCTCGCTGGCACAATGCTCTGGTGAAGCAGATTCAAGCGAAGTCAGTGGACCAGCGGATCGCCGACGAGCTTGGCGTGGCTGTGCGGCAGGTCAACGCCGCCGTGGAGCTGCTCGACGGCGGCGCCACCGTGCCGTTCATCGCCAGGTACCGCAAGGAAGCCACCGGCACACTCGACGACGCGCAGCTGCGCACGCTCGAGGAGCGCCTGCGCTACCTGCGTGAACTCGACGAGCGACGGGACGCGATCCTGGCCGAGATCGGCGCCCAGGGGAGGCTGACCGGCGAACTCGAGGGCCAGATCCGCGCCGCCGACTCCAAGGCGCGGCTGGAGGACCTGTACCTGCCCTACAAACCCAAACGCCGCACCCGGGCCCAGATCGCCCGCGAGGCGGGCCTGGAGCCGCTGGCCGACCTGCTCTTCGGCGATCCGGACCGGAATCCCCAGGCCGAGGCGGCGAACTTCGTCGACGCTGAGCGCGGCGTCCCGGACGTGACCGCGGCTCTGGACGGTGCCCGCGCGATCCTCGTCGAACGGTTCGCCGAGGACGCGGACCTGCTCGGGGAACTACGGGAGGCCATGGCGGCGCGCGGCACGCTGAGCTCCAAGGTGCGCGAGGGCCAGGAACAAAAGGGCGCCAAGTTCGCCGACTACTTCGAGTTCAGCGAGCCGTTCGCGCGGCTGCCCTCGCACCGCATCCTGGCCCTGTTCCGGGGCGAGAAGGAGGAGATCCTCGACCTCACCCTGGACCCGGGGACCGCCGACGCCGAGAACGAGACCCGCATCGCCGAGCGCTTCGGCCTGCGCGACGAGGGGCGTCCCGCCGATGCCTGGCTGGCGGCCACCGTGCACTGGGCCTGGCGCACCCGCATCCTGGTGCACCTGAGCGTGGACATGCGGGTCCGCCTGTGGCAGGCGGCGCAGGACGAGGCGGTCCGGGTGTTCGCCGCCAACCTGCGCGACCTGCTGCTGGCCGCCCCGGCGGGCGCGCGGACCACGATCGGCCTGGACCCGGGCTTCCGCACCGGCGTCAAGGTCGCCGTCACCGATAAAACCGGCAAGGCGCTCGGCACCGCCACGATCTACCCGCACGAGCCGCACCGCCGCTGGGACGAGGCCATCGATGTCCTGGCCAAGCTCGCGCGGGCCCACCACGCCGAGCTCATCGCCATTGGCAACGGCACGGCCTCGCGGGAGACCGACCGGCTGGCCGCAGACCTGATCAAGCGCCACCCTGACCTCAAGCTCACCAAGGTGGTGGTCTCCGAGGCCGGCGCGAGCGTGTACTCGGCCTCGGCCTACGCCTCCCAGGAGCTACCCGGCATGGACGTCTCGCTCCGCGGCGCGGTCTCCATCGCGCGCCGGCTGCAGGACCCGCTGGCCGAGCTGGTCAAGATCGACCCCAGGTCCATCGGAGTCGGCCAGTACCAGCACGACGTCGCCGAGGGCAAGCTGTCCCACTCCCTGGACGCCGTGGTCGAGGACTGCGTGAACGCGGTCGGCGTCGACCTGAACACCGCCTCCCAGCCACTGCTGGCCCGGGTGTCGGGGATCACAGGCAACCTGGCGGCCGCGATCGTGGCCTGCCGCGATTCCCGCGGCCCCTTCAGGACCCGGCAGCAGCTGATGACCGTGCCCCGGCTCGGCCCGAAGGCTTTCGAGCAGTGCGCCGGGTTCCTGCGCATCCGCGGCGGCGACGACCCGCTCGACGCCTCCGGCGTCCATCCCGAGGCCTATCCCGTGGTCCGCCGCATCCTGGCCGTGACCGGCAGCGCGGCCGGCGACCTGATCGGCGCGGCCACGGTCTTGCGCGGCCTGCGGCCGGAGAAGTTCACCGACGAGCGTTTCGGGCTGCCGACGGTCACCGACATCCTGCGCGAGCTTGAGAAGCCCGGCCGCGACCCGCGCCCCGCGTTCACCACCGCGACCTTCGCCGAGGGCGTGGAGAAAATCGAAGACCTGGAGCCAGGCATGGTGCTCGAGGGCGTGGTCACCAACGTCGCGGCGTTCGGCGCGTTCGTGGACGTCGGCGTGCACCAGGACGGCCTGGTCCATGTGTCCGCCATGTCAAGGAACTTCGTCTCCGACCCGCACTCGGTGGTCAAGTCCGGCGAAGTGGTGCGGGTGAAGGTGCTCTCCGTCGACGTGCCCCGGCACCGGATCTCGCTCACCCTGCGCCTGGACGACGACGGGCCGCGTCAGGCCGGCGGCCGCGACCGATCTAGCCGAACGGGCACTGGTTCCACCCCCCGGCCCAACCCGAAGCCCTCCAATCGCCCGGCCGGCGGTGACCCGAAACCCCCCGACGGCGCGCTGGCCGACGCGCTTCGCCGGGCCGGCCTGGTCCCAAAGGCCCCAAAGGCCCCCGAAGTCCCAGAGCCCCCGAGGAGCCGGGATGATCGTCGCGGCCGTCGCTAACCTTGGTCCGCGGGAGTACTCAGGCGCGCGGTGCGGCTGCGTGCCGATAGCATCGGGTAACCGGTTTTCCGATAATCAATCCGACCGTTAAGGAGCACACCGTGTCCAGCCAGCAGCTTCGTATCACCCTCGCAGGTCGCGAGCATGTGGTCGAAGCTGGCACCACGGCGGGCGCGGCCCTGTCGGCCGAGACCGGTTCCGTGCCACCCGGCGTCATCGCCGCCCGGGTCAACGGCGAACCGCGCGATCTGGCTTACCGGGTCACCGACGGCGACGTCGTCGAGGAGGTGGATATCGCCAGCGACGACGGCCGGTACATCCTGCGGCATTCGTCCGCGCACGTCATGGCCCAAGCCGTGCAGGAGCTGTTCCCGCAGGCCAAGCTGGGTATCGGCCCGCCCGTGGAGAACGGTTTCTACTACGACTTCGACGTCGAGGCGCCGTTCACCCCGGCGGACCTGAAGGCGATCGAGGGCCGGATGCGCCAGATCGTCAAGCAGGGCCAGCGGTTCTCCCGCCGGGTCGTGACCGACGAGCAGGCCGCCGAAGAGCTCGCCACCGAGCCGTACAAGCTCGAGCTGATCGGGCTCAAGGGCCGCGCGGCCGGCTCGGCGCAGTTCGAATCGGGCGAGTCGGTCGAGGTCGGCTCCGGGGCCGGAACCGAGCTGACCATCTACGACAACCTGGACCCGGCCAGCGGCGCGCTGTGCTGGAAGGACCTGTGCCGCGGCCCGCACGTCCCGACCACCAGGAACATCCCGGCCTTCAAGCTGATGCGCACCAGCGGTGCCTACTGGCGGGGGAGTGAGAAGAACCCTCAGCTGCAGCGGATCTACGGGACCGCCTGGGAGTCGCGGGACAAGCAGGACGAGTACGTCAAGCAGCTAGAGGAGGCCGAGAAGCGCGATCACCGCAAGCTCGGCGCCGAACTGGACCTGTTCTCGTTCCCGACCGAGATCGGCAGCGGCCTGCCCGTCTTCCATCCCAAGGGCGGCACCATGCGCCGGGTGATGGAGGACTACTCGCGGCGCCGCCACGCCGAAGCCGGGTATGAGTTCGTCACCACCCCGCACATCAGCAAGGCGGACCTGTTCATCACCTCCGGGCACCTGGAGTGGTACTCCGACGGGATGTTCCCGCCCATGGAACTGGACGGGGCGACCTACTACGCCAAGCCGATGAACTGCCCGATGCATATCTTGATCTACGGGTCGCGCGGGCGGTCCTACCGGGAACTGCCGCTGCGGCTGTTCGAGTTCGGCACCGTGTACCGGTACGAGAAGTCCGGCGTGGTGCACGGCCTGACCCGGGCCCGCGGCTTCACCCAGGACGACTCGCACATCTTCTGCACCCCCGATCAGCTGCAAGACGAGCTGGCCTCGCTGCTGGAGTTCGTGGTCGGGCTGCTGCGCGACTTCGGGCTGACCGAGTTCGAGGCCGAGCTGTCCACCCGGCCGGACAAGTACGTCGGTGAGCTGGAGGAGTGGGCGGCCGCCGAATCGGCGCTCAAGCACGCCCTGGACGTATCCGGGCTGCCCTACGTCATCGCCGAGGGCGACGGCGCGTTTTACGCGCCCAAGATCGACGTCCACGTCAAGGACGCGATCGGGCGCCGCTGGCAGCTGTCCACCCTGCAGGTGGACTTCCAGGAGCCCGGCCGGTTCGGCATCGAGTTCCAGGCCGCCGACGGCACCCGGCAGCGGCCGTACATGATCCACCGGGCGCTGTTCGGCTCGATCGAGCGGTTCTTCGGGATCCTGGTCGAGCACTACGCGGGCGCCTTCCCGCCCTGGTTCGCGCCGGTCCAGGCCGTCGGCATCCCGATCTCCGACGCGCACGTGCCCTACCTGGAAAAGATCGCGGCCAGCCTGCGCGAGCAGGAAATCCGGGTCGAGGTCGACGCCAGCGATGACCGGATGCAGAAGAAGATCAGGACCGCGCAGCGCCAGAAGGTGCCGTTCATGCTGATCGCGGGGGACGATGACGTGGCCGCCGGCGCGGTGTCGTTCCGCTACCGTGACGGGTCACAGAAAAACGGCGTCCCGGTCGCCGACGCGGTCGCCGAGATCGTCACCGCCGTGCGCACCCGCGTCCAGGTGTAACCCTGTGGCACCCGACAAGCCCGCCGCGCCTCACGCGACCCCGGACCCTGACGAGGTTTTCGCCGGAGTGCCCGACGCGTTCGGCCGCCTGTGGACGCCGCACCGGTTGGCGTACATCAAGGGGGAGGGCAAGCCGTCGGGTCCCGGCGAGGGTGAGGGCTGCCCGTTTTGTCACGCGCCTACGCTGAGTGACGCCGAAGGCTTGATCGTCGCCCGGGGCTCGCTGGTGTACGCGGTGCTCAACCTGTACCCGTACAACGCCGGCCACGTGCTGATCTGCCCGTACCGGCACCTGGCCGACTACACCGAGCTGACCCTGGCCGAGACCGCCGAGTTCTCCGAGTTCACCAAATACGCCGTCCGCGCCCTGCGCCAGGCCTCCGGCGCGCACGGCTTCAACATCGGCATCAACCTGGGCACGGTCGCCGGCGCCGGCATCGCCGCCCACCTGCACCAGCACGTGGTGCCCAGGTGGGGCGGCGACACCAACTTCATGCCGGTCGTCGGTCACACCCGCGTCCTGCCCCAGCTCCTCGCCGACACCCGCAAGCTCCTCGCCGAAGCCTGGCCCCAGAATCGCTAGACCAGCGAAAGCTACTCCGGGCGGGAATCGGCGGCTACCTTGGCGGCCAGGTGTGACGGGAGGGGTTCGTGGCGCAGGTAGTGACGGGTGAAGGATCCCGTGCCGTGAGATACCGAACGCAGGTCGATGGCGTACCTGGTGATCTCAAGTTCCGGGATCTCCGCCTTGACCAGCGTCCGGCCGACCCCGACCGGCTCGGTGCCGAGCACCCGGCCGCGGCGTGAGGACAGGTCGGACATCACCGCTCCGACGTAGTCGTCGGGGATGAGCACCGTGACCTCGTCCACCGGCTCAAGCAGCATCGGCTGCGCCTTGTCGACCGCGTCCCGCAGCGCGGCCCGGCCTGCCTTCTGGAAGGCCATGTCGGAGGAGTCCACTGAGTGCGCCTTGCCGTCGTACAGGGTGACCCGGACGCCGGTCATCGGGTAGCCGGCCGTGACGCCCTGCTCCATCTGCCACCGGACGCCCTTTTCCACCGACGGGATGAACTGGCGCGGCACGACCCCGCCGACGATCTTGTCGACGAACTCGAAGCCGCCCGAATCCGCCAGCGGCTCGACCTCGATGTGGCAGATGCCGAACTCGCCGTGCCCGCCGGTCTGCTTCACGTTCCGGCCCAGGCCCTGGGCCTTGCCCGCGATCGTCTCCCGCAGCGGCACCCGCAGGTCGGTGGTCTCGACCGCGACGCCATGCCGGTGGGCGAGCCGGTCGAGCAGCACGTCGGCGTGCGCCTCGCCCATGCACCACAGCACCAGCTGCCTGGTCTCCGCGTTCATCTCAAGGCGCAGCGTCGGGTCCTCGGCGACCAGCCGGGACAGCGCCTGGGAGAGCTTGTCCTCGTCCGCCTTGGACTTGGCCACGATGGAGACCGGCAGCAGCGGCTCGGGCATCGACCACGGTTCCATCAGCAGCGGATGTTCCTTGTCTGACAGCGTGTCGCCGGTCTCGGCGGTGGCGAGCTTGGCCACGGCGCAGATGTCGCCGGCCCCGCATTGCGTGATGGACCGCTGCTGCTTGCCGAGCGGCGAGGTCAGCGCGCCCATCCGCTCGTCGTTGTCGTGGTCCTGGTGGCCGTGGGCGGCGCGGCCGTGGCCGGATACGTGCACGGAGGCATCCGGGCGCAGCGTGCCGGAGAACACCCGGACCAGGCTGATCCGGCCCACGTACGGATCAGAGGTGGTCTTGATCACCTCGGCCAGCAAGGGGCCCTTGGGGTCAGAAGACATCCCGGTAACCGGCTTGCCGTCGGGCGTGGTGACCTCGGGCATCGGGTGCTCGGCGGGGGAGGGGAAGGCCTGGGTCATCACTTCGAGAAGCTCGAGCATGCCGATGCGCTGCGGCGCGGAGGTGACGAGCACGGGGTAAAAGCTGCCGCGCGCGACGGCCTTCTCCAGGTCCTCGATGAGCACCTTGGGGTCGATGTCCTCCCCGGACAAGTACCTGTCCATCAGGGATTCGTCTTCGCTCTCGGTGATGATGCCCTCGATCAGCTCACCGCGCAGCTCCGCCATCCGTTCCGCGTCCTCCGGTGACGGCGCGCCTTCAGCGCGCTCGCCGTCGGCGTAGTTGAACTGCTTCTCGGACAGCAGCCCGATCAGCCCGCTCACCGGGTTGCCGACGGGCAGGTAGAGCGGCGCGACCGCGTCCCCGAAGGCTTCGCGGCAGGCGTCCAGGGTCGCGTCGAACTCGGCCCGCTGGTGGTCGATCTTGGTGATGACGACCGCGCGGGGCATGTCGACCGCGGCGCACTCGTCCCACAGCATCCTGGTCACGCCGTCGATCCCGTCGGTGGCGGAGACGGCGAAGAGCGCGGAGTCCGCGGCGCGCAGCCCGGCGCGCAGGTCACCGGTGAAGTCGGCGTAACCGGGTGTGTCGAGCAGATTGACCTTGATGCCGTTATGGAGGACCGGTGCGAGGGTCAAGTTGACCGAACGCTGCTGCCTGACCTCCACCTCGTCGAAGTCGCTGACCGTGGTGCCCTCTTCGATGCTCCCCGGACGCTGAACCGTGCCGGTCGCGACGAGAAGCGCCTCGACCAGGCTGGACTTGCCGGAACCGGAATGGCCGACCAGCACCACATTCCGCACTTGGTCGGCCGCCGGTGCCCTGCCCGCGGCTCCTCCCGACCCGCCTGCCCCACTTGCTGTTGCTGTCACTGCCGTTCGCCTCCTTGCGATCGCTTGGT
>Ga0302314_10005721_pt1 | contig 22610 bp, 19 predicted proteins | sample III_Palsa_N2_3_FD_200533 | JGI IMG/M metagenome (GOLD analysis project Ga0302314, IMG submission 200533) | Peat permafrost microbial communities from Stordalen Mire near Abisko, Sweden - III_Palsa_N2_3 | ecosystem: Environmental > Terrestrial > Soil > Palsa > Peat permafrost | place: Sweden... | reverse complement strand
CCAGTCGTACCTCGCGAGCACCCGACTCCACCACATCCCGGCCATGGACGCGATCCGCGCCGCCCTCGCCGGCCACGCCTGGAGCCCACTCACCTGACCCCGTAGTTGGTTACCGGACATTCCTCCACGCAGTTGCAGACTCGTGATCGAAGGCGTGAGACTTCGCCTCCCGATTTTGGACTACTAGAGAGGAGGCTTTTCACGCCGACTGTGACAGCCACGCGGTCGAGAAGGTCGGGGCAACCATTCTGATGGCTCGTCATAAAGTCGCGTGAGAAAAAGAGGGCCTTCTTGCCATTATTGAAGTGGAGCCATCTCGAGGCGCAGCCCCTAACGTGCGTGTCCGATTCTTCCAGAAGAAGGAGATTCGATATCTATTGATACGACTACGGATCGTGACTCTGCCGCGATGTGGCACAGGTCACAATCGGCCCGAATTGCGAGCCTTCGCGAACGTACGCGAACCCGCGCGGCGCACGCTCGGGGCAACAGCGAGAAACATTGAGAAATCACAGCGAGTGATCTTCGGATTGGCGCCTTGTGCCCACCGAACTCGCGGTTTACCGTACCTAAGGGCTTCACGCCCGATCCTCAACTCCGCCCTACAACCGACATGAGAGGGGATGGCATCATGCGCTGCAAATCGCGTACACGGTCCGTCGCCCGCCCGTTGTCGGCCACGGCGACGTAACGCCCTGCCGCATCTCCCGGATCGCCCTCGTCGCGGCGGCTTCGAGCCGTGCGCGCTACGACGGCCCGTGGACATCCGTGCCCTGTGACTCTCTCGAGTCCTCTCGCGCTCCGCTGAACATCGCGGCAGCGTCGTTAACGAATCCAAGGAACATCCACGTGGCGTGAGAGCCGTGCGGGCTTTGCCGCCCGACCGTGCTCTCCCGTCGTTGGTCCTGGGTTCTTCTCGAAATCGCTCGTCGCAGATTTGGGGGTACCTCCATGCCTATTTCAGGTCGCTCGCCGTCGCATGGGCGTCACAGATCGGCTGCTCAGGGCTTCACCGGGTACCGGTCATCGCTCCGGTGTGCCGGTTGCGGGTGTGCGTCCGGTGGCTGGGCTGCTGCGGTACTCGGCGTGACGCGTGTACGCCCGGCCCGGCTCCGCGTCCATCCTGCCGCCGGGATCGCTCGCGGCTCCCACGGCTCCGCTCGGCCCGTGGCCGGGGTTCGTGGCCTGATCCTCCGCGCAGCCCCTGCTCCGGCGGTCCGTGCTCAGGTGGGTGGCTTCTGCCTGGTCGAACTGGCTTCTTTGGCGCTGGGGGGTGGCGGGGAACGGCGCCCCAGCGCCGAACTCCCCGTCCACCCCCAACAGCGCGCGGGGCGTAGCCCCGCTCTTGAACAAGTAAAGAAATTCTGCCCCACGTTCCTTGTCGCACCGCACTTGACCGGCCCGGTTGCCTGTCTGCTTCCGCGATGCCACATGGCCTTCGATGCTGCGGTCATCGGCCGTATGGCTGCCGGTACGGCTCCGGTGCGGCCTGGTGCGCGCTGGTGCACCTGGCCTCGTGCGCCACCACGGCTCCGGCCGAACCTCCGCCGGAGCAACCCGCTTCATTGCAGTCACAAAACCCTGAATCAACCGCGCGGCCGGATGCCACACCACCTCGAAACACCTTGAAGGAGACCCATCCCATGATGCCCCGTATCCCCGTAGACACGACCCGCCTGACCGGCCTGCTTGCCGTCACCGACCCGGAACCGAAGGTCGACCTGGAGACCGGCGAACTGCGTACCGACCGCGACGGGCGGACCGTGTACCTCGTCTCCGTCGCGCTGCGCATTGCGGACGGCGGACGTAAGGCAATCGTCATCGAAGTGGCGACCACCGAAGAGCCCAAGGGCGTGGCGATCGGCACCCCGGTCCGCCTGGTCGGCCTCGACGGCGTGCCGTGGGAGATGAACAACCGCCACGGCATCTCGTACAAGGCCGCGGCCGTACTCCCGGTCACCGCCACCTCGGCCGCCGCCGCGGCCATCGCCAACACCACGCGACCGAATAAGGGAGCTGATGCCTAATGCGTGAACTGTTTGACAACCCCTTCGTGAACCCCGAAACCACCGATCACCACCGGAAGGACACCATGCACGACTACGACTGGCTTGCTCCGCTTCCCGCCTCGGCCCCGGCCGACGTGCGGTTCTGGATCGAGACCCTGGCCGAGTACCTGGCCACTGACTGCGCCGCCGAGCAGATGGACGAGATCAACGCCATAGCAGTCGAAGCGGCCTGGTACGAATCCGGCCCCTCGCAGCTGGCACAGCTCGCTTGCGGGTGGCTGTCGGCGGGCCAGAGCCTCGACATCCTGGCCGAGATCCACGCCATCTCGCTCGCGGTGACGGCGATCGCGCAGGAGACGGTGGAGCACCTGACCGTCAATGACGCGGTGACGCGGGCAGTACTGCCCTGGATCGCCGCGCCGGACACCTTCGACGTCGTCGGCGAGATCAGCGCCGGGTGCGTGAAGCTGGCCACCCTCGCCGGTACCAGCGACCGCGAGATCACCGATTGGGTCACCACCTGGCAGACCAGCGACATCGGACGCACGGTCCTGACCCGGATCGCCGCGCTGTCCTGCCTGCTCGCGGACGTGGCCGACGAGATCACGGCCGACGAGTCCGGTTCGGGCACCGCTGAGGGAGCCGAGATCTGATGCCCGCCCCAGACCAGCCGGGCGTGACCGGTGCTGCTGCCCTGATCGCCCGGCTCGTCGCCGAACGGATGCGGTCGGGAGGTTTCGTCCTCGGGCGAGTCTCCCGGCCCTTCCCGCCCCACCTACACCCAAGAAACGGAGAACTCTGATGGCTGCAACGCTTCACCCGTCCGCGCCCCCGGGCGGCCCTCTGTCCGGCCAGAACCTCGGGCAGATCCTCGCCCGCTACCGCCCGCTGATCCATGACGTGGAAATCGCCGGGATCGCCCTCGCCGCCGCGTTCGTGCTGCTGCTGGTCACCGCCCTGGCCACCTACCGGACGCGTCCCGCGCTGCATTGGCGGGTGTTCGGGGTCAACCTGCTGCGCCACCGGATGCGGCGCACATGGGGCCACCTGACGGCCGTGTGCGAGCTGACCACCTCCCACCGTCCCACCTCCACGGTTCTCGGCGAGATGATCGTGAGCGGGAAGCCGCTTCAGCAGTCCACCCCGCGCCTCTACCGGCTGCGCCACCGCCCCGGCGGCATGAGCGCAACCGTGTTCCTTCTGCCGGGCCAGACCCCAGAGCAGTACCAGGAGGCGGCCGATGCCATGGCACACGCCTGGAAGGTGCACGCGGTACGCGTCTCCTCCACCCTGCGCGGCCGAGTCGCCCTGACCATCACCGCCCGCGACCCGCTGACCGACCCCAACCGCCCCACCGGCCCCGGAATCGACCTGGCCGAGATATCGAAGGAGACGAACACCCCGGGCACCGGCGCCGCCTCTACGGCCAATCCGCAGAGGCGGCGCTCCGCAGCCCGGGGCACCGGCCGCCCGTCTTCGGGGTTCCTACTGTGTCTGCCGGTCGGCGATCGGGAAGACGGCCGGCCGTGGGAGATCGACCTCGGGATCGTGCCGCACTGGCTGATCGTCGGTGCCACCCGCTCGGGCAAGTCCACCCTGCTCAACGCCGCGATGGTCCAACTGTCCATGCGGCGGGTCGCCCTCGTCGGCATCGATTGCAAGGGCGGAATGGAACTCGCCCCCTACGCAGCGCGCCTCTCGGCCCTGGCCACCAGCCGGAAGGAAGCCGCGGAAGTCCTCGCGGCGGTCCTGGCCATCGCGCACGAGCGGATGGCGCTGTGCCGCGCGAAGGGCGCGCGCTCCATCTGGCAACTGCCCGAGGACATCCGGCCCATCCCGATCATGGTCCTGGTGGACGAGATCGCAGAGCTCTACCTCGCCGGTAACCGGGAGGAGAAGGAACAGGCCTCGCAGGCCTCGACCGCGCTGCTGCGCCTGGCCCAACTCGGCGCCGCGCTCGGCATCCACCTGATCGTGGCCGGACAGCGCGTCGGCTCTGAACTCGGTACCGCCGTCACCGCGCTGCGCGCCCAACTCGGCGGCCGGATCTGCCACCACGTGCACGACCCGGAGACCGCGAAGATGGCCCTCGGGGACCTGCACCCGGACGCCGTGGACGCCGCCCAAGCCATCAGCCCGCACGAACCGGGAGTGGCGATCACCACCGATCCGGAAGTCGGTTGGCTGCGCGCCCGCTCCCGGCTGATGACCCCGGAGGACGCCCAGATGGCCGCCGAGACCTTCACCCGCCTCGCGGTCGAACTGCCGGGCCTTCACCGACCCGAATACACGATCACCCTCGTCCGGTAACCCCGGACACCCGCCCCCAAAGGAGAGTCCTGACATGGCCTCGTTGCACCCCGCACAGCCAGACGACCACACCGACCTAACCGGCCCACCACGCCCCGGCGGGCGAAGCCTCACCTGCTCGCCCGCCGGGGTGGTCCCGGCCACACCCACCCGCCCCGCGCCGCCGCCGATTCAGACGGCGGCCCGGGGTCCTCCCCGCGCCCCGGCACGTCCTCGGGGCCGAGAAAGGCCACGCCATGCGCGCCACCGCAACCACCCCGCACGCGCCCGGATACTGGGCGCTCTCGCCTGCCGACCGGCTCATGGTCGATACCGCCACCGACCCCGACTTCGGGGCTTGGCTGGAGCAGATCCGCCGGATCGGCGGCTGTGAACACCCCATCTACCTCACCGGCTCCTCGACCACGTTCGACGCCGCGACGGGCGAAGTCCTCGCCCGCCTCGACTCCGCGCAACTCCCGCACGGACGCCTTGCCATCGCCTGTGGAAACCGGCGCGCCTCACGCTGCCGCCCCTGCTCCTACCTGCACCAGGGCGACACTTACCACCTGATCGTGGCGGGCCTTGCAGGCGGCAAATCTCTCCCGACCCAGGTGCGTGTGCACCCGCGCGTGTTCGCAACCTTCACCGCCCCCGGCTTCGGCCCCGTCCACCGTGCCACCCCCGCCGGCCGAACCTGCCGACCCCACCGGCGGGGAACCTGTGAACACGGCACCCCGCGCAGCTGCGAGACCGATCACGCCGCCGCCGACCCGCTCATCGGCACGCCGCTGTGCCCGGCCTGCTACGACTACCCGTCCGCCGTCCTGTGGAACGCCTTCACCGGCGACCTATGGCGCTACCTGCGCCGAGACCTCGAACGCGCTATAGCCCGCGCCGTGGGCATCACCCGCACTGCGCTCAAAGGCCATGCCCGCATCTCGTTCGCGAAGGTCGCCGAATACCAGCGGCGCGGAGCGATCCACTTTCACGCCGTCGTCCGCCTCGACGGCCCCGAAGGACCGGCCGATCCGCCTCCGACCTGGGCAAGCGTCGAACTGCTGACAGTGGCTCTACAGCAAGCCGCCACCGGGGTCCGGGTCCACGTGCCGGAAACCGCCGCGCTCGGCTCGATCGAACTGACCTGGGGTCGACAACTCGACATCCGCCCCATCGCCCTCGACCCCGGCCCCCGCGCCGACCTAACCGAACGCGCCGTCGCCTCCTACATCGCGAAATACGTCACCAAGGGCTACCTGCCCGGCGTCACCGTGGACTCCCGTATCCGCCACGCCTCCGCGATCGAAACCCTGAACGTCACCGACCACGTACGCACCCTGATCCGAACCTGCTGGAGGCTCGGCGCGCTGCCCGAACTCGAACCCCTGGGACTTCGGCGCTGGTCCCACCAACTCGGCTACCGAGGCCACGTCACCACCAAATCTCGCGCCTACTCCACCACCTATACGGCCCTACGACAGGTCCGCGCCGACCACCGCCGCGCCGAAGCCGACGACACAGCCAACTCCGACACCCCTGGCGAGACGATCACCGCCGCCCACTGGTCCTACAACGGCTCCGGCTACAGCACGGGACAAGCGATGTTCGCCGAGTCGGTGACCGACGCCGTTCTCTGCGGCCGCGAGATGGCACGCGAGATCCGCGACAGAGAGGAGCCGGACGATGCATGAGGCGCTGGAGAGCTCGACGCCGCTCTCTTCTAATACAACATCCGACTCCTCGGCCTCAAAGCCTGCCCCGGACGCACCCCGAGAGGAGTGGCTGCGTTGGCACCTCTCGGGGCGTCCGCCTCGGACGCGTCAGCACTACGAGACGCTGGCCCGCATCCTCGACGGAGGTTAGGCCGTTGGCTTGAAGACCGGGCGGTAGCTGTCCGGGCTGCGGTTCTGCTTTCCCATGCCGACGGGGAAGATCAGAACCGCAGTCAGTTCAGCGAACAGGACCGCCCGCTTCTGCCGCAGGTCGTATCCGCCTTCCTCAACCGGCTTCGACCAGCGCTCCCGGCGCTCGGCCGCGCTCTCTACGGGTACGACTCCAGCGGCTTCGTACTCGGCCTTGGTCTTCCGTAGTGCTTCCACCGCCTCGTCGAGCTGAGGCGACAGGCGGTAGAACCGCTCATCGGGCACGATGCCCTTGCTCCAGTTCAGTTCGAACTCGTCGCGCTTCGTGATAGCTGCCGCGAGTTCGTCTTCGTACTCCCACGGCGGACGCTCGTTGTCGATGACCGGCCGAGCCTCCAGGGCCATCAGGACCAGATCCGAGATCTCCTGATCGATCCACTCGCCGCTGACGCTGCTGCCGGAGCACCCGCCGTCCGACTTCGGGCGGCACGTGTAGCGATACTTCGCCGCGCCCATGGTTGTGGCGCTGGCCCGCATGATCGCGTTGCAGATACGGCCGTCGACGACGTTGCCGCATCGCAGCAGCCCTGACAGCAGGTACTTCCGGGCAGTCACCGGCTTGGGGTTCTTGGTGTTGCCGCCTGGCAGGCGCTCACGCGGCTTGTACCGCGCGGTGACAGCCTCCCACTCGGCCGATGTGATGATCGGCTCCCACTGGCCGACGACAGGCTGTCCGTCCTCGCCCTTGAACACCTCGCCGCCGAGTATCCGAAGTCCGGCGTTTCGCGGGCTCGAAATGATCTGCTTGACGGTCTGTACCCGCCACGGGCCGCCCTTCGCGGTGGGGATGCCCGAGTCGGCGAAGATCTTCGTGATCGTGCCCCACGACTTGCCCTCGATACAGGCGTCGACTGCGGCACGTATGACGGCTGCTTCTTCCGGAACCAGTTCGACCTTACCGGGGGCGCCGTCGACCGGGCGATAGCCGAATGCCTTGCCGCCGGTGTGAGCGATGCCGCGACGGGCCTGGCCTGCGTGCCAACGCCTCGTCCTCGCCCTGCGCTTGCGGTTCTCACCCATGGCGATGGCCACGCCGAGCAGTCCGATGATCTCGGCGTTCTCCGAGTAGAGATCCTGCGTGCCGTAGTCGTCGGCGAACACGCGCTCCGGCTTCGCGCGGAACGCCTCGACGAAGCGTTGCCACTGGGTCGGCGTCTTGAAAATGCGGTCCTCGTCGACGGCGATGACCCCGTGGACGGGATAGCCCTCGGCGGTCTGACCTCGGTGGAGGTCGGTCAACATCGACTCGAAATCGGGGCGGTACTCGTCCTTCGACGCGCTCAGGTCGTTGTCCGTATAGCGCTTGATGATCACCAACGAGTCGCGCCGGGCTATGCCTCGGTTCGTGGCGTGCTGATTCGTCACGCCCTTGGTGTTCCTGCTGGCGTCGGTCCTCTTCTGCGAGAGGTCACTGATTCGAGCGTATGCGATGACGCAACGCGCACCCGATTCGGTGAGTTCGCGAGGGGATGGAAGGGAGTCGGGGACGCCCCGCTCTTCCATGTCGATCTTGGCTAGCAGCGCGCTTTCCGCGTCTGTCGCCATGGGTTACTCCTCTTGATCACGCGTTTCCGCAGGTCGAAAGTGTACATTTCGCACCAGTTGGTGATCAAGGTGAGGTCTAGCACTACGTGTGGCCGGTGTGGAACACTCGGCTCCGTGAACCGGCTGCGTAGTGCGACATCGCCCTACCTACTCCAGCACGCCACCAATCCAGTCGATTGGTGGCCATGGGGAGAGGAGGCGATCGCGGAAGCTAAGCGGCGGGACCTACCCCTTTTGATCTCTATTGGGTACTCATCCTGCCACTGGTAGCTTCCGCGAATCACTTGGTGCCATGTGATGGCGCATGAGAGCTTCTCCGATCCGACGACCGCGTCCGCGATGAACGCGGGGTTCGTGTGCGTCAAGGTGGACCGGGAGGAGCGGCCGGACGTCGACGCCGTTTACATGACGGCCACGCAGGCGATGACGGGGCACGGCGGGTGGCCGATGACGGTGTTCGCGGACCATGCCGGGCGGCCTTTCTTCTGCGGGACCTATTTTCCGCCGCGTTCGCACGGGTCTGTGCCCGGGTTCCTGCAGATCCTCGCCAAGGTCGCGGCGGCTTGGGCCGGGCGGCGGGGCGAGGTTACGCAGGTGGGGGAGGCGGTCGCGGCTCGGATGGCGGAGCTGGCGGTGCCGGTCGGCGGGGCGGCTGCGGGGGAGGACGGGGCGTTTGGCGCGTCGCTCTCGGAGGAGGAGCTGGACGCTTCGGTGCGACAGCTCACGGCCGAATTCTCGGATGACGCGGCGCACGGCGGGGTCGGTGCCGGGTTCGGGAGCGCGCCGAAGTTCCCGCCGTCGATGACGCTGCTTCAGTTGCTGCGGCACCACGCGCGCACGGACTCGGCTGCCGCGCTCGCGATCGTCGCGCAGACCTGCAACGCGATGGCCCGCGGCGGTATCTATGACCAGCTCGGCGGCGGATTCTCCCGGTACTCCGTGGACGCGACGTGGACGGTGCCGCACTTCGAGAAGATGTTGTATGACAATGCATTGCTGTTGAGGGTCTACGCGCTGCTCTGGAAGACCTCGCCCGCGCCTCTCTACCGGCGCATCGCCGAGGAGACCGCGGGGTTCATGATCCGCGAGCTCGGCACCGCCTCGGGCGGCTTCGCGTCCGCTCTCGACGCGGACACCGACGGCGTCGAGGGGCTCACCTACATCTGGACATACGCGCAGCTGGTCGACGTGCTCGGGGCCGAGGACGCGGAGATCGCGGCGGCGGCGTTCGAGGTGACGCCGGAGGGGAACTTCGAGGAGGGGCCGGAGGGCGCGTCCGTCCTGCGGCTGGCCGCGGACCTTCGCGGCGGGCCCGACCCCGAGGACGTCAAGCGGGTGGCGGCGAAGCTGCGGGTCGCGCGGGCCCAGCGTCCGCAGCCCGGACGGGATGACAAGATCGTCGCCTCGTGGAACGGGCTCGCCATCAGCGCGCTGGTCGAGACGTCGGTCGCGCTCGGGCGCAACGACCTGCTGTGCGCCGCCGTCCGCTGCGGGCAGCTGCTCGCGGACCTGCACATGAGCGAGGACGGCCGCCTCGTCCGCACCTCGCGCGATGGCAAGGCCTCCGAGAACCCCGGCGTGCTCGAGGACTACGGCTGCGTCGCCGAGGCCTTCACGCTGCTCTACTCCGCGACCGGGGAACCCGCCTGGCTCACCCGCGCCGCGACGCTGCTGGACACGATCCGCACGCAGTTCCGCTCCGAGCAGGGGCTTTACGATACGGCGGCCGACGCGGCCCCGCTCTACTTCCGGCCCAGCGATCCGACGGACAACGCCAGTCCTTCCGGCACGTCCGCCGCCGCTGCCGCCTTCGCCGCGTACGCCCTGGTCACGTCGTCGACATCGACGTCAGGTCTGGATCCGAAGAGCGAGGAGCTCGAGGACGCCTACCGGGCGCTCGCGGCCTCGCGCGCGCTGGCCACGCAGGCCCCGCGGTTCGCGGGGTACGGGCTGGCCGTGGCGGAGGCGCTGTTCGGTGACACGCCGCACGAGCTGCTGGTCCCGGGGCCGCACGGTGGCGGTGGCCGGTAGCCGTGGCCGGGCGGGTCAGCTGACCGACGGAACGGCCAGCACCGCGATCGACACGGCGATGTAGTGGCAGCAGAACGCGGCGATCGTGAACGAGTGGAAAAGCTCGTGGAAGCCGAACCAGCGCGGTGAGAAGTTCGGCTTCTTCATCGCGTAGAACACCGCGCCGACCGAGTAGAGGATCCCGCCGACGGCGATCAGCGTGACGACGGCCGCGCCGCCGTTGCGCGCGATCTGCGGCATGAAGAACATCGCCGCCCAGCCGAGCGCGATATAGCAGGGCACGTAGGCCCACGTCGGCGCGTTGAGCCAGAACATCCGGAAGCCGATGCCGATCAGCGCGCCGGCCCAGACCAGGCTCAGCAGCAGTTCGGCGGAGCTCCTGCTCAGCAGCGTCACCGCGATCGGGGTGTACGTCCCGGCGATGATCAGGAAGATGTTCGTGTGGTCGAAGCGGCGCAGCGCCGCCTTGGCCTTCGGGCCCCAGTTGCCCGTGTGGTAGATCCCGCTCACGCCGAACAGCAGCCACGAGGTGACCGCGAACACGACGCACGCGAAGGCCGCCCCGCCGGTCGGCGCCAGGCAGATCAGCACGATGCCGGCGGCCAGCGCCAGCGGGAACACGCCGGCGTGCAGCCAGCCGCGCAGCCTGGGCTTGAGCGGGACTGTGGCCGAGGACACAGCGGATGCGGGCGTTAGCTCGGTCACAGGACGCACCTGCTTCGATCACTTCGAGTCATGAGATTGGTCACACCCTGTCGTCGGTGGCCCGCTGCCTCGTGGACCAGAAGTCGCTGAAAAGTCGGATATATCCGCTGCGTGCGGCGGTCGAACGGGCCCAAACGCCAGGGTAACTTACGGCACCGTAGGTTGGCGAAGGGCCTCGTCGGAGTATCCACCATTCGGACGGGCGTGGTTATAGTCCAAAGCACCCTCTTTCAGCGCCCGGGTGGTGCGGACCCCCGGCGTTACCTTTGGAGTGCGCACGATGACGTTCGCGGTGACAGCCCCACCGACTTCGCATGTCGGCCTGATCGCTTGGGTCGACGAGATCGCCCGCCTGACCCAGCCGGAGGACGTCGTGTGGTGCGACGGCTCCGACGAGGAGTGGGCCCGGCTGACCGAGCAGCTCGTCGAGGCAGGCACGCTCAAACGGCTCAATCCAGCCAAGCGGCCCAACTCGTTCTACGCCGCCTCCGACCCTTCCGACGTGGCCCGCGTCGAGGATCGGACCTTCATCTGCTCCGAGCGCGAGCAGGACGCGGGCCCGACCAACCACTGGGTCGCCCCCGCCGAGATGCGCGTTACCCTGAACGGCCTATTCGAAGGCTCGATGCGGGGCCGGACGATGTACGTCGTGCCGTTCTCGATGGGCCCGATCGGCTCACCGCTCGCCGCCCTCGGCGTCGAGATCACCGACTCCGCCTACGTGGCGCTGTCCATGCGCGTGATGACGCGGATGGGCCGCGCCGTGCTGGACGAGCTCGGTACCGACGGCGAGTTCGTCAAGGCCGTCCACTCGGTCGGCGCCCCGCTCGAGCCGGGCCAGGCCGACGTGCCGTGGCCGTGCAACACGACGAAGTACATCACGCACTTCCCGGAGGGCCGGGAGATCTGGTCCTTCGGCTCCGGCTACGGCGGCAACGCGCTGCTCGGCAAGAAGTGCTACGCGCTGCGCATCGCCTCGGTGATGGCCCGCGACGAGGGCTGGCTGGCCGAGCACATGCTGATCCTCAAGCTCACCCCGCCGGCCACAGCCTCGGGACGAGCGAGCGAAGCGAGGTACATCACCGCCGCATTCCCCTCGGCCTGCGGCAAGACCAACCTGGCCATGCTCACCCCGACGATCCCCGGCTGGAAGGTCGAGACCGTCGGCGACGACATCGCCTGGATGCGCTTCGGCGAGGACGGCCGGCTCTACGCGATCAACCCGGAGGCCGGCTTCTTCGGTGTCGCGCCGGGCACCGGCGACGCGACCAACGCCAACGCGATCGCGACCCTGGACGCCAACGCCATCTACACCAACGTCGCGTTGACCGACGACGGCGACGTGTGGTGGGAGGGCATGACCGACGAGGCCCCGGCGCACCTGACCGACTGGCGCGGCAACGACTGGACCCCCGCGTCCGGAACCCCGGCCGCGCACCCGAACTCCCGTTTCTGCGTGCCGGCGGGCCAGTGCCCGACGATCGCCTCGGAGTGGGAGGACCCGAAGGGCGTGCCGATCTCGGCCATCCTGTTCGGCGGACGCAGGGCCACGGCGGTCCCGCTGGTCACCGAGTCGAAGTCCTGGCGGCACGGCGTCTTCCTCGGCGCGAACGTCGCCTCGGAGAAGACGGCGGCGGCCGAGGGCACCGTCGGCGAGCTGCGCTACGACCCCTTCGCGATGCTGCCGTTCTGCGGCTACAACATGGGCGACTACTTCGCGCACTGGCTCGAGGTCGGCGAGAAGGCCGAGCCGGAGAAGCTGCCGAAGATCTACTACGTCAACTGGTTCCGCAAGGGCGCGGACGGCTCCTTCCTGTGGCCGGGCTTCGGCGAGAACAGCCGCGTGCTCAAGTGGATCATCGAGCGGCTCGAGGGCAAGGCGGACGGCGTGCAGACGGCGATCGGCGTCGTGCCGCGCGCCGAGGACCTCGACCTCGCCGGCCTTGACCTCGATCCGGCTCAGCTCGGCGAGCTGCTCGGCGTGGACGCCGAGACCTGGCGCCGCGAGGCCGCGCTGATCCCGGCGCACTTCGAGCGCTTCGGCGGGCACCTGCCGGAGGAACTGTGGCAGGAGCACCGCGAGCTCCTCGCCCGGCTGGGCTAGCCGCTGAGAGCCCCGCTGGTCCATCCGGGGGACGCGGGGCCGCCGCCGCTACTCCGTAAGGGGCGTTCAAACGCTCCGGAAGGATCTTCACTACATCCTCACAGCCGCCTCAGGCCTTCCGGGCCTGAGGCGGCCGTTCGGGGGATAGGGTTTTCCACCGGGGGCCGGGACATCGAAGCGGCGATCAAAGCAGCGAGAGGCAGACGGCGAACCATGGGATTGCGCGACCTGGCCTACGGCGCGTATGAGCGTCGGCTCGCCGCGCGGATCGACCCCGCGAAGCGGCCCCGGCACATCGGCGTGATCATGGACGGCAACCGCCGCTGGGCCAAGGCCGTCGGGGAGCACATCGCCACCGGACACCAGCGCGGCGCGGACCGGATCCACGACATGCTCGACTGGTGCGAGGAGGCCGGGGTCGAGGTCGTCACCCTGTGGTTGTTCTCCACCGACAACTTCAACCGGCCCGCCGACGAACTCGAGGACCTGCTCCGGATCATCGAGGGCGCGGTGCGCAGCCTCGCCGAGACCGGCCGTTGGCGGGTGCAGGCGGTCGGTGCCCTTGACCTGATGCCCGGCGACTTTACTCGCACGCTCAAAGAGATCACCGCCGACACGGCCGACAACCCGGGCCTGCTGGTCAACGCCGCGATCTGCTACGGCGGACGCCGGGAGATCGCCGACGCGGTCCGTTCGCTGCTGCAGGAGCACGCCGACCGCGGCACCTCGATCGAGGACCTCGCGCAGATCATCGACGTCGAACACATCACCGAGCACCTCTACACGGCCGGCCAGCCGGAACCCGATCTGATCATCAGGACCTCCGGCGAGCAGCGGCTGTCCGGCTTCATGCTCTGGCAGTCGGCGCACTCCGAGTTCTACTTCTGCGAGGCCTACTGGCCCGCCTTCCGGAAGATCGACTTCCTGCGCGCGCTGCGCGACTACGCCCAACGGCAGCGTCGCTACGGGGCGTAACACCCTGATGGCCTTGTGCTGCCGTTTTTCGCTCCCCCGGATGGGGTAAAGCCCTGGTAAGGGCGTGCCCGCCCAGGGGTACGCCATACAGAGCCGGAGCACTAGTGGCCACATCTGATCGGCGCACTTACGTCCTGGACACCAGCGTTCTGCTGGCCGACCCCACCGCGATGACCCGCTTCGACGAGCATGAGGTCGTCATTCCGCTCGTGGTGGTGAGCGAACTCGAGGGCAAGCGCCAACACCCGGAACTCGGTTATTTCGCCCGCGCCTCGCTGCGCCTGCTGGACGAACTGCGCGTCGAACACGGCCGGCTCGACCAGCCGCTGCCGATCGGCGACGCCGGGGGAACGCTGCGGGTCGAACTCAACCACTCGGACACCTCGGTCCTGCCGCCGGGTTTCCGTCTGCACGGGCAGTCCCCGGAGAACGATGTCAGGATCCTGGCTGTCGCCAAGGCCCTGTCCTCGGAGGGCGCGGACGTTGTGCTCGTCTCCAAGGACCTCCCGCTGCGGGTGAAGGCGGCCGCCGTCGGCCTGCCCGCCGAGGAGTACCGGGCCGAGCTGGCCATCACCACGGGGTACACCGGCATGGCGGAGGTGGAACTCGCCGGGGACCAGGTGGACGAACTGTTCGAGCACGGCCGGATCGAGCTGCCGCAGGTAGCCGAGCAGCCCTGCCACACCGGTCTGGTGCTCGTCTCCGAGCGCGGCAAGGCGCTTGGCCGGGTCACCGCGGACAAGCAGGTGCGCCTGGTGCGCGGCGACCGCGAGGCCTTCGGCCTGCACGGCCGCTCCGCCGAGCAGCGGATCGCGCTCGACCTGCTGCTCGACCAGGAGATCGGCATCGTCTCGCTCGGCGGACGCGCGGGCACCGGCAAGTCGGCACTTGCGCTGTGCGCCGGCCTCGAGTCGGTGATGGAACGCCGGCAGCACCGCAAGGTGGTCGTCTTCCGGCCGCTGTACGCGGTCGGCGGCCAGGACCTCGGCTACCTGCCGGGCACCGAGGGCGAGAAGATGACCCCCTGGGGGCAGGCCGTGTTCGACACCCTCTCCGCGCTGACCACCTCCGAGGTCATCGACGAGGTCGTGGACCGCGGCATGCTCGAGGTGCTCCCGCTCACGCACATCCGCGGCCGTTCGCTGCACGACTCCTTCGTGATCGTGGACGAGGCGCAATCGCTGGAACGCAATGTCCTGCTGACGGTGCTCTCCCGGATCGGCAGCGGCTCGCGGGTGGTGCTCACCCACGACGTCGCGCAGCGCGACAACCTGCGGGTGGGCCGGCACGACGGCGTGGTCTCGGTGATCGAGAAGCTCAAGGGACACCCGCTGTTCGCGCACGTGACACTCACCCGCTCTGAGCGTTCGCCGATCGCTGCGCTCGTCACGGAGATGCTGGAGGACCTCTCGGTCTGACGAAACACCCGCGGAGCGTTATCGGGTTTCTGCCAAACACCCGCGGAGCGCAATTGGCTATTGTGGGCGCATGCTGCTGACCGGTGTCGGGTACCGCTACAGCCGACGCGCGCCGTGGGTGCTGGAGAGGGTCGATCTGGACCTGCCCCGCGGCGCGCTGATCAGGGTTGGGGGGTACAACGGCACCGGCAAGTCCACGCTGCTGCGGATCGTCGCGGGAGCGCATCGGCCAGGCCGGGGAAGGGTCGTCGACCGCCCGGCGCGGACCGCTTACGTGCCAGGGCAATTGCCCATGCTCCCGTTCAAGGTGCAGGACTACCTCGGCCACCTCGGGCGTGTCCAGGGCCTGACGGCCGGGGAGACCGAGGCGCGGGTGCAGGCCGGGCTCGAGCGCTTCGGCGCGCAGGGCTACCGCAAGCACCGGATCGGCGACCTGTCGCGCGGCACGGCGCAGAAGGTCGCGATCGTGCAGGCGCTGCTGCGCGAACCCGAGCTGCTGATCCTGGACGAGGCGTGGACGAGCCTGGACGCGGCCGGGCAGACCGAGCTCGACACCGTGGCGCGCGAGTCGCGGGACAACGGCGGCATCGTCGTGTACGTGGACCATGACGCGCAGCGGCTGACGGAGGACGCCACGGCCGCGTATCTGCTGCGCGACGGGTTCCTTGAGCCGGCCTCGGCCTCCGACTTCGCCGTGCCGATGGCCGTCATCGACTTCGAGAAGGCCCCCGACCCCTGGCCGCTGCCCGGACAGGCGCGGATGCTGACCGACGGGGCGCTGCGCGTGACGGTGCTGGCCGAACACTCGGACCGGCTGCTGCGCGACGTGCTCGCGACGTATCCGAACACTCATGTCAGAAGCCTGCGTACGGTAGAAGGCGGCCAGGAGCTGTGACGAGTCGAGCCAGTGCCCAGCCGCAGCTGACCGGCGCGCAGACCTTCGCCGTGGTCCGCTACTACTCCATGCTCTTCGGCGCCTCGCAACGCTGGCTGGCCCCGGCGCTGCTCTACGGCATCGCGCTGGCTATCGACTCCGCGGCCGGGGACACGACCTCGGACGCGTACGCGTACAGCGCCGCGTTCCTGGTGCCGGTGGCCGCCTGGATGACGCGCTCCATGCTCACGATCGAGCCCGCCGAGTCGACCGCGATGATAGCCACGCTGGTCGGCCCGGCCCGCGCGCGCCTCGCGGCGTTGTCGGCGGCGACCGGATTCGCGTTGGCCTGCGCGGTGGTCGGCGCGATCGTGGCCAGCTTCGCCACTTCGGGCGCCACGACCGCGATGACGCTCGCGGGCCTGTGCACCGAGCTGATCTGCGTGCTGATGGGCAGCGCGGCCGGAGCGGTGGCCGCGCCGCCGCTGGTACCCGCGACCGGCTGGGGTGTGCTGCTCGCCGGCCTGCTCGGGCTCGGCCTGCTGATCGCCCGCTTCTCCCCGGCGGACCTCAGCATCAGGGCGCTGACCACCGTGTCGAACGGCGGCGCGCTGCACTTCCCGATCTACGCGCTGCCGTTCGCGATCGCGGTGGCCGGGATCGCCTGGGCCCTGGCCACCTCCTCGGCGACCCGGCACTCGGTCTGACGCCGGCGGCTAGCGGCGCAGCAGCCGGCCGATGAACCTCAGGTGCCTGCCCGCGTAGATGTAGTAGAGCAGGGCGGCGATCAGGCCGACCCACAGGTAGCACTGCAGCCAGTCGCCGCCGACGACCCGGCCGTGCAGGTAGAGTCCGGCGATCAGCAGCGCCGCCGGGGCCAACGCCAACCTTCGTGCCCTGCGTTGCATGATCAGGAGCGGTACCAGGAAGACGTAGACCGCGGCCGTGTACCAGAGCCACGTGTACGGTCCGTTGCCGCTCTCCAGCAAGGGGTTGACGAGCTCGGCGGTCAGGGTGCTGTTGGCCACGAAGATGGGCACGCCGTGCCACGAGATGAGGGTGACCGTGTCCCCGTCGTCGGCGAACCCGGACTGGTTGCCGGGTAGGGCGAACTGGAGATTGAGCTGGCCGCCGGAGGCCGACTGCAGGCCGATGAACGCCTTCCAGTCCGGCCCGCCGCTGCCCTGCTGGTCCGAGTAGGTCACGGTGTAAGCCGCGACCTCCTGGCAGTTCAACGTCGCCGCGATGGTCGCGGACACGCTGCTCGCGCAGTTCGGCGCCGCGCGGAACGCGGCCACCCCCGACCGGTCGTGCGAGAGCCGACCGCCCGCCAGCACCATGATCCCCGCCGCGATGATGGTGAGCACGATGACGTACAGCGTCGTCCGGCCCGACGAAACGCGCTTCTCGGCTTGTCGCCTCCGGTGCGGCTCGTACGTTTCCCCCATGATCACACTCCGCGCTTGTATAAGTACGCGATTCTGGTGGGGGGACTCTAACCCATGGTGAGCGCCCTGGGGAGGGTTTTACGGCCGCTCGACGCGCGCTGCCACGCGCCGAGCGGCCTTCTTAAGCCTGCTGTGACCGTGCCTTCGGTCAGGGCCGGTGCCCGATGTTCAGCAGCGGCCGGTCGTCGCCCGGGTTGCTGAAGAAGTCGTTGCCCTTGTCGTCGACCACGATGAACGCCGGGAAGTCCTCGACCTCGATCCGCCACACGGCCTCCATGCCGAGCTCCGCGTAGTCGAGCACCTCGACCTTCTTGATGCAGTCCAGCGCCAGCCGCGCGGCCGGGCCGCCGATGGAGCCGAGGTAGAAGCCGCCGTGCGCCTTGCACGCGTCGGTGACCTGCTTGGACCGGTTGCCCTTGGCCAGCATGACGAAGGAGCCGCCGGCGGCCTGGAACTGGTCGACGTACGAGTCCATCCGGCCGGCCGTGGTCGGGCCGAAGGAACCCGAGGCGTAGCCCTCCGGGGTCTTGGCCGGGCCGGCGTAGTAGACCGGGTGGTTCTTGATGTAGTCCGGCAGCGGCTGGCCGGAGTCCAGCAGCTCCTTGAGCTTCGCGTGCGCGATGTCGCGGGCCACGACCAGCGTGCCGGTCAGCGAAAGGCGCGTCTTGACCGGGTACTTCGACAGCTCGCCGCGGATCTCGGTCATCGGGCGGTTCAGGTCGATCCGCACGACGTTGTCATCGAGGTGCTCGTCGGTCGTCTCCGGCAGGAAGCGCGCCGGGTCGGTCTCGAGCTGCTCCAGGAACACGCCCTGCGCGGTGATCTTCGCCAGCGCCTGGCGGTCCGCCGAGCAGGAGACGGCGAGCGCGACCGGGAGCGAGGCGCCGTGCCGGGGGAGCCGGATCACGCGCACGTCGTGGCAGAAGTACTTGCCGCCGAACTGCGCGCCGATGCCGAGTCGCCGGGTGAGCTCGAAGACCTCCTGCTCGAACTCGACGTCGCGGAAGCCGTGCGCGAGCATCGAGCCCTCGGTCGGCAGCGAGTCGAGGTAGTGCGCCGAGGCGTACTTCGCGGTCTTGAGCGCGAACTCGGCCGAGGTGCCGCCGATCACGACGGCGAGGTGGTACGGCGGGCAGGCGGCCGTGCCGAGCGAGCGGATCTTCTCCTCCAGGAAGGCGAGCATCGCCTTCCGGTTCAGGATCGCCTTCGTCTCCTGATACAGGTACGACTTGTTGGCCGAGCCGCCGCCCTTGGCCATGAACAGGAACTTGTAGGCCTCGCCCGCGGTCGCGTACAGCTCGATCTGTGCCGGGAGGTTGGAGCCGGTGTTCTTCTCCTCCCACATGTTCAGCGGCGCCATCTGCGAGTAGCGCAGGTTGAGCTTCGTGTACGCGTCGTACACGCCGCGCGCGAGGTGCGCCTCGTCGTCCCCGTCGGTCAGCACGTTCTGGCCGCGCTTGCCCATCACGATCGCGGTGCCGGTGTCCTGGCACATCGGCAGCACGCCCGCCGCCGCGATGTTCGCGTTCTTCAGCAGGTCGAGGGCGACGAAGCGGTCGTTGGGGGACGCCTCGGGGTCGTTCATGATGGAGGCGAGCTGCTTGAGGTGGCCGGTGCGCAGGAAGTGCGCGATATCGTGCATCGCCTCGGCCGTCAGCAGGCGCAGCGCCTCCGGCTCGACCTGCAGGAAGGTGCGGCCGGCCGCCTCGACCGTCGAGACGCCCTCGCTGGTCAGCAGGCGGTACTCGGTCTCGTCCTTGCCGATCGGCAGCAGGTCGGAATAAGCGAACTCGGGCATTTCTTCTGCTCCTTCACAGACCCTTTACAGACCACCGTCAACGCGCGCGCATTGGATACAGCGTCCTGTGCTCCAAGCCTATGCCCGGCTGCGGTCTCGGACCGGCGCTTCCGGGCGTGGCCTTGACCACGCCGCCCCGGCCCGAGGATCAGGTATGACATGAGACGTCATACGTATTACTATCGAGCCTATGACCGCGACGATCGAACACCCCCACGACACCGGAAACCTGCCCCTCTTCCGGGAGCTCGAGGTCGCGGACCCGGGCGTCAACCCCGCGTCGCACCGGGCCAGGGGCACCGGCCTGATCCTGTTCGGGATCATCCTCATCGCCGCCAACCTGCGCCTTTCCGTCTCCGCGACCGGCGCGCTGCTCGATCAGCTCGGCTCCTCGCTGCGCCTCGGCTCGGGCGCCGAGTCCTTTCTGACCGCCGTGTGGCCGCTGGCCTTCGCGGTCGGCGGCCTCTCCGGCTCCTGGCTGGCCCGCCGGTTCACCGCGGGGACCGTGATCAGCTGGGCGCTCGGCGCGCTGGCCGTCGGGCAGATCGTGCACAGCCTGCACGACACCGTCGCGCTGGTCGTCGGCTCGATCCTCGCGGGCCTCGGCATAGCGCTGGCGAACGTGCTGCTGCCGGTCGTCGTCCGGCAGTACTTCCCGGACCGGGTCGGCCAGGTCACCGGCCTGTACGCGATGGTGCTGTCCGGCGGCGCCGCGTTCGCCGCGCTGGCCTCGGTCCCGGTCGCCGACCACCTGCACGACGTGGGCGCGGGCCTGGCCGTGTGGGTGATCCCGGCCGTCATCGGCCTGGCCGCCTGGATCGGCGCGCGCCCGCAGCGGGCCGCGCACCCGACCAACGCCGCGTCCGCCGACCCGGGAACGCACCTGCCGCTGCGTCAGCTGATCCGCAGCAAGCTGGCCTGGGCGATGGCCGCGCTCTTCGGGCTGCAGTCGATGGGCGCGTACGTCATCATGGGCTGGCTGCCGACGATCCTGTCCGACGCCGGGATGTCCGCGGGCCGGGCCGGCGTCGTGCTCTCCACGATCTTCTTCATCAACATCCCGATCAACTACGCGGTGCCGCACATCGGCGCGCGGATGAAGGACCAGCGGCCGCTGCTGACCGGGCTGACGCTCGCGGCCCTCGTCGGCTTCATCGGCCTGATCATCGCGCCAGGCTCGCTGGCCTGGGTCTGGGCGATCTTCTTCGGCTTCGGCCTGGCCACCTTCCCGCTGGTGCTCGCGCTCTTCCCGGTGCGCGGCGGCACGGCGCACGGCACCGCGGCGCTGTCCACGTTCGGCCAGTCGATCGGCTACCTGCTCGCCGCCGCCGTGCCGATCAGCGTCGGCCTGCTGCACGACGCGACCGGCTCGTGGACCGGGCCGCTGCTGATCCTGGTGTTCGCCACCGTGCTCCAGGGGCTGGTGGGTCTCTATGTGGCATCGGCGCGTCGCGGCACCGTGTCGTAGCGGTCGTCGTCGTAGTAGGCGTATTCGTGAGACAGTTCCGGTCAAAGGAAGGGGTAGCGGTCGTGAGTGAGCTGGCGGGGATCCGACGCGGATCGCTGTGCGACGAGGTCATCGCGCAACTGCGCGAGCAGATCTCCTCGGGATCCTGGCCGGTGGGCGAGCGCATCCCGCCGGAGTCCGAGCTGATCGAGCGGCTCCAGGTCGGCCGCGGCACCGTCCGCGAGGCCATCAAGGCGCTGGCGCACATCGGCCTGCTCGAGGTCCGGCAGGGCGACGGCACCTACGTGAAGTCGCGCAGCGAACTCGCCGGGGCGCTGCGTCGGCAGATGAGCAACGTGACCGACGTGCACGTCCAGGAGGTGCGCCGGGCGCTGGAGGTCGAGGGCGCGCGGCTGGCCGCGAAGCGGCACACGCCCGAGGACCTGCGCGCGATGGCCGACGCGCTCGACGAACGCGACATGGCCTCGGCGGTCGCGCGCCAGCTCGGCCGCTGGGATGAGTCCTGGGGCCTGCCCTGGGTCGAGGCGGATGTGCGTTTCCACCAGGCCGTCGTCGCCGCGTCGCACAATCCGATGCTCACGGAGATGTACCTGGAGATGAGCACGGAGCTCTCCTCCGTGCTGCTGCGCTTCGCCACGGAGGAGGACCACGAGCCCTTCCTGGTGCGCGGCCACCGCACCCTGCTCGACGCGATCAGGGCCGGGGACGAGCAGGCGGCCGTGCTCGAGGCGATGCACAACGTCGAGGACGCGCTCGAGCGCTTGTCCTGAGGTCCCGTTCGGTGCCCCTCATGCACGTCCGATCGGTTATCTTGGGCCGGTGACCCCGTCCCCGTTCTCCACGGAACCCTCCCCGCAGGATGACCGCCGGCTGGCGCTGCGCGCGTCCGACGCCGACCGCGACCACGTGGCCGCGCTGCTCGGCCAGGCGCTCGCGGAGGGCCGCCTGGACGCCGAGGAGCACGCTGAGCGGCTGGAGCACGTGTACGCCGCGAAGACCCTGGGCGAGCTGCGGCCCCTCGTGGCCGACCTGCCGGTCAGCTTCACCCCGCCGACCGCGGGCGGCGCCCCTTCGCCCCGCTACGACGCCGGGTCGCTGGCGAGCGTGCCGACGACCGACAGTGTGCTGGCCGTGTTCGGCGAGCAGAAGCGGCGCGGACGCTGGCTGGTGCGCAACGGCCTGGACGCGAAGGCGATCTTCGGCTCGGTCGAGCTGGACCTGACCGAGGCCGTGCTCGAGCAGCGGGAGCTGAGCATCTCCGCCAGCTCGATCTTCGGCGAGGTGAAGCTGATCGTGCCGGACGGGGTGATGGTGGTCAACGAGGGCATCGCGATCCTCGGCGAGCGCAACATGTCGCTATCCCAGGACCAGCCTTACACTGCCGAGACCCCCATCGTGCATGTCCGTGGGTTGACGCTGTTCGGTAGCGTGGAGGCACGACGCCCCAAAAAGAAGTGGTTCAAAAACCGATGAGCAACATGCAAGACACGCCCGCCAAGCCGCTGTACGTCCACCGCGAGATCGTCTGGTTCGACGAGCTCGACATGCTCGGCGTGATGCACAACGCGCGCTACGCCATCCACGTAGAGCGCGCGATGACCTCCTGGTACCACTCGCTGGCCGACACGGACCCGTCCGACTCCCTCGTCGTGGTCAAGCAGTACGACATCGAATTCGTCCGCCCCTTCACTCAGGAACGCGGCGAGCTCGTCGTCGAGGTCTCCCTCGAACGGCGTGGCCGGACCAGCGCGGTCTTCTCCTTCCGCTGCCTGTCCTACCCCGAGGGCGAGCACGGCCCCGAGGTGCTGCACGCCCGGGGCACCCGCACGAACGTGAAGGTCTCGCCCGGCGACCTGCGCCCGGCCCCGTGGTCGGAGAAGTTCCTCCTGGACCTGTAAGCCGCGACCGTTGGTGGTCGGCTCTCCTAGGTTTCCCGGCACTGCGCTCCGCTTCGTGCCGGGTCCTCGTACGAGCAGGCCCTACGTTCCTCGGGCGCTACTGCTTACGCGTACTCCGGCCTGTGT
>Ga0302314_10005720_pt1 | contig 22613 bp, 19 predicted proteins | sample III_Palsa_N2_3_FD_200533 | JGI IMG/M metagenome (GOLD analysis project Ga0302314, IMG submission 200533) | Peat permafrost microbial communities from Stordalen Mire near Abisko, Sweden - III_Palsa_N2_3 | ecosystem: Environmental > Terrestrial > Soil > Palsa > Peat permafrost | place: Sweden... | reverse complement strand
GGCGGGGCGTCACCAAGCCCCCGACCCCCGACCCCCCAAGCCTCCAACCGCCGACCCGCGGACCCCCCGAGCTAACGCCCGAACAACCGTCGTATCCCCCATACCCCGTAGAATCACGCGCGTGCGCTGGCGGATCAGATCCGCGGCCCCCGTTCACCGCCATTCATTCCCCCAGCTCCTGGCGGACGGGCTGTTGGTCGCTCTCGCCTACTACCTGGCCTACTGGCTGAGGTTCGACGGCGGCATCGTTCCGCGCTTCGACCATCTCTTCCGCGACACGGTCCTGTGGGTGGTCCCGGTGACCCTCTGCGTGCTCGCGGCGTTCGGCGTCTATCAGCGGCTGTGGACCTTCGTCGGCCAGCGCGATTACGAAGCGGTGATCAAGGCCGTAGTCGTGGCCACGGTGATCGTGGTGGGCGCGGTCGCGCTGCTACACCCGGTCACGTGGGCGCCGAACCCGATCGCCACTGCCACCCCGGTGCCGATGCCCGTCAGCGTGGCCGCCACCTGGTTTCTGCTCATGCTCGTCCTGCTCAGCGGGGCTCGTTTCGTGGTTCATCTCGCCGTCGAGGGCCGGGTCCGGAGCTTCCCGGTCGGCAAGGGCGCGCGCGACGTGCTCGTGGTCGGCGGCGGGCAAGGTGGCCACCTGGTGGTCAGGGAGCTTGTGCGCAATCCCCAGCTCCGGCAGCGACCGGTCGGGTTCGTCGATGACGACCCGCGCAAGCGGGGGCTCAAGGACGAGCACGGGCTGAAGGTCCTGGGGACCACCGAGGCCGAGGATTTCGCCCGGGTCCTGGACGAGGTGGAGCCCGACCAGGTGATCATCGCCATCCCTTCCGCTCCGGGCACCGTGCGGGCCCGCGTGGTCGCCGCGTGCCGCAAGCGCGGCATCCCGGTTCAGACGATGCCGACGGTGTTCGAGTTGCTCCAGGACGGCTCCGGGCAGATGCGGGTCGCCCGTCAGCTCCGTGAGGTCCGGGTGGAGGACGTTCTCGGCCGCGAGCCGGTCCTGATGGAGCTCGAGCGGGTTGGCGCGTACCTCGCGGGAGAGGTCGTGATGGTGACGGGCGCCGGCGGCTCGATCGGCGGCGAGCTGTGTCGTCAGATCGCCCGGGTCGGCCCGCGGCGGCTGATCCTGGTCGATCACGCCGAGGACAACCTGTTCGAGATCTTGCGCGAGCTCGAGGAGGAGCGCCACGTGCGCACGGCGCTCCCCGTGCTCGCGGACTGCAAGGAGGAAGAGCGGATGCGCGAGGTGTTCGCCGAGCACCGTCCCGCAGCGGTCTTCCACGCGGCCGCGTACAAGCACGTCGAGATGATGGAGCGCAATCCCGTCGAGGCGGTCCGCAACAACGCGCTCGCGACCAGGCTGGTCGCGCGGATCGCCGGCGAATACCGCGTCGGCGTGTTCGTCCTCGTCTCGACCGACAAGGCGGTCAAGCCGGCGACCGTGATGGGCGCGTCGAAGGCGCTCGCCGAGTGGGCGGTCGAGGCCGCCGCCAGGAAGCACCCGCAGACCATGTACGCGACCGTCCGTTTCGGCAACGTGCTCGGGTCCTCAGGATCCGTCGTTCCGATCTTCCGTCGGCAGATCGCCGCCGGGGGTCCCGTGACCATCACCGATCCCCGCATGGCCCGCTACTTCATGACGATCCCCGAGGCGGTCCAGTTGATCATCCGCGCCGGCTCGCTCGGCGAGGCGAGCGGGGAGGTGTTCGTGCTCGAGATGGGCGAGCCGGTCAGGATCATCGACTTGGCGGAGGCGATGATCCGTCTGTCCGGGCTCGAGCCCGACAAGGACATCGCGATCGAGGTGGTGGGAGCCCGTCCGGGTGAGAAGTTCCACGAGGACCTGTTCAACCCCTACGAGCGCCCGCTGCCCACGCCCGCTCAGAAGATCGTCCGCGCCGAGCGCGAGGCGCTCGATCCCGCGTGGGTCGAGTCGAGCTTCGCCGAGATCAACCTGCTGGTGCTCGAAGGGGATGCCGCGGGGCTCGCCGACAAGGTCGCGGAGCTCGCCACCGGCCGCCGCCGCCGCGCCCCGCAAGCCAGTCGCCCGACTCTGCACGTAGACTCCTGATCCGCGCCATGGGGCCCGAACCGTACGCACTCTCAGTCCACCACTTCATCTCGTCGGTGGGCGCGGATGCTGGCTTCGCCTCGATTATCGGGCTGGCCATCCTGGTCCTGCTCTACTTCGCCCAGGCGCGTGAGACGGCCTCGCTGCGCGACCAGGCCGAGGTGGCCGCCCAGCACGTCGCAAACCTCGAGAGCAGGCTGGCGCAAGCGGTCAGCGCCCAGGCGCACGCGGCGACCGCCGTCGTGGCCCCGCCGCCGAGCATCATCCCCGGCCTTGGCCAGCCCTCCTCCCCCGGGATCGTTGCGGCTGTGAGCCCAGTTGCTCCGGCCGGCGTCGCGGCGCCGCCATTGTCTGCGGCCACAAAGCTGATCCCCACGCCTCCGGTGCAGCCGCCGGCGATCGGAGCCCCGGGTGTCGCCGCCGCCCGGATCGGCGTCGCCCGCTCGTCGGTCGTCGCCGGCCCGGCCGCTGGGGCCGGATCCGGCGCTCCGCCGCCGATGGTGCCGTCGGCGGTGAACAGAATCGTGACCCCCCGTCCGGCGACGGCGGCCGGGGGTGCCACTGCCTCCGCCTCGAACGGCACCGGTGAGCACGCAGTGGTGTCGCCGCCCGCTCCGGTGGTCCCGCCCGTTCCGGTGGTCCCGCCCGTTCCGCTCGCGTCCCGTTCCGCTGCGGTCGCGGGCCAGCCGCCGATCCTCACCGGACTCCGCGACGGTCGCAACGGTGGCGACGGTGGCGAGCACAGCGACCTGACGCGGGTGCTGACCGCGGTCGCAGCCGTTGCGGTGCTGGCCGCCATCGTCATCGTGCTGCTCTCGGTCACCTCGGGCGGAGGGTCGAAGAGCCCTGCGACCTCGAGTTCGCCGGGGCCGGTCAGCAACGCGCCCAAGCCCCATCACCCCGCGGCGAAGACGGTCGCGGTGATCGACTCCTCGGTCACGGTGGCGGTCCTCAACGGCACGGCCGTGTACCACGCGGCGCAGGACATCGCGACGCAGCTGAACAACGCCGGGTTCAAGCAGGGCATGGTGACGAACGCGGCCAACCAGACGCAGACCACCACCACCGTCTCGTATCTGCCAAATGACCAGCATGACGCGCAGGCCGTGGCCCAGACGCTCAAGCTCGGGGCCTCGGCAGTGCGGCCGATCAACTCGGTCACGCAGGCGTTGGCCTGCCCGCAGACCACCTCGTGCAACGCCGACGTGGTCGTCACGGTGGGCTCGGACCTGGCGAGCGCGCTGGCCCAGACATCGCCGTAATGCGCCGACGCGACGGTGCGCTCGTGCCCCCGACGGCTGGTGGGCACGCACGGTCACACACCGCCAGATGAACGAAACCTTCCTCGACCTGCCCGAGCGCACCCGGAAGCCGCGCGAACGAGGCATCACTCACGTGCTCGACCGAGGCCTGTCGATTGCCGAGGTGGACGGCCTGGTCGAGGTCACCGGAGGAGCCGTTGACCTGGTCAAGCTGGGATGGGGGACAGCTCTGGTCACCGGCAACCTGATGTCCAAGCTTGGGCGATATCGCGCCCACGGCATCCCGGTCGTCCTCGGGGGCACCCTGACCGAGGTCGCGATTAAACAGGAGCGTGTCGAGGAGCTGGTGGCCTGGGTCCACCAGCTCGGGATCGAGCATGTCGAGGTCTCCGACGGGACGATCGAGATCGAACACGAGCACAAGCTCGCGCTGATCGAGCGGCTGGCGCGCGAGTTCACCGTGCTCTCAGAGGTCGGAGCCAAGGACAACGCGCGCATCATGGCGCCCTACAAGTGGGTCGAGCAGATCGAGCGCGAGCTCGCGGCCGGTGCGTGGAAGGTGATCGCCGAGGCGCGCGAGAGCGGGACGGCCGGGATCTTTCGGCCCGATGGCGAGGTCAGGATGGGACTGATCGATGAGATCGCCCACGCGATCGACCCGGACAAGATCCTGTTCGAGGCGCCGCAGAAGGACCAGCAGGTGTGGTTCGTGCGCAAGTTCGGCACCAACGTCAATCTCGGCAACATCCCGCCGGCGGACGTGCTCTCGCTCGAGACGATCAGGCTCGGCCTGCGCGCCGATACGGTCGGAATCGCGGATGTCCCGAAGCCCCGTGAGTGATCACCACGGGGTCGTGCTCGCCCGCCACGGCCAGACCAACGACAACCTCCAGCCGATCCGCGTCCAAGGCTTCCGCGACACGCCGCTGAACGAGGTCGGGCGCGCGCAGGCCCGCGAGCTCGCCGAGCGCATCGCCCGCGAGGGGCGGATCAGGGCAATCTGGTCATCCGATCTGAGCCGGGCCAGCGAGACCGCGGCAATCGTCGGTGCGAGGATCGGTCTCGAGCCCCGCCTCGATTCGCGCCTGCGCGAGGCCAACCGCGGCCGCTGGGAGGGGCACCTGTTCGTCGACATCGAGCGCGACGAGCCGGATCTCTACGCTGCCTGGCGCCGCGCCGGCGCCGGCTTCCGGTTTCCCGAGGGAGAGTCGCTCGTCGAGCAGCAGCAGCGGGTGATGGCGACCCTCGACGACGTCTGCGCGGCGGGGGAGCTACCGGCGCTGGTCGTCTGTCATGGGGGCTCGATCAGGGTCGTGCTGTGCGCGGGCAATCCGCGCGGCCTCGACGCGTTCCACGACTTCGAGGTTCCGAATGTGGGGTTGGTGGCGCTTTGAGGCGGCTGCCGGTGGCCGCGTTCGTCACGCTCGTCGCGGCGACGATCGCGGCGTTCTTCATCACCCAGCACCTGAAGGCCTCGACGCCGTTCATCGGGCAGCGGGTGTTGGGACCGCTCCCGTTCTCCGACAATGGGGATGGGTGCCGGCACTTCACCTCGATCAGCTTCTACCTGCAGCACCGCTCTGACGAAGTCAGCGTCTTCGTGCTCGATTCGGAGGGCAATCTGGTCCAGACGATCGCCTCGGGAGTCGAGATGCACAAGCCGACGACGAGCAACGACGCCGTCCGCCGGACGTTCAGGTGGTACGGGCGGGAGGCCAACGGCCAACTCGCCCCGGACGGCACGTATTACTTCCAGGTCGCGCTCAAATATCAGGGCCGGATCGAGAACCTGACCCAGAACCCGATCATCATCGACAACGTCCCCCCGCACCTCGTGGTCAACGGGGTCAACCCCTCGCAGCTGCCCGCTCCCGGCGGCGTCCCGGCCACGGTCAGCTTCACCGGCAGCCGCGGCCGGGCCGGCCACCTGATCATCTACCGGACCGCGAGCACCGGGACCCCGCGCCTCGCCGCGGTGCGCGACTTCTACTTCACGAAGCTCGATCCGCACGGTTACACGAAGTCCTGGGCCGGGCTGATCGACGGCAAGCCCGCCCCCGCCGGCACCTACGTGATGGCGCTCAAGGCCACCGACCGGGCGTGCGTCACCGGCACCTTCCCGGTCTACCTACCGCCGCGCGTGGGCACCACCCCGCACGCTGGGCTGACCATCCAGTACCTCGCCGCCGAGCCGCCACTGGACCCGGTCACCGCGGGCTCGGTCGCGGTGGTCGGGGTCGCCGCCGGCCAGCACCGTTACCGGTGGACGCTTCGCCGCGTGGGGACGCGGGGCAAGGGGATCAAGACCGGCTCGGGAACCTCGACCAGCCTTCGCGTTCGCCTGCCCGGGCGATCGGCCGGACTGTACGAGCTGGCAATCCGCTCCGCGGGTCACCGGACGGTGGTCCCCCTAGTGGCGGGAGCGTCAGCGACCGACCACGGCGTCCTCGTCGTCCTCCCCGCGCTGAGCTGGCAGGGGGAGAACCCGGTCGACGACAATGGCGACGGCTTCCCTGACACGCTCACCACCGGGGACCCGATCGACCTCGACCGGCGCCTGGCCGACGGATTGCCGCCCGGGTTCGGCGGCGAGGCGGCGCTGCTCGCCTACCTCGACCGCGCTCGGATGCCTTATGACCTGACGACCGACCTCGCCCTCGCAGACGGCACGGGCCCGAGGCTCGCCGGCCACTCGGGCGTCGTCTTCGCAGGACCCGAGGTGTGGCTTCCGGCTGCGTTGGCGCCGGAGCTGAAGAGCTATGTCGAGCAGGGCGGCCGGGTGCTCTCGCTCGGAGTGGGAACCCTGCGGCGCACGGCGACGGTGAAGGACACGAGTGCCGGCCCGGAAGCCCTCGATCCCACACCCGCCGCCGCCACGGACGTGCTCGGCGCCCGGCCAGGCACTCTGGTCCATGGCAACACGGACACGATCTTCGTCATCACCGATCGGCTCGGGCTCTTCAAAGGCACGAGCGGCGCCTTCGACTTCACCGAATTCGAGCCGATCCCGACGGTGGCGGCGCCGGGGAGGATTGTGTCCGAAGCCGGCACCAGCGCGCAGACGGCGAGCATCATCGGCTACCGGCTGGGCTCAGGGATCGTCGTCGACATCGGACTGCCCACGTTCACGGTCAGGCTCTCCGACGACGTCGACGCGCGGGAGTTGCTGCGGCGGCTTTGGACCGTTCTCTCGGGCTAGCCCCGGCGCTAGCCGGCGAAGTGTGCGATCTCCAGCTCCTCCAGCCGGTCCCACAGCGGCTCGTTCGCCTCGAACCACGTCCGCCGGGGCGGGAGTGGCGCGAGGTCGTCGAGCGAGATCTCCCGCGCTGCGCGCTTGCGGGCGAGCTCGTCGAGCTCGGCGACCCGCCGCTGGAGCTTGGCCTCGGCTTCGGCCTTGGTCTCGGTCTCGGTTGCGGCCTCGGTTCCGGTTGCGACCTCGGTTCCGGTTGCGACCTCGGTTCCGGCTGCGGCTCCAGTTCCGGCTGCGGCTGCGGCTGCGCTCGCGGCGGCCGCCCTCTCGGATTGCACGTACCACAGCTCGGCGTCCGGGTGGCGCGCCAGCAGCCCCAGCCCGAGCAGCGTCTGCAGGGGGTCGTAGACGATTACCACGCGGGGCTGACCGGGGAGCTTGAGGCGCTTCGCCTGGCGCAGCGCGGTCCGCAGAGCGAGCGCCTCGGGCAGCCTCGCGAGCCGGGTCCAGGAGACCCGGGGCGGCTCCAGCGCGATCACGCGCGGCGCGCGCAGCAGGTCGCGCGCGTGCTCCTCCAGCTCGAACTCCTCCAGGGGGGCAGGCAACAGCAACAGGGCGAGCGGGTCGGGCGTCGGCTGAGCACCGTAGCGTTTGCGCCGTGAGTGTCTACCTGAAGCGCCTGCTTCGAGTCCTGGCGGCATATCAGCTCCCGGACATCGTGTCGAAGTTCATGGCCGTCGGGTTGCTCCCCGTGTACACGCACTACCTGACCACAGCCGACTACGGCGAGGTCGAGCTGCTCGCGAACAGCGTCATCTTCGTCAGCATCGTCGTGCGTTTCGGAATCATCGAGGCGTTCCTGCGCTACTACTACTCAGACCAGGATAAGGCGCGACGGGACGCGCTTGTCCGCCGCGTCGTGGGGTTCCTGCTCGCCACCACGACGCTGGCGTCGGCCGTGACCGCCGCCGCCGCCCACCCGCTCTCGCGCCTCGTGCTCGGGCACGAGCCCCACGCCACCTCCCTGTTCCTGATCGCCGTGCTCGGGGTGTGGTCGTTCACCAACCTCGAGCTCGCGTACGCGCTCCTGCGGGTCGACGAGCGCATCCGGACCTACGCGACCGCCTCGCTGATCAACGTCGGGCTCACGATCGCCTCATCGGTCGTCCTCGTCGTCGGACTCGGGCTGGGGGCGCGAGGACTGCTAATCGGCAATTACGGCGCCTCTACCCTGGTCCTGCTCGGGCTCTGGTGGTCCTACCGGGGCCGGCTCCTGGGGCGGCGCGGGAGCGCCGAGCGCTTGCCCGTGCTCATGCGCTTCGGGCTGCCGACCGTCCCTGCCGAGGCGTCCGTGTACGCGCTGAACATCGTCGACCGCTACTACATCGAGCACGCCTACAAGACCCCCGCCCAGGGCCTCAGTGCCGTCGGCGTCTACTCGATCGCCGTCAAGCTTGCGGGCGTCGTGGTGTTCACGGTGCGGGCGTTCCAGTACGCCTGGCCGCCGCTCGCCTACTCGGTCACCGACGACGCCGAGGCCTCGCGGCTCTACGGCTTCGTCACTACCTACTACGTCCTGTTCAGCGGCTGGATCGTCGCCGGGCTCGCGCTCGAGGGTCGCTGGGTCGTGCGCCTGCTGACCTCGCGGGCGGGGTACTACCCCGCTTATAAGCCGCTTCCCTGGGTCGCGCTGGGGTGGGCGATGTACGGGCTGTTCGTGGTCTTCGTGGTCATCGCCGGCCGCGCCAAGGTGACCACACGCAATTTCCCGGCCGCCATCGCGGGCCTGGCCACCAATGTCGTCCTGCTCGTCATCCTGCTGCCGCGCCTCGGCTTGGCGGGAGCCGGGGTGGCGCTGTGCGGCGCCTACGTCGTGATGCTCGGCGCGATGCACTTCTTCACCCGACGGTTGTTCAGCGTCGCCTTCGAGTGGCGGCGCCTCGCTCAGATCGTCCTCGTGGTGGGAGGGATCGCCGCCCTCGGCGACCTGCTGCTGCCGACCCACGGACCGGCGGGATTCCTCCTGCGCGCCGTGGCGTGGCTGGCGATCCCCGGCGCCATGCTGCTGACCCGCTTCCCGCACCCCGAGGAGATCGCGCGGCTGCGGGCGCTCGCGCGCCGGGGAGCCAAGCCGGCCGGCACCGCGGTGTCGCCGTGAGCCGCAGCACGGTGTCGTCGTGAACGCCAGCACGGTGTCGTCGTGAACGCCAGCACGGTGTCGTCGTGAACCGGCCGGCCGTGAGCGTCGTGATGCCGTTCGCCGGCACCGCGGCCGACGCGCAGGCCGCGGTCAGCTCACTGCTCCGCCTCGAGCTGCGCGCGGGCGACGAGCTGATCGTGGCCGACAACTCCGCCACCGTCCCCGCCACGCCGGGAGTCACCGTCGTTCCGGCGCTCGCCGAGCGCTCGCCCGCGCACGCCCGCAACGCGGGGGCCGAGCGCGCGGGCAACGAGTTCATCCTCTTCCTCGACGCCGATTGCCTTCCGCCCCCGAATCTCCTCGACCTCCATTTCGCCGACCCGGTGGACGCCGGGGTGGGAGCGCTCGCGGGCGAGGTCATACCCGCGGCCGGCGATGGCTCGCTCGCCTCCCGGTATGCGACGGCGCGGAGCTTCCTCGGTCAGGAGGCTCACCTCGCCCACCCCTACAAGCCGCGAGCGGTTGCCGCCAACCTGATGGTCCGGCGAGCGGCGTTCGACCAGCTGGGTGGCTTCTTCGAGGGCCTCCGGGCCGCCGAGGACACGGACTTCTGCTGGCGCCTCCAGGAGGCCGGGTGGCGGCTCGAACTGCGGGTCGGCGCACGGGTCGAGCATCGCTACCGGGCGACCCTGGCCGAGCTCCGTCGGCAGTGGCGGGGATATGCCGCCGGCCGCGCTTGGCTCGCGCGCCGCTACCAGGGGTTTGAGCCGAGGCCGGCCGTGTGGCGCGCGCTCCGGCGCGCCGCTCCCGGAGGCGGCCCCCCGCGCGGTGCGCCGGCGACCGATGCCGGGCGGAGCGAGCGCGCCGGCTTTCTCGCCCTCGATGTGCTGCTCGCGCTCGACGAGCTGGTGGGCTTCGGGCAGTCGAATCGCCCCTCGCGCGACCTGATCGAACGAGTGCCCGCCGAGGGCGTCCTCGTCGCCGAGCGCTTTCCTGCGCCCGGAGATCCCATGGTCGCCTTCGCCCGAACCGTGGCGCGGGCTCGGGTCGAGGCGGCCGGCCGGCCCGATGTCGTCGATCGCCAGGCTCTGCGCGCCCTGTGGGTTGCCTATCGCGAGGACGACGGCGTCGCCGAGCGCGCTTACGCGCTCGTCCGCCTGCTGGCCCGAGAACCCGTCCGCGGGGCGCTCGATCTGCTTCGTCGCCGCGCGGAGCAGCCGGCCCTGAGCGCGCTGGCGCCCGCGGCGCTCCGCCTCGCGCGGGAGTCGGGCGCGCCCGTACAGCCGCTCGGGGGCGAGGACGCGGACGCGACGGCCGTGCGGCTGGCCGCGCTCACCGGGACGGCGCTCGCGCCGCCGGGGAGGCCCTGATGCGGGTCCAGGTTGTCGATCCGTCCGCCTTCACCCCTCCGTACGACCACGCGCTGTGCGCGGCGCTCGCGCGCGCCGGCGCCGAGGTCGAACTGATCACGAGCGCGTTCGCCTATGGGTCGGTGCCCGATGCCGACGGGTATGCGGTGCGCGAGCTGTTCTATCGCCACGCGCGGGGTGGGCCCGGCTCACCCGCGCGTCGCGCCGGCAAGCTGATCGAGCACGTACCCGACATGCTCCGCTACCGCCGCGTCGCGAGCGCCGCCGCGGTCGTGCACTTCCAGTGGCTGACCCTGCAGTGGCTCGATCCATGGCTGCTCCCCAAGCATCCGCTGGTCTTGACCGCCCACGACCTCTTACCCCGCGAGCCGCGGCCCGGCCAGGCGCGCGCCCAGCGACGCTGTTACGAGGCCGTGGACGCCGTGGTCGTCCATTCCGACTACGGACGCCGGCAGCTGATCGAGGCGCTGGCGCTCGATCCGGCGATGGTCCACGTGATCCACCACGGCGCGTTCGAGCATCTCACACGGCCGGCCCGTGAGCAGCCGCTCCCCGACGAGCTGAGCCGGGTCGCCGGGCCGGTGGTGCTGTTCTTCGGCCTGCTGCGGCCGTACAAAGGCATCGAGGTCCTGCTCGAGGCGTGGCGCGGCGTGCAGGGCGCCGAGCTGTGGATCGTCGGGCGGCCGCGGATGCCGCTGGACGGGGTGAGGGCCCTCGCTCCGGCCGGAGTGCGGTTCGTCCCGCGGTTCGTCGCCGACGCCGAGGTCCCAGCCTACTTTCGCCGCGCCGACGTCGTGGTGCTGCCGTACTCGCGGACGGAGCGGCTGGACTTCTCGGGCGTGCTCGCGACCGCGCTGGCGTTCGGCAAGCCGGTCGTGATGAGCGATGTCGGCGGCTTCGCCGAGGTCGCGGCGACCGGGGCCGCGCGCCTCGTGCCACCGGACGATCCGCAGGCGCTACGCGAGTCACTGACCGGCCTGCTGGAGGACCCCGCCGCACGCGATCGGCTGGCCGCCGCGGCGCGCGCCGCGGCTTCCGGCCCGTACTCATGGGACCAGGCGGCACGCCTCACGCTCGAGCTGTATCGCACCCTGACATGAGTGAACGCGCCCCAGGCCGACGGCGCCGACACGCCTCGGGCCGACGGTGCCGGCACGCCTCGGCCCGCCTCCGGACGCCACAATGAGCGCCGCCGTGACCGCGCTGGTCATCATCTTCTGGGTCTCGGCCGGTCTGCTCGTCTACGCCCAGGTCGGCTACGGCGTGCTGCTCGCGATCCTCGCTCGGCTGCGGCGCCGAGCGCCGCCGCCGCCCGACCTTGACCACCCCCCGGCGGTGTCGGTGATCGTGCCCGCGTACGCCGAGGAGACGGTGATTGCCGGGCGGGTGGCGAACCTGCGCGCGCTCGACTACCCCTCCGAGCTGCTCGAGGTGATCGTCGCCTGCGACGGCTCCGTCGACGCCACCGCCGAGCGGGCTCGCGCCGCCGGTGCGGACATCGTGCTCGAGCTCCCGCGTGGCGGCAAGATCCGCGCCCAGGACACGGCGGTGGAGCGCGCTCGCGGCGACGTCGTCGCCTTCTCCGACGCGAACGCGCTGTGGGAGCCCGAGGCCCTCCGGCGACTCGTCTCGGCCTTCGCCGATCCGCGCGTCGGCTACGTGTGTGGCGACGTGCGGTTCGTCAACGACAGCGGCGCCAATCAGGAGGGCCTCTACTGGCGCTACGAGATGTCCCTGCGGGCGCTGGAGTCGCGCCTGCGCTCGGTCACCGGGGGAAACGGCGCCATCTACGCGACCCGCAAGGAGTCTTACGTCGTCGTCGATCCGATCATGGGCCACGATCTCTCGTTCCCGTTCAACATGGTCAAGCGCGGCTGGCTCGCCGTCTATGAGCCGGGCGCGCGAGCGAGCGAGAAGATGGTTCCGACGATCGAGGGGGAGTTCGCGCGCAAGCGGCGGATGATGAGCCACGCCTGGCCGATCGTCTTGCGCGGCGGGATGCTCTCGCCGCGGGGCTACGACCCCATGTACGCGTTCATGATCGTCTCCCATCGCGTGCTGCGCTACGCGACCCCGTTCCTCCACGTGCTGGTGCTCGCGACCAGCGTCGCTCTGCTCGGCCATGGCTGGGTCTACCTCGCCGCCGTCGTGCTGCAGGCGGTGATCCTGCTCGCGGCGCTGGCCGCCGGCGCGGTCCCTGTCCGTCCTTGCCTGATCGCTCGCTACTACGTGCTCACGACGGCGTCGCTCGCCGCCGGCCTATGGGACTGGCTGCGCCGGGGCACGCCGGCGGTCTGGGAGCCGGCGGAGGGGACGCGATGACCGCGCGCGCCGCGTCAAAGCGCGCCCTCGACATCGTCCTCGCTGGTCCCGGGTCGCTGCTCAGCGCGCCTCTCATCGCCCTCGTCGCACTGGCGATCCGGATTGAGTCCCCCGGCGGCCCGATCTACCGCCAGACCCGCGTCGGCAAGGACGGCGCCACCTTCCAGATCTATAAGCTGCGCACGATGATGCACGGCGCGGAGTTCATCGGCGCCGGGCTCGCGATCCAGCGCGGCGACGCGCGGATCACTCGCGTCGGTCAGGTGCTGCGACGCTTCTCGCTCGACGAGCTGCCGAATCTCTGGAACGTTCTGCGCGGCGAGATGTCGATCGTCGGGCCGCGCCCGACCGTGCCCGTGCAGGTGGAGCAGTACAACGAGCGCCAGCTCGGCCGGCTGGCCGTCAAGCCGGGGATCACCGGCTGGGCGCAGGTCAACGGACGCGCGGCGCTCCCGTGGTCCGAGCGGATCGAGCTCGACATCTGGTACGTCGAGCATCAGTCGCTGGCCCTGGACCTGAAGATCCTGGCCATGACCGCGCGCGCGGTGCTCAGCGGACAGGGCCTGTACAAGGGAAAGAGGGGCGGATGGCACCCGCCGAGCGCGACGTAGGAGTGCTGCTCACCGGCGTCGGCAAGCGCTACGACATCGTCTCGGCATTCGCCCAGCACGCGACGGTCGTCGCCGCTGACCCGAATCCCCTGGCGCCCGCCCAGTACGCCGCGCACCATCGGACCGCGGTGCCGCCGATCGATCACCCGTCGTACGTGCCCGCCCTACGCGAGCTGTGCGATCGATATCGGATCCGCGTGGTGATCCCCCTGACCGATCTCGATCTCGAGGTGCTGGCGCACGCGCGCGTTGCCGGGGAGCTCCCGGCCCTGGTCCCGGCACCGCAGATCGCGCGCGCGACATTCGACAAGTACGAGGCGCACCTGCTGCTGGAGCAGCTCGACCTGCCGACGCCGCCGACCGTGCTCCCGGGCGAGCCGATCGAGCACTACCCGGTGATGGTGAAGCCGCGCCAGGGCTCAGGTGCTCGCTCGATCCACCGCGCCGATGACGCCGCTGCGGTGGAGTTCATGGTCGGCTACGTGAAGGAGCCGACCATGGTCCAATGGCTGATGGATGGGCCGGAGTTCTCGATCGACTGCTTGTCAGACCTCGAGGGGCGGTGCCTGAACGCGATCCCGCGCACGATGATCGAGTCCCGTGGTGGGGAGTCGATCAAGGGGACGGTGATCGCGGATCGCGAGCTGATCGATCTCGGTGCCCGCGTGGTGGAGGCCCTGGGGGTCCGCGGGCCGTGCACCGTTCAGGCGTTCCGCGACCGTGAGATCGGCCTCGGAATCACCGACGTTAACACTCGGTTCGGTGGCGCCTTCCCGGCGCCCATGTACGCGGCGCTTCCCGGCCGCACCTATCCGGAGCTGATCGTCGCGATGGCCCGCGGGGAGCACATCGAGCCCCACGTCGGCGAGTTTCGCGCCGGGGTCACGTTTACCAGATATTTCTGGCAACTGGAGCTGGACGCATCGATGCAACCGACGGGCCGGGACATCGTCGAGCCAGCCGGTCCGCCTCCTCCGCGGTCAACCTAGACCTCAGTTGGGTAAGTTCGACTACTTCTGGGTAGCGCTCCCTAGCCCCGAGACGACATAATAGGCGCATGGAAGCTAGTGCGGTGCCGCGGGTGGCACCGACAGGGGTTGCAACCTTCGCGTCTCCGGGGCTGTTGCGACTGCTGTCGGATGACCGGCTCGTAGCCCTGATCCGGGATGGGAACAGGAACGCGTTCGAGGCGCTCTACGACCGGCATCACCGGGCGATCCTCTCGTTCTGCCGGCACATGCTCGGCTCAACCGACGAAGCCGAGGATGCCGTCCAGCACACGTTCCTGGCCGCCTACAACGATCTCGTCTCCTCGAGGAAGCCGATCCGCCTTCGGGCCTGGCTGTTCACGATCGCCCGTAACCGCTGTCTCTCGATCCTCAGGGCTCGCCGGGACCGGGCCGCACTCGAGTTCGAGGAGCAGGCGACTGACGGTCTCGCGGCCGAGGTACAGCGGCGTCAGGACCTTCGCGACCTGGTCGTCGACATCAATCATCTGCCCGAGGACCAGCGCGCGGCGCTCGTGCTGGCGGAGATCGGGGCGCTGACCCACGACGAGATCGGATCTGTGATCGGAGTCCCCCGGGGGAAGGTCAAGGCGCTGGTCTTCCAAGCGCGCGAATCGCTCCTGGCCAGCCGCGCCGCCCGCGAGACCGACTGCTTCGAGATCCGCGAGCAGCTCGCCACGATGCGCGGCGGCGCGCTGCGGCGAACCACGCTGCGACGGCACCTGCGCGAATGTCAGGGGTGCCGTGACTATCGTCATGAGGTCGAGAGCCAGCGCCGGCGGATCGCGGTGATCCTGCCCGTGATCCCGACGATCGCGCTTAGGGAGGGAGTCCTCGGTGTGACCGCCGGAGGCGCCGTCGCCGGCGCGGGCGCGGCAGGCGGCGGACTGCTCGGGACGGGCTCGCTGCTCAAGGGCATTGTCGGCAAGGCCGTCGTCGCCGCGATGCTCGCCGCCGTCGGCACCACGGGCATTCTCGTCGTGCACGACATCCGGCTCAATCCCGGATCCGCTCCGTACCGGCATCTCGGCTCGATGACCTCGAAGAGCCTGGCGGCCATGGCCCCGCGCTTCGAGGGCAGCTCCAAGCCGTTGCGCCTGGCCGGGACGGCGGGTACGGGATCGCTGAGCACCGGACTTGGGGCCGGCGCGTGGCGCGGTGCCGAGACCGCCACGACCCTGGCGCATCCAGTGACCAGGCAGCTGAGCGCTGGGACCTTGCCCTCGGGGGCGGGGGGTACCGGCTCGTCGACGCAGTCGCCCGCCGGCGTGTCGCCGGTGGTTACGGCGACGGCACCCGTGTCGTCCGCTTCGACCGGCGCGCTCTCAGCACGTCCAGTCCCCGGCTCGCTTTCCCCAGGTCGCTCCTCCTCCGGGGGCGGTTCCGGGCCATCCGGGTTATCGAGCAAGGGAAGCGGCGGCGAGGGATTGGGGCGGCGACTGGCCCAGGCATTGGGGCGGCGCTTCGGCCACGGATCAGGGCGCGGCGCCGGCTTGGGGCGCGGCACCGGATCGGTGCCGGGAGATACAGGTTCGTCAAGTTCGTCTGGATCCGGCAGCACCTCGACGTCGACCGGCGGCTCATCCGGAGACCCCGGCACCATCGAGCCAGGCGGGCCCTCGATCGACAGCGGTAAGGGGAATGGCTCCTCGGGCGCCGGCTCCGGCACGGGCGATACCGGCACCACGGGGACCGGCACCACCGGCACCGGCACCACCGGGACCGGAACCACCGGCTCCGGCTCCACCGGCACCACTGGCACCGGCACTGGCACCGGCACTGGCACTGGCACCACCGGGACGGGAACCACCGGCACCGGCACGGGCGGTACCGGCACCGGCTCCGGCTCCGGCTCCGGCACCACAGGGTCGGGCAGCACCGGGCCCGGCGACCCCGGCACCAGCGGATCCGGCACGGGCCCCGGCTCGAACGCCGTCACGGGTTCGGGCTCGGCCGGCGGCGGCACGGACAGCTCCGACGACATCGAAACCGCTCAAGGCGGCGCGACCGGCCAGGACGCGCAATATGTCACCGACTTGGCGACCGGGCTCTAGCGTCACCGCTCTATGGCAAGAACCCCACGATCGCTCGCTGGACGCGTAGTAGCGATCACAGGCGGCGCCCGCGGCATCGGTCGAGCCACGGCGCGCGCCTTGATCGACGAGGGCGCGCGTGTCGCGATCGGCGACATCGACAGCGCTCTCGCCGAGCGCACCGCCGGACAGCTCGGCTCCGGGACCGTGGGGCTCCCGCTCGATGTCACCGACCGAGTCAGCTTCGCCGACTTCCTCGATCGGGTGGAGCAGCGCCTCGGAGGCCTCGACGTCGTGATCAACAATGCCGGGATCATGCCGCTCGGCCCGTTCATCGAGGAAACCGATGCGATCGCCTCGCGGCTCGTGGACATCAACCTCCACGGCGTAATTACCGGCTCCAAGCTCGCGCTCGAGCACTTCTCCAAGCGCGGCGGCGGCCACCTCGTCAATATCGCCTCGACCGCAGGGAAGACCGGATTCGCCGGCGGCGCCACGTACTGCGCGACCAAGCACGCGGTGGTCGGCCTTAGCGAGGCCATTCGCGCCGAGACGCGCGACTCCGGGATCGATGTCAGCGTGGTCATGCCCGTCGTGGTCAACACCGAGCTCGGCTCCGGCCTGCCCGAGCCGCGGGCGTTCAAGCGTGTCGAGCCCGAGGACGTCGCCGACGCGATCGTCGAGGCTCTGCAGACCGGCCGCTACGAGGTCTTCGTGCCGAGGTCCGTCGGCCTCCTGATGCGCTCCAAGGCGCTGGTCCCGACCGCCGTGGCGGACTGGGTCGCGAAGGTGATCAAGGGCGATCAGGTGCTGGCCAAGCCGGACCACGCAGCTCGCGCCGCATACGAGGCCCGCATGGCGCAGACAATTCCAGGCTCCGACCCCGCCACGGCGCCCGCGAGCGAAGGCTCGAATCCCGAGCGCGAGACCCAGGCCGCCTGAGCGGCGGCGCTTCGCGCCGGGGGAGTGGCGAGACGGGCGCGCTTCGCGCGCTGGGAGTTCGGGCGTGGGCTCACGCGACGGGGCGCCGCCGCCGCCGAACGTCCCCGGGCTCGGTGGCCCCAGGCGTTGTGGCCACGGCCAGCCGGGCTCGACCGCTAGCCCGGCGGTGCAGCGAGCGCATTTCCCAGCGCCGAGATCGCCGAGCTCATCCGCTGGCGCTCTAGGGCCGCGCCGGCGCTCAGCCGGCGGCTACCTCCGCCTGCGGAGCCAATCGGCGCGCGGCGATCGCGATCGCGCTCGGACTGTGGTCGACCAGCACGAAGCGTCGGTCGAGCGCTGCGCATACCGCACCGAGTGTCCCAGATCCGGCGAAGAAATCGAGGCACCACCCTTGCTCGCGCGAGGAGGCCGCGACGATCCGGCGCAGCACTCCCTCGGGCTTCTGGGTCGGGTAGCCGGTCTTCTCGCGGCCGTTGGTCGGGACGATCGTGTGCCACCAGGTGTCGACCGGCATCTTTCCCCGCCGGGCCTTCTCCGGGGTCACCAGTCCCGGCGCCATATAGGGCTCGCGCTCGACCGCCTCGGAGTCGAAGTGATGGCGCCCCGCGGTGCGCACGTAGACCAGGATCGTGTCGTGCTTCGCCGGCCAGCGCCGCTTGGGCTTGCCCCCGAAGTCGTACGCCCAGACGATCTCGTTGAGGAAGCAGTCGCGCCCGAAGATCTCGTCGAGCGCGAGCTTGCAGTAGTGCGCCTCGCGGTAGTCGAGATGAAGATAGAGCGTTCCGTGCACGGCCAGCAGTCTGCGGGCGTGCTCGAGGCGCGGGACGATGAAATCCAGGTACTCGCGCCGGTCGTCGTCGAAGCTGAGGTCCGTGAGCAGGCGCGTCCGATAGCGGCGTCCGCCGAACCCGAGGCGCTCCCCGCCCTCCTCGTCGTGCTCGGCGGACACGGTGCGCTTGCGCTGCACCCGGCCCGTATTGAACGGCGGATCGATGTAGATCAGGTCGAAGCTGGCGTCCGGAAGCTTGGGCAGCACGTCGGCATCCTCGGCCTCGATCAGCAGGTCCTCTGCGAGCTCGATCACGCGCGCCGCGCCGACCTCGTGGGCGTGCATGAGGCGCATCCCGAGCACGTTAGCGGTGCGGGCGGTCATTGGTCGCGCACGATCAGGGGAACGAACCGCACGGGCTCGAGCGTCGTCGCCTCGAGCCGTCTGGGGCCGCGCTTGATCAGCGTCAGACGTTGCCCGTCGACGCCCACCGGGGCGACCAGCCGGCCACTCGGGGCGAGCTGATCCTGCAATGCCTGGGGGACGCTGGCGCCGGTCGCGGCGGCGACGTTGATGGCATCGAACGGCGCGTGGTCGGGCAGGCCGCGCGACCCGTCGCCGACCGCGAATCCGACGTTCTCGATTCCGAGCCCCCGGATCGCCAGCTCGGCTTCGGTGCTGAGGTCGGCGTGGCGCTCGATCGTCCAGATCTCGCCGGCGAGGAGCGCGAGCAGCGCCGCGTGGTAACCGGACCCGGTGCCGACGTCGAGCACGCGATCGCTGTCGCGGAGCTCGAGCAGCTCGAGCATCCGCGCCACTACGAGCGGCTGCGAGATCGTCTGCCCATACCCGATCGGGAGGGCGACGTTCTCATACGCGCGGTCACGCTCGCCGGCGGGGACGAACCGATCACGGGGGACCGACGCGATCGCCGCGAGCACCCGCTCGCTCTTGATCGCCGGTCGCAGGAGCTCGGCAAGTGCCGACGCTTCCGTCATGACCCCACATTCTCGCGTCCGAGCCGATCGTGGCGCGTGCTCGTGCCCCGCGCACTCCACGCCGGCGCGGGATGGCGCGAGCCCGTTCAACCGGGCTCGCGCCTATCAGCGCTCCGGCCGAGTTAGACGATGAAGCCGGTGCCCGTGACGGCGGCGAGGATCGCCGTCGCGCCCAGGGGCTTGTCAAACGGGCCGCTGGGGGCGATGCCGCCACCGGCCTTGTTGATCAGGCCGATTGCTCCCGAGTGGCGAGCCTCGATCGTGACGATCGTCGCCGCCGCGATCAGGTACGCCGGGTTCTTGATGTTGCCGGCCTGCCCGAGGTAGGCGTGAACGCCGGTGTTCTCGAGCACCTGCGCGGTAGCCGCGAACATCGCCTCGTGCTCGGGGATGCCCTTGAAGTCGAACTTCGGCTCCTTGACCGCCTTCTTGCCGAGGGCGCCCTTGAGGAACGAGACGTGTGCCCGCTCGTCGGCGGTGACCGTCTTCAGGAACTTCTTCAACTGTGCGCCCTTGATCTTGCCCTTGGCGGTTGCCTCGTTGTAGAAGGCGCGCTCGAGGTACTCGAGAGTCAGCGCGAAGTTGAGGATGCCGATGTCGCCGGCTCCGTAACTGGCGGGCGGACGTGAATAGGTGGCGGCCATCGCCGCGCCGGGAACGAGCGCGCTCAGCAGGGCCCCGCCGCCGACTGCAGCGCCACCGGCGACTCCTGCCTTGCGCAGGAAGCTGAGACGGGTGTCACCGGCGACCGCGTCCGCGGCCTCCTGGATGGCACCGTCCGTGTCGACCTCTTTCAGGTTGATGTAATGCATGCGGAAATCTCCTCGTTGGGGGCTATTGTCAACTTGCCCACGGTTACCATCCCGGGGATCAGGACGATCTACTGGGTCTGATACGTGGCGAGCGCCGCAATGGATCAGACGGCGGTGACGTGAGGACGCAGTGATCCGCACGCCGGTGGCCTCCGTAACTGATCAGAAGCTCGAGGAGGTAAACGTGAAGCGTATCCGCAGGGTCCTATTCGCCGTACCGGTGACCGCGCTCGTGGCAGCGTCGGTGGCACTCGCCGAGGGCCGGCCTTTAAGCGCACGGAGCGCAACCGTTCGCGTCGCGAAGACCAACCTGGGCAAGATCCTCGTCAGCGACTCGGGCGCGACGCTGTTTGTCTTCACCCGGGACGGCCACAACCGCGACAAATGCGTGACGGTCAGAGGCTGCAGCGCTGTCTGGCCGCCACTGAAGGTACGCGGCAAGCCGGTCGCGGGGGCCGGTGTCAAGTCCTCACGGCTCGCCGCAATCAAGCTGTCAAGCGGCGCCAAGCAGGTGTCATACGACGGGCATCCGCTTTACACCTACAGCTTTTCCAGTGGTCCCGGAGATACCTCATATGTGGGTACACCGCAATTCGGTGGCCACTGGTACGCGCTGAACGCCGCCGGGCACGTCGTGAAATGAGAGGTAACGGCTGACTACCGGCCGGCGGCCCACGCCCACGCGATCAACAGACCCTGCAGGGGGATCCGTGCAATCAGCGCCGGGCGCCCGCCAGGAATGTGTTTCCAGCGCTCGGCATGGAGCACCATGTCGAAGTGGACGGGGCTGACCCCGATCAGCGTGGCCATGTTCAACCAGCTTGCGAGCTTGCGGGTCCGTCGACTCAGCGCGCCCACGCCGCCGGCGATCTCGGCCACGCCGCTGGCGTAGACGAGCGCACGACGGGACGGGAAGTAGTCGGGGACGATCGACTCGTACATGTCCGGACGCACGAAGTGCAAGATCCCGGCAAAGATGAACAAGGGTCCGAACAGGCGGCGCATCGGACCGCAGTCTAATCGTCCTGCTCTCGTTCCTCGAGCACACGCTTGAGCACCTTGCCCGTCGGATTGCGGGGCAGCTCGTCCAGCAGCTCGACCTCGCGGGGGACCTTGTAGCGAGCGAGGTTGTGCTTGACGTGGTCCTTGACCTCGTCCTCGGTGAGCTCAGTGCCCGGGCGAGCGACCACGAACGCCTTCAGTCGCTGTCCGAAGTCCGGATCGGGAACCCCGATCACCGCGGCCTCGACCACGTTCGGATGGCGGGCGATGGTGTCCTCGATCTCGGCCGGGAACACGTTCTCCCCTCCGGACACGATCATGTCGTCCGAGCGGCCCTCGATGAACAGGCGCCCGTGATCGTCGAAGTGGCCGACATCGCCGGTCGCCATCAGCCCGTCGATCATGTCCTTGCTGCCGCCGCCGGTGTAGCCCTCGAACAGCATCTCGTTGCCGACGAAGATGCGCCCCCGCTCGCCCTCGGGCACTTCGCCGCCGTCGTCGTCGAACAGGTTGACGATCGTGCCGCGGGGCGGCTTGCCCGCGGTTCCCGGGGCGGCGATCAGGTCTTCCGGCGTCGCGATCGTCGCCCACGCCACCTCGGTGGAGCCGTAGAGGTTGTAGAGGATGTCTCCGAACGCGTCGAGCCCGCGCTCGACCAGCGGTGGGGGGAGGGCGGAACCCGACAGCGCGATCACCTTCAGCGCTGAAATATCGTAACCGGCGAGCTCGCTGGGTTCGAGGTCGACTATCCGCTGGAGCATCACCGGGACCAGGACGAGCGCGTCGGCCTGGTGCACCGCGACGTCCGAGAGCGTCGTCTTGGGATCGAACTTGCGGCGCAGCACGAGCGTGGAGGACATCGCCAGCGCCAACAGGAAGTTGGCGAAGCCCCAGGCGTGAAACATCGGTGGCGCGTCGACGGTGACGAAACGGGCACGAAACGGGATCTTGGACAGCAGGGCGCCGACCGGATCCAACCCGGATACGGCGCGGGTCGCACCCTTCGGAGTGCCGGTGGTGCCGGAGGTGAGGATCGTCGTGCGCCCATGCTCCGCCGGTGGGACGACGTCGGAGGGATCGCCCACCGCGATCAGTTCCTCGAGCGTGGACTCGGGCAGATCATCCTCGACGTCGCCGCGCCACGCGACGAAGCGTTGGTCGCGCCGTCCGGCATCGCCGATCAGCGGCGCGAACTCGTCGTCGTAGATCAGCGCGGCGGCCTGCTCGCGGCCGACGACCTCGGCGATCTGAGGACCGGCGAAGCCGGTGTTCAGGTACAGGACGTGGGCGCCGAGCTTCGAGCACGCGACGGTCGCCTCGACAAAGCCGCGGTGGTTGCGACACAGGAGCGCCACGTTGTCGCCCTCGTTGACCCCCTGGTCCGACAGCGCGTGCGCAAGTGCGTTGGTGCGTGCGTGCAGCTCCGCGAACGTGAGCCGGCCACGCTCGTCGATCACCGCCAGCTCGTCTGGGTAGCGCGCTGCCGACGCCACGCACGCGGCCGCGGGCGTCGGCCCGAAGCGCCACAGCGCGATCCCTGCCTTGACCAGCCGATCGGGCATGGTCGGGCCGAGGAGACCCGACTCGACGATCCGCCGCAGGGTGTCAAATTTGTACGCGAAGGTTTCGGGCCTCAACTCGCTTCCACCTCTACCAGCCCCGCGACCGGCTCGAGCCTCATTGCGCGTCCAGTTTTGTCAGCGCGGGGGCCAGCCGGCGCTTTAGTTCCTCGGGATCGCCGTCGCGGGCCTCGAATCTCGCGTGGCGGCCGCTGGCGCTGAGGATCACGCGAGCGGGAGCCGCGCGCCGGCGGAGCATCCGCCCGCGTCCTGGCTGCACCTCGATTCCGTCGATCTCGCTCCAGATGAAGCGGGCGAGGATGGTTTCCTCTGGTCCGCCGGCTACGTCGAGGCCATCCTCGGTGAACTGCAGCTCGAGCTCCCCGTGGCCATCGAGCTCGGAGAGCCCGTCGAGATGAACCGCGGCGACGGTGATCGGGAGCGCTTCGGACCCCTGGGAGTTCGCCTCGCGGCGAACGTCCCGCGGGCCCTTCTCGCCGGCGTCCGCAGCGGCCT
>Ga0302314_10005717_pt1 | contig 22615 bp, 18 predicted proteins | sample III_Palsa_N2_3_FD_200533 | JGI IMG/M metagenome (GOLD analysis project Ga0302314, IMG submission 200533) | Peat permafrost microbial communities from Stordalen Mire near Abisko, Sweden - III_Palsa_N2_3 | ecosystem: Environmental > Terrestrial > Soil > Palsa > Peat permafrost | place: Sweden... | reverse complement strand
CGGGCTGCCGTGGTAGGCGGCCATGAACGCGGTGCCCAGTTCCGGGGTCCACCGCTCGCCCGGGTGGAACGGCGAGTCGGCCGGGATCTCCAGCCGCAGGTGCATGCCGATGTCGATGATCACCCGGATGATCCGCAGCATCTGCTTGTCCAGGTAGCCGAGCCGGTTGGCGGGGTCGGTGAGGAAGCCCAGCTCGTCCATCAGCCGCTCCGCGTACAGGGCCCAGCCCTCGACATTGGCGCTGATCTTGCCGAGGGTCACCTGGTAGCGGGTCAGGCCGGCGGTCCACGAGGCGATCTGCAGGTGGTGGCCCGGCACGCCCTCGTGGTACCAGGTGCTGACCAGCTGCCAGGTCGGGAAGACGGTGCGGCCCAGGGCCGGCAGGAAGGTGCGTCCCGGGCGGCTGAAGTCGAGGCTGGGGCCCGAGTAGTGCGGGGCGACCGAGCCGCCGGGCGGCGCGATCCGGGTCTCCACCCGGCGCAGCGGGCCCGCGATGTCGAAGTGGGTGCCGTCCAGGTCCGTGATCGCCTGTTCGATCAGCTCCTGGAGCCAGGCCCGGATGCCCTCCTCGCCCTCGATCGCGTGGCCGTGCTCGTTCAGGTGGGTCATCGCCTCCAGCACGGTGGCGCCGGGCAGCACCTTGTCCGCCGCCACCCGCATCTCGGCGAGGGTGCGGTGGAACTCGCTCCAGCCCCAGGCGTAGGCCTCGGCCACGTCCAGGTCGGCGCCGGTGGCCCGGCGGGCGGAGCGCAGGTACAGCTCCCGCCCCACCGCGTCCGGGACCCCGAGGGTCCGCGGGGCGTAGTCGGTGCGCAGCCAGTCGCGGAACTCCGCGACCGCGGCGGTGGCCGTGAGCGCGTCGCGGTCCAGTTCGGTGCGCCGGTCCCCGGGCCCGTCCGCGACGAAGCCGGTGAACCAGCCGGGTCCGCCGCTCTCCTCGCCGGTCCAGGCGGTCAGCTGCCGGATCGCGGCCTCGACCTGGCGCGGGGCGGAAAGCAGCCCCCGGTCGACGCCCTCGCGCAGCGTCCGGCGGTAGCCGTCCAGCGCTCCGGGCAGGGCCCGCAGCCGGGCGGAGGCGTTGGCCCAGTCCTCGTCGGTCTCGCTGGGCGAGAGGGTGAAGATGCTCCGCAGCGACTCGAACGGAGGGCGGAGCGAGCGCACCGACCGCAGGTGGTCGCCCGCCTCGTGGCAGGCGAGCTCGGCCGTCAGCCGCTCGCGCAGCAGCCGCGCGCAGTCCGCCTCCAGCGGGTCCGGCGCCGGGCCGGCGGCGCCGGCCGTCGCCGTGTCCAGCGCCGTCAGCGCCTCGCGGGCCAGCTCGGCACCCGCCTCGTACCACTGCGGGGACAGCTCCGGCTGCCGGTCCGCCCCCACCCGCTCGCCCAACATGGCGGCGATGGAGGGGTCGTGGGCCGCCATGCGGGCCACGTAGTCGTCGGCGATCCGGCGCGGGGTCAGGTTCTCTTCTGGCACGAAGACCATTCTCGCGCAGCTGATCGGGCGATATGTCGCATTGAGAGGCATCTCACCCCCGGGCCCGGCGTCAGCGTGAAACCGGGGCACCGTGCCGTGCAACCGGGGCCCGGGGTCAGGCGTATCCATGAACGAGCAAGCAGGACACCGGTATTACCGACAGTACGGAGAATCATGAAGCTCTCGTTCACCGCCAGGCTGGCCGCCGTGACCGCGGTCGCCGCAGGCGCCCTGGTCAGCGCCCCGGGCCCGGCCCAGGCGTCCGCGATCCACCCCGACGGATTCCCGTTCCCCTCGGCGTGCAGCAGCCAGAACAGCGCGGACGTCCGCTACAACGCGGGCACCGAGATCGGCTCTGGCACCGCCATCTGCATCGCGGACTCCGAGTACACGCTCGCCTACGAGCTGGTCGACCAGAGCGACGGCAACCTGGTGATCTACAACGAGGTCGGCCAGGCGATCTGGGCGAGCAACACCGACATCCACGCGAACACGCTCGGCGTCATGGAGTTCGACGGCAACTTCGAGGTGGTCAGGACCACCGGACCTGAGGTGTGGTCGTCGAACACCTCCGGGCACGGCGGCGCCTACGTGTGCTTCCAGCGCGACGGCAACCTGGTCGTCTACGCACCCGGCGGCAACTGCTCCGGCACCGCGCTCTGGGCCAGCGGAACCTGACGGTTCGCAGTCGGCGTCGTCTCCGGCGGAAGCCGGAGCGGCGCCGTGTCGATCCGCGGTCGCGCCGTTCGACCTTGGGGTGAGAGGGTCGACGGACGACCCCGTACCCAGGAGGCCGAAGATGGCTAAGTACATGTTGATCATGCGTGGCACGGACGAGTCCATGGCGAAGATGATGGACACCCCGTTCGAGGAGATGCTCGAAACGGTGGGCCGCTTCAACGAGGAGCTGATCCGGGCCGGAGTGCTGGTCGCCGCCGAGGGCCTGGACGACCCGGGGCAGGGGGTGGTGGTCGACTTCGGCGGCGAGACGCCGGTGGTCACCGACGGCCCCTACGGGGAGACGAAGGAGCTGTTCGGCGGCTTCTACCTGATCGACGTGGCCTCGAAGGAGGAGGCGGTCGAGTGGGCCAGGCGCCTCCCGGCGCCGGCCGGCTCGAAGTGCGAGGTGCGCCGGGTGCCCGGCATCGACGAGTTCCCGCAGGACAACGAGTGGATCGCCAAGGAGCGCGCCTGGCGTGAGCGGACCGGCCAGCTCTGATGCCGGACGCCGCAGCAGGCCCGCCGAGCCCGCAGACGGCTCGGCGGGCCGTGGAGGCCGTGTGGCGGATCGAGTCGGCCCGGATCGTCGCCGCGCTGACCCGCTACACCGGGGACTTCGAGCTGGCCGAGGACGTCGCCCAGGAGGCGCTGGCCGAGGCGCTGGTCAGCTGGTCGCGCGAGGGCGCGCCGACCAACCCGGTCGGCTGGCTGCTCGCCACCGCGCGGCGACGGGCGATCGACCACTACCGCCGCCGCACCGCCCTGGACGAGCGGTACGCGGTGCTCTCCGGCCCGCTCGCGGAGGGCGAGGCGAGCTCGGGCGCCGGGACCCCGCCGGAGCGCTCCGACGACCTGCTGTGGGACCCCGACCAGGTGCCCGACGACGTCCTGGCACTGATGTTCGTCGCCTGCCATCCGGTGCTCGCGCCCGAGGCGCGGGTGGCGCTGACGCTGCGTGCGGTCGCCGGGCTGGCGAGCGAGGAGATCGCCCGGGCGTTCCTGGTGCCGGTGCCGACCGTCCAGGCGCGCATCACCCGGGCCAAGAAGACGATCGCCGCGGCCGGAGTGCCGTTCGAGCTGCCGCCGGCCGAGGAGCGCCGCAGGCGCGTCGGCGGGGTGCTGAGCGTGCTGTACGTGATCTTCACCGAGGGCTCGACGGCGACCTCCGGCGACCGGCTGCTCCGCCCCGACCTGGCCTACGAGGCGATCCGGCTGACCCGGATGCTGGCCGCCCTGCTGCCCGACGAACCGGAGGTGTCCGGGCTGCTGGCGCTGTGCGAGCTGACCGCCGCACGCTTTCCCGCCCGCACCGGCGCCGACGGCGAGCCGGTGCTGCTGGAGGACCAGGACCGGCGGCTCTGGGACCGCTCCGCGATCCGCCGCGGCCTGGCCGCGATCGGCCGGGCCGCCGCCGTCGGACGCGGCCTGGGGCCCTACGGACTCCAGGCCGCGATCGCCGGCTGCCATGCGACCGCCCCCTCGGTGGCGGAGACCGACTGGGAGCGCGTGGTGCTGCTCTACGAGGCGCTGGGCCGGGTCGCGCCCTCCGCCGTCGTCGAGCTCAACCGGGCGGTCGCCGTCGCGATGGCCGCCGGGCCGCAGCAGGGGCTGGCCATCGTCGACGAACTGGTCGCCACCGACCGGCTGTCGGGGTCGCACCTGCTCCCGAGCGTGCGCGGCGAGCTGCTGCGCCGGCTCGGCCGGACCGAGGAGGCCCGGGCCGAGCTCGAACTCGCGGCCCGCCTGTGCCGCAACGCCCGCGAACGGTCGGTGCTGCTGCGCAAGGCGGCCTCGCTGCCCGGAGGGTGACCGCCGCTGCCCGGAGGGTGACGGCCGCTCAGGCGGTCGGCACGCCCGCCCGCAGCTGCTGCGCCCGGCGGAGGTCGAGGGCCGAGGGGCGGCGGTCCAGCCGCTCCCGGAGCAGCAGTTCCGCGTCGGCGTAGCGGCCCGAGGCGGTCAGCGCACGGAGCAGGGTCTCCTCCACGACCTCGCGCTGGGCGGCGCTGCCGCCGACCCGGCGGGCCAGGGGCCGCAGCGCGGTCAGCGTGTCGGCGGCCTCGCCCCAGCGCTCCTCCACGGCGGCGGACATGGCGTCGCAGAGCGGTGCGATGACCTCGGACTGCACGGGATCGGAGTGCCAGGCCGCGTGGCGGTGCAGCCGGTGCAGCCCGACCAGGTCGCCGGCGGCTGCCAGCGCGACCGCGCTGTGGAGGGCGACGAAGGCACTGCCGGGCTGCTCCAGGGTCTCCTGCCCGATCGAGTCGAGCACCGCCTCGATGGGCGTCGCCCCGGGCCAGCGGTCTGCCAGCCGGGCCCGCCAGAGCAGCGAGGCGGAGTCGACCAGCGCCCGGATCCCGTGCACCCGGGACGGCGAGAGTTGGGAGTGCCAGCGCCGGCGGACGGCGGCCGCGTCGTCGAGCGCCAGTTCGTGCAGGCCGGCGTGCCAGGAGAAGTGGGCGTGGTGCGCCGTGCCCTGCCCGTGGCGGTCGATCCACGCGTCGAGCCAGCGCAGCCCCTCCCGGTGGTCCCCCTGCTCGTAGTAGACGTGGGTGAGGGCGTGGGCGGCGTGCCCGGCGGCCGGCTCGGCGGCCAGGGCGCGGCGGGCGAGCCGGTCGGCGGCCGCGAAGTCGTTCTGCTCCTGTCGGATGAAGGCGAGCAGCGAGGTGTGGAACCAGTGGCCGTCGTGGTCCGGGGCGGTGCGCTCGACCAGCTGGTAGGCGTCCTCCTGAAGGTCCGCCACCCCGGAGAAGGCAATGGTGGGCACGGCCATGCCGAGCGCGAGCACGTCCCGGGGGTGGTCGGTGAGGTGGCGCAGCAGGGCGGCGTCCCCGCCGGCTCCGAGGATGCGCTGGGCCACCACCTCGACCATGGAGCGTTCGCGTTCGTCGCCGCGTTCGCGGACGGCGGTACGGGCGTCGGCGAGGGCACGGGGGACGTCCACGTGGGCACCGCCCTCGTGGCCGAGCGCGGCCAGGGCGGCGTGGGCGAGGGCGAAGCCCGGATCGAGCTCGACGGCCTGCCGAAGGGCCTCCTCGCTGCCGGCCCGGACCGCCATCAGGTCCTCCAGCGCGGTGCAGTAGGCGGTGGCCGCCTCCGGGTGGGTGCTGAGCGGCAGGCCCAGCTGGTCGGTGGGCCGGCGGGCGGCCGGGCGGGTCCGGGGGGTGACGCCGTCGAGCAGGGCGCCCGCGAGGCGTGCGGCCTGCACCCGGATCTCGGGCACCGCGGTGCTCTCCCAGAGTTCGCCGCGGCGGTGGGCGCCGAGCGTCCACAGCGGCGCGGGCGTCGTGTCGCCGGCGCCGAGGAGCCGGCCGTCCGGGTCCGTCGCGTAGCCGATGCGCATCGGGCCGGTGCGGGCGAGACCGGAGTCCAGCAGGCCGGTGTGGAGCGGGTCGGCGGACCGGGCCGGGTCCGTCGCCGGGCCGGTACAGTCCACCACCCAGCGGACCCGGAGGGTGCGGCCGCCGTTCAGGGCGACGACCAGTCCGGGGCGCCGGTCGGCGCCCTCCGCTCCGTCCGGCAGCGGCCGGACGGCCTCCACCCGACCGGTGGCGGGAACGAACCGTCCGGCGTCCCGGAGCCGTTGGAGGGACTCCGCGGTCGCGGGCGACATCCGGTGCCGCAGGGTGTTCCAGCGGGAGTGGTCGCGGGCGAGGAACTCGGCGCGGTCCGCGTCCGAGAGGCCGCTCCAGAGCTGGGCGGTGAGCGGCCGCAGCCCGTCGACGGCGGGGCGCCAGTCGCCGTGGGCACGGATGGTGCGGCCGACGTGCCGGTGGACCGCGCGGCGCAGGTCGGCCAGCGGGAGCCCGAGCAGGGGCCCGTCCGGGGGCAGCGGGGCGAGCGGCGCGACGGCGTGCGGGCGGGGCAACTCGCCGCCGCGGGAGACGGCGTGGATGGTGCGACCCGGCCGGTCGAGGGTGAGCGCCACGTCGACGGCGGTCAGCCCGCTGCCGACGAGCAGGATGTCGCCGTCGGCGGCGAGCAGCCGGGTGAGCGCGTCCGGCGCCCAGGGATCCGGCACGAACTGCGGGGAGCGGCGCAGCTCCGGGGGCGCCCAGCCCTGCCGGGAGCGCAGCGGACCGGTGGCCAGGACGCAGCTGTCCGCGCCGAGTTCGGTGCCGTCGGCGAGCACCAGCGCCATTCGGCCGCCCTGTCGGCGGATGTCGGTGACGGCGGCGGCGACGTGGCGCACCGCGACCGAGGGCCGGGCCCGGGCCGAGGCGTCGACCAGGGTGTCCGCGAGGTACGAGCCGAAGAGGCCGCGCGGCACGAAGTCCGCGGCGGTGCTGCGGGTGTTGGCGTGCCGGACCAGCCAGCGGACGAAGTGGGTGCCGTCGTCGGGGTAGCAACTCATGCCGCCGGCCGGGACGTTCAGCCGGTGCCGGGGATCCCGCGTGGCATAGGCGGTGCCTGTTCCGGGCGCACCGGTGGGATCGACCAGGAGGATTTCCAGTCGGCTGCCCCGGCGGTGGGCGGCCTCGCAGAGGTGAATCGCCACGAGGGTCCCGGCGGCTCCGGCCCCGACGACGGCCACCGTGTGCCGGGGCTCCAGGGATTGATGGGTCGGCAGTGACATGGTTTCCTCCCGCGAACGGCGCTGCCCACTGATGCCGTCCCACTATATGGACACCCGGCGACGCAGAGGTGGGGTTGGGTGACGGAGTGGTGTGGGTCACGTTGCGCGCGCACGAACAATCGGCTCGGAGCAGCGGCAACACGGGTGCGGTGAGCGCCCCTCGGCGTGTCGGAGTTCCGGTACGAAAAGTCGGCCCACCCGGCCCCCCCGACCCGACCCGGTCACGGCCGGCCGAGTGCCTCCCGCAGCCAGGACGCGGCGGCGGCCAGCGCCTCGTCCGCCTCGGGGAGGATTCCGCGCAGCCCCAGGAAGCCGTGGAACATCCCCGCGGCGACGCTGAGTTCGACCGGGACGCCGGCATCCGCGAGCCGTGCGGCGTAGGCGCGGCCCTCGTCGTGCAGCGGGTCGCACTCCGGCAGCAGCAGGTAGGCCGGGGGCAGGCCGGACAGGTCGGCGGCCAGGCCGGGGGAGGCGTAGGGGTCCGCGCCGTCACCGTCGGCGCCGAGGTACTGCCGCCAGTACCAGCGCATATGGGCGGTGGTGTGGAAGAAGCCGGTCGCGTAGGCGGTGGCGGACGGTCGGTCGAGCCGGTGGTCGAGCACCGGGTACAGCAGCAGCTGCGCGGCGATCCGCGGGCCGCCCCGGTCCAGCGACATCAGTGCGGCGGCAGCGGCCAGGTTGCCGCCCGCGCTGTCACCGGCGAGGGCGACGCGCGCACTCCGCCGAGCGGCCCAGCAGAGGACCGCGTAGGCGTCCAGCAGGGCGGCGGGGAAGGGGTGTTCCGGCGCCCGGCGGTAGTCGACGCCGACGACGGCCGCCCCGGTGCGGGCGGCCAGCTCACGGCAGAGGCCGTCATGGGTGTCCAGGTCGCACAGCACCCAGCCGCCGCCGTGCAGGAACACCACCGCCGGGCCGCCGTCGACCGCGCCCTCCGGGTGGTAGATCCGCACCGGGACGGGGGGAGAACCGGGCCGGGCCGGGTCGCCGTGGATCACGCGGTCCTCGACCAGCGGCAGTCGGCGGGTCGGTCGGCCGACCCCCGCGCGCGAGGCGGCGCGCAGCGCCTCGGCCGTGAGCGGGGCGCGCCCAGGGTCGGGGAAGGTCTCCGCCATGGCGTCGACGAGCGCCCGGACCTCGGCGGAGAGCGGGTCGGCGGCGTTCACCTGGCGGTCATCCCCCCGTCCACGACGAACTCCGCCCCGGTGACGTAGCTGGACGCGTCCGAGGCGAGGAAGAGCACCATGGCGGCGACCTCGTCGGAGACCCCGGGCCGGGAGAGCGGGATGTGCTGCCAACCGCCCCCGGCCCCGATCGCCCCGGCGACCATGGGGGTGTCGATGACGCCGGGGTGGACGGAGTTGACCCTGATCCGGTCCTCCGCCAGGTCCAGGGCCGCCGACCTGGTGAGGCCGCGGAGGGCGAACTTGCTGGATCCGTAGGCGGTGTGGCCCCTGATGCCGACGATCCCGGCGACCGAGGAGATGTTCACCACCGATCCGCCGCCGACCGCGCGCATGGCCGGCACGACGGCCTGGATGCCGAGGAAGGGCCCGTGCAGGTTGACCCGCAGCAGCCGGTCGAGGGCGGCCTCGGTCTCGCTCTCGATCGGCGTGGCGTGCCAGATGCCGGCGTTGTTGACCAGGACGTCGAGCCGGCCGAAGCGGGCGACGGCCTCGGCGACCACCCGGCCCCACTGGGCGGAGTCGGTCACGTCGTGCCGGAGGAACAGGCCGTCCTCGCCGATCCCGGCGGCGACGGCCCGGCCCTCCTCCTCCAGCACGTCGGTGAGGACGACCCGGGCGCCGGCCTCGGCCAGCATCCGCGCCTCGGCGGCTCCCTGGCCGCGCGCCGCACCGGTGACCACCGCCACCCTGCCGTCGAGCGGGCTCATGCGCCTGCCCCCTGCTCCGTGGCCGTCCGCTCCTCGGCGCGGAAGTGCGGGATGACCTTCTCGCCCCACTGGCGGATGGTCTCCAGGCACGCCTCCTGCGGGACGGTGCCCATCTGGATCAGGCACATGACCTCGTCCACGCCGATCTCGCGCAGCCGCTCGACGTAGGCGATGGCGGTGTCGGCGTCGCCGTAGGCGTGGTCGGTGTTGAGGATGCCGGTTTCCTGGGGACGGACCGGGATGTCGGCCTCGTGCAGCCTGGCGACCAGGTCCTCGGCGCGGTGCGTCATCTCGGCGGCGTTGTCGACGTCCTCGGTGTCCTCGGAGGGGAGCGGGCCGTCGCCGTACCAGTGGGCGATGGACTCGGCGAAGAAGCGCTGACCGCGCGTGCCGATCCGGTAGGCCTCGGCCGCGTCGTCGAGCACGACGGTCGGGCACAGGGCCGAGAAGTGGTCGTTGACCTCGGTGGAGACGAGGCGCTCGCCGGTGCGGGCGGCGATGGCGTCGTCGTAGACCCTGCGCATCTGCCGGACGTCCTCGGCCCCGGCGAAGCCCAGCACCAGCGCGCCGACGCCGTACTCGGCGGCGGTGCGCAGGGTGTCGTGCTTGCTGCAGGCCATGAAGAGGGGCGGGTGCGGGGTCTGCACCGGGCGGGGCAGGATCGCGCCGGGACCGATGTCGATGCTGCCGTGCCACTCGAACTCCTCCTTCCGCCACGCCCGGCCGACGATCCGCAGCGCCTCCTCCAGCTGCGGGTAGGTGTCCTCGGGGCTGACCCCGTACATGGACATCTCCTGGCGGGTGGCGCCGCGTCCGGCGCCGAGGTCGACCCGCCCGCCGGAGAGCACGTCCAGCATGGCGGCGCGCTCGGCGACCCGGACCGGGTGCTGGTAGCCGAAGGGCACGGTGACCACGCCGTGGCCGATCCGGATGCGGCTGGTGCGGGCGGCGACCCAGGTCAGGAAGATCTCGGAGGCGCTCATGTGCGCGTAGCGGGTGAGCGAGTGGTGCTCGACCGCCCAGATCCGGTCGAAGCCCACCTCCTCGGCGCGGACGGCCTGGTCGACGCAGTCGCGGATGACCTGGTGCTCGCGTTCGGGTGTGGGGTCGGCGAGTTGGGCCTCGAAGATCATCGAGAACTTCACGGTGAACCTCCCGTATTACGATTAGACATATACCTAACAGGCATACCTGGGGAAGGGAAGGGAAGGGACGGAGCGGCCGGACGTAGACTTCGGCCGTGGCTGACGCGCGAGGTGCCGAGGAGTCCCCGGTCGACGGGCGGCCGAACCTGCCGGTGACCAGCTGGGCGGTGCTCGGTCTGCTCTCCTTCGGGCGCGAGCTCTCCGGTTACGACCTGAAGAAGTGGGCCGACCGGAGCATGGGCTTCTTCTTCTGGAGTCCCTCGTTCAGTCAGATCTACGGGGAGCTCAAGCGGTTGGAGACGGCCGGCCTGGCGGTCTCGCGGATCGTCGACCAGGGCACGGGCTCGCGCTCCAAGCGGATCTACGCCATCACCGAGGCGGGCTCGGTCGCCCTGCGCGGTTGGGCACGGGAGGCCCCGGTGGAGCCGATGGTGCTCAAGCACGGTCCGATGCTGCGGCTGTGGCTCGGGCACCTGCAGGAGCCGGCGCAGATGCGCGGGGTGCTGGCGCAGCACCGCGAGTACGCGGAGGAGATGCGGCGTCGGGCCGAGGTGGACATCAAGGCCGCCCGGGACCATCAGGAGTGGGTCTACCCGGCGGTCGCCCTGAAGTGGGCCGAGCGCTACTACCAGGCCGAACGGGACCTGGCCGAGGGCATGCTGGAGGACCTGGAACAGGTCTGGCGCGAGCGCGGCGAGGACGCTTAGCGGTCCGGCGGCCGCGGCGACCACGCCGGTGGTCTCCCTAACAAGTGCTTGGTGGGTTACCGTGCGGGGGGTCGGTCGCCGACAGGCCGAACGCCTGCGCCGGGAGCGGCAGATGACGGCCTCCGGCGCACCATCGCCGCCGAGCGGGTGCTCGGCCCGTCCTGGGAGACCCGCCCATGACCACTCCGGCCTCCGTGCCTGCCACTGCCTCCGCGCCCGCAACCGCGTCCGCGCCCGAGTACCTGCCCGGCCACGGGCTGCTGGCCGGCCGCAGCGCCGTGATCACGGCCGCCGCCGGGGCCGGGATCGGCGGCGCGACCGCCCGGCGCTTCCTGGAGGAGGGCGCCGACGTCGTCCTCGGCGATGCCCACGCCCGCCGGCTCAAGGAGACCGTCGAGGCCCTGACCGAGGAGTTCGGTTCGGCCAGGGTCACCGGCGCCCCCTGCGACGTCACCGACGAGCAGCAGGTCGGGGCGCTGCTCGCGCTGGCCGAGGAGCGGCACGGGCGGCTGGACATCCTGGTCAACAACGCCGGCCTCGGTGGCACCGCCCGACTGGTGGAGATGGACGACGCCCAGTGGGACAAGGTGCTGGACGTCACCCTCACCGGCACCATGCGCTGCACCCGCGCTGCGCTGCGCCGCTTCCGGGCGACGGGTCAGGGCGGGGTCATCGTCAACAACGCCTCGGTGGTGGGCTGGCGGGCCCAGGCCGGGCAGTCCCACTACGCCGCGGCCAAGGCCGGGGTGATGGCGCTGACCCGCTGCGCCGCGATCGAGGCCGCCGAGTTCGGGGTGCGGGTCAACGCCGTCTCCCCGAGCCTGGCCATGCACCCGCACCTGGTGAAGGTCACCACCCCCGAGCTGCTGGCGGAGCTCACCGCGGGCGAGGCCTTCGGCCGCTACGCGGAGCCCTGGGAGGTGGCCAACGTGATCGTCTTCCTGGCCAGCGGCTACTCCTCCTACATGACCGGCGAAGTGGTGTCGGTCAGCAGTCAGCACCCGTAGCCGGGGCGGCGATGTGCCCGCTGGCGGCAGGTCGCCCCGCAGTTCGTCGAGTGCCTGGCGGAACCGTCGCGAGGAGGCGGCCAGGGTCGGGTGCGGCCAACTCTTCTCCGTGGTCAGGGCGTCGCAGGTGTGCTTGCGCCGGTGGGACGCCGCGACCACGTCCAGGAGGAAGCCGAACAGCGCCGCGACCGGGTCGGCGGCGGCCGCCCATCGCCGGGCGGCGTCCACCTGGTCGTCGATGTGCTGCACCAGTACGGCCTCCAGCAGGATCTCCTTGCTGGGGAAGTGCCGGCCCCGGTGCCGGCGCCGACCCCCGCCTGCCCGGCGTGGCTACCGTCCCGCCCCCCGCTCGGCGGGCGGCGCGGTCCGCAGCTCACGGACGACGGCCCAGGCCACCGAGACGACGGGGACGGCGACGACGGCGCCGGGAATCCCGGCGAGGATGCCGCCGGCGAGGACCGACAGCGCCACCACCACCGGGTGCAGCCGGACCGCCCAGCCCATCACCAGCGGCTGCAGCACATGGCCCTCGACCTGCCCGATGACCACGATCAGCACCAGCACGATCGCGGCGGTCACCGGGCCGCGCGCCGCGAGCCCCACCACCGCGGCGACCGCCATCGCGACCGGCGAGCCGACCAGCGGGACGAAGGTGGCGAAGAACTCCAGCAGCGTCAGCGGCAGGGCGAGCGGGACGCGCAACAGGTACAGGGAGACACCGACCATCACCGCGTTGCTGGCGGCCACGATGAAGATCCCGCGGGTGTAGCCGGCGAAGGCCTGCCAGGCCGCCTTCGCCGCGCGCTCAAGCCGGACCGGGGCTCCGCCGGGCGTCTGCTGCGCGACCCAGTGCCACATCCGGTCGCCCGAGTGGATGAAGAACACCGAACAGAACAGGGCCAGGGCACCCCCGGTGGCCACCTCCACCACCCGCCCGGCACCGTTGACGGCCGTGCTGACCACGGTGGCGCGATGGGTGGAGAGGTAGTTGCCGAGGCTCTTCTGCAGACCCGACAGGGCCGCCGGGCCGACATGGAACGGCGGCCGCTCCAGCCAGCGCTCCACCCGTCCCAGTCCGCTGCTGAACTCCCCCCGCAGTGTCGGCGCCTGGGCTGCGACCGCCTCGCCGATCAGCGACAGCAGACCGCCCACCAGCAGCAGCGCACCCAGGATGACCGCCAGCACGGCCAGCTTCCTGGGGACCGCGTGCGCCAGCCGATCCGCCACCGGCCGCAGCACGGAGGTCACCACCAGTGCCACGAACACCGCGATGGCGATCAGCTCCAGCCGTTCCACCAGCAGGAAGCCCGCGTAGGCGGCGCCCGCGACCACCAGCAGCCGCCAGGCGTAGCCGGCCGCCGACCGGAGCAGCGGCGGGACCACCGGGCGGTCGCGCCCGCTGCCGCCAGGGCGCGGAACGGCCCTGCGAATCAGCAGCCGAACCGGCGCGGTGCGGGCCCCGCTGCGGACGATCGCCCCGCGGACCCGGGACCGGTTCGGCCGTGCCGAGGCCTCGTCGGGGCCGGTTCCGCTGCCCACGAGCCCTTCCCTTCCGCCTGGGGCGCCATGGGCACGGTCGGCAGCACCGTCGAAACTGCGGGGTACGGAGGCGATCCTGGCTCCTCGGGAGCCCGCGGGCGGCACCGCAGCGCCGTGCGGGGCCCGTCCTCACCCGAACGGCAGCACCCGCCGGGGCGTCGGCCGAAGCCCCGCATCAGACGTCCCGGCGCCGGACCGCTGCCACCGGGTGCACCTGGTGATCAAGGCGTACGAGCTGGGACTGGTCACCCCACCGGAGCAGGGGAGCCCGGCGTCGTGAGTGGCAGTACGACGCTCTCGCCCGGCTGCAGGCTCCGTACCTGATTTTCGATCAGGTACACCGGTTCGAATCCGACGGCGGTCAACCGCCCGTCCGTGAGCACTGCTCCGGCGCGCTCGTCCAGGGCCACGACGGGTCGGCCGTTCCTCCTCGCCCAGTCCTGCGCACGTGGCGCGTCCTGCAGGCGGTGGTGTACGAACACCCCGTGACCCGCCAACAGGTCGAGGCCGCGAGGGTCGGTCGTGTGGCAGGAGTCCACATCGAGGTGCGCGACCGTCGTGATGTCGGCACCCAGCACCGCCGCGCCCGCGCTTCCTCCGTAGACGGCTCCGCCGTTCTCCACGAAGCGCTGCAGTGCAGGTGGGAGGCCGTGGCGTCGAAGGACCGCCAGCAGACGGAAGGTGTTGCCGCCACCGATGTACACCCCGCGGAACTCCGCGAGGCGTGCGGCCGGCTCGCCGTCCGCGCCGTCCCACATGTGGATCTCGTCCACTCCGAGGGGCGCGAACACACCGGTCACCCAATCCAGACAGGCGGTGTAGTCGACTCCGGTCGGATCCATCGCGACGGGCCAGTACCACAACGGTCCGGAGCCCACGGCTGAAGCGAACGCGGAGTCCAGCAGGAGCGAGTCCTCGGCACCGCCGCCCCCGGACAGGAACAGCGAGCCGGTCACCACATGCCCCCCAGGACGACTTCGCGCATGGGCCCGAACCTAGAGGACATGATCAACAGACTGCAAGCGGACACCTCCATGGTGCCCGTCAGCACGAAGAACCTCGCGCTGACGGTGCGCACCCCGATGGACACCCGCGATGCCCTGCCGCCGAAGGACGGCCGAGGTCAGGGCGTCCAGACGTACGGTGTCGTCGTGGTGACCGCGTGCAGGCCCAGCCTGGTGAGGATCGGGGCGCTGTCGACCGAGGCGTCGACGTAGAGGTAGCGGACACCGCGGGCAACGGCGAGTTGGGCCCGGTGGGCGACCATGGCCCGGTAGATGCCCTGTCCGCGCCATTCCTTGAGCGTCGAGCCGCCCCAGAGACCGCCGAAGTCGGCGCCGTCCTTGAACACCAGCCAGGCGGCGCAGACGACTTCGGTGCCTGCCTCGGCGACGAGGATGACGGTGTCGTCGGGGGCGTTCTCGATCCGGGCGGCCAGGTCGTCGCCCAGCCAGCTCCAGTCCTCGCCCCAGACGGTGCTCTCCATGGCGGCGATGCGCCGGAGGTCCGACGTGGCGGTGACACGGCGGAGGGTCACACCGTCGGGCAGGACCGGGTCGGCCGCGAGGTCCGCGGACTGGCCGATGAGCACGGTCTCGCTGTCCTCGGCGACGAAGCCGGCGGTGGCGAGTCGGTCAGTGAGGTCGGCGGGGAGATCGTGGGCGCGGGTCTTCCACTCGACCGCCTCGCCACGGGCAGCGTAGAAGTCACGCTGCCGGGCTATGAGCGTGTCGAGTTCCTCCCCGTGCACGCCGAGGTCGCGCGGGCCCGTGACGAAGCCGCGGTGCCAGCCGACCACACGGGTCAACGGGCCGTCGTGCTCGATGCGGGCGTTGCCGCCGGGCGGGGTGACACCACGGAGTTGGGCGTCGTAGGCGGTGCGGAGTTCGTCGATCAGCATGTCCTTCATTCGGACACCGTACGGACCGGGTCAAGTGATTAAGCGCCGCCGCCGGTGGAACCGGACTCCTCCTCCGCGCTGTCGATCACCACGTGCATCCGACAATTCTGCGTGGCGGCGTCCTGGCGGAGGGCGTCCCGGAGGATTTCCGGCGCACCCGCGTACTGCACGGCGACGACGGCCGCGTCGTCGTCCAGGCGTCCGCCGGCATGGGCGAGCAGGTCTTCCCGCAGGTGCCGGAGCAGCACCTCTGGGGTGTGCGTGACCCACTGGGCCACGCGCTCTGCCAGGGGGTAGAAGGCCCCCTGGTGGTCGCGCGCCTCGACGACCCCGTCGGTGTACAGGAGGATCATGTCGCCGGGGCCGAAGCGGAAGGTGTCGAGGGGCTGGCCGCCTGCTCCCATCGCGCCCAGTCCCAGCGGTGGTGCCGGGTCCGAGCCGGCCACGGGCGTGAGGCGGCCCGCGCTGATCAGCAGCGGCGGGGGATGACCGCAGTCGGTCATCCGGACCATGTCGCCCTCGTCGGGGATCTCCAGCAGCATCGCGGTGACGAAGTGCTCGGCGATGTCGTCCGGGGAGTCGACCAGGCCGCTCAGGTCGCTCAGGTACTGGGCGACGCTCTGGTCGAGAGCAGCGGCGAGGATGTCGAGGGTGAGGCTTTGGCGGGATGCCTGGCGGAAGGCGCCGAGCAGGAATCCGGACTCCCCGATGGCTTGGAGGCCCTTGCCCCGGACGTCGCCGATGATGATCCGTACGGCGTGGTCGACGGGCGCCACGGCGTACAGGTCCCCGCCGATCTGGGCCTCGTCCTCGGCGGCCAGGTACAGGGCGGCGAAGCGCAGGGGGCCTATCCGGGTGGGGAACGGCCCCAGGAGTGCTTTCTGTGCGGCTTCGGACACGGTCCGCACCTGCAGCAGCTCCCGCCGGCCCTGTTCGCGTACGAGGCTGAAGACCACGACGAGGGCCGAGAGCAGGGCCAGCACGATGACCTGGACGATCACGGTGTCGGTGAGCAGCACGCCGAAGTGGACACCGATGAAGGCCTGGGCCGCTACGGCCAGGGCCCCCATCGTGGCGGTCCACCGCGGCCCGGCGAACGAAGCCGTGATGGTCGGGGCGATGACCAGCAGCGGCCCCAGGTGCGCCTGGATCGGGGACAGGATGTCGGCGGCGGTGATCGCCGCGATGAGCACGAGCGGCAGCAGCAACAGCGCCCGGGCCGATGACCGTGGCTGCCCGAGGTCAGCGATGCGCTGCCGAAGGCCCATATCCCTACTGTGTACCTGCGCAGGGTGGGCCACGAGTCGGGGAGCGGAGCCAGTCGCTCGGAGGTACCGCAGGCGTGCCGGGGCGAACGCGCCGGACGCACCTCGCCGGGACCCCGGACGGTCCGTGGTTACTATGTACGGTGGCATATAGGATGCAGGTCAGTCGACCCGACCGGGAGGAGTCTGCGATGGATACCGGCGACAGTGGGGGCGGCCGGCCGGGCTGCTGCCTTCCGTCCGGCCGCGGCGCGGCGGTCCCGGCGGTGCCCGCGGTCTGGCCGGGGCGCCGGGCCGCCGGTCCCGACCCGACCGGCATGGTGACGGTGCCGGGCGGGGAGTTCCTGATGGGAACGGATGACGCGGAGGGCTTCGCGGCCGACGGCGAAGGCCCGGTGCGCGCCGTACGGCTGGACTCCTTCCGGATCGACGCGCACGCGGTCAGCAACGACCGCTTCGCGCGGTTCGTCTCCGCCACGGGCCATGTCACCGATGCCGAGCGGATCGGCTGGTCCTACGTGTTCGCGGGGTTCCTGCCGGCCGCGCTGCGGCGCGCCTCGCCCCGCCCGGCCCGCACGCCGTGGTGGTGCGGGGTCGGCGGCGCGCACTGGGCCCGTCCGGAGGGGCCGGGCAGCGGGACGGCGGGCCGCGAGGACCACCCGGTGGCGCACGTCTCGTGGAACGACGCCGCCGCGTACGCGCGGTGGGCGGGCAAACGCCTGCCCACCGAGGCGGAGTGGGAGTACGCGGCCCGTGGCGGCCTGGAGCAGCGCCGCTACCCGTGGGGCGACGAGCTGGACCCGGACGGCGACTACCGCTGCAACATCTGGCGCGGATCGTTCCCGGCCAGGAACACGGCCGCCGACGGCTACCGGGGCACCGCGCCGGTGGACGCCTTCGAGCCCAACGGCTTCGGCCTGTACAACGTGTCCGGCAACGTCTGGGAGTGGTGCGCCGACTGGTGGACCACCCAGCACGACAGGAGTCCCGGCGCGAACCCGAGCGGCCCGGCGTCCGGGACCGCCAAGGTGATCCGCGGCGGCTCCTACCTGTGCCACAGCTCCTACTGCAACCGGTACCGGGTGGCCGCCCGTACCGCCAACGACGTCGACGCCTCCGGCGGCAACACCGGCTTCCGCTGCGCGGCGGATCTTGACAGCGCTGCCGGGTGAGGTCAGCCTGGGGGCCTGTTAACTGCTCGGGTACATAGGAAGCGCGGAATGCAACTCGACTACGTGATCCTCGGCGTCCTGTCCCTGGGGCGGTTCTCCGGATACGACCTGCGTCGCTGGATGGAGGGGCCGGGACGGTTCATCGGGTACGGGGTGCAGCTGCCGCAGATCTACCGCACCCTCGCGAAGATGGTCGAGCGGGGGTGGGTCGTCTTCGAGGTCGACCCGCGCGAGGGGCGTCCGGACGCGAAGGTCTACCGGCTCACCGGGACCGGCCACGAGGCGCTGCTGGCGTGGGCCCGTTCCCCGTACGAGCCGGCGTCGCGCCCGATGGACCCGGATTTCATGCTGAGGTTCATCTTCGCGGGGCAGCTCGGCCGCGACATCGCGATCGACATCGTGCGCACCGAGCTGGAGTACCGCCTCAGGAACGTCAGCGAGAACGGGGCGTTGGCCGGCGTCGCCGGCTACGACCCGCAGATCCCGGAGCTCGATCCGGCCTGGGCGAGGGAGATCCATCTCACCGCCCACGAGCAGGGCTTCGCGTCGACGGCGGCGTACATCGCCTGGCTGAAGCTCACGCTGCAGCGCCTCCAGGCAGGCCGCACCCCGCTGACCGGCACCCCGCTGACCGGCACCTCCTGACCGGCGCCCCCTGACCGCAGTCCCGGCCAGGGGGCGCCGCACGGCGTCAGGCGCTCCGGTCGGCGGCGACCGTGGCGAGGTCGGCCGCCAGGGCGTCCAGCCGCTGGCGGGGCAGCAGACCGACGGCGAAGGCGGCGACCTGCAGGAGCGAGAGCCCGGCGGCGATGGTGACGAAGGGGCCGTCGAGCAGGCCGGCCAGGTGGCGGCGCAGCACCGCCTCGGCCGCCGGGTCCGCCAGCAGTTCGCGCAGCGGGACGTGGACGCTGACCGGGCCGGCCGGGTAGTCCTCGGGGCGCGGTGCGGGCCGGCGGGCGGCGATCGCCTGTGGCTGCTGACGGCGGGCCAGCAGGTGCTCACCGGTCACCGGACCGCTGCGGGGGAGGCCGAGGCGCTGGTACTGCTCGTCGGGGGCGTCGGCCGCGCGCAGTTCCCGGGTCAGCAGTTCGGCCATCCGCAGCTCCAGCTCGTCGTCGACGAGCGGGTGCTCCTGCCCGGGGTCGGCCGCCAGGTCGAACAGCAGGGTGCCGAAGGCGTAGGGGCTGGACATGGCGTGTCCCGGCACCTTGAGCAGCGGAACGCCCTTGGTGAAGCTGAACGGCGGCGCCAGTTCCGCGCCGCGCAGCTCCTCGGGGCGGAACCGGCCGCGCATGTGGGTGGGCATCAGGGTGTGCTCGGACAGCGGGCCGTTGGCCGGCTCGGCGCAGGCGCGCATGTAGACGTAGCGGCCGTCGGTCACGCTCACATGCCCGCCGAAGGCGCCGAAGAGCCCGGCCTCGCGCACCGGCGCGTCGGTGGCGACGGTGTCGCGCAGGGGCCGGCCCTGCATGTCCGGAGTGCGGTCGACGCCGAAGTACTCCAGCAGGGTGGGACCCAGGTCGATCGTCTGCACCAGTGAGGCGCGGCGCTCGCCCTGCCGGGCGCTGCGCGGGTCCCAGACGAACAGCGGGGTGTGGATGGTCTCGTCGTACCAGGGCTGGACGTTCTTCCCCCACCAGCCGTGCTCGCCGAGCAGCAGGCCGTGGTCGGTGTTGACGATCAGCAGGGTGTCGTCCCACAGCCGGAGTTCGTCCATGGCGTCCAGGACGCGGCCCAGGGAGGCGTCGCACATGGACAGCAGGGCCGCGTACTCCAGGCGTCCGTGTTCGACCTGCTCGGGGGTCTCCAGGACCTGCTTGTAGTCGGGCCAGTCGAAGTGCGGGCCGGTGTAGTCGTGCGGGTAGAGCTCCTTGTGCCGGGCGTAGCTGAAGAAGGGCTCGTGCGGGTCGAAGGTCTCGATCTGCAGGAACCAGCCGTCCTCGGAGTGGTTGGTGTGCAGGAACTCCAGGCCGGCGTCGAAGGTGCGGGTCTGCGGGTGGTCGGCCTCGTCCGCGAGGTGGGCGCGGTTGACCCAGTCCTGCCGCCAGCTGTCCATCCGGAGGGCCTTGAGGCTGTCGGGGATCTCGGGGTCGGCGACCTGCCCCTTCCAGGCGTCCCCCTCCTGGCCGCGGAAGAACTCGAAGGTGCTGAAGCGGCCGTGGTAGGTGGCCCCGCCGTCCTCCCAGTAGTGCTGGTGGTCGGTGGTCAGATGGGTGTGGACGCCGTTGTTCTTCAGCAGCTCGGGCACCGAGTCGTCGAACGGTTCCAGCGGGCCCCAACTGCGGTGCAGGAAGTTGTAGCGGCCGGTGTGCAGCTCCCGGCGGGCCGGCATGCAGGGCATGCTCCCGGCGTAGCAGTTGTCGAAGGCGACGGTGCGCTCGGCGAGCCGGGTGAAGTTCGGCGCGTGGACCCAGTCCGCGCCGTAGGGCGGCAGGAACCGCCGGTTCAGAGTGTCGAACATGACCATGACGGCCTTCATGCGGCGCCCTCCTCGATATGTACGCACGACGATATACGCGGGAGTGCGGTAGTCAAGATTCATGAAGTTCGTGTGACAAAGCCCGCCTCCTACCTTGACGCCTGTCGATGGGTCGAGCAGCCTGGGCATCCACCTTAGGTTCGTCAGTACATATCAGCGAGGACGCCTTGCGTATCATCTACGTCGATGTGGACACCCTTCGCGCCGACCACACCACCCCTTACGGCTACCACCGGCCGACCACCCCGAACCTGCAGGCGCTGGCGGACAAGTCGGTCACCTTCGACCGCTACTACTGCTCCGACTCTCCCTGCCTGCCCTCCCGCACCGCGCTGACCAGCGGGCAGTTCGGCATCACCAACGGCGTCATCGGGCACTTCGGCCAGGCCGCGCAGTTCCGTCTGGACGCCGGGCACGGCCCCGAGCCCGACCGTCCGCTGCTCGGTCAGCGCCTGGGCTGGGGCGGCTACTACACCGCGGCGGTCTCGGTCTTCGCCGAGCGCCACCGGGCGTACTTCTTCCACGGCAACTTCCGCGAGAGCATCCGGGCCACCGACCGCTTCGGCGACGAGGAGGCCCAGGACGTCAACCGGGTGGCCATCGACTGGCTCCGCCGGCACGCCGAGCAGGACGACTGGTACCTGCACCTGACCTACTGGGAACCGCACACCGACTACACCCAGCCGGCGGAGTGGACCGAGCGGATGGCGGCCTCCGGGCCGGTGCAGGCCTGGCCGGACGAGGAGACCATCGAGGCGCACGCCGAGGTGTACGGGCCGCGCAGCGCGCTGGACCTGCACTACTCCCTCACCGGACCCGGCCGCTCACCGGTGCCGCACAACATGCCCGACGCCATCCGCTCCCGCGCCGACTTCGAGCACCTGATCAACGGCTTCGACGGCGCGATCAGCTACTGGGACCACCACTTCGGCCTGCTGATGGCCACCCTGGAGGAGTTGGGCATCGCGCAGGACACCGCCGTGATCGTCAGCGCCGACCACGGCGAGTCCTTCGGCGAGCTGGGCTCCTACGCCGAGCACGGCCTGGCCAACGAACCCACCCACCGGCTCCCGTTGGTCGTGTACTGGCCCGGCGTCACCGACGACCTGCCCGAACAGGCCAGACGCAACGACGCCCTGCTCTACAACATCGACCTCGCCCCGACTCTCTGCGACCTGCTCGGCCTGAGCGTCCCGGCCGGCTGGCAGGGCGAGTCCTTCGCCCGGGCCGTCCGCGGCGAGGAGACCGAGTCGCGGGAGTACCTGGTGCTGGGCCACGGCGCCCACACCTACCAGCGCGCCGTGCGCACCCGTGACCACCTCTACATCCGCACCTACCACCCCGGATGCTTCCGTGCCGAGTGGGAACAGCTCTTCGACGTCACCGGCGACCCCTACCTGACCCGTGATCTGCTCGACAGCCAACCCGAGTTGGCCGCGCGGATGCGCTCCCACCTGTCCGAGTGGTGGCACCGGTACGCGGGCAGGCCCGGCTGTCTGCCCGACCCGATGCAGACGACCCTGCAGACCGGGCCCACCCACTACAACGACCCGGTCCGGTACGCGCAGCACCTGCGCGACACCGGGCGGAGCCACCTGGCCCAGGACCTGGAGGAGCGGCTCGCCGCCCTGACCGTCCCGGTCTCCTGGCACACGCCCGAGGTCCCTCAGACGCCCCGACTCCTCGGCCGCTGGCAGCAGCTGCTGCAGGAACGCGCCACGCACGGCGGACAGCGGAGCTGACCGTCCCGCATCTGCCGGGCACCGCAAGAACCACCCAACCGGATGAGCCGGCCCTGAACACGTATGGAGACCAGATGTCGGCGGAGCCCCTCGCCGTGGCAAGCCCGCAGGCCCCCACCGCCCCGGCGGGACAACCGGGGCGGTGGCGTCAACTCGCCCTGCTCAGCGGACTGACCAGTATGGACGGTACCGAGGGCAGCGTCGCCACGGTGCTCTTCCCGGCCCTGCGGACCGCCCTGGGCGTACCGCTGTCCGCACTCGGGGTGCTGGTCGCCGCCTCGAAGCTGGCCGGCATGGTGACCGGCCCGGCCTGGGCGGCGCTGGCCCAGCGCACCAACCGCAAGGCGGTCCTGGTGATCTCCTCGGGACTGTGGGGCGGTTGGAGCATCGCGACGGGCCTGGCCCAGAACTGGACCCAGCTGGTGGTCCTGTTCACCATCGCGGCCGCCGGCTTCGCCGGGGGCGGACCGCTGGTCAACGGCATCCTCGCCGACCTGTTCGAGGACGCCACCCGGGGTCGGGCCTCGGGGTACCTCTACGGCGGTGCCGCCGTGGGCCTGGCGGTCGTCGGCCCGCTCCTGGGCCAGCTCTCCCGGGTCCACGACGGCTGGCGCTACGGGTTCTTCGTCTCCGGCGCGGTCACCGTCGTGTTCGGCGTGCTGGTCCTGCTCTTCTTCCGGGACCCGGGGGTCGGGGCTGCCGACCGGGCGCAGCCGCCTGCGCGGACTCTCGCGCCGTCGGACCGGCTGACCGGGGCGGTGCTGCGCGAGCTGCTGGGCATCCGCACCCTCCAGCTGATCCTGGTCCAGAGGTTGACGAACAGTCAGTTCACACTGCTCAGCTTCGGGGTGGTCTATCTGGTCGACGTCTTCCACTTCAGCAACGCCGAGGCCTCGCTGGTGACCGCGCCGGCCGCGTTGGCCTACCTGCTCGGCACGGTGCTGGGCGGCATCGTGGTGGACCGGGCGCAGCGCCGATGGCCGGGCACCGGACGGCTGGTGACGT
>Ga0302314_10005716_pt1 | contig 22617 bp, 19 predicted proteins | sample III_Palsa_N2_3_FD_200533 | JGI IMG/M metagenome (GOLD analysis project Ga0302314, IMG submission 200533) | Peat permafrost microbial communities from Stordalen Mire near Abisko, Sweden - III_Palsa_N2_3 | ecosystem: Environmental > Terrestrial > Soil > Palsa > Peat permafrost | place: Sweden... | reverse complement strand
AGGGCCTCAAGGTGCTGGCGGACCTCGTCGGGCCGTCCTACGCCAAGGAGATCCTGTTCACCGCCCGCCACTTCGACGCCGCCGAGGCCCTGCGCATCGGCCTCGTCAACCGGGTCGTCCCGCGCGCCGACCTCGAGGCCACGGTGCGCGCCTACGCCGAGCAGATCGGCCAGAACGCGCCCTTGACCGTCAAGGCCGCCAAGCTCGCGGTGCGCGAAGCCATGAAGGATCCTGATCGCCGCAAGCTCGCCGACGTCGAAGCCGCCGTGGACGCCTGCTTCCAGAGCGCCGACTACGCCGAGGGCCGCCAGGCCTTCATGCAGAAGCGCAAACCCCTGTTCCGCGGCGAATGATCATATGATCCCCGCGTCTTTCAGTCTCCCCAGCTCTTCCAGACCGACGCCGATCCGCGAGAAGACCTCGGCATTGTCCTGGCCCACGGCCTGCGAGGCCGGCCGGCGGACGGACCCGGGCGTGCGGGACAGCTTGGGGAAGGCGTTCTGCATCGGCAGCCGGCCCCACCGTGGATGGTCGAGTTCGATCAGCGAGTCTCGCGCCTTGAAGTGCGGATCGGCCAGCATCTCCGGCGCGCGATAGATCTTCCCTGCCGGCACCGCCGCCGTGATCATCGCCGCCTCGACCTCCTCGATCGTGCGTTCCTGCGTCCAGCGTTCGATCAGCGCGTCGAGCTCGGCCTGTCGCTCGCCCCGGGCGGTGTGCGTCGCATAGCGTGGATCTGTGGCCAGCTCCGGTTGGCCCATGGCCCCGCACAGGCGCTGGAATACCGAATCCTGGTTCGCTCCGATCAGATAGTCGCCGTCCTTGCATCGATAGACGTTCGATGGCGCGACACCGGGGAGGATCGAGCCGGACCGGGTGCGGATGTAGCCTGCGATGGCGTAGTCGGGCGCTAGGCTCTCCATCACGTGGAGCACCGATTCATAGAGGGAGCTGTCGACCACCTGGCCTTCGCCCGTCTCCGCGCGATGGCGCAGCGCCGCCAGAGCGCCCAGGCAGCCGAACGTCGCCGCCAGGCTGTCGCCGATCGAGACACCCATGCGCGAGGGCGGCCGATCGGGCTCGCCGACGATGTGGCGCCAGCCGCCCATCGCCTCGCCGATGCCGCCGAACCCGGCGCGCCCGGCATAGGGTCCGGTCTGGCCGTAGCCCGACACGCGTACGACGATCAGGCCGGGATTGTCCTGGTGCAGGCGCGCTGGCGACAGCTCCCAGCCTTCCAGGGTGCCGGGACGAAAGTTCTCGATCAGGATGTCCGCCTTGGCGATCAGCCGGCGCGCCAGGTCCTGGCCTTCGGGCTTGCGCAGGTCGAGCGAGACCGTGCGCTTGTTGCGCGCCAGGATCTCCCAGAACAGCGGATAGCCGGGTTGACCCCACTGCCGCATGGGATCGCCCTGGCCGGGCGCTTCGACCTTGACGACCTCGGCGCCGAGGTCGCCAAGCAGCTGACCGCAGAACGGGCCGGCGATGAGCTGGCCCATCTCCACCACTTGCACGCCTTCGAGCGGGCCCGGGCTGACCGGCTTGGCTGTTGGTTCCTCCATGAAAGGGTATCTCCGTACACGAAGCGCGCTACCGCGTCACAGCCTCGCGGCTTGCGCGCACCCGCCGCGCCCGAGGCCGGCGAGTCCCTTGCCTAGAACCTGGCGCCCAGCGACACGCCCCAGGTCAGCGGCGGCTCGTAGCTCTCCGGCGCGGAGAGCGGACCCACGGTGAAGCGTTCGTAGAGCACATGCTGGTCCGTCAGGTTCTTCACCCAGGCGGAGACGCGATATTTCCCGTCCAGGGTGGCCAGCCCGACAGTGGTGTTGAGGATGGTGTTGGCTGGCCGAAGCGTGAACCCTGGCGCCACCACATTGATCGGCGTCAGCGACGTATACTGGGATGACGTATAGGCGCCGTTGAAGTTGGCGGTGAACACGCCGAACGGCAGTTCATGACGGTAGTTCAGGCCGCCACTGATGTTCCAGTGGGGAACGTCGGGCAGGGGAATGTTCTTGTAGTTGTTGGTGCCGCAGAAGTAGGGGTTTTCGCCCGCAGAGCAGGCGCCGTTCAGGTCGGCGACGAAGCTGTCGAACTGGCCGTGCAGGTAGCCGACCGAGGTGTCGAGCGAGAAACCAGCGCCCAGGATGGCGTGGGATTCAACTTCGACGCCATAGTAGGTCGCGGCTCCGGCGTTCTCGACCACCGTCTCGTCGAGGCCCGTGACGGAGGACAGTCGCTGCACCTCTTCCTGGACGTTGGCGTATTTCTCGAGGAAGACGTCGGCGTTGAGCACCCAGCGCCGATCGAAGAAGGCGTTCTTCACACCGAGTTCGTAGTTGTCCACGTGTTCGGCGCCATAGGGGCCGGCGGCCGTCTCGCTGCCCGCGCGGCCGTTGAAGCCGCCACTGCGATAGCCGCGCGAGAACTGGAAATAGCCCATGATGTCCGGCGTGAATTTATAGCTCAGCACGGCCTTGGGTGAGAAGTTGCTCCAGTCGCCGTTGTAGTCAAAGGCCGGCGGTGAGAAGCCCGCCGGAATATTGTGAAAGAACTTGGTTTCGTAGTTGTAGCGGCCACCAGCCGTCAAAGTCAGCTTCGAGGTGACGTGAATATCGACCTGACCGAAAGCGGCGTAGGAATCGTCGTCCTGACCGGCGACCTGGTCGACCGTATAGCCGCCGAATAGGGATCCCCCTTCGAAGTTCTGCAGTCCGTAGTGCTGGTGCAGAAAGTAGAATCCGCCGACGTAGTCGACGAAGTGCGGCCCGCTCGGCGAGGCGATGCGCAGCTCCTGGCTGAACTGATCCTGGTCCTGAATGCGATGCGACAGGAAGAACGGTGCGATCACGCCGCCGACGTTGACGTTGCCGGCCCCACCGTATTCGTTGACGTTGTTGTCGTCGTACTCCCGGTAGCCGGTGACCGACGTGATGGTCCCGAACGGAAGGCGCCAGTTCAGGGTCGCCGACGCGCCGGTGGTCGAGAAGATGAAGTAGATCGGGTAGGGCGCATCGACGTCGTAGGGCTTCTGGTTGGGATTGGCAGCATAGCCCAGTTCCGCCAGCAGGAAGTCCGGGGCCGGCGAGATGCTGCCGAGCGCCGGCGTGCCGTTGATGTTGGGAAAGCCGCCGTCGTTGTCGTGGTCGTGATCCACCACCAGCGTCGCATCGAACGTCGAGTTCGGAGTGAAGAGCAAGGTCACGCGCTCGGAGACCGAATTGATGCCGCCGAGCGTGGTGTTGTTGGCGGTGTTGTGCAGATAGCCGTCGTAGTTGAGGTCCATGAACGACACGCGCATGGACAGCACGTCCTTGATCAGCGGCATGTCCACCGCCGCCCGCGTCTCGAAGCGGCCGCGGTCGCCGCCGGTGAGTTCGATCTCCCCGTCCCACTCGCCGGTCGGCTTCTTGGTGGTCAGGGCCACGACGCCGCCGATGGTGTTGCCGCCGTCCAGCGTGCCCTGCGGGCCGCGTCGCACTTCGACCGAGTCGATGTCGAAGAAATCCTGCGTCGCCCCGACGTTGCGCGACAGATAGACGCCGTTCAACTCTTCGCCGACGGTCGGCTCGAACGTTGATTCGACATCGCCGAAACCCAGGCCGCGGATCGAGAACGCCGAGGCGTTGGGGAAGGTCGCCACCGCTTCGAGCGTGACGTTCGGGATCTGGCCGTCGAGGTTGGTGATGTTGGTGACGGTGGCCGCCTGCAGCGCCTGGGTGTTGAAAGCGGTCACGGAGAGGGGGACATCCTGCAAACGTTCCGCCCGCTTCTGGGCGGTGACGATGATCTCGGCGACCTGCGCCGACGAGGTGTCGCCGGCCGAGGCGTCAGCCGCAAACGCGATTGGCGTCCAGCCCAGGCCGAAGCCCGCGACCGCCAACGTCGTCGACACCGTGGTGAGAAGTCGCCGCCTGTTCATTCGCATTTCCCCGCTCGCTTCTGGAAGACCGCCGCTTCTGATGGCGCCGGCCCGAGACCCGCGACGATCCGCGGGTCAGGGCGTCTTCAAGGCTGCCTGGCGGCGCCGGATCGAATGCCTTGCGGCTCCCGTCCGACAGATTGCACGCACAAAGCCTTCGAAGCCCCGAAAACCCCGTAGACCAATCCCAAATTGCATGCAAGTCGCGTTCGGCGCCCGCAGCTCAGCCGCGATGTCGCCATTGGCCGGGAGGCCGCCTGAGGCATTCCCGGCCCGTCGAGCCGCAAAGTAGAGGGCCGCCAGCGGCCCTACGGCAGCCCGGCGTGGGGCGTGTCCACCGTGGCGATCAGCAGCTTGCCCCTGGGCGACAGGGCGGCCTCGTGGGCGATCGAGGTGGGGGCGGTGAGCATGAACAGGGTGCGGCCGTCGTCGCCCCCCAGCATGCAGGCGTAGCAGGGATCGCCCGTCTCGATCACGTCCTTGACCGCGCCGCCCTCGGCGATCAGCGCGCACTCCGGCGCGACGGGGTTGGCGATCCAGATCGCGCCGTCGGCGCCCAGGGCGATGCCGTCGGGGATGCGCGGCTGAAGGTCAGCCCATACCCGGCGCCCCGAAAGGGAACCGTCGGCGGCGATATCGAAGGCGGTCAGGCAGGCGCCCAGGGTCTCGCCGACGATCAGCGTCTTGCCGTCCGGGGTGATCACCGAGCCGTTGGGGAAGTGCAGGTCGGTGGCGGCGACCTCAGCCGAGCCAGCCGGCGAGACGATGGCCAGCTTGGCGGTGGCGTGGTCGGCCAGGACCGCCTCCACGCCCCGTGTCTCCATCTCGACGTCCAGGTCGAAGCCGAAGTTGCCGACGTAGGCTCGCCCGTTGGCGTCGACCACCATGTCGTTGCAGTGGAAGGCGGCGATGTGGCTCAGATCGGCGTGGAGCTGGATCGCGCCGTCGGGGGAGCGCCGCAGCACCTGGCGCCGGGTCATCGACACCAGCAGCATCGAGCCGTCCGGCATCCAGCCCAGCCCCGACGGCCGGTCGTCGATCTCGAACTCGATCCGCACGTCTCCGGCCAGCGACACCGATTTCACCGCCTTGGCGTAGAAGTCGCTGAACCACAGCCGGCCTTCACGCCAGCGCGGTCCCTCGCCGAAATAGATCCCCTCCGCGAGCACCCGCGTTTCTCGTCCCATCGTCCGTTCCCCTGGTTGTCGATCAGATGACGCCCGCCGAGCGCATCTCCGCCAGTTCGGCGGCGCTGTAGCCGACGGCCGCCAGCACTTCGTCGGTATGGTCCGGCCGGATCGGCGCGGCGCTGCGCAGGCTCTTGTCCGCGCCGCTGATGTTGAGCGGAGAGGCGACCATGTGCGTCGCGCCCAGCCTCGGATGATCCACGGGCGCGGCCACGCCCAGGTGCTTTACCTGCGGGTCGGCAAACGCCTGGTCGATGGTGTAGATGGGCCCGCAGGGAATGCCTGCCGTCTCCAGGAGTTCGACCCAGTGGGCGCTCGGCTTGGTCCGGGTTTCCTCGGCGATCGCCGCGTTGAGGCTGTCGCGGTTCGCCACGCGGCCGCGGCTGGAACGCCAGTCGGGGTTCTCGAGCCAATCAGTCCGGCCCATCACCTCGCACATCTTTTTCCACTGCGCTGGCCACGAGGCGGCGATGTTGATGTAGCCATCGGCCGTCGGATAGGCGCTGGAAGGCGCGATCGTCGGATGGTTGTTGCCTGTCTGCCCGGCAACCTCGCCTGCCATCAGCCAGCGCGCGGCCTGGAAATCCAGCAGGAAGAGTTGGCTCTCCAGCAGCGAGGTGTGAACGTACGCGCCTTCGCCGGTCCGCTCGCGCCGATAGAGGGCCATCATGATCGCCAGGGCCAGAAGGTTGCCGGCGGTGACATCCGAGACCGCGATTCCCGCCCGCATCGGCCCGCCGCCCGGCGCTCCAGTGATCGACATCAGCCCGCCCATGCCCTGCGCGATCTGGTCGACGCCGGCCCGGTGGCCGTAGGGGCCGTCCTGGCCAAAGCCGCTGATGCTGCCGTAGACCAGCCGCGGGTTGACCGCCTTGAGGTCCTCATAGCCGATGCGCAGCCGATGCTTCACATCCGGGCGCATGTTCTCCACCACCACATCGGCGCCCCGCGCCAGCTGGAGGAAGGCCTCATGGCCGCGCGGCGACTTCAGGTCGAGGCTGATCGCCCGCTTGCCGCGGTGCAGGTTCTGGTAGTCGAAGCCGTCCCGGCCGGCGATGACCTCTTCGCTGGCCCCTGGGACCTGGACCGAGATCACGTCGGCCCCCCAGTCCGACAAGTGGCGCGCGCACGTCGGCCCGGCCCGCGCCAGAGTGAGATCCAGGACCACCAGTCCGGCCAGGGGTTGATCCGCCGCGATCGCCACGCCTCCTCCATCCGTTGCGCCCGATCCTATCCTGCTCCCGCCCAGCGTCCAGGGCTCGGCGCCCCCAATCCGCTCCTCCCGGCTTTTGCGGGGACGAGCGGAGACTGTATGGAGGCCATCATGGCCGCACCAAGCGATCCCTTTCAGAAATTGAGCCGCTTCTACAAGGAGGTCAGCGTCGAGCCGGAAGGGCGGGGGTTCGCCTTGCGTCTGGATGGCCGGACGCCGCGCACGCCGCAGGCACGGCCTCTGTTCCTTCCTACAGACGCCCTGGCGGACCTGATCGCCGGCGAGTGGCGCAGCCAGGGAGACTGGATCGCCTACGCCTCGATGCCCGCCACTCGCCTCGCCCACACGGCGATCGACGCGATCCCCGCCGCGCGCCGGCTGACGGTGGAGGATGTCGTCCGCTACGCCGGCGCCGACCTCCTCTGCTACTTCGCGGACGCTCCGGCGCGGCTCTCGCGTCGGCAGGAGGCCATCTGGGGGCCGCTGCTCGAATGGGCGCGGGAAGCCCATGGGCTGGCGTTCGTCCGCACGGCCGGTATCGTTCACCGCCCCCAACCTGCTGCGACGCTGGCGCGCTTCTCCGACCTGCTGGCCGCCGTCGACGATTTCACCCTCGCCGGCGTGGCCTTTGCGGCCGCCTTGTTCGGCTCGGCGATCCTGGCCCTGGCCCTGCGCGACGGCCGCGTCAACGCCGACGAAGCCATGGCGGCAGCACGTCTGGATGAGATCTTCCAGGAGGAACGGTGGGGGGTCGACGCCGAAGCCGCCGACAAGGCCGACGCCATGGCGGTAGAGGCGGTGATGCTCGAACGCTGGTTCGCGGCGCTTTCCGGCTAAAACTTGTCACCTGCGCGGCCACGCATTAACCGGGGCTACTCTTTTCCAAGGAACGAAGAATGCAGCACATCCTCGAGGAGCTCGAAAAGCGCCGGGCCCTCGCGAGGGAAGGGGGCGGCGCCAAGCGCATCGCGTCCCAGCACGCCAAAGGCAAGCTGACCGCCCGCGAGCGGATCGACGTGCTGCTCGATGAGGGGTCGTTCGAGGAGTTCGACATGTTCGTCGAACACCGCAGCCACGACTTCGGCATGGAGGACCAGCGCTTCCTCGGCGATGGCGTCGTCACCGGCTGGGGGACTATCAACGGCCGGGTGGTCTACGTGTTCTCCAAGGATTTCACAGTCTTCGGCGGATCTCTTTCGAAAGCCCATGCCGAGAAGATCGTCAAGGTGCAGGAGATGGCCCTGCGCAACGGCGCGCCGGTCATCGGCCTCTTCGACGCCGGCGGCGCACGCATCCAGGAAGGCGTCGACTCGCTCGCCGGCTACGCCGACATCTTCCTCCAGAACGTCCTCTCCTCCGGCGTCATCCCGCAGATCAGCGTGATCATGGGCCCCTGCGCCGGTGGCGACGTCTACTCCCCGGCCATGACCGACTTCATCTTCATGGTGAAGGACACCGCCTACATGTACGTCACCGGGCCGGACGTCGTGAAGAAGGCGGTCAACGAGGACGTCAGCCACGAAGACCTGGGGGGTTGGCGCGTCCACGCCCTCAAGTCCGGGGTCTCGGAAGGCGCCTTCGACAACGACCTCGAAGCCCTGGTCCAGGTGCGCCGGCTGATCGACTTCCTGCCGCTCTCAAACCGAGAGGCGCCGCCCACCCGCGCAAGTTTCGACGATCCCCAGCGCGACGAACCCTCCCTGGACAGCCTGGTCCCCGCCAATCCCAACAAGCCCTACGACATGAAGGAGCTGGTGCTGAAGATCGTCGACGAGGGCGATTTCTTCGAGATTTCACCCGACTGGGCGAAGAACATCATCGTCGGCTTCGGTCGCATGGACGGCGATACCGTCGGCTTCGTCGCCAACCAGCCGCAGGTGCTGGCCGGCGTGCTCGACATCGACTCCTCGCGCAAGGCCGCGCGCTTCGTGCGTTTCTGCGACGCCTTCAACATCCCGGTGGTCACCCTGGTCGACGTGCCGGGGTTCATGCCGGGGACCAAGCAGGAGCAGGGCGGCCTCATCAAGCACGGCGCCAAGCTGCTCTTCGCCTTCGCCGAGGCCACCGTGCCAAAGGTCACCCTGATCACCCGCAAGGCTTACGGCGGCGCCTTCGACGTCATGAGCTCGAAGAACATCCGCGGCGACCTCAACTACGCGTGGCCCACCGCCGAGATCGCCGTTATGGGACCCAAGCAGGCGGTGGAAATCATCTATCGCGCCGACATCGGCGACCCCGACAAGATCTCGGAGCGCGAAGCCGAGTACAAGGCCCACTTCGCCAACCCGTTCGTGGCGGCCTCGCGCGGCTACATCGACGATGTCATCATGCCCCACGGCACGCGCCGCCGCATCGTTCGCGCTCTCAAGATGCTGAGATCAAAAAAAGTCATTAACCCATGGAAAAAACACGATAATATCCCTCTGTAGTCCTTCTTCTCCCCCGCAGGGGGAGGGGACCCGAAGGGGTGGAGGGGCGAAACCGCGGAGATCTCGCCAAGCGAGCCCCATCCCCGGCTGCGCCAATGGGGAAGAGAGGCGCAGCCTCAATCGAACACCATTCGCGGCACGTAGAACGAGACGATCCAGTTGGGCGCGTCGACGATTTCGCTGATCCTTAAGTCGCCGGCGACGCTGCACAGCATGTAGGCATCGACGGGAGTGAGGTGGTGGCGCCGCGCCAGCAGGTCGATCATCCCGCTCACGGCGTCGCGCGCGCCCTGCATCAGGTCCGGCGCAACGCCGGTGGTCACCTCATGCCCGCCGGCGTCGAGGCTGCGCGTCGATGGCCCCCGCGTCGTGAAGCGGGGGAAAGTGAGGTTGGCGTCCTTCACCAGGTCGAACCGCGCCGCCACCGAGCACGCGCTCTCGATCGCCGTGCCGCAAACTTCGCCGTCGCCCTGCGCGGCGTGGGTGTCGCCGAGACTGAACAGGCCCCCCGCCACCTCGACCGGCAGGTAGAGTTCCGTGCCGGCGCGCAGGTCGCGGATGTCCATGTTGCCGCCGACCCGGCGCGGCGGCACGATGGAGTGGTCCCCGGGCGCGCCCGGCGCCAGGCCGATGGTGCCGCAGAACGGCTCCAGGGGGACGCGGCCGCCCGGACCGAACATCGCCGGCGCCAGCGTCGCGGCGTCGTAGGTCCACAGGTGCAGCGCCGGCTCCTTGAACTGGTCGGCCAGCAGGCCGAAGCCCGGGATGTTGGCCGTCCAACCCCAGCCGCACGGCGTGAAATCCAGCAGGGTGACCTTGATGGCGTCGCCAGGCTGCGCGCCGTCGATGTGAACGGGTCCCACGACCGGATTGATCAAGGAGAAGTCCAGGCGCTCGACATCGTCCACCGTCGACTGCGCGCTCAGCTGGCCCCCCGACGCGTCCAGCGGATGGAACTCAACGCTCTCCCCCGGCGCGATCCGCGCCACGGGCGCATTGGCGTTGTTCCAGCCCAGGTGGCCCTGATGGTGGTGGATCGTATGGCCATGCCCGCTCTTCCCATCCTCCCGATCGGCGCCAAACGCCCTCATAACAGGTCTGCAGAGCGCGTCGGTCGGTCCGCGAACCTCTCGGATCGACCGGGCGCGCGATTGTTGAAGGAAACGGCAAATGCTAGGCCTCGCGGGGCCGGCGTGGACCGATCGGGCTAAGGAATAGGGAGGCGGGAGATGACCATGGAACCTGTTCAAGGCAGCGATCGCGCGCCCATGCCCGGAGCGCGCGACGTCGGTGACGCCGACCCGCAGGAGCGGCTCGAGGTTACGGTGATGCTGCGCCAGCCGGCCGACGATGACCTGAAGGCGCGGCTGGCGGCCCTCGCGGCCGGCGACACGTCCTCCGGCTTCCTCTCCAGGGAAGCCTACGCCCAGCAGTTCGGCGCCGATCCGGCCGACATCGCGGCGGTGACGGCCTTCGCCCAGGCGCACGGGCTGGTCGTGGTGATCTCGCACCCCGAGCGGCGCACGATGGTGCTTTCCGGGACCGTCGCCCAGTTCAACGCCGCGTTCGGCGTCACCCTGCGCCGCTTCGAACACCCGGACGGCACCTATCGGGGCCGCACCGGACAGGTGCATGTGCCGCCGGAGCTTGTCGGGATCATCCAGGCTGTGCTGGGCCTCGACAACCGGCCGCAGGCGGGTCCCCACTTCCGGATCCCTCCCGGCCACGTCAACGTCCTGATCCCCTCCGCCGCGCGGCTCGCCGCTGCGCCGAGCGGCTTTACCCCGCCTCAGGTCGCCGCCTTGTACAACTACCCGCCCGGCGACGGGGCGGGCCAGTGCGTCGGGATCATCGAGCTGGGCGGCGGCTACCGCCCGGCCGACTTGACGAAGTATTTTTCCAGCGTCGGCGTCAGCCCGGCGCCTAAGGTGTTGGCCGTTTCGGTGGACAACACCCAGAACAAGCCGGTCGGCAATCCCGACAGCGCCGACGGCGAGGTGCTGCTCGACATCGAGGTCGTCGGCAGCGTCGCGCCGGGCGCCACGATCGCCGTCTACTTCGCACCCAACACCGACGCGGGGTTCACCGACGCGGTGCTCGCCGCCGCCCACGACACCGCGAACAAACCCTCGGTGATCTCGATCAGCTGGGGTGGCCCCGAATCCAGCTGGACCTCGCAGGCGATGACCGCCCTCGATCAGGCCATCCAGGCGGCCGTGGTCATGGGCGTGACGGTCTGCGTCGCCTCCGGCGACAGCGGGTCGAGCGACGGCGCCTCGGGCGACAACGTCGACTTCCCCGCCTCGAGCCCCCACGCCCTGGCTTGCGGCGGCACCACGCTCGTCGGGTCCGGAACGACGATCACGTCCGAGTCCGTCTGGAACGAGCAGTCGGCGGGCGGCGGCGCCGGCGGCGGCGGCGTCAGCACCGTCTTCGCGACACCGACGTGGCAGGCCGGCCTCTTGGCGACCATGACCTCGGGAGACGCCGCCCCCTTGGCGTTCCGCGGGGTGCCGGACGTCTGCGGCGACGCCGATCCGGCGACCGGCTACCAGATCCTGGTCGACGGCGAGACGCAGGTGTTCGGCGGCACCAGCGCCGTGGCGCCCTTGTGGGCCGGACTTCTGGCCCGGATCAACGCCGCCAAGGGCGGGCCCTCCGGCCTCGTGCAGCCTCTCTTCTACGCCAACGCCGCGGCCATGAACGACATCACGGCCGGAAACAACGGTGACTTTGCCGCCACTGTCGGCTGGGACGCCTGCACCGGCCTCGGCTCCCCCGACGGCGCCAAGGTGGCCACAACCTTGAGCGCTCAACCCGGTGATGCGCGAGCCTAGGCGAGCGCCTTCAACGCCGCGATCAGCGCGTCAATGTCCGCCTCGCTGGTGAAGGCGCCAGGCGTCACGCGCACGCAGCCGCCGCTCGCGACGCCTGACCGTTCCACGGTGAAGATCCCGAAGCGCTCAAGCAGCAAGGCGGCCAGCGCCCGGTTTTGATCTGCGCCGGTGCGCCCCCGCAGGCGGAACGAGCTGATGGCGCAGGTCAGGCGGGCATCACTGGGCGTCAGGATATCGATGCCCGGATGGTCGCGAAGCCTCTCCGCCCACAGGTCTCGCAAGTGCCGCAGGCGCCGCTCCTTGGCGGCGATTCCGATCGCCTCCTGGAAGTCGAGCGCGGCGTCCAGCGCCAGAAACCCGGCGAGGTTCGTGGTGCCGGTGTGAACCCGCTGGTCGATCGGATGATCGGCATCGGCCTCGGCGCCGGCGGCAGTATCAATGGCGCCGATGTGCTCGCGCCGGATATATAGAAGGCCGACGCCCAGCGGCGCCCCGATCCACTTCTGAGCCGTCAAGCCGACGAAGTCCGCCTTGAGGTCCGGAAGGTGGAAGTCGAGCTGGCCCCAGGCGTGGGCGCTGTCGACGATGACATCGACGCCGCGATGGCGGGCGACTTCGATGATGTCGCCGACCGGGACCACCAGTCCGGTGCGATGACTGACCTGAGTGAGCAGCATCATCCGCACACGCGGCTGGCGGCTCAGGGCCTGGTCGTAGGCGTCGATCAGATTCTGGCGCGTGGCCGGTTCGGGAAGGGAAATCTTGACCGCCTGGACACCGCGATGGCCTTGGAGCCAGGTCATGGCCGCCTGCGTGCTGTCGTAGTCGAGGTCGGCGAACAGCACCTGATCCCCCGCTCTCAGACGGTTGTAGCCGGTGATCAGGGCCATCAACGCTTCGGTGGCCCCGCGGGTGAAGGCGATCTCGTCAGCCCCCACGCCGAGCGTCGCGGCCACGCGGCCGCGTATGCGGGCGAGGTCGGGGTCGAACGTGCGCCGCGCGTAGAGCGAGGTATCTCGGTTGACCCGCTCGAGCGCGCGCCCATAGGCCTGCCAGACAGGGCGCGCCATGGCCCCGAAGTTGCCGTTCTCAAGCTGAATGACGCCAGATGGCAGATCGTATTGCGCGGCGATCGTGCGCCAGTAGGCTTCGTCGGCCGGCCCCGCGCCCGGGTCGAAATGGGCCAGGGCGGGTGACGCCGGGATCGCGGCCAAGCCTGCAAGGACACTCCGCCGGTCCATGAACCCCAACCCACCATGCTCTGGATGTGAGCCCGGTTTGCTCTAACGGGCGGCGGTCAGCGCGGCTAGCGTTACCGGCCTCATGTCGCGGGCGTCCACGCCGACATCGAACTGGCGTCTCAGCGGTTTGAGCCGGCCATGGCTGTGGCCGTGCAGGTTGAGGCTGCCGCGGGCCATGCCGTTCCAGCTCCGGAACGGGTAATGGCAGAGCACCAGCGCCACCCCGTCCACCTCGATCTCGGCGTAGGGCGCGACGCTGGCCCAGCCCAGGCCGGCGACCTCCGGCGGGTCGTTGTTGCCCAGGACCAGATGCTTGACGCCGCTCAATCGCGGCAGGATCGCCTCCGCCACCCGGGTCGTGCGAGCGAAATCGCCCAGATGCCAGACCACGTCCTTTGGCCCGACAGCCGCATTCCAGCGCTCGACCAGCCCCGCATCCATCTCGGCGGCCGAGCGAAAGGGGCGGGGATAGAGATTCAGCACCCGGTGGTCGCCGAAGTGGGTGTCGCTGGTGAAGAACACGCTCATGGTCAGACCCGTCGTCGCCCACATCCCAACCGCCACGGTGTCTTAGGGCGCGTTTCCGCGCGAGCGCTACGCCTCGCTGGCCACCAGGGCGACCGACGAGGTCCGCGGCGCCTCTCCGTCGGGCGTTTTCATCAGCGCCTTGGGCACGAACGGCAGGACCAGGAAGATGGAGGTCGTGGTGGCCGATGTGGCGATGACGCAGATGGTGAAGTCGCCCCAACGGTCGTAGAGCGCGGTGCCGAGCAGGTCGCCGAAGCGGATCGCGATCGCCGTGACGCCGGCGCCCAGCATCATCATCGTACCTTCCAGGCCTCGTGGGCAGGACCTCAGCAGGAGGTCGAGGAAGGCGGCGTTGCCCAGGCCGCACATGAGACCGTACAGCACGGCCTGGGCCAGGGCGCCGCCCGGCGTGTGGACGAACAGCAGCGGAACCAGGCACGGCGAGGCGACAAGCGTCGACAGCCAGAGGAGCTTGCCGAGCGGTACGGTGCGGCTCAGGTAGGCGAACAGCAGGTAAGTTGGGATCGGCGAGATATAGACGAGCGCGTTGTACTGGCCCCACTGGGCGTCCGAGGCGTGCAGGTGGTTGCTCATATAGAATTGCAGCGGCGTGCCGTTCCCGGGCACGAACTGCCACAGTATCGTGCTCAGCAGAGCTGGATAGATTGGCCGGTGGCGCAACAACCGCCGCAGGTCCGCCAGCGGCGTTGTCGCCGGCGCCGACCCGGGCGGCGCTCCCTTGCCGCTGAAGATGCTGGCCGGCCTCAGCAGACCAAACGCGGCGATCCCCGCCGTCACGACAGCGCCGCAGAGGAGCAGGCTGCGCGCCGCGACATCGGCGCTCCTGGTTTCGAGCAGGCCGCTGAGCCAGCCGCCCAGGAGCAGGCTGGCGCCGTAGGGAAGCGTCAGGATGATGTTCCAGACCGCGCTCAGGTGGCCGGACATCGCGTGCTCGCGGGACAGGACCGCGGTCAGGCCGCCCAGCGCACTGCGCAGGATCTGCGTGGCGATGGTGATCAGCAGGAAGCCGATGAGAAGCGCCGCGTAGGTCACCGGGGCGAAGGCGAACCCGGCGTAGAGCCCGGCCATGACGACGCCGAACAGCATCAGATAGCCACGGTCGCCACGGCGCCAGGGTTTCCACCGGTCCCTGAGGAAACCGAACAGGAAGGCGAAATAGATCGGCAGGCCTACGCACAGCTTGAACGTCGCCACCTCGTGCGCCTGCAGGTGCAGCCGGTTCTTCAGGAAGAAACTGAGTGGCAGGCCGATCAGGCCGCCGTCGGGGTCGGCGAAGCCGAGCAGGGCGACCAGCGTCCCGCAGTAGAGCAGGATCTTCCAATGGGCGGCCGATGGCCGGTCAAGGGTCGCGTCCTGCATGCCGACCGCCTCCGACGCGGCGCGCTGGTCGCACCGTCGTCGTGTCCTATGCTGGCGTCATCGCCACCGGAACCCGACCACCTCGCAAGCCCCGCCGTCGGCGCGCGTCTGCTCATCGCGTGACCACAGCGTGCACCGGAGGCGACGCTGGTCCGGCGAGCCGGATGGCGGGCGCGGGGTCCGTCGCCTACGACCAGCCCAGCCGAGGAGCCCGCCATGTCGAAAAGGCGCGCAATGGTCGTCCCTGAGCCCGACGGGTGTCTTCGCCTGGAGGAGCGCGACCTGCCGCAGCCGGGTCGCCACGAGGTCCGCCTGCGTGTGCACGCTTGCGGGGTCTGCCACAGCGATTCCGTCAGCGTCGAAAGTCTCATGCCGGGGCTTGGCTAGCCGCGCATCCCTGGCCATGAGGTGATCGGCGTCATCGAGGCCCTGGGCGAAGACGTCGAAGGCTGGGACATCGGCGCGGGGTTCCAGTCGAGGCTTGGCGCCTTCGACAGGGCGGCATACCTGTGGCCTGTCGCGGGGCTAGGCCATTCCAATCGTGGGGATTTCACATGCGGCCCGACATCGTTCCAGGGGCGATCTTTCCCGACTACGAGCTTTCCGACCACACAGGGAAGCGCCGGAAACTCTCTGAACTGCAAGGACCGCATCCGATGGTGCTGGTCCTCAGCCGTGGAGGCTACTGCCCCAAGGATCGCCGGCAGTCGGAAGGGCTCGTCCGACTCCATCGGGAGCTGGAGGTCGCCTACTGCCGCCTCGTCACCATCAGCACGGACAGTATCGTCGAGACGAACGAATATCGCACCGGCGTGGGCGCCCACTGGCCGTTTCTCTCCGACCCGCGGCGTGTCGTTCAGAAAGATCTCGATATCGCCGAATACACCGACCCGACCCACAATCCGATGATCCCCCACGTGATCGTGCTCGAGCCTGGTCTGGTCGTCTACCAGGTCTACAACGGTTACTGGTTCTTCGGCCGGCCCACGATGGAAGAGCTCCGGCAGGACCTGCGCGCCGTGACCAGGAAATGCCGTCCGGACTGGGATATCACCAGGCCCGAACTCAAGGCGGCGTGGGAGGAAGGCCGCAAGGACCTGTTCTATCCGTACGGCCAGACCTTCCTCCAGACCGTCGGCGAACAGGACTAGGAGCGCGTTCCGACCGCTCGATTTCAGAGGAGAGGCAGCATGGATCGAGTCACGGGCGGTTGTCTGTGCGGCGACGTCCGAATTGTCGCGTCGGGGACGCCATACCGGGTCGGCCTTTGCCACTGTCTCGATTGCCGTAAGCATCATGGGGCGCTTTTCCACGCTTCCGCGATCTTCCCTCGGCATGCGGTAACCATCGATGGCGAAACACGCGACTACGCCGGGCGGTTCTTCTGTCCCCGCTGCGGCTCGTCCGTCTTCGCGCGCAGCGCGGACGAGATCGAAGTGAATCTGGGATCGCTGGACGCCCCTGACCAACTGACGCCGACCTATGAAAGCTGGATCATCCGCCGGGAGTCCTGGCTGCCGCCGTTTCCGTTCACGAGACGGTACGATCGCGATCGTGACCCTGCGCGTCGCTCTGAGTAGTCGCTTGAACCCGGCGCTCAGCCGGTGACCCGTTCGACCCATTCCAGGGCGATCCGGTTGAAGAAGGCCGGATTGTCGATGTTCGAGCAATGAGAGGCTTCGGGGACGACCGCCAGCTCGCTTTGAGGGTCACGCCGGCGCCATCTGGGCATGACCTTGCGGATATTGCCCAACCTGTCATCCACCCCGTAACAGAGCAGCTCCGGGACGCCGACCTTGTATTTGGGTTCGTGATGCAAGATGGCGAGCAGGGTGCTCATGATCCGCGCCAGCTCTTTCTTCGACAGTTGCGCTGTCGCGGCGCTGACATAGCGCTTGCCATCCTGCGTCAGCGAGCTGGTGTCGCCAACCTGTCGGACGAGCGCTTCCATCGGGTAGAGGGCGAGGAGTGGTCCGAACGACGCCGCGTAGAGCGGGGCCATCAGCCGGTCTAAGAGCGGGACCAGCGTGTTGCACGTGCAGTCGGCGCAGACGATGCCGGCGAACAGGCCTGGATTTTGATAGACCATCTCCTGCGCGACGTTCCCGCCCATCGAGAGACCGATCAGGATCACCGTTTCGGCTTTCGCCAATTGGACCAGGGCGAAGGCGTCTTCCACGAGCGCGCCGAAGCTGTAGTCACCGGCTGGCCGCGACCTCCCGTGCCCGCGCAGGTCGAACGTAAGCACGCGATACCGCGCGGCAAACGGGTCTATCTGACTGGCCCACATCCGATGATCGACACCGGCGCCGTGGATGAACATGACGAGGGGAGCGTCCGGCCTGGCCGTCTCTCGCAGCCAATAGTGTAGAGAGCAACCTCGTCTTTCGAGGACCGCTTCCGTCCCGTAGCTGGTGTAGGTGAGTTCCACCACGCCCCTTGCGCAAAACCGGGCCAGCCGCAATTCCGGCGTGGCCTTTCGGAAGATAACAAGGCGACGGCCGGCTAACCACACTCTGCATGGACGCGCCCCCGCGACGGCTTCCGACAATCGCAACGGGGCAGGGCGGTCGGGCGTGCTCTAGGACCGCGTGAACACCGGTACGCGCTTGGCGACGAAAGCGGCCAGGCCTTCGCGATGATCGCGGCTTGCGGCCAGGACCGCGACTTCGCGCCCGGCGGCCTCGCGCGCCGCCTTCGGCGTCAGGTCGAAGGCTTGGCGGATCATCCGCTTGCTGGCCTCGACCGACAGCGGGGCCCGCGTGGCGATCCGCTCCGCCACGTTGAGGGCGGCGTCCAGGAGCTGCTCGCCAGCCCGCACCTCCGAGACCAGCCCGATCGCCAGGGCCCGGCCGGCGTCGACGGGCGAGCCGGTCAGGATCATCGTCGAGGCCGCCGCCGTCCCCACCAACCTCGGCAGGCGGTAGACCGAAGCCATCAGGCCGACGTTGACCCCGGCCGCCAGGAACCGCGCTTCGGCCGCCGCCAGTCGGATGTCGCAGCACAGCGCCAGCTCGAGGCCGCCGCCCACGGCGTGGCCGTTGATCGCGCCGATGACGGGGACCCGCAGGCTCTCGATCTTGTCCAGCATCCGGCCGAACTGGCCCAGGCTGGAGCGGTGGTCGTCGCCGCGCCCGGCGGCTTCGCGCAGGTCGTCGCCCGAGCAGAAGCCCTTGCCGCGTCCGGTGAGGACGACCGCGCGAACCGAGTAGTCGGCTTCGATCCCGTCGAGTTCGGCTTCGAGCCGCCGCCTCAACGCCTCCGCCAGGGCGTTGCTGGGCGGGTTGTCGATTTCGACGAGGACGACGGCCTCGCGGGGCCGGCTGACATGGATCTGGCCGCTCACGCCCGGATCTCCGCGGCCAGGATCGTTCCGCTCCGCATAAGGCTGTCGATCGCCCCTGCCGTCAGGCCGGCCTCGGACAGCACCTCTCGCGTGTGCTCGCCGATCCGCGGCGGGCCGCGCGAGACCTCGACCGGCGTGCTCGACAGACCCAGCGGCGTGCGGGGGAATCGCCGGTCGCCGAGTTGGGCCAGGTAGCCCCGCGCGATGAGGTGCGGGTCGGCCAGGGCCTCGGCGATGGTGTTGACCGGCCCGCACGGCACGCCCCTGGCGGTTATCTTCGCCACCCACGCCGCCGTGCCGTCGCCCGCGAGAATCGTCTCCAGGCGCGCCTGCAGGGCGTCGCGGTTGGCCAGGCGCAGGGGAGGGGTCGCGAACAACGGGTCGGTCTCGAGCTCCGGCGCCCCGAGCGCGGCGCACAGGCGGCCCCAGAGTTTCTGGTTGCCGGCGCCGACGGCGAGGAAGCCGTCGCGCGTCTTCAGGGCTTCGTAGGGCGCCGACAGCCGGTGCCGCGAGCCGTTCGGCCGGGCGACCTGGCCGGTGGTGAGGGCGGCGCCGGCCTCCCAGACCGTATGGGCCATGGCCGACTCCAGCAGGGTCGCTTCGACGTGCTGCCCTTCTCCGGTCAGGTGGCGGTGGTTGAGGGCCGCCAGCACGCCGACGGCGGCGTATATGCCGGCGGTCACGTCGGACAGCGGGACCCCTGCCGCGACCGGCCGCGCCGCGCCCGGCTCACCCGTGAAGCTCATGATCCCGCTCATCGCCTGGGCGATGAGGTCGAAGCCGCCGCGGTCCCGGTAGGGGCCTGCATGACCAAAGCCAGAGACCGACGCGTAGATCAGCGCGGGATTGACGGCGCGCAGCGCGTCACAGCCGAGCCCGGCCCGCTTCAGCACGCCGGGTCGGTAGTTTTCCACGAAGACATCGGCGCCGCGCGCCAGAGCGCGCACCACCTCGGCGCCGGCCTCAGCGGTGATGTCGACCGCGATCGCGCGCTTGTTGCGGTTGACAAAATCGAAGGGTCGGAAGGCGCTATCGGGCCGCCCGCGCGTCGCCTCGCCCTGCAGCGGCTCGATCTTGACCACGTCGGCTCCCAGGTCGGCCAGGATCAACGAGCACCAGGCCCCGGCCAGCACATGCGTGCAGTCGAGCACCTTCATGCCATGCAAGGAACCGGTCATCTTCTCATCACATGTGCCGTATTGTGGAACGTATCGTTTCGCTATATGGGACAATGCCAGTGAGCCTGATCGAGGTCAAGTCGCATGGACAGCGTGAAGACCGCGCTCAAGGTGCTGGAGCAGATCGGGACGGCCGGGCAGGCGGGCGTGAGCGATCTGGCGCGGGCGGTCGGGGAGCCCAAATCGACCATCCAGCGTGATCTCGTCACCCTGTACGAGGCCGGTTGGATAAGGCCGGTGGATCTCCAGGGCCGCCGGCGCTGGACCCTGTCGACCAAGGTGCTGGCTCTGGCCCGCCGCTTCCAGCCCGCGCTTCGCCTGCGCGAACACGCCCTGCCGGTGATGGAGGAACTGCGGACCCTCACTCAGGAAACCATCCACCTGACCTTGCGCGATGGCGATCGGGTGGTGCTGATCGAGCGGCTCGACTCCCCGCAGACCCTGCGCACGGTGCGCCAGCTCGGCTCGAGGACGCCGTTGCACGCCGCTTCGAACGGCAAGGCGGTCCTGGCTCATCTGACCGACGCCGAGCGCGCGGCCTATCTGGGGCGGCCGCTGCAGGCCTTCACCCCGCGCACCCTGACCGATCCCGCAGCCCTGGAGCGCGACCTCGCGACGATCCGGTCACGGGGCTATTCGCTGGGCGATGGCGAACTCGATCTCGACGTGCGCGCCGTGGCGGCGGCCATCCGGCTGGAGACCGGCGAACCGGTCGCGGCGCTGTCGATATCCTGTCCGGCCCTCCGGTTCCCCGACGAGAGGATCGGCGAATACGGCGAATGGGTTCGCCAGGCGGCCGCGCGCATCGCCGCCGCGCTCGAGGAAAGCCCGGGTTGAGGCTGCGCCGGCACATGTCGGCCAATCGCGATGATCGGGCGCTCCCCAACCCGCACGTCAGCTTCGGCCGCCGCGACTGCGCGCCCGGCGGCGTTCGGGGTTCCCAACGAGGGTCTGGCCGGCGTGACGCCTTCGGCGGCGCGCCGGGCTACAAGGGAGTCGCGCTGAGCTGAGCGGCGCCCAGCGGAGGACACCGGACCATGGACCATACCCCCCACCAGCGGATCGCCGCGCGCAAGGCGCACGGGGTCCATACCATCAGGCGCGAACTCACGGGGTTCAACGGCTGGCTGGCCCTCCAGATCACCAACGGCGTGGGCACGATGTGGTGCGCCTACGCCTTCGCCGTCCTGGCCCTGATCAGCCTGCCCGACGCGATCAAGGCCGGCACGGCCGCCCTGGTCGCCTGGATCGCCCAGACCTTCCTGCAGCTCGTCCTGCTGTCGATCATCATGGTCGGCCAGAAGGTGGCCGCCGCCGCCTCCGACAAGCAGGCCTTCCAGACCTACAGGGACGCCGAGGCCCTGCTGGAGATCAGCGACGACATGCAGAAGCTCCTCAAGACCAACACCGAGCTGACACAAGAGATCCACAAGGCCCTGGCCGCGGAGGCCGGGGGTAACCGCTAGGTTTTGACGTTCCGTTGGCCGTCACCGGTCAGCGGCGACCGGCAGGATCACGCCGCTCGCCGCACCGGGACGGTGATAGACGCTCTGCGTCGCCGGTCGGTAGTCACCCGCCTTGGCGTTGAAGATGTTGTCGACGAAGGACTGCGGGTTGCGGTCGTAGAGCGGGAACAGCGACGACTGCACCTGCACCATGATGCGATGTCCGGGCAGGAAGACATGATCGATGTTGGGAAGGCCGAACCGATAGGCCTCGATCTTTCCCGGCTTCAGAGCCGCTGGATGCTCGAGGCTGTGGACGTACCGGCCACGGAATATCTCGATGCCCATGGGCAGTTCGTAGCCGGCCATGCCTGGCTTCTCGCCCTGTCCCTCTTCCGGTGACACGTCGGGATAGACGTCGATCAGCTTGACGACCCAGTCGGAGTCGCTCCCGGACGTGGCGGCGAACAGCTCGACCTGCGGTGGCCCCATCACGTGCACAGGATGTTCCAGTGCGGCGGTCTCGTAGACGAGGACGTCGGGCCGGTCGGAAACGAACCGCTGGTCGTGCACCAGCCAGGTCTTCCACTGGCTCCCGTCGTTCATGTTGATTGGCCGAGGCAGAAACGGCACAGGCTTGGCGGGGTCCGACACGTAGTCGTCGTGATCGCTCGCGCCGGGCGCCGCGGCGGCGGGCGGGTCGAACGAAGCGGTGAACCGGTCGTGCAGATAGAGCTTTATCGGCGCGCCGGCCGGCCAACCCTGCGACGCCTCCCAGCGGTTCACGCCGGTGGCGTAGGTCAGCACCGGCGGGGTGTGCGGGTCAGGCGCATCCTTCAGGTAGTGGTCGAAGAATGGCTTCAGCCAGGTGACGCGGAACTCCCGGGCCGTATCGCCGGTGAACGTCAGCGGACCGAGCTCATAGCCGTAGTGGTTGACGCCGGAATGGCGCCACGGCCCGATGACCAGGTGGACCATGTCGCCGCGCACGTCCTTGGGATTCATCGCCCGGTAGACCGCCGGCGCGCCGTAGGAGTCCTCCTGGTCCCACTGGCCGACGACCAGCATGGTCGGCACCGTCAGCGGCTGCGCCGCCATCCACTTGTCCACCGCCTGCAGGGACCAGAACGGCGTGTAGGCCGGGTTCTGCAACAGTTTCTGGCCGTCGGGATACTGGTCGACGCCCCAGCGGCGCATGTAGTCGCCGGTCGAACCGGCCTCGAGAACGCGCGTGTAGTCGTCGCCGACCCCGTGCGGGATCGCCGCGTGGCCCTCCGCCTTGTTGGTGCTCTGGCCGACGACAAAGCCGAGGGTGGGCGTGCGGAAGGCGCCGTTGTGGAAATCGTCGTCGCCGATCCAGGTGTCGACCATCGGGCTCTGCGGAGCCACGGCCTTGATCGCCGGGTGCGGATTGATCTCCGCCATCAGGGTCGTGAAGCCGAGATAGGACGAGCCGATCACGCCGACCTTGCCGTTGGTCTCGGGCACGTTCTTCACCAGCCAGTCAACGGTGTCGTAGGCATCGGTGGATTCATCGATCCCGGTCGTGTTGAGTGGCCCGACGATCGGGCGCGTCATGATGAACTCGCCCTCGGAGTGGTGAAGGCCGCGGATGTCCTGGTAGACGCGGATATAGCCGTCCTGCACGAATTCCGTGTCCATGGCCGGCAGGATCTCGATGATCGACTGGCTCGCGGATCTCTCGGCGGCGGACTTGGCGTCATAGGGCGTGCGCGACAGCAGGATCGGCCCGTGGCTCACGCCCTTCTTCATGACGATCACCGTGTACAGCTTCACGCCGTCACGCATCGGGATCATCACCACGCGCTTGATATAGTCTGCATCCGGACGAACCGCGTCGTAGCCGGCCACCACGTCCGGGGTCATCGGCGTGACGGGGGGCGCGACAGG
>Ga0302314_10005712_pt1 | contig 22620 bp, 24 predicted proteins | sample III_Palsa_N2_3_FD_200533 | JGI IMG/M metagenome (GOLD analysis project Ga0302314, IMG submission 200533) | Peat permafrost microbial communities from Stordalen Mire near Abisko, Sweden - III_Palsa_N2_3 | ecosystem: Environmental > Terrestrial > Soil > Palsa > Peat permafrost | place: Sweden... | reverse complement strand
GTCGACCTGCTGGCCGACGATGCCATCGCAAGGGGGAGGACCCAATGAACATTGACCGCATCGGCCGCGCGGAAGCCCGCCGCCTCGCCGAGGACGAGTTCCGGCGCTTCGCGGAACTGACCGCCGCGCTCACCCCGGACGAGTGGGCGATGCCCACCGACTGCACCGCGTGGGACGTCCGCAAGATCGCGCTGCACGTGCTCGGGTCGGCCGACGCGCAGGCCTCGGTGGGCGAGTTCGCGCACCAGCTGCGCCGGGGGCTGCCGCTGAACAAGCAGATCGACTCGCATCACTGGGTCGACGGCCTGAACGAGCTGCAGGTCCGCGAGCGCGAGCAGCTGTCCACCGCGGAGCTCGTCGGGCAGCTGAAGACTGCCGGACCGAAGGCGGTTAAGGGCCGCTGGGGGACCCCGGCTCCGATGCGGTTCGCCCCGCTGCCGTTCGGACCCCCCATTGGCTGGCGGCCGCTGAAGTACCTGCTCGACGTGGGGTTCACCCGCGACGTGTGGTGCCACCGCATCGACATCTGCCACGCGACCGGCAGGCCGATGGACCTCAAGCCGGACCACGACGGCCGGCTGGTCGCCGACATCGTGGCCGAATGGGCGCAGCTCCACCGGCTGTCGCTCGACCTGGTGCTTGACGGGTCGGCCGGCGGCACCTTCCACCACGGCCGCGACGGCGAGCACGTCGAGATCGACGCCATCGACTTCATCCGCACGCTCGCCGGCCGCCGGCCAGGCAGCGGCGTGCTCAGCAACCCGCTGCCCCTGTAATCCCGTATTACCGCCACACCACCGCCACATCACCACCAGGAGGAAAATCATGGCCACCGTCATCATGCAGACGTGGGACGGCATGACGCCCGACCAGTACGACGCGCTCCGCGAGACCGTCGGCTGGGACCGCGACATGCCCGCCGGGATGCGCTTTCACGTCGCCTCGTTCGGCGACGGCGTTCTGCGCATGACCGACGTGTGGGACAGCGAAGAGCTGTTCGGCACGTTCGTCCAGACCCGGATCCTGCCCGGACTCCGCCAGCTCGGCATCCCCGGCCAGCCCGACATGATCGCCCAGGCCGCGCACGAGGTCACCACCGTAGACGGCACCTGACAAGGAAGTGGCGGTGCCACCACGGTAACCCATCCCGCGGTGGGCCCGCGTGCAGGGTGCCCACGGCCGGATCGCAGTCAGGGTGAGCGCACGACAAGCCACACCGCCGTCATGTTTACTCCGCCCGCAGCAGGGCGGCGGCCGAGGTTCGGGCGGCGGTGCGGCCGGGGATGGCCGCGACCAGGTTCGCCGTCGCCAGGGCCCCCGCGATCACGGCGATGACCGTGAGCACGGGGACCGACGGGGGAACGACGCTGATCTGGCGGGCGAACAGGACCCACAGGTAGCGGCCGAGCGCGATGCCCAGGGGGACGCCGGTGAGGGCGCCCGCGGCCACAGTGATGGTCGACTGGCAGGCGACCGTCGTGGCGAGCTGGCGCCCGGTCAGGCCGAGCGTCTTGAGCAGGGCGAGGCCGGCGCGGCGGCGGACGGAGGCGGCCAGGGTCAGCCAGAGCGAGGCGACTGCGCCGGCGGCCAAGGCGCCGGCCAGGATGAGCGGCGCCACGCCCATGGAGCGGTAGTCGGTGATCTCGGCGGGGCGCTGGACGCCGCTGATCACGCCGCCGTCGGCGATGGGGACGATGCGCTGCAGGCGTGCCCGCGCGGCGGCGAGGTCCGCGCCTGGGCGGAGGGTGACGAGGATCTCGTTCGGCTCATCCGCCGTGTCGCCGGGAATGTGCTGATAGTCCAGGACAGCACCGGTGCCCATCTCGGTATGCAGGGTCTGCGCGACGCCGAGCGAGGGCAGCGTGGCGGTGCCCGCGATCCGCAGCCGGAACGGCGCGGTGCCGCCGTCGGTCACGGTCACCCAGTCGCCTACCTGCCGCCCCCGACCCGCGCGAGGCGCTGGCCCTCTACGCCCGGCTGGGGCCGCGAGATCGCGCAGCGCACGCACCGGCTGGTCACCGTGGTGCTCGCCCAGGCCGCAACCGGGGACGCCGTCCTGAAGGAGTTCGCCGAGCTGATCGAGGCCCAGCGCGCAGCCGGCACCGCCGCTGCCGCCCGCCACCTGGCCAGCCGCTTCGAGCTCCGCGCCGGGTCAGCGAGCAAGCCGCGGCCGACATCTTGTGGACCCTCACCGCCCCGGACATCATCGAGCGTCTGGTCATCAAGCGAAACTGGCCCTGGGAAACCTACGAACGGTGGCTCGCCGACGCAATGGCCAGTGCACTCCTGCCCTCTGGCCTGCGAACCGGACGCACGCGCAGAACCGGAAGATCGGAAGGCAAGCGAGCGCGCCAGCAAGGCAACTACAGTAGCCACCGCTCCTATTCGGCGATATATGCCCTCGAGAGGTGTGGCCGACCTGCGGTCACTCTCGCTGATCGTCCTCGTGAGGGTCGCGCGATGCAAGGAAGCTCGAGAAGCGCTATGCGCATCGAGCGGACGGCGCACCCGGTTCCGCCAGGTCACGTTTCCGCAGATCAGAGGGGCTATGTGGTCAGGGACAGGATCGAACTGTCGACCTTCCGCTAATGAGGTCAGGTCAACCGCGCCAAGCGCTGTGCAGACCTGCGAAACGGACGTCTCTGATGAGCGGAACCGCGCTAGGCGGAAGGTGCAGCATCGACGCTAGCAGGACCCAATACACCCCGTCCAACAGGCAGGCCAGCGCCCCTACCAGGACCACCGCGACCGCGGTCGGCGTGATCATGGCCGCCACCCAGTCGGTGCGCGGCGGTGGCCCGTGAGATCTGATCCCACCCCCTCGGGGCCACCCCGACATTCCCGCAAGCCAGGACTTTCTGGCGAGCGTCGCCAACTGGCTCGCCAGATTGCCCTACGGTGAGCGCAACGGCACGCGCGCGTAGCCGCCGTTATCTCCAGCCCGATTTTGGGTGTCTCTGCCGTTACCGCCGCAGGGTTTTGGCTTCGGAAGAGACATGTTATCTACAGCGGTGCCTCGCCGCAGCCCCACGCAGAGCCCCTCGTCGTTGCCGCTTTTCGTTTCCTGTCTCGCGTCGGAAGGCCCCGCGGCGACATGTCTACGCCGCAAAACCCAGGCCAGCAGCACCTTTGGCAGACGGACTTCAGATAACCGCCGATATGTTCGTTCTAATGTCTTTAACGCGATCGTCGACGATACGACATAAAGAACCGTTCTGCGTGATTGAACCGTTCGGCGCGCACTCTGTGGCCCGATGCTAATCCCGGGCTGGCAACAATAGGATCGCCTCACGGCAGAGATCTGAGGGTAGCGGTTGCAGTTCGTCTTCGAGGCTCTGGCTCCGGAGGGCAGCTTCGGCGCAACGGCGGGAATGCTGTTCAGCGGACGCTACGTATAGGCAGGACAAACGCGACCCCGCTCAAAGTGATCAGCGCGCCCACAGAGAAGAGCACGGAGTATGTGGGCGATACGCTGAGCAGTAGCGTCCCGAGGGCCGGAGCCCCAACCTGCGGCGCCGAGACTGCCGCATTCATGATGCCGACGTCCCGGCCGAAGCAGCGGGGGTCGGGCAGCACATCGGCGGTCAGCGCCTGATCGATCGAGAGGTAAACGCCGTATCCAAACCCTACGAACGCGCATGCGGTGAGGACCCCAGGCACGCTCTGCCAGGTCGCGAGCAGGACCTCGCCTGCGCACATAAAAAGGACAGCACCTACCACGTACCATCGTCGGCGTCCTGACCGGTCGGAGGCCCAGCCAGAGCATAGCGCTCCCGCCAGCACCAGCACGGACATCTCTCCTGCGGCGAGCCCGACAAAGCGCTGTGGATCACGCAAGTGCAGCACATCGGATACGTAGTAGTTGGCGAAGGTGAAGACAAGCGTGTTCGCGAAGGTCACTACCGCGCGCACGGCAAAAGCAAGACGGACGTCCCGGTAGTGCCCGCGGGCTGGGCTTGTCGAAGGTGGCAGTTCGCCGGATAGGGGAGCTTTCGCCGGATGTCTGCCGAGCATCGCGGGCAGGGCGGCCGCTAGGGCGATCACCCCGCTGACTGCGCCGAGCGTTGTGGGGTATCCGCCCACCGCGAAGACTAGGCCGCTGGCGAGTAGCGCCCCAGTCACCTGGCCAGTGCCGGCATACGCTGATGCCCTCCCACGGTGGTCTGTCGCAAACCAGTCCAAAAGGGACGTCGTGATGATGGTATACACGACATTCAGGCCGATCTGCACTCCGCACCAGGCAATCAGCAGGGAAGCGGCAGAACGTGTGAATGGCAGCACTGCCAGCAGAGCCGCGCAGGTTACCGCGCCTATGGCGAGCACGGATCGCCGAGAGCCGTGCGAGTCCAGCAACCGGTCTGATACGAGACCGGCGACGATCCCTGTCGGCAGCGCGATGATCGCGCCTGCTGCGGCGACTAGCGCGAGCAATACCGTCTTGTGGGTATGACCGCCGATCGACGCCGCGCGAGCCGGAAGGATGATAAGCAAACTAAGATAAGTAGCTTGCGCGTAGCCGACGTTGGCGAGTGCGATTTGCACGAGTGGGCTGCGGATGTGAGCGCGCCTGCTGCGCAGTGTCTCAGGTAAACCTGCCTTGTCAGGCCCGGAATATTCCATCTATAGAGTCTACACTGCCCACACGAGGTTCCCTCTTTTGTGGCAGAATGTTATGTATGGCGCGTACTGTACACCTAACCGCTCTCGATCTCTTCCGCGATCTGTATCGAACAGGGGATGCCGATTCAGATCTTTCCGACATTCACATTCACTCCCTGAATGCCATTGACTCCTGGCGCATGCGCGGAGCGTTCGCGGTTACCGTGGGGACGGATATTTACTTCCGAGCTGGCTGCTACGCCCCGGATAGTGCGGCGGGGATATGGCTGCTGGCGCATGAGGTGGCTCATGTGCTGCAGCAGCGCCGCGGGCCCGTTGCGGCGCTGCCAGCGGGTACTGGCTGGGCGGTGGGCCCGCGGGACGGAGCAGAGGAATTGGAGGCGGACGCGGCGGCATTCTCGGTGCTGGCAGGGAAGCCTTTCATATTCGGTCCGCCATCTCCCGACGCGACCCGGACCGGTTGCGTCGGGAAGCGGATCGCCCAGCGGTTCATGGGATGGGAGCACCTGCTTCTAGGCAACCTGGATCCCGCGGCTTTCAGCCTGGGAGCGGAGGACGCTTTCGCTCAGATGGGAAGGCAGTGCGCGCTGGCCCTGGAGCTTAGCAAGTGGTACGAGCAGGGGGACACCGACCGGCTATGGGACGCCTACCCCGAGATACGTACACTCCGACTTTCGGGGAGCGGCCTTGTCATTACTCTCGGCGAACTCAATATCCTGCCCGACTACCTCTCTCACCCGGCGGACATTGATGCGGCGCCCGCTTCATTCATGGTCCCGGTTATGCAGGCGATACGCGCGCAAAGCTACCGGGAAATCACCAAACTCACCGGCCGCCGCAGGCCTCTCGGCCAGAGGTCCGGTACCTTGAGCTATCCGTTCGCACGAGTATTCCCAGGCATCCGGGAGGCGCTCCAGATCGATGCCCAGGGTCGGAAATGCGGGCTATCGCCGTCGGAGCGATACCTTTCTGTCCTAGCGCGCAACGCGTGTCATTTCGCTCCGTTCTCGTGGTACCGCTGGAAGTCATTTCACCTGCTTGCCCGCCGCATGATCGCGCAGTCGGATGCCGTGTCCGATGCCGCACGGCAGCGATTGCGCTCCGCGGCGCGGGTGAACGCCGGGTACGCAGATCACTTTCTGCAGGACTCGTTCGCGGTCGGCCACCTCGCCAACAAGACTCTGATCATGCAGTGGTACATCGAGTGGCTCCTGGACGCGGGCGCGTCTTTCGCGGACCGGGCACTGCTCGCCGAGATGACCCATCGGCGCCAGCCGTTCCTGCACGGGCCAGACCTGTACAACCCTGAACACGAGGGCACGGTTACTGATCCTCAGTCCGTGAACGAGGCCCTCTCGCTGGATGCGCGCGTGGCACTGAGCGGAGTCTGCGGCGAGTCTCCGGAGCAGCGGCTGCGTGGCTACGTTCGTTACCTCACTTTGCTTGGCAGCAGCGTTGCGCAAATGCCCGCGGGCATGGTGCACGACTACCTCAGCAAACGGCCACTGGTCGTCGCGGATCGCCCCGATGGCCCGCGTTACCAGATCCGGGGTGATCGCACCATGCTCGCCGACGGCGCCCGGCCGCTGCAGGCAGCTGCAGCGGCCTACGCTTCGCGGCGCGCGATCGAGGATCTGCTGGAAAAGGGCAAGACCGACATCACCAGCGGCCAGCTATTCCATAGTATGCCCCGTTATGTCGAGGCGGACGGTGAACTGATGTCGTTGCCGCGGTGGCACGAAGAGAAGCTAAGGCCGTTGTGCTTCGAGAAACTCTTCAAGATGCCTGGGATTCGCGCTCGCAAGCTTTTGCTCGGACTGATGTCACCGAGTTTCGGTGTGCCATCGGCAGATTATGCCGAACTACGAACTCGCCATATCGTAAATACTTCCCTGTAGGCATCGAAATTGAGCCGGGGTGGTTCCCTCCCCGAGTTCTCGGATTCGGCTGCCTGCGCCAGGTAGTTCCGCAGCTCGTCGTGGGCGAATTCGTATCTTGCACCATTCTGGCGGAGCACGCGACGTACTGTGTGCGCGTCTTCAAGAAAATCCATGTACCGCCATGGCACCTCTCCCCGCGCGCTGAGCCATACGCGGATGATCAAGAAGCCTGGTGACGCCGAATGGTAGACGCCGAACGCGAGGCCGACAACCAGGCCGGACGCTATTCCTATCGCCAGGCCATCCGAGATCATCCGGTGAACGGTCAGCTTTGCGTGAACTTCGATCACAGAGGCCAAGCCGTCACCCCCGAATCCGAAAGCTCCGGCTGCCAGCCCTGCCGCGAGCGCGGTGGTCCAGAACGCGCGAGCGTCGCGGGCTAGGGCCCGTCGAGGCACCGGCCGGATCTGAGTCTGTGCCGTCTTGATGCCTTTGAGGCCAATTGGCCAGGCGCTGACGAGTCCCAGCGACGCGCCCAGCACCAAGCCGACCGCTGGTCCCTCCTTGACTCCGGCGATTATCCCAGTGGCGACTCCGACGGCGAGTCCGCCCGGGACGCCTAGCTGGTACTCCCACTTGCGGCGTGCGGCAGGTGTGTCGCGCCCGACACGCCGGATGATCAGCATCACGACCAGCCCGATGCCCAGTCCGTTGACAATCCCGGCAGTCTGGCCGGTACCGACTCCCTCCAGGGCTCCTGCCGCGAATCCGCCAAACAGGCCGCCGGCAATCCCGCCGTAGAACGTCGTGCACGCACCAGCGGCTAGCCCGACGCCCAAGGCAACGGGCATCCCGCTGACCGCCGAAGCCGCGTGGCCGAACCCCACCACTGCCGCGAGTCCCGCGACGAGGCCCCCGACAATACCGCCCACGAGCCCGCCTGCTATCCCTCGGGCCGGCGTAGGGTCTTCTGCACTTGCGGGCAGGATGGGGCCGTGCTGCAGGGAGATGGAGCGGAACGGGATTCCGAATACAAGGCCCACCATGATCCCGATACCCAGCCCGAATCCCACGCCGACGCCGGCATGGCTCCCGGACATGGCGGCGATCCCAGCCGCGATGCCGCATACCACTCCGACGGTAATCTCCACGAGCGGTACCGGAGTCGCGGCCGGGAGCTCCCACCATGCCAGCCCAGGGTTGCAGGCAAGGAAAGTGAGCCAGCGCCTGGCAAGATTGGCCTGCGGCGGCGGCCGGTCTCGCCCGGATCCCGTCCAGGGACTGTAGGCGGCCTCAATGAAGGCGCCGAAGAGATGTTCCTTGATGCTTGCCTCGGTCGGGTACCCGAGCAGATCATCGGGGTCCGGCAGGGAACCCGGCCGTGCGTGCAGGCCGGGATTGTAAACCGCGTGGGCGAGCGTTACGGCCAACGGCGTAGTCAGCGTTTTCCCGAGCTCGTGATCCGTGCCGAGCACGGCAACTACCCGATCCCAGCGTGCCCTGGCTTGAGCGCTCAGCGCACCGCGCTGCAGGTAATCCTTTACCTCCTGCGCCTCCAGCGGTTCGAGGATGATGCCCGCGGCTCCCATAAGCGAGACAGGCGCGCCGGACTCTGGCCTGGTCGCCTCCTCGTATTCTTCCTTCCGGCAGGCCAGGACCAGTCCTCGCGATTGGCCTAGCGTGTTATTGATACTTTGGATCGCTATGCTTCGGGACTCTTCATCAATTTCGTCCAGTCCGTCGAGGATCAGAAGGATCTTGCCGCTCCCGAGGAGGGCGTCTCCGCGGGTGGTCTTCTGCTCTCCGCGACCAAAAGGCTGGCGTAGACTTGGATAGTCGATGGACAGCCGGGTGAGCAGCCAGTCGTATAGGCCCTCCTTTTGGTCCTTGGGATCCCACGACGCTAGCGAAACGATAACCGGCACCGGGTCTCCGTTACGGCGACGCGCTAGTAGTCCCCGGGCAAGCCGGATCAGCAGCATGCTCTTCCCGGCTCCTGGCTGTCCTAGAGTGACGAGGCGGCCCGTCGGGACCCGGTCGAGAACGGCGCAGATTCCGCGGGTCGCGTCGTCGGCTGCCGCCAGTTCAGACCCCGCCAGTTCAGACCCCGCGAGTTCGCCAGGACCGGCCGCCCAGTTACCTGAACCTTGACGACCCGCGTCACACGCGGTTCGCTCCAGGTACTCCCACGGCTCGAAGCACTCGGTCGCCCCCGTCCAGGAGACTCGCAAGGAGTGCAGCCCACCAAAGCCGCGCAGTCCGGCCTCGTTGTCCCACTGCGGCCCGACTATATTGGCAAGGTTGTCGGCTATGCCGTCGAGTTCATCGCCGGCTGATTTAGAGTCACGGGGCAGCACAGCCAGCACGGCCGCGCCTGCCGCAACGATCCCTACCGGCAGGCCGAGCACACCGGCTAGCGAGCTCGCCTGTGCGAGACCCCGCCGAGCAAGAAACACCAGGAACAGGCACGAGCCCGCTCCCAATACTGCCGCTAGAACCGAAGCGCCCCGCCCCCACTTCATCGGAGGAGCATATCACTAAGAGTGACATGCCCACGTCAATCTGCAAGCAATCACAGGATAGAAGCCAGCCGCTTGAGCCGGATACGCTCTGCCTCACATGACCATTTATCTCCTCACATGACCGCTAAGCATGGGCAAACCGGTGGAAAACCGTCCTAAACGCTTCGGCATGTTTGACGGCACTGGGTCAGACAGGCGGTCGTGCGGTGAGACGTCGTCCGTCGTGAGCCCGGCCAGCTCGGACAGCCGGGCGCCGGTGTCCTTGAACACCGAGATGACGGCGTAGTCGCGGCGGTTCTGAAAGCCGCCGCCCTTGCAGGTGCCCAGCAGCGCGGCCAGTTCGTCGCCGGTAAAGACGGGAACAAGCTTGTCGCCGATCTTCGGCGGCTTGAGGCCGGCCATCGGGTTCGGGCGCTGCTCGTCGGGATCCTCGGTGGCGTGCCACTTGAAGAACTGCTGGAGCGCGCGGAACTGGTTGTTGGCGTAGGAGTCCGAATAGCGGCCGAGGAGGGTGACCGTCCACTCCTGGACCTGCTTCGCCCGGACCCCGTCCCAGCCCGTGAACCCAGCCGGGATCAGGTACTCAGCAGCGAACCACTGCGCTGCCTCAAGGTAGGTGCGGATCGTCTTGGCCGATTTCTTCTCGGCCCGCAGGTGGAGATCCCAGCTGTCGATCATGGGCTGGAACCGGCCGGCATCGAGGTTACGCTCGTAGCCCCGGCCGATCTTCTTAGGAGATTCCCCGGACATGCAGCCTCCGTAAGCGGAAGCTCGATAAGCGCTGTGCGCACCGAGCGGACGGCGCACCCGGTTCCGTCAGCGACGTTTCCGCAGATCAGAGACACTGTGTGGTCAGGGACAGGATCGAACTGTCGACCTTCCGCTTTTCAGGGGTTCTATCACCCCGAGAGCACCTACCTGCGAAAGCCCCAGAAGCCCAGCTCACGCGCGTAAAGGCTGGTCAACGGGATTATCCATACTCTTAACTAACACAACAAGTGTACCGCAGAGTGCCGTCTCGTCCGTGGAATTTTTGTGGGGATCGCCGCCGGGACGCGGACTTGTGGGATTTCTGTGGGGCTCGCAGAAGGTCCCGAGTGCGCGGAAGATGAGACACGGGCTGGCCCCGGTTCCCCACGATCTCTGGTCACTGCCCCCTGCCCGGGTAACTGAGCGTAACCAAACATCGGTCCGCATGAAAGGTCATTCCGGCCGAATAGGAATGCCCATCAATCTGATGGGGATTTGCTGCCCGCGGTGCGCAGAACATCTGTTCTCGGCGCTTGGCTTTTGCGGATCGGCGATGCTGAGACCAGCATGCCAGCGGTGCTGGCTACAGCATCTACTTGCTTAAATGCGAGACCCGTTGCCGGCCATGGCCGGTTACGAAATGCCGCTGGGTTCTGTGCTCCCGCGCGGTACCGCCGGATCGGTACGCCAGGCGAACTGGCTTGCTGGGCCGTCTGCGGTGAACGTTTCTGCGGACCGGGGCTGCTATGTTCCGTTCGTGGACATGATCCGGTGCCGCCGGTGACCGGCTATCTGTGCCGGTACTGCAGGCAGCGTAGCGCCCTGGGGAAGGCCCCGGTCAGCTGCCCGCTGTGCGGGGCGCCGCTCGACGTCAGGCCCGCGGTGAGCGGATCGGGCTGGATGCGGCAGCCGGTGATCCCCAGCATGACCCGGCTGAGCTGCGGCACCATCCGGTGCCAGATCAACGGGACGTATGTGCCCGTCGCCGAATTCGAGCTGACCGCGGGCGACTGGATTTATTTCTCGCCGAAGGTGCTGCTGTGGACCGACCCGGCCACGACGCTGACGATCCCGCAGCCGTCCCGCGGCCGTAGCCCGGGCATGATGGAGGCACACGGACCTGGCCATATCGGGGTGGCGGAGAATCGCGCGGGCGAGGTTATCGCGCTGCCGCTGCGGCGTGCCCAGCCGGCCTGCGTCCACCCGGGCCGATTTCTGTGCGCGACCGGGAACGTGAAGTACCTGTGGCGGCCGTCTGAGGTTTCCTACAGCACCATGGCGGCCGAGCGCGAATATCCGGCGGGCCGCTACCTGCTCAACTTGACCGCGGCCGGGCGCCAGGGCCTGGTGCTGCTGCACGCATCGGGTGACGCTTTCCTCCGCGACCTGGCGGACAGCGAGAGCGTCCTGGTGTCACCGGCGTCCCTGCTGTACTGGGAAGACACGGTGGACTTGTCGTTGCACCTGGAGTTCCCGTACGTGCCGGGCCAGCATGTAAGGCGCGTCTTCTGGCGGTCCAGCAGAATCTGGCTGAGGGTCTGCGGCCCGGGACGGGTGGTCATCGACTCGGCCGGCGGACAAGCCGAGGACGCCCGCAAGGCCGATCGTGAGTCTGTCGCCTCATGCCAGCGTTGGGATGCTCCTGCCACCACCACGACGATGACGGAATGAACCAGTACCCCTGCCATTACTGCCGCCAGTCCAGCGATCCGGGCCGGACCTGACCGTCTGTACCCGGTCTGGCCCGCGCCGAACGTCCAGTTCGGCATCGGAAGCCTGATCACCAGGGTGCCGGGATTGCCGAGCCGAACGGCGGGTATTTCGTGGCTCTTGCGTGAACGTTGATCTCGTTTCGTGTCCCTGGCAGGCGCAGGGTCGTGGCAGGGCCGTGGGCTTATTGGCGGGTGAACACGGCGTGGACGGTGATGGTGTTGTTCAGCGACGCCATGCGCAGCGGCCTGTATGTCAGGCCGAAGTCCGCCCGGTTGACCGGGACCTCGGCGTCCAGATGCACCTCGTCTGCGGCGGCGGAGACCTTCGCGTCGAAGGAGAGCGGGCGGGTGCGGCCGCGGACGGTCAGGCTGCCGGTCACCCGGGCGCCGCCGTCGGCGGGCTGGATGCCATCGACGGTGTAGGTGATGTCGGGGTGGCTGGCGATGTCGAAGAGCTTGGCCGATCGCAGGTCCTTGTCGCGCATCTTGTTCTTGGTGTCGATCGACCCGGCCGCGATGGTGAGGGTGCCGGCGACCTGGCCGGCTGCGGTAACTGTGCCGCTGCCGGCAACCTGGCCGAAGACGCCGCGGACCGGAAGAAGCCCCCAGGTGTGCCTGCTCTCCAGCCGGACCTCGGACCTGGCCGGGTCCAGGGTCCAGGACCCGGTGAGCGTGCCGTCCCCGGCCAGCGTCTGCAGCGCTGAGGTGGCCGGCTGTCCCTGCGGTGTGATGCCACTCTCCAAAATTTCGTTCCTGAATCAGAATAGTTTTGATAGCGGAAGCATATAGACTCGAGTGCAGACAGTCAAGGCGGGACGGCGCACCACGGAAGCAGGGCCATGGCGGACCAGACGGGCAGCTCTGAGCACTCCGCGCTGTGCCTGCGCCTGATGCAGCTGTTTCCCCGCGTGACCAGGGGAATGCGGCGCTGGCAGGACCGCGCCGCGCCCGCGCCCGTACCCTCTCCGCTGAGCCCGCGGCACGCCGCCGCGCTGGAGCAGATCCGCGGCGGCCCGCTCACCGTCGGGGACCTGGCCTCCCGGCTGGACCTGACCCTCCCCACGGTCAGCGGCGTGCTCGCCGACCTTGACCGCGCAGGCCTGGTCGAGCGGCGCCCTGACCCGGCCGACCGGCGGCGCACGATCGTCCAGATCATCCCCGGCCAGGCCACCCTGATCGGCCACTGGCTCGATGGCGCCGCCCAGCCGCTGGCCCGCGTCCTGGACAAGCTCACCCCCGCCGAGCAAGAAGCCTTCCTCAAAGCCATGGACCTGCTCGAAACCGAACTGCACCAGCAGGACACCGGCAACTGAACCGGGACGCCGGAGCTCCGCGCGGCCAGCAGGCCAGATCGACGCCGACCATAACGGCCTGGCGTGCGACCCGTTGCGGCCAGCGTAGCTACCGGCCCGGGAGTGAGCGCGGCAGCCCGAACCACGGCAGCACGCTGGCCTCGAAGCGGGTGATGGCGCAGATCTGGCCGCCGGCCAGGGTGAGCACGTAGAAGGCGGTCGCATGGCGGACGCCGGCCGGGCCGCGCAGGTAGGCTCCGAATGCGGGCTGGCCGTTGGCTCGCACCGGGACGAGGTCGAACCTGCGGCCCGCGGTGAACAGGCTGGCGCAGTAGCGGGTCACGACGTCCCGGCCCTCGTATCCGAAGGGTACCGGCGGCATCGCGATGAAGACGTCGTCGGTCAGCAGGGCCACCAGCGCGTCGAGGTCGGCCGACTCCCACGCGCGGGCGAACTTGGCCACGATCGCGTCCTCGGCGGGTGAGCCAGCGGCCGGCGGCGGTTGGTGGCCGACGGCCGGCTGCTGCCGGCGCTGGAGGCTGGCGCGGGCTCGTTTGAGGGCGCTGTTGGCCGATTCGAGGGTCACCTCCAGCATGCCGGCCACCTCGCTGGCGCGGAATCCGAGGACGTCGCGCAAGATGAGGACGGCGACCTGGCGTGGCGGCAGCAGCTGCAGGGCGGTCACGAAGGCCAGCGAGATGGCTTCGGTCTGCTCGTAGCGGGCCTCCGGCCCGGGCGGCACGTCGACGGCACCCTCGAGGAGGGCGTCAGGAAACGGCTGCAGCCAGACGGCCTCGTCGCGCGGGGTCGGCACGAGCGGTTCGAACCGAGACACGTCCCACTCCCTGGCCGGGCGCCGGCTCGCTGCGCGGCGCGCGTTGAGGCACCGGTTGGTGGCGATCTTGTACAGCCAGGTGCGCAGCGAGGCGCGTTCCTCAGTGAACCCGCCGATGCCTTGCCAGGCGGCCAGCATCGTCTCCTGGACGGCGTCCTCGGCGTCGGCGAAGGAGCCGAGCATCCGGTAGCAGTGCACCTGCAGCTCCCGCCGGTGCGGCCCAGTCAGCTCCCGGAACGCCCCGCCATCTCCGGCCCGTGCCCGTGAGAGCAGATCGGCTGTCACCATCTTGCGCGCCTTCCTTCCACATCACGTGGCGCTTCCACCCGGTATATACACCGCCCGGGGGGTGAACTGGGCGGCTCGCAGGCGCCCAGTTTCCCGGCGCCGCGGTGTATGCATCACCGACCGCCCGGACGATCCGGGCGCCGGATAGTGCCGCGGCAATGGGAACGACCCTGGAGGTTGACGATGGAATCGTCCGCATCGGCCGGGCGCGTGGCGTCCGCCGTTCTGGATCCGCGCCGCTGGCGGGCGCTCGCGCTGCTATGCGGCGCGTTTTTCATGGTGCTGGCGTTCCTGCTCCCCGGCCGACCGCGGAAGCCAGCGCACGACCTGCCAGAACCGGACCCGGCGGCCCATGCCGCTGCCGCAGGAGACGTGGCGATCAGGTCAGGAACGAAATGAGCGAATAGCGCACCGATTCTGACCACCCACGCCGCCTGCGGCGGCGATAGCTGACAACACCAATCAGAAGGAGGAGCAGACCATGACCATCTACGACCTCATGAAAGCCGTCCAGGACGACGCCCGGCGGGCCGGCGAACGAAACCGGCTGCTCCGCGAGGCACGACGGGCTCGCAGGGCGCGCCGCCAGCGTCTGGTTCCCGCTGCTCCAGCGAGGCGCCGAACCGAAAGGGGAAAGATCGTCGTGAGCGAGAACGTCACGCTCGACGGAGTCATCCAAGACCGGCCGGTGACGAAGGCTTCAGGGCCGGCGGCTGGGCCGGCCTGACCGGAAATAGCCCGCAGCCTGCCAAGCTCGCGCTCGACGAGGCGCTGGCCGCTGGGTCCTCCATCGTCGTCTCCGACCAGGGGAAGAACGCACCGGCGGGCAGCCGGCGGCATCTGCCCTCAGCGGGTTCGTGGGTCGCATACGGCCGACGACGTCACCTTCGAGGCCGCCGACGGCGCCGCCGGCAGCGGCCTCGAGACCGTGAAGTTCTTCGACAACTGTCATGGCCGCCACCTCCAAGATGGGCCTCACGGCACTCACCTGGATTTCAGGCACCACAGACAGTCCGGATACCTCAGATCAATCCGTCGGGCGCCCCCGCCAACACCGCTAGCTTAAGCTGGCCGACGTGGCCTACGACACCGAACTCGCTGACCGGATCCGGTTCCTGATCGGCACCGGACCGGGGCTGACCGAGAAGAAGATGTTTGGCGGCCTGGCGTTCCTGATCGCCGGCAACATGGCCATTAGCGCCAGCGGCCAGGGCGGAGCCCTGATCCGGGTCGACCCCGCGGAGTGCGACACCCTGACGGAGGCGACAACCGCTACCGTGGCCATCATGGGCGGCCGGGAAATGCGAGGATGGCTGCGTGTCAGCTCCGATGACCTGGAAACCGATGAGCAGCTCACCCAGTGGGTCAGCCGGGCCGTCGGCTACGCCCAGTCCCTGCCGCCCAAACGCTAACGTCGCGGCTCAGAATGTGGGCCGCCCTGACTCCTGCACCCGCAAAGTCCCCCCATCGTCGGCCGTAAGAATCGCCCATTTCCTTAGGAGTGCCATACGGTCACGTACACCGCGAACACTTTGGTCAGGCGCGAGCAAGCCGATCTGACACAAGCCGGTTGAGGCACACATGCTGTTCGGCAGCTTCGAGGACAAGGCGACGGTGAACCTCTGCCGGGACGCGTACCAAGAACTTGCCGTCCTCAACGGACCACGCGACCCGGAAGGTGTAGCGGCTTGCGTCAGGCATCGTTATCACCCTCCTCGTTCTTCCCGGCTTCCAGCCTGGCGATTGCATCAAGCACCTGCCGCACTTGGTACGCCTTGGCATTGCCGTCCTTGCCGCGCTGGATGTTTACGCGGGGATCGCCGTGTCACAGCGTCTTATATTGGCTATGACGGCTTGTGCGAGGTACCGTCCTGCCGGAGTTCACCAAGCAGCCGGCGGAGACCTTGGCTAGATCCTCGAAGCGGACGTTCTGCGGTGAGCGTCGCATCTGCGGGCCGTCGGGTGAGGTAATACTGACCGGGTGGACATCACAGACCTGGACGCCGATCCGCTACGGCAACTTGCGGCCTGGCTCGAAGCCGCCCGCAGTGCGGGTGAGCCGATGCCCGAGGCCATGACCATCGCGACCGCGACCGCTGACGGCATCCCCGCGGCCCGGATCGTGATCCTTCGCGGCCTGCACTCCGGACTGGCCTTCTTCACCGACCTGGCCAGCGACAAAGGCGCTGAACTGGCCGCCAACCCGCAGGCCGCGGCCGTCCTGCACTGGCTCCGTCCGGTCCACCGCCAGGTCCGGGTCACCGGACCCGTCGAGCCGGTAACCGAGGAAGAAGCCGACGAGTACTGGCGCACCCGCCCCGCGGCTACCCGCCGCAACGCCGCCGCCTCCCGCCAGAGCAGCGTCATCGCCGGCCTGGCCGACCTGCACGCGCAGGTCAACGACAGCCAGCTCCGCGACCCGGCCGACGCCGATCTGCCCCGCCCGCCGCGCTGGGGCGGCTTCCGGGTGCTGCCCGACCGCGCCGAGTTCTGGCAGGAATCACCGGACGGCCTGCACGACCGGATCCGCTACCGCCGGCCGGCAACAACTGGACGACCGAACGGCTCTCCCCGTAAGGATCCATCACCGGTTCAAGCCATCAGCGAAGCCAGCTCCTAGCTGGCGGCGGCGACCGCGATGCCGGTAAGCCCGGCGTGGTCATAGCCGGGACCCACGTCGACGATGCCGGCACCAACGAGGTTGAGGCCGGTCAAGCCCAACCTGACGCCAGCCCCACGGCCGGAAGGAGACATGGCGGAGTACCTCATCGCCTTCCGGCTGGCGGTTGGGGCGTCAGACGGACGGCTAAGCACCGGTCAGGTAGTCGTGGCGGTCATCGCCGATTACAGCCTTTGCCGATCCTCTGTGTCCGGTTTACCGGAGTTCGCTCGCGCAGTTTGGTGGTGGATCCGGGCCTGGTGGTGGATCCGGGGGGTTATCGCACCGGATCCACCGCGAAGCCCGGATCCACCGAGATAAGCGGAGATGTTGTTCCGTTCTTGATGCTGTCGTGGTCTTTGTGACCACAGTGGTGCCCGGTACTACTTGACCGGCGTTCTACTTGACCGGCGTTGCAGCCGATGCGGTTGCCTGGGGGCGTCGGCGATGCAGGCGATGACGATGCCGGCGGCGTGCCGGTCCAGGCTGCCGCCGGCCCGCTCGTACCTCGTTGTGGCTCGCGGGTAGCCCCTCCTCTGATGAGTCAAGGTCCAATTCGTAGCAAACTGATCTTGCGCGGTGACCGTCGCCGTTCCGTGATGCTTCTAGCAAAGCGTCAGGATCGCGGTGTGTGATTATGCCTGATATGCCGCTGACTTCAGATGAGTTGCTGACCACCACCCGATCCGTCCGCAAGCGACTGGACCTGACCCGCCCCGTGCCGCTTGACTTGGTGAAAGAGTGCCTGGAGATCGCGCTCCAGGCACCGAGCGGCGGCATGCGCCAGGGCTGGCACTGGATCGTGGTGACCGATCCGGAGATGCGAGCGCAGGGCGGGGACTTCTACCGGCGCTCGACCGAGAGCTACCTGAGTAATGCCGCCGCCGACCCGAGCCGGGGCGCGGGGACCGGGAGCCAGGTCATGGCCCGGGTGAGCAGCAGCTCCGCGTACCTCGGCCAGCACATGGGCCAGGTGCCGGTGCAGGTAATCCCGTGCATCACGGTGCGGTCCGCCTGGCAGGCCGGCGAGTCACAGGCCGGTTTGTGGGGATCACTGCTTCCCGCCGCATGGAGCTACATGCTGGCCTGCCGGGCCAGGGGCCTCGGTACCGCCTGGACCACACTCCACTTGCAGTACGAGACCGAGATCGCCGGGCTGCTCGGGCTCCCCGATGACGTCCGCCAGGGCGCGCTGATCCCCACTGCCTACTACACCGGCGACACCTTCCACCCCCGCTGCGCGCCGGCCGCTGGCGGACGTGCTGCATCTAGACCGCTGGTAGACAGCACCGCCGGCCCCGCTATGCCGGCACAGGCCGCAGACGCATGGCGGCTCGCAGGTCGGCTACGCACGACAGCCGCAAGCACTTGCACTACGCGCGACGGCTCGCCGAGTCGGCCTGATGGTGTCACACTGAAAGGGCCGGATCCTTGCGATCGCCCCCGATCGCGCCGCCTTATCGAGGACAGGTGAACCGCGATGCATCGCCCCATACCGACGAGAGCGCCGGGTCTGCCCTTCGGCGGAGGCCTCAACTTGGTGCTGCTTGCTGGCGCGGCGTACTTCGCGTGGGAGCACGAGCAGGGCCGGCACGGACGACCGCACGCGCTGTGCCCGCTGTGCTGGCTGAACAAGATTGCCCCGGCCCCCGGGGCATCCGGTGGCTCTAGTCCGGCCGAGCCGCCGGAACAGACCTGACTGGCATGCCAGCTGGGTGTCACCGCTAGCTGCGCTCGCCGTCTCCCGATGAGCTGCTCCACCGAGATCGTGGATCAGATCCTAGGCCCGCCCAAGGCCCCAGCTACAGGGCTCCCGCTGATGTGCAGAGTGAGCAACAGTTCGACCCGCGTGGTTTAAGTGGAGCCATCTGCATCCGCCGATCGGACAATCAGCCCGGGGACTTTGCTCTTGGAGGCAGCGAAGTAGACGGCCACGAAGGCGTCGATAGCGAACGAAGCGGTGGGGCTAAGGAACGCTACAGCGATGGCGACGAAGTAGACCAGACCCCCGAGCAGCGCCCGGCGTGCCCCAGCTGGGAACGCGGGGCGGGCAGGCTCGGCGACCAGCTCCGGATGCGCCGAGAGGTAGCGCCATCCCCAAGTGAAGGACAAGCCCATCATGAGCATCGTGGCTGCATACAGGACTGCCGCAGCCCGCGCCTGGGGGACTCCTTGATCGGCGTAGTTCGAGGCAAGCGCGGTCGGCCACGGGATGATGGAGATGAACAGCAAGAAGACCAGCGTTCGCTCCAGGAACCGCCGGTTGATGAAGCGCACCGCGCTCATCATTCCGTGATGCTCGATCCACAGCAGGCCGATCGTCACGAACGACACCAGGTAGGCCACATACGATGGCCACTGGTGCAGCAGGTCGTGGACGAGCTGCGTCGAGTGGGCAGGCTTGGGCAGGTCCAAGACCAGCAGGGTCAATGCGATGGCGAAGACGCCGTCGATGAGCGCATGAAGTCTTCCTGGTCCCAAAGCTGGTCACCCACTTCGTCAGATGGCAAGAGTTGTGCTACCAGCACGCAGGTTACGACCTGTGATGAGCGTCACGAGCCTGTGCTCGCCGCGCGATCATCACCCCGAAGTGTGCCGCAAGCGGATCCCCTACCGGGACGGCGATCAAGCAGCGGCCGGCGTTCCGATCTCCCACTCATGATCGAATGGATCGATCACCCGGCACGCGCCGGCCGATCGGTACTGGCAGGTCGACCCGGAAGATGCCAGCGCCTTACGCTACGTACGAACCCGCGAAGCTCTCAACGATCGGGCGCGACTATGGAGGACCAGACAATCGCCGGCGCGGTCTCGGGGGAGTTCGTTACCGAGACGTTCGACTACGACGATGGACGGCAGGTCACCGTGTACGTCCCGCCGGACCCGCCCGAGGCAGTCGTGTTCGCCGGTGACGGTCAGTTCATCTCGCGGTGGGGTGAGGTCCTTGAAACAGCCGACGTACCGTCCACGATGATCGTCGGTGTTCACGGGCTGGCCGACGGGACGGCTGCAGTCCGCCCGCGGCCCGCCGCGGGCAGACGCCGACCGGGATCGGGGCACCCTCCTGGACGCAGATGCACACGCGGGTGATGTGGTCGGGGCTGGACGGCCGGGATGCGGTCATAGGTGCAGCGGCGCGGGCGCTGCGGCGGTCTTGACGGGCCCGCTGGGTGCGCAGATGCTGCTGGCCGCCACGGGCGGCAGCCGCAGCGCGCCGGTTGACCTTCCGCTCTGGGCGCGGACGATCAAACGGGCGGTCAGGCACGAACGACTGCTGGCGATCAAGACCGTCGTGAGATATGCCCGCTATTTTCGTCAGATTCGAAATTAGGTACTACATCAGGTAGCGGAGAGCGACCATGATGCAAGGCCTTCTGCCACCTGCCGGTTGTGGGGGCATTGTGGGGATCTTGGACCGGCTAGCACCGCCGATGCTATTCCGGATTCCCGCCCTGCTTACCATTTCCGCAGGTCAAAGGGCCAACGGCGTCTTTGCATGTCGTGGTCAGGGACAGGATCGAACTGTCGACCTTCCGCTTTTCAGGTCAACCGCGCCAAGCGCTGTGCAGACCTGCAAAAACGGACGTCACTGACAAACGAAACCGCGCTAGGCGGAAGGTGCAACTTCCACGCTAGCAGGACCCGATGACCCCGTCCACCAGGCAGCACAGCGACCCACCCAGGACCACCGCAACCGTCGTTGGCGTGATCATGGCCGCCACCCAGTCGATGCGTGACGGTTGCCCGTGAGGTCTCCCACACCTCGGGCTACCGGCCGCACTCCCGCAAGCCAGCAACTCTCTGGAGAGCGTCGCCAACTGGTGCATAACGGAATGATCTGCTCGCTGTCCTCCGCACACGGCACCATGCGGACGAGTCGGTGTCTGGCCGGCAGCATGGATCCCGGGCGAGGTCACTGGGCCGGGATCAGGCCAGCAGGGCTTCGTGTAGCTCATCGGTGAAGGCTTCGGCGGGCAGCCGGTCGGGACCAATCCAGATCGCGGCGAGTGCGGTCCGCACGTCCTCTCGGCCTTCTGCCGAGGCCTCGTAGTACCGGGCGCGCCGGGCGCGACCGGCGTCGGTGAAGGTGGTCATCAATGCGGCATAGGTCTTGGATACTCTCCGCATGCGGCGGAGGCGTTCGGCGCGCCGCTGCCCGTAGGCGCGGAAGGCGGGTGCGGTCCAGTCATCTGAGGCCAGCAACAGCTCGGTGAGCTGACGCACATCGCTCATGGCCAGCGATAGCCCCTGGCCGTCTACGGGGTCGTCGTATCCGCCGGCGTCTCCGATCAGGACGGTTCCGTCGGCATAGGGTGTGTCACACCACAGGTGCTCGCAGCTGAACGTCGCGCACGGCCCGGCCGGCGTGATCTCGCCCAGGCCCATCCCGCTCGGGATCGCGCGCAGTCCGGCGAACGCCTGAACGAATCGCCGCGATCCAGCTGGTCCCGCCCACCGCCCCGACTGCTCGCTGGCGTGGCACGTGTACAGCCGGGCGCGACCGCTTCCCTGCGGGAATACGTAGAACGTAAGGTCGCCTTCGACGCCGACGGTGTAAAGGTTGTCGGGCCACTGCGATGCGCCCTGGACCAGCAAACCAGCGACCACGTGGGTGGCCGGCTCAGTCTTCGCCTTGATGCCCGATTGCTTGCGCACGGTCGACTGCCGCCCGTCGGCGCCGATTATCAGGCGCGGCCGCAGCTCAGTCTCGGCGCCGTCGCGGAAGGCGATCGCCGGACGGTTCCTCGCGTGCACTCGTACCTCGGTGACGCCGCGTACAAGTTGTGCTCCTGCATGCACAGCCTCGTCGGCGAGCGCTTGACAGCTTTTGGGATGGGATGCGCAGAGCGGACCGGCGACGCCGGGCAGGATGGCTGAGTTGTCGCGTTTGGATGCTGCCGCGAGGGATGGGTCTACTAGCTCATCGAAGGCCACGGCGTAGCGGGCATCAACGGCCTGAGTGGAGCGGATGACGTCTTCGAGCCCGGCGGCTCGTGCTTCCAGCACGCCCCACGGCGCCATGTACTCCCCGCGTACCCGGTCCCGGTGCTCACGCTGGCGTTCCAGCAGCAACACCTCGATTCCGCCTCGAGCCAGGACGGCAGCGATTGACGCGCCGGCAATGCCCGCGCCGACGACCACGACGTCGGGGTTGTTGGTTGGCAATGGCATGAGGCCCGCCCGTTCCGTGTGTGAATATGGGACTGGGATGGCCTGCTACGTGAGCTTGCCGGCGAGCGTGATGAGGTATTCGCTAGGGGCGCGGAAGTGGCCGTCATCGACGGTGTTCATCTTGTTGCTGAGGGCGATGAGCTCGTCCCGGAGCGGCTCCCATCGTCCGTCGCCGGAGAGCTTGTTCCGGGCGCCGAGGAGGGGCCCGTAGGAGTCGGCGAGGAAGTCGATGAATGCCGCTGGTGAGGGTGCTTCGAAGTAAAGCGCGCGGCGCTCGAAGCTCAGCTGCACCGGGTAATCGGCGAACAGCTCCTCAATGTGCTCGACGCGGCCCCAGCCGGCCGGGGGCAACGCACCCGATGGCGGCGCGGGCAGGTATGGCCCCATGATGGTCCAGAACTGTCCGATGTAGCCGTCGGCGGCCCAGTTTCCGAGCGCGATCGTTCCTCCTGGGCGGCAGATCCGGACGAGTTCGTGCGCGACAATCTCGTGCCTCGGGACAAATTGCACTCCGAGGCTCGAGAGCACGTAGTCGAACCGCTCATCTTCGAACGGGAGATCCTCGGCGTCAGCGGTGATCCACTCGATCTCGACGCCCGCATCGAGCGCCCGGGTCCGGCCGGCCAGGAATAGCTCCGGTGTGAGGTCGGTGGCGATGACGTGAGCCCCGGCCCGGGCGGCCGGGATGGACGCGTTTCCGGTGCCCGCGGCGACATCGAGCACCTGTGAGCCGGGCTTGACGCCGGCGCGCTCGACGATCCGGTCGCCGACGTCGGTGACGAGCTCGGCGACACGGGAGTAGTCGCCCGATGCCCACGTCTTGCGGTGAGCCTCCTTGAGTGCCTGTATCTCGGCAGCTGCGGTCATGGCGTCCTCCAGGTCGGTTGGGA
>Ga0302314_10005711_pt1 | contig 22621 bp, 21 predicted proteins | sample III_Palsa_N2_3_FD_200533 | JGI IMG/M metagenome (GOLD analysis project Ga0302314, IMG submission 200533) | Peat permafrost microbial communities from Stordalen Mire near Abisko, Sweden - III_Palsa_N2_3 | ecosystem: Environmental > Terrestrial > Soil > Palsa > Peat permafrost | place: Sweden... | reverse complement strand
GAGCCAGTCGGTGACCGGCGTGTGCGCCTTCAACGACGAGACCGCGATCGCCGTGCTCGCGGGCGTGCGCGAACTCGGGCTCACCGCCCCCGACGGCCTCGCCGTCATCGGGGTCGATGACATCCCCACCGCGCGGCTGACGGCCCCGCCGCTCACCACCGTCAGCTACGACCTTCGCCAGGCCGGCCGCCAGCGGGCCGAGATGATCGTCGCCACCCTGACCGGCCGCGAACCTCATTTCGACGCCCCGCACGAAGACTGGAAGGTCGTACAGCGCGCCTCGGCCTGAGCCAGAGCCGCGCACGGCCGGTGCTGGCCGACCACGGCCGCCTCGACGTGGCCTACGACCTGCCGAAGTCCCCGTCCCTTGGGTCCCAGGCCTGGCGCCCATGCGTTGGAGAAAGTAGCGTCAAATCATGGAACAGCGCCGTAACACGCTCTTTGTGTGGCACGTCTAGTCGAGAGACGATGCGTTCCGCAGAGCGCGTTTGATGGCCGTGAGATGAGGCTGAGATGATTGTAGCAATTATCGCTGGCCTGTTCGGCCTCTTCGGAACTATTATCGGCGCTGGGTTGACGACATGGACGGCTAAACAAACCGCCGATCGCTCGGAAAGCCGAGCCCGCGAAGAAGCGCGCCGACAAGAGTTTCGTTCTGTAGTTGTCCGTTTCAGTTCGATATTGCTGGATCACCGCAGGGCAGTAGCTAACTATTATAATAACCGCGAGAGCGATTCGAATATTAGAGCAGTAATCGGTGAAGAGGCATATCGGACACGCGCTGCGACACTGTCGGTATATCACGAGCTCCTGCTCTCAACCGACGATCCTGAAACCATCCGCTTGGCCTCGTTGTGCCTGGAAGCCGTGAGCGAAATCCGAAAGGACGCGAGCCAGGAGACAGTAGATGACAACCATCAGAAAATTCAATCGTACCTGGGTGACATGATCGCAGCCGCTCGCAATGCGCAGCCAGGCCGGGCACCTGAACGGGGTAGTTAGCAGTCGTGCCCGGCGCCGCAGTGGGTCGCCCCGTCAGGGCCGCCACCCCCAGCGCGAGTGCGGCGACTGGCCGGACGTTGCCCGGGATGCGCTGGCGACTGGCTCCGGTTGCCGTCAGATCTGTCAATCGCGCGGCCACACCCTCGGCATGTCGATGTCATCGCCCCATGCCTGCTGAAAGTGCACGACCTCGACTCCGTTGTCGCCATCTGGAAAGTGGCGCCACACGAGGCAGGTAAGTCCGTCAGGACCGAGGAAGGGCATCGCCAGGTAGCGAGCCTGGGGGTCACCGAGATCGATCGAGTAGTCCCTCTCAGCCTTCTCAGGGTCCGCCACGATAAGGGTTATCGCGTCTCGAATGGCTTCGGCTTCAGCAGGACGACGGCGCTTGATCTCCTGATACTCCTCAAAGCGATCACGACCACGCTCATTGAAGAACCGGACAATCGTCACAAGCTGTTAGCATACTGCACTACAGCGTTAGAGCTCAGCTAGCTCTACGTCTCGTGTCGCAGGGTGGTACCCAAAGGAATCTGGAACCATCATCGCTGGCTCCTTGCGCCACAACTGAAGGAGGGTCTGAGAGACTCCCCGCGTAGCCCTCACGATCGCCTTACCATCCACGATCACCGCCAGATACGGCTCGCCGGGCCCAAGCCGGGCTATCTGCTCGGTCAGGCTGCGCACCTCGTCCTGGTCCAGGAAGACAGTCGTAACCTCACTCATGTGTAAGACTGTATCTTACAATCCTTGACACGCGTCAAGTTGCCTCCCGCGCTGGCGCGTCATCGCCGCAGCAGCAGCACGGATCTCGAGCGACGCATCACGAGTCAAACGAGAGCTGTCCGCACCGATCCCTGATCCCGGCTCAGCGCCCGTCGATACGCCCGCTTGGCCCCGGGGATAACACACAGCGGCGACCCGGGCCTGCCCGGAGGAGCGAGGACCAGTGCCGAATAGAATTTACTTCTTGAATTCTATTCGAAGGTGTTTCGGCTGCCCTTGCGAATCGCGACCTACGGGAAGGTCGGGACGTGAGGCTAAAGCAGGAGCCATACTGAGAGCCATTTGCCGACCAGGGGGGCGTGAGATATGCCGGACTTGACGCCGCGTCGCTTGCGGCTGTGGGGTGAACCCGGCCAACTGGCCCGGGTTGACGAGAACGCCTTGGACGAAGCGCGCAGGCAGCTCCGCCGGCTGCGCGACGACGTCGAGCTGACGGATATCGATCAGCGGGCAGCCGACTCGATCGACATCATCCTCCTGACCCCGGCGTCGTTCCGCAGTGATGACATTGGCGAAATCGCGACGAGCCTGCGGACCGCCCTGGGGCTCGGGCCCGGTCCGCACGCGCTGATCGGGGACGACGCCGGAGAGGTCCGGGGCATCGGTGGCGAAGGGAGAACGTGTCCCCGTTGCCATGGCTCCGATGGCTCCCACGTTCCCGGCTGTCCGAATGACCGTCGTTAGTCCGGCATGGCCAATCCCACGAACCCACGGTCGCGTCGCTTCGTGCAGCGGACCGGACGCGACGTCTGGACGACTCGCGGACCGGTGGCCTACCTAGAGAGCATCCAGGCGGCCGGTAGCGTGGCTGCGCCGTTGCTCGCGGGTGCGAGCTTCACGCTGGTCGCGCTGGTTCTGCAGTCGTCAACCCCGTTTGGTCGCTGGCAGGACGTTTCCCTGCTGCTATTCGTCGCGGCCGGCCTAGCGCAAATCTTCGCGGTGCAGTCGGTTACCTGGACCCGCCGCTACATGGCGACACCAGACGAACTCAAGCAGTGGTTCCCGGAGGACTTCACCCGTCACGGGGAGCGTCCTACCCAATGGCTTCAGCTATTTCAGCAGTTTAACGACGAGCGCGCGAGGCGATGGGCGCGACGAACGAGGACTTGGATCAATGCCGGGATAACGCTTCTGCTAGCCGGGATCGCGGTGGCAGTGGTGCCGCCGGGACCCATTAGTTCTGCCCGCTGGCCGGTGATCACTGTTGCCTGGATCGGGGTCGCGGTCGAGGCATCCTGGGTGGCCGCCATGCCGCTGGACGAGCGGGCCCGCCTCGGCATGCTGACGCGCGCGGGGGCGATCGTCACCGCGGGTGGTGCCACCGCCGCTGCTGGCTTCGCCGCCGCCGGGGCCCCGGGCGGGGCAGCCACCTGGTGGGCGACGGGACTCACGCTCGCGGCGATCCCGTTCTGGCTAGCGGCCTGCCTGGACGCCAGCCTCAGGCATGGCCGGGTGCGCGTGGGGGCCCCGCTGCGCGGAGGATTGGCGATTACCCGGGCGGCGCTCGCACCCGTCGCCCCGGCGGTCTTCGCCTTGGCCCTATGGTCCGCCATCGGAGAATTTGCGAAGGGGCGTCACCAGACGCTTCGGGAGATGCATCCAGGGGTCGAAGAGGTGCTGCCCAAGGGCGTAAGCCTCGGCGCGCACCACCGGGCCTGGAGCCGGTGCTCGGCACTGCCGGTCGCCACCAGGGATGATCTGGCCAGCCTGCTGGATGAGTCGAGTCGGCTGCTCGGCCCGGGCAGGCAGCCTGAACCGGCCGCGCTCTGGGCCAAGATTGTCCGATCGCCCGGCTGCGTCGTCCAAGTCATCGACCGGGCCGGTGACGAAGGGCGATTCGGCTACTACGCCGTCTATCCTTTGCTCGAGACGGCGGTGCGCCGTCTCCGGTCCGGCCAGATCATGGCCGGCGGGCAGCTTGGGCCGGCCGACCTGGCCGTGTCGCCGGGCACCACCGCGGGCTGGTACATCGCGATGATCTGGGCGCCAGGCCGCCCATGGACACGCCGGTGCGTAATTGCGACGCTTGTGGACGCGCTCGCCGCGGCTGGCGCGGGCAGCGCGGCCCAACCGGTATTCGGACGGCCGGTTACCCCTGAGGGCGCGTCGCTTATGCAGCAGTACGGCTTCACCGCTGTTAGTGCGCCAGCAGACGCTCTCTCGGTCTTGGAGAAGCGAACTTTCTAGCCTGTTAGTGGCCGCAGGGAACGAATTTTCGCTTTCCTTCGAAACACTTCACGTTCTATTTGAGGCATAGACAGCTCATCATTTTTGACGACAATGAAAGATATTCAGAAGCTGGCGGGAGTAACAGGAGCGTCAGGGGGGCCTGTGGGGACGTCAGGGAATCCGGCTAGGAGAGCCCATGAGGCCGGGAACGTGCCGACCATGACGCGTGGACTGTGGCGCGCGGTACCCGCTGGATCGCCCCGGCGCCGTCCGCGCGTCCAGATCGGGTCAATTCTGCAGTGGCTGTCGGCGCGAATCCGCCGCCTGGTGGCATTCGCGGTGATGCACGCCGTGGCCCCTCTGCGGAACCGGAGTGGCGAACCGACTTACGCTCGCGCGTGGGTGGAGAGCGTTAAAATCGAAGAAAAATACCAGTACCGGCAAGAGATCTCGCTTAACGGTGACGTCTCCGAGGTAGGAGACCCGGCCGGGCGGATCAAGATCGTCCTGCCGTATGACGGTGACGAGTTCTTCACCCGGGATGCGTACGCCGATGTGGAAACCGCGCGGCGCGACGGCGCGGTTCCCCCTGATAAAGCAGTCGTCGGCTTCCTAGCGCTGACGGATTACGAGAAAACCGATCTTGAGGTGCCGCTCGGACTCCAGGCTAACTACGGCTCGGTTCCGATACCGGTGCAACTGCCCGGCCTGCCCGATCCGGACGAGACGGATCAGCTCATCATCGACAACAGTGAATGCGTGATTTCCCAGGAGTACCGGCCCGAAGCCCTCAGGATCGTGCCAGTCCACGTCGATATGGAACTGGACGATCCCGATACGGCCGAGGATCCTGACCGTCCACAACGGTCCTCGGAAGTGGACGGGATCGCAGACCTGCTGGCACGACTGCTGGACCGGATCGAGGCCATCGGGAACGCGCCCGAACGCCAGCTCGACTTCGAACCGGGTCTGTGGCTTCGGGTAACCGTCCGCCTGCACCTGCCGCGCGGGCAAGCGGACGGGGTAGAGGCCAAAGTCAGCAAGGTCTCCATGAGCTGGCCCACGCATACGTCGCTGAGCTCGCTCGAACTGCATGCGGACGGCAGGTCCGCGCTCCGCTACAACCCGGAGCAGGAACATGATGGCCGCAAAGGCGGCCTCGAATGGTCCGACATCCCGATGACTTTGATCAGCCAGCAGCGCGAGGCGGGAAGCCTGAATTCCGCCAACGACCCGGAAGCCGAAGAGGAAAGCCCTGAGATCAGGAAAGAGCTGGTCACGCTGACCAGTGGTGAAATGACGCTTTCGATAGCCAATCCAGGAGATTTCTACAAGCAGGACACACTCAGCGGCCGGATTGAGGTGACCGTTAACCGCTTGCTCTCCGGAATGGATGCTCGCCTCTACGATGAGGCCGGACGTCCGTACCCGGCTCGGCGGTCCGGGCTGAAGCTGACGACCGTCGTCACCACTGAGTTCTCGCTGTCGCTCTACGACGCCTTCGTCCGGCGTGCGATGTCGCCATACCAGTGGCTGTATTTCGACGAGGTCATCCCGAGTGCCCTGCGCCTCGACGACATAGCAATGGCGCTCAGGAACCGAGGGTTCACGGTCCCGTCGGTGCGCGACCTCGACCCGGAGGACTGCTGCATTGACGCGCACCGGGTGCAGGGACCAGATCTGCTCCGCCTCCAGGTATACGTCAGGGGAGAGCGGCATAAGGCCCGCCGCGAACGCAGCGTCGACGGCGTGGTGACCTATCGCACTGCGGTCGACAGCGGGGACCTGCGGCTCTACGTCTACGGCTCGCTGCGGGGGGAGAGCAAGCCGGTCGTCCAGGAGATCAACGCGCTGAGACGGGCGCTGCGGGAGCGCTTCGACCGCCTTCCGGCCGGACGCTGAGTCAGGAGGCGGCCATGTGGGATGTGGCAATCGACCCGCGGGCATCGGTCGCCCGCTGTTACAAGTGCGGGTCGTCACCGGTGTTCGCGCTGTGCCACCATTGCTGGCGGTCCGGTTGCAAGAAGCATGTCCGGCCGTCGCCGCGCTGGGCCCGCAAGATCTTCTCCCGGGAGGGGAGCGGTCCTGGCCTCGCCAAGGCTCCGGCCTACCACTGCGGTGGCTGTGCGCACAGGAAAGCCCTGACCACAGGGGCTACCGGGCGCTGGCTGGCGATCGGTCTCGGCGGTGCCGCGCTAGCGGTGGTCGGCATCGTCACGGCCGGGCTGAGCCTTATCGTCGGGGCGATCTTCCTACTGGCGGGCGGGCTGTCGGCCGTTGTCGCCGTGATACAGGTCCGCCGTGCTGCGACCCCCCGAGAGCGGGCGGCGCTGCCGGTGCCACTGCTCCCCAAGGTGGTCGACGTCGAATTGACCGAGGAACTGCGCGGGCAGATCACCCTCGGGGGAGAAGGCGATGAGTACCGGACGGTGCTGGAGCCGGTTAAGGGCGCCCTCAGCCTGCGTTTCACTTTCGGCGGGCCGGACCGTGAGCGGGTGCGGCGTCGGCTTAAGCGAGCCCGCACGGCGGACGCCACCGTGCCGTGGTGCGCCGGGCGCATTCTGCTGCCGGGGCCATTCGGCATCCGCGCAGGGGATGAGATCGCTGGTCCGATCCTGCCGCTCGATGGCGACTCGGGTGATCACGCGGTCTTCCGTCCCCTGGACCCACCCTCGTCGAGCCCCTGGAAATACCACTGCGGTTACGAGCTCCGCACCGAGCCGGAGATCGCTAGCGGGCCGATCTGGATTACTCCGTCCATCGTCCCTGACTCAGGCCGCCACGGGCTCGAGCTGGATGTCCAATGGGTCGAGTTCGGCCCGGACGAGGACAAGCCGCTCAGCCTGCGGATGATCGAATTGCTGCGGCTGGAGTTTCCGGTCAGCTGGGGAGAAATACATACCTGGGGGTTTCACGACGACGTGAGCGCCCAGCCGCGGGCGACGGTCGGGCTGCTCGGGGAAGGCCGACGGTTTATCGAACTGAAACGGCTGGCCCCGGCTGGCCAGAAGAAAAATGAGGCCCGGGCAACCCACCTGACGCTGTCAATCCATTTTTCCGAACAAGTCGATCCGGGAGACGAGATATCTGGACGGGTTACTGCCGAAATGAGCGGGACGCTCTCCGGGGTCACCGGAGTGACGCTGTTCAATTCGCTTGGCGGGCGGCGTCCGCTAGGGAAGCCGGCCAGCGTCAAGACGCGGGTCGACCTAGGCTTTCGGATCAGCCTGGCGAACATCCGCTACCAGGCTCTGCGGGTGGACCCCGACCGCGCGGCAGAGGACAGCAACCGGGACAGCTATGCCGACAGCTTTCCCGTAATCCCGGACGAGGAGGCAGTCATCGCGCTGACCAACGCGATGAGCGAGGAAGGCTACTACGTCAAGCACGTAATCGAGAACCCGCCGCGTAGCGGCAGACGAGCCAACGAGTTGCAGCGTTACTGGGATATCAAGGGTCGGCGGTATGTCGGTGTCTACCCCGTCGAGTTCCATATCATCCTGACTGGGGAGGAAGTCCATGGCGGTGGCATCCGCCCGGACCGAGGGGCCACGCAGGTTCGGATCGTGGTGAAGGGTGCCTACACCGATGACGAGATGGAGCAGAAAGTCCGCGACGAGTACAAGCGGCTCCGCGACCTGACGTTGGACACGCTGGGACGTCAGAACTCCACGACTAGTGAGACGGGATGACGCGATAGTGGGCTGGGAATGCGCCGAGTGCAACGATCAGAGCCAGAGACCAGTCGCGGTGTGTCATCACTGCGGCAAGCCCCTGTGCGCAAAGGACTTGGTGGTGATCTTTGACGATGCCTTCGCCCCGGTACCAAGGAAGGCAAGACACACAGCGGTGCACTGTCGGAAATGCCGCCGCGAACATCATCTGGGGTCCTTCCCGCTCGGAAGAGAAGGCTGATGATCGAGGTCGCGATCTCGCCGGTTCACGTCGGCGACACTGACCTGAAGATCTGTCTGACCAACAGCGGGCCGTATGAGTGCCTGAACGTTATCTTCGTGATCGGGCTGCCGGCTGGCGTCATGCGGCTTCGCGGGCAGGAAAGGATTGGCCCCGTCCGGCTGCTTCCCGGGAAGACGGTCTGCGAGAAGCTCCGCGTCCGCGCCGAAGAGCCCGGACGCTATCCGCTGACGAGCCCTAACTTCTCCTACAAGGACCACAACGGCAAGTCTCATCGTGAAGCCAGCTTCACCGCGGAGATCCTCGTCGGCCCAGCCCCCGACCCTGCACCAGGCCCGACGTCTGAACCGCGGATAAGGACTGAACTGCAGACGCGCGAGCTACCCCTCGGTGAATGGGCCATCCTGCACTGTCGCTTGAGCAACGTCGGCGACAGAGACGCGGAGAAGCTGGAGCTAGGCCTGTCCGGCCAAGTCACCGTGGACGAGCGCAGCCGAAGGTTCGCGCTCGACCGGCTGGCGGCCGGCGCCGCGGCGAACGCTTCCTTCTACGTGCGCGCACAAGAGCCGGGTTCGCAGGTGCCGGTCTACTTGGATCTCACCTACAGCGGGCCGCGTCGACGTCGGCCCGATCGGACGGTGGGAACCGTCAGCGTGAGCAGCAACCCGACGCCAGCGCCGAGGTTGCCGCAATCAAACCGGGAACTGATCAAGGTGCTCTACCTCGCCGCCAACCCCGTCGACCCCGCCAATCCGGGAAAGCGGGGGCTGCGCGTCGAGGACGAATTCCGTGAGATCCAGCAAACCGTCAGTCAAGGCCGGGAGCGCGACCGCATCCAGCTGGAAAGTCGGTGGGCGGTGCAGCCGCGCGACATCACGCAAGCCCTCTCCGCCGTCGAGCCGCACTTCGTGCACTTCGCCGGGCACGGCGATACCAAAGAGGGAAGCATCGTAGTCGGAGATGAATACGGTTACATCCACACCATCCCGGTGGACGGGCTGGTGCAGGCATTCAAGGCATTCCGCCGGGGCGTGCGCTGCGTAATCGCCAACGCGTGCAGCACCGAGCGGCTGGCCCAGGCGCTGGCGGCAACCGGTCTATGTGTCATCGGCATGCGGCAGCCAGTGGGAGACCGGTCCGCAATCCGCTTCAGCATCGGTTTCTATCAGGCTCTGGCCGACGGCCGATCTGTCGAGACAGCGTTCGACTCCGGTGTCGCGCAGCTGATGATGACGCCCAGGGGCGATGATGCTCGAGCCCCCTTCTTGCTCTGCGGCGGTCAAGCGGCACGTTAGCTTCGGGTGAGCGGGGACAAGATCGATCGCAGTGTGACCCCGGTCAGACGAACAGGGGGTCGACGACGACACCACGCGGGCCCTCTACCGGGCCGGGGCCGACCTCGTCCTGCCGTCGCCCGGGGTGACTCACTCGGCGGCGGCCCATGATCGTCGCCACCCTGACCGGGCGCGAGCCTCATTCGACGCCCCGCACGAAAACTGGAAGGTCATCCAGCGTAGGTCGGCCTAGTAGTAACGACCTTCGGAGCAGCGTCGAACACGGCGAAGATCTTCAGAGGATCTTCGTCTTCCTCGTAGAAGCTAGCCGCTTCATCCGGCGTCATAGTGCCATCATCCTCCACGAACCCTCAACGCAGAGGATCGCGTCGAGCACATCATCCGCGTCGAGGTCGTGCTTTGAGGCAGGGATCCCGACTTCCCATCGGTTCGGACCGCTTTGACGCCCGATTTGCCCGATATGCGGCGTCCGAAGTGATGGGAAGTGGCCCTGCCGCACCCGCAGGCGGACCTAATTGATGGGAAGTGGCCCGGTCGGCCGTCAGGCGCACCCCGGGTCGGCTCGCAATACGTAGGTAGATACGCATACGGTGACCAAATGACGAACCGCGTAGCGCTCACGCTGGCCTGCTGGGATTATGACCGGACGTTCGCGCTGGCCAGTGGAGACGTTCGGCCGGAGGGGGTCGATCTCACCTACCTGAGCCTGCCGGTCGAGGAGACGTTCTTCCGGATGCTGCGATATCGCGAGTTCGACGCGGCCGAGATGTCGCTGTCCTCCTACGTTCTGAGCCTGCTGACCCCGGATCGGCCGTTCATGGCCATTCCCGCCTTCACCTCCCGGGCATTCCGGCACAACGGCATCTACGTGGGCGCCGCATCCGGCATCACCTCGCCCGCCGACCTGCGCGGTCGCACCGTCGGCGTAGCCGAGTACCAGCTCACCGCGAACGTGTGGATTCGCGGCATCCTGGCCGAGTACCACGGTTTGCCGGTGAACGCCGTCCGCTACCGAACCGGCGGCCTGCATTCGCCTGGCCGGACCGCCAAGGTGAGCCATGACGTACCGCCTGGCGTCGAGATCGAGCCGATACCGGAGAATCGGACGCTGTCGGACCTGCTGGCAGCGGGACAGATCGACGCGATTTACAGCCCCCGCACACCGGAGGCGTTCCTTCAGGGAAGTGCGCGGAGGCTGTTCGCTGACCCGCGGGCCGAAGAGGAGCGATACTTCGCGGCAACCGGCATCTTCCCCGTCATGCACGTCATCGTCCTCCGCCGCGACGTGTACGCCGCCCGTCCCTGGCTCGCGCGGTCGCTGTTCAAGGCATTCGAGCAGGCCAGACGTGACGCCGCGGACCGGCTGGCAGAAACCGCCGCGAGCAGGTACATGCTGCCCTGGCTGTACGCGGAGGCCGAACGCACCGTGCGGACCATGGGAGCGGATTTCTGGAGCTACGGGCTGGCGGGCAACGAAGCCGGGCTCCGGACCTTCCTCCGGTATTCGCGTGAGCAGGGACTGGCCGCCCGGATGCTGGAGCCGGCAGACCTATTCGCCCCGGAGACCACGGAAGGTTACGTGATCTAGTTGTCGCTGCGGCAGGTCCGATATGGTGGCGCCAACCTTGCGGGCAGTGACACCTGCTGGGGCCATTGACCGTCACCCGAAGTTGGACAGGTCGATCTCGATCGGGAATGGCACGATGGCCTTGACCAGCCCGGTGAATACATCGCCGTCCCGATACCGCCCGCTCGCAGAGTCGTTCAGGTAGGTGTATACGACCGGGATGCCTCTCGCGGTTAGTTCCACGCGCCAGTAGAAGGGGATGCCCGCGCGTGCGTACTGGTCGAGCTTGACGATCCGGTCGGTCGTCTCCGAACCCGGTGAGACGATCTCCGCCACTAGCAGCACGTGCTCAGGGCGGGTGGGCGTTACGTCGATCGTGTCGGCGCGGTAGACAACGATGTCCGGGCGACGGTTGGTCAGCGGCACGTCCTGCAGCCGCACATCGAAGTCGGTGTCAGCGTTCCAGTCTGGTCCGGCCGCGGCGTCAAGCGCGTTGGCGAGAATGCGGGCGAGACGGTTGTGCCGTTTCGAAGCGCTCGGGCTCACGACGACCATCCCGTCCACGATCTCGATGCCAGCGCACTGCTCCTCCGACCATGACGCGTATTCCTCCGCCGTGATCTGCGAATGCATCCACGCCGGAGCGATCATGTCCACGCTCATGCGGTACCCCCTGAGGCCACGATAGGTCGCGCAACCGGGCACTGTTATCGTACCGCGCCGGGTCTTGCCGCGCCGCTGACGGCGTTGCCGGCCATCAGGACGCCGTCGGCGCTGACGAGGCCGCCGCGTCGTGATCAGTGCGACCCCGGTCAGACGAACAGCGGGTCGGCCGCGGTCCGGTCGGCCAGCGCGCTCATCGTCGCGTCGCTCGGCGCCTCGGTGAGCCGGTTGGCTGCGTCGAGCACCTTCGGGAGCAGGTCCACGTCCCCGGCGCTGCAGAGGAACGTCCCCGCGCGGCCGAGCGCCCACCAGACGGCGAGGTCGATGTCGCCGCGCTGCTCAAGCGGCTCGTACCAGGTCGACCGGGTGTGCGGCCGGCCCGCCCAGGGGCGCAGCGCGATCGACTTGATCGTCTGCACCGCGACCCGCCGCTCGCGGCAGGTCTCGTACACGGCGTTGAAGTTGTCGGCGTAGTACGGGTTCTGCATGGTGACGAAGTTATACGGGAGCAGCACCGAGTCGAAGTCGTACCGTTCAAGGCTGCGGCGGTGCGTCGCGGCGATCTGGCTGCCGTGGCCGGTTACCCCGATCCAGCGGATGAGGCCCTCTTCCCGGGCTTCAAGGGCGGCCTCGAGCGCTCCGCCGGGACTCAGGGCGATATCCCACTCGATCGGATCGGCCAGGGCGTGCAGCTGCCAGAGATCGACGTGGTCGACGCCCAACCGGTCCAGGGACCGGTGCAGTTCCTCGCGGGCCCCGGCCGCGGTGCGCTCGTCGCCCTTGGTGGCCAGGAAGAACCGGCCCGGTTCGCGCTGCAGCCACGGCCTGACGCGCACCTCCGCCTCGCCGTAGGACGAGGCCACGTCCAGATGGTTCACCCCGTAGGAGAGCAGGAGGTCCAGGGTCTCGTCCGCGACCCGCTGCGAGACCTGCCCGAGAGCCGCCCCGCCGAAGATCACGCGGCTGCTCTGATGACCGGTGCGGCCGAACTCTGCCTGTTCGATGGGCACGAGACCTCCCGAGGTGCCGATGCGCGTAGCCCTGGTCCGAATTATAGGATTAGCCCATGAGAAGGGAACGGCGTGCCTGACGAGCTTGCCGCGCTGGCCGACCAGCTGACCGAGCGTCTGGCCGGATTGGGCAGCGCCCTGATCGCGTTCTCCGGCGGGGTGGACTCCTCGCTGGTCGCCGCGCTGGCCGCCCGGGCGCTCGGGGAGCAGGCGCTCGCTGTCACCGCCGTCTCGCCCGCCCTTGCGTCGGGGGAACTGGACGGCGCCCGGTCGGTGGCCCGCGCCGTCGGCATCCGGCATGAGCTGATCAGCACCGCTGAGCTGGAACGCGACGACTACCGGCGCAACGACCGCTTCCGCTGCTACTACTGCAAATCCGAGTTGTACGAACGGCTGGCCGCGCTGGCCCGGCGCCGCGGATTCGCCGCCGTGCTGTCCGGCGCCAATGCCGACGACGTCGGTGACTGGCGGCCCGGGCTGCGCGCGGCGGCCGAGCACGACGTCCTGCATCCGCTGCTTGCGGCGTCCGTGGGCAAGGACCAGGTGCGGGCGCTGGCACGCCACCTGGGGGTGCCGAGCGCGGACAAGCCCGCGTCGCCCTGCCTGGCATCGCGGCTGCCGTACGGCACCGCGGTCAGCGCCGACGTGCTGTCGCAGGTCGACCGGGCCGAGCTGAGCCTGAAGCAGCGCGGCTACCGCGAACTGCGGGTGCGGCATTTCGGCGACCTCGGCCGGGTGCAGCTCGGCGCGGCCGAGTTGCCGCGGTCGGCCGACCCGGACGAGCATGCGGCGGTGCTGGCCTGCGTCCTGGCGGCCGGATATCAGCGCGCGGAGATCGACCAGCGGCCGTTGCGGTCCGGTTCGCTGAACCTCGACATCACGCCGGTCAGCCATGCCGGCTGAGGGTACCGCTCGGCCGGCGGCGGGCGTACCGCTGGGCGAGTTCGCCCTGCTTGACGTGGATCGCCGGCGGCGGACCGGCGTCCCCGAAGTGGTTTTCGGCGAGGGCAAGACGTCTGAGCAGATCTTCGCGCTGCTGGCCGAGTTGCGTGCCCACGATCCAGAGGCGCCGGCCCTGGCGACGCGCTGCCCGGCCGGCGTTCTGGACGGGGCGGCCACCCGTTTCCCGGGTGAGGCGGTGCACGCCGATCACGTGGCCGGGACGCTCGCCGTCGGGACCCTGCCGCCCCCGCGCGGCCACGTGCTGGTGGTGACGGCCGGCACCACGGACCTGAAAGTGGCGAGGGAATGCGCGGCGACGCTGGCCGTGCTCGGCGTCCGCGCGGATGTCCTCGCCGACGTGGGCGTGGCCGGGCTCGGGCGGCTGCTGTCCCGGCTCGACGACCTGCGCGCGGCCGAGTGCGTGGTGGTCGTGGCCGGGATGGACGGTGCCCTCCCGAGTGTGGTCGCCGGACTGGTCAGCGCGCCGGTGATCGGCCTGCCGACCAGTGTCGGCTACGGTGTCGCGGCGGGCGGCCTGGCCGCCGCGGCCAGCATGCTCGCGTCCTGCAGCCCGGGTCTGGCCGTCGTCAACATCGACAACGGGTTCGGGGCGGCCGCGCACGCGGCGAAGATCATCAACGCGGTCCACCGATGACGGACCGGCCGGGCGCCGCCTACATCGACGCGACCGCGGGCGTGGCGGGGGACATGCTGCTGGCCGCCCTGCTCGACGCGGGCGCCGACGTGGAGCGGGTGAGCGGGGCCATTGCCTCACTCGGCGTGCCCGGTCTCGGGCTGCGGACCGAGGCCGCCCGCCGGGGCGGCCTCGCCTGCCTGCGGGCCGTGATCGTGACGCCGTCGGCGACCGATCGCCCACGGCACCTCGCCGACGTGCTCGCCCACGTCGGCGCCAGTGACCTCGAACCGGCCGGGAAGGATCTCGCCACCCGGGTGTTCGGTCTGCTGGCCGAGGCGGAGGGGGCAGTGCACGGCGAGCCACCGGAAGACGTGCACTTCCACGAGGTCGGTGCGTTCGACTCGATGGCCGACGTGGTGGGATCGGCCGCCGCGCTGGACGACCTCGGACTGCTGCGGCCCGGCGCGGTGGTCTGCTGCTCGGCCCTGGCGGCCGGCAGCGGATTCGTCACCAGCCAGCACGGCCGCCTCCCGGTGCCGGCTCCCGCCGTCCTCCGTATCGCCGCCGCGGCCGGCCTGGACCTGGCCGGCGGCGACCTGACCGGCGAGCGCACCACCCCGACCGGCGCGGCCCTGCTCGCGGCGGCGGCCGCACCGGGCGGCTTTCCCGCCATGACGGTACGCGCGGTGGGCACCGGCGGTGGTGGCAGGGACACTCCGGACCGGCCCAACATCACCCGGGTCGTCGTTGGGGAGTCCAGCGCGGAGCGGGACCTGCGCGAGGGTGACGTGACCGTCGTGGAGAGCACCGTCGATGACCTCGACCCCCGGCTGTGGCCCGCGGTCCTGCAGGCGGTGCGGGCGGCCGGCGCCTGGGACTGCTGGTGCACCCCGATCGTCGGCCGGCACGGCCGCCCGGGGCAGGTCCTCACCGCGCTGTGCGCTGAACCGGTCCGGCGCGCCGTGGCCGCCGCGATTTTCGCCCACACCGGGACGCTCGGCGTCCGCTGGTCCCGGATGAGCCGGCTGACCGCCTCCCGGACGTCGGTGGCGGTGGAAGTGGGACCGCCGGGCGGCAGCCAGGTCGTTACGGTCAAGGTGGCCGACACCACGGATGGCCTCGGGGGCCACGGAACCGCCACGGCCGAGTTGGCCGAGGCCGAGGCCGCCGCCCGGGCCCTGGGCTGGCCGGTACGGGCCGTCTGCGAGGCCGCCGTCGCGCAGTACCGCGCCCAGGCGGCAGTCCCGCGGTGAACCGGCCAAGGGCAATGAACCCTTTCATGGGACTCAGCGATCGTTAAAGAAACTCAGAGAAAGGAACGGTCATGATGGCGGCGAATGCCAGCGATGCCAGCACGACGGTGGCGGTGATCGGCGCGGGGATCATGGGATCGGCGATGACCCGCAACCTGGTGGCCGCGGGCCTGGACACGCGGGTGTGGGATCGGTCGGCGGCGGCGTCAGGCCCGCTCGGCGCGGCGGGCGCGTCGGTCGCGGGGTCGGCCCGGGAAGCGGTGCAGGGCGCGGAGGTGGTGATCACGATGCTGCCCACCGCTGACGTGGTGGAGTCGGTGATCTTCGACGGTGGCGTGGCGGGGGCGTTCGCGGACGGGTGCGTCTGGGCGCAGATGGGCACGATCGGCGTCGAGGCGACGCTGCGGATCAGCGACCGGCTGGCCGGGCAGCGGCCCGGCGTGCTGTTCGTGGACGCCCCGGTGTCGGGCAGCAAGGGGCCCGCCGAGCAGGGTCAGCTGCTGATCCTGGCGGCCGGGCCGGCCGCGGCGGCGGACCGGGTGGACCCGGTGTTCGATGTCCTCGGCCGCAAGACCGTATGGCTGGGCCAGGTCGGCCAGGGCAGCCTGATGAAGCTGGTCGTCAACGCCTACATGTCCATCCTCATCGAGGGCGTGGCGGAAACCATGGAGCTCGCCGACCGGCTCGGCGTCGGCCACCAGCAGCTCGCGGAATGCATCGCGGGCGGCCCGCTGGACGCGCCGATCGCCGACGCCAAGCTGCACAAGATGGACAGCGGCGACTATGGTGCGGAGTTCCCGCTTGAGTGGGCGCTGAAGGACGTGGACCTGGCGATCGGCGCCGCCGGCGGCCCGCCGCCGCCGCTGCTGGCGGCGCTGTCGGCCCAGTGGCACGCGGCCGTGGCGGCGGGGCACGGCCGCCAGGACATCAGCGCCGCCCGCCTGGCCCTCGGCAGCGCCGAGCCGGAACGCAAAACCGCCGTAAACGACCTCTGACCTGGGAACGTCGAGGTGGCTGCCCTCATCCCGGCGGCGTGCTCTTGAGGAACACGATGGTCACCAGGACGGCCGCGACCGCCGCCGCGGCCAGGATCTGGCCCGCCGCAGCCAGGTACGCGGCGCCGGCGATGGCCACCACCGCCACCGCGTGGCCCTCGGGCGAGGCGGGAGAGCGCCGGTACCCCACGAGTGCGGGGCCGTACCAGACCTTGCTTCCCAGCAACGGCTTTGGCCGCATGGTCATCGGCTCCGGCGATCGCATCCGCAGACGTTGCGCGAGCAGGTAAACGAGGCCCCCGATGGGGCTGGCGCCCACGATGAGAACGGCCCAGACCAACCTGGGCACGAAATGCGCGGTGGTGGCTGTCCCCAGGCGCAGCAGGCAGAAGACGTCGAAGACCACCACGAGCACAACGCCGAGCAAGATCGCGATCAGCACGACCGATGCCGAAAGCCCTTCCATATCCCGAACGTTACGCTCCTCCCTGGCCCGTGTCCTGCTCCGCCCCGGCCCCGGCGCATCAGGGTCATGGGGTCGTCGGGTCGTCCCGGTAGGCGGTCAGCGACCGGGAGCCGCTCGACAGCACCGCGGCGATGAGCGCGCGGACCGCGGGCCGCTGGTCGGTGCGCGGGTTGGTGAGCAGCATCAGGTCGATCGTGCCGAGCTCGGGCAGCCGGTGCCCGGCGCCCAGGGTCGCCAGCTGGGCGGGCACCAGGCTGGCGGCCATGGCCGAGACGCCGATGCCGGCCGCCACCGCGCCGATCAGGCCGTTGACGCCGCGGCAGACGCAGGCGGTGCGGTAGGGCAGGCGGGCGCGGTCCAGCGCGCTGCGGATCTCGGTGCGGGTCATGCTGGGCGTCGGGTAGACGACCAGCGGCAGCGGCTTGCCCAGGTCAAGCTTGGTCGTTGGCGTGCCGACCCACACCAGGCGGTCCCGCTTGACCAGCTGGCCGCGCTGCTCACCGCTGGGGCGCTTGCCGACGAAGACGTCGAGCCGGTCGCTTTCTAGCCGTTGGTGCAGCAGCCCGCTCTGGTCCACCCGGAGGTCGAAATCGACCAGCGGGTAATCCCGGCGGAAGTCGCGCAGGATCTGCGGCAGCCGGGTGAGCGCGAGGTCGTCGGCGATGCCGATCCGCAGCCGCCCGCTCGGCCGGTCGCCGCTGAAGTAGGCGGCCGCCTGCTCGGACGCGGCGACGATGTTGCGGGCGAAGCCGACCATGGCCTCGCCGTCGGCGGTCAGCGACACCGAGTGGGTGTCGCGCAGCACCAGGGTCCGGCCGACCTGCTTCTCCAGGCGGCGGATGTGCTGGCTGACGGTCGGCTGCTGGAGGCCGAGCCGGGCCGCCGCGCGGGTGAAGCTGCCGGTCTGCTCGACGGCGAGGAAGCTGGCAAGAAGCTGCGGGTCGTAGCCGGTCATGACGCTCCATAATAACTGTTAGGCAGATCATTGCCGTTCCATATATGTCGCTTCTGCCAAAGAATGGTTTCTGACAACGGAGACAAGCGACCAGGAAGGCCCCGCAGTGACGACCGCCGAGATGAATCGGCCACCGGGAGGCGCCTTCGCGGCCCTCTCTTCGCGCAGCTACCGGATCTACCTCATGGGCCAGAGCCTGGCCAACACCGGAACCTGGATGCAGAGCATCGCCCAGGACTGGCTGATCTTCGACCTGACGCACAGCTCGACCGCCGTCGGCATCACGATGGCGCTGCAGTTCCTGCCCATGCTGCTGTTCGGCCTGCAGGCCGGCGCGCTGGCGGACCGGATACCGAAGCGGCGCATCCTGCTCACCACCCAGACGCTGAATGCGGCCGCTACCGCGACGCTGGCGGTCCTCACGATCGCCGGCGTGACGAAAGCGGCCGACGTCTACGCCTTCGCGCTGGTCAGCGGGATGATCTTCGCGTTCGACGTGCCCGCCAGGCAGTCGTTCGTCACCGAGGTGGTGCCCGCGGACCGGCTGCGCGCCGCGATCTCGCTGACCGCCGCGGTGTTCCAGGCCACCCGGCTGATCGGGCCGGCCATCGCCAGCCTGCTCATCGTCAGCGTCGGCACCGGCTGGGTGTTCGCCGTCAACGCCGCCTGCTACATCGGCCCCACCATCGGCCTGCTGCTGCTGCGCCCGGCCGACCTGCGGCCCGCCCCGGCCGCCCCCCGGGCGCGCGGCGCGGTCGGGGAGGCGGTCAGGTACGTGCGCGGGCGGCCCGAGGTGCTGTGGACGATCTTCCTGGTGGGGATGCTCGGCACGTTCGGCCTGAACTTCCCGGTCGTGCTCACCGCGATGGCCAAGTCCGCCTTCGACGGCAACGCCAGCACCTACGGGCTGTTCAATATCGTGCTCGGGCTCGGGTCGGCGGCCGGCGCGGTGCTGGCCGGGGCCGCCACCCGGACCAGGACCAGGACCATCGTGGGCGCGGCGGCCGTGTTCGGCATCCTCCAGGCGGCGGCGGCGCTCGCGCCGGGCATCGCCGTGTTCCTGGTGCTGCTGGCGGCGATGGGCTTCGTCAACCTGGTGTGCCAGGCGATGGCCAACTCCTCGGTTCAGCTGGCCGTCGACCCGGAGCTGCGCGGCCGCGTGATGGGCCTGTACATGCTGGTCTTTATCGGCGGCACGCCCGTCGGGGCCCCCATCGTCGGCGCGGTGACCAGCCACTACGGCGCGCGGGCAGGGATGCTGCTGTGCGGCGTGGTGCCGGTCCTGGCCGCCGTGGTGACCGCCGCCGCGCTGTCGGCGCGCAGGCGCCGCGCCCGGGTCGGCGCGCTGGGCCTCGCGGGCACCGGCCCCATCCCGCTGGCCGGAACCGTCGCGGCGGGAAGGTTACCCGGCCGCCTTGAGTTTCTGGCGGACCTGTTCGGCGTCGGGGTGCTGCAGGTCCTCGAAGATGGCCTGGGCCTGTTCCCAGGCGTCGCGGGCGGCGTCGCGGTCGCCGGCCGCGTGGTGCGTGTCGCCGAGGCGGTCGAGGGAAATGGCTTCGCCCTGGGGATGCCTGATCGTGCGGTAGAGATCGAGGGCGTGCCGGTAGCACTCGAGGGCCTGACGGTGGTCGCCGAGGTGCTGGTAGGCGCGGCCGAGACTGTCGTACGTTCCGGCCTGCCCGAGCGGGTAGCCGAGGCGGCGGTGCAGGGCCAGGGCCTGCTGGCAGTGGGCCAGTGCCTGCTGGTGGTCGCCGAGCAGTGAGTGGAACCAGCCGATTGTGTTGAGAGCATTCGCCTGCCCGGCCTGATGGCCGGCCGCCCGGTACAGTTCCAGCGCCTGCTGGGCGTGGCCAAGCGCCTCGCGGTTGCGGCCCTGCAGTTCAAGCGTAGCGGCGAGAATGTTGCGGGTGCTGGCCTGGCCGACATGGTCGCCGAGCTGCCGGTACAGCTCCAGGGCGCGGTGCAGGTGGGTTTCGGCGTCGGCGTAGGAGGCCAGCCGCGCGCAGAAGATGCCGAGAATACGGTGGGCACGGGCTTGCTCGGCCGGTTTGCCGAGGCGCTGCGCCGCGGCCAGCGAGACGGCCTGGACGGGGAGGTTGTCGCGCCATTTCGCCTGCCGGTCGATGAAGGTCGTCAGGGTCCAGGGCAGCTGGCAGGCGTGGAGGTCGAAGCCGTGGGCAGCCGCTTGCGCGATGGACGCGAGCAGGACCGGATATTCGGCCTCCAGCCACCGCCATGCCTGCTGGTCGTTGGCCAGTTCCTCGGCGGCGGTGCCGAGCCGCGGCGGAACCAGAGTGATCGCGTCCTCCGGCACGGGGTGCAGAAGCCAGTTGGCTGTGTACCCGGTGCGCAGGTAGTGATCGAGGGCCCGGCCCAGGGCCTCGTGCCGCTCGGTCTCGGTGTCGTGGGCGCGGGCCTGGTCGGCGGCGTAGGCGCGCAGCAGGTCGTGGAAGGAGTAGCGGCCGGGGGCGTGCTCGGCTATCAGGTGAGCGGCGGCCAGCTCGTCCAGCGCCGCGGTGGCCTGCTCGCGGTCGGCGGCGGTGAGGCTGGCGGCGGCCGGGGCGGTGATGTCCGGGCCCGGATGCACTCCCAGGAGCCGGAACGTCCGGGCGGTGGCGGGACTGAGGGCGCCGTAGGACGAGGAGAATACGGCCCGCACGCTGGCCAGGGCGTCGTCGGCGTCGTCGGCGTCGAGGGCGGCGAGCCGGTCGCGGGCCTGGTGCTGCTCGCAGGCGAAGACGGCCAGGGAGAAGGCGGGGCGGGCGGCGGCGCGGGCGGCGGTGATGTTCAGCGCCAGCGGCAGCCGCGCGCAGAGGCCGATCAGTACCTCGACGGCTTCCGGCTCGGCGGCGGCGCGGTCGGCCCCCAGGCGGTGCGCGAGCAGGTCGCGGGCTTCTTGGGGGGTGAGCAGGTCCAGGGTGAGGGTGCGGGCGCCGTCGACCGCGGCCAGGCCGGTGAGCTGGTCGCGGCTGGTGACCAGGGCCAGGCAGCCGGGCGAGCCGGGGAGCAGGGGGCGGACCTGGGCGGGGTCGCGGGCGTTGTCGAGGACGATCAGGATCCGTCGGCCGGCCAGCAGGCTGCGGTACAGGCCGGCCTGGGCGTCGGGGTCGGCCGGGATCCGCGCGGGCGGGACCCCGAGGGCGTGCAGGAACCCGCGCAGCGCGACCCCGGCCTGCACCGGGGGCCCGGCCGGGTCGAAGCCGCGCAGGTTCACGTACAGCTGCCCGTCGGGGAACGAGGCGGCCGCCTGGTGGGCCCAGTGCACCGCGAGGGCGGTCTTGCCGATCCCGGCGGTTCCGCGGATTGCCGTGATCACCACCGCGCCGCCCGCCTCGGCGGCCAGCGCGGTCAGGGCATCGAGCTGGGCGTCGCGGCCGGTGAAGTGGGCGATGTCGGCCGGCAGCTGCGCCGGGACGGGGGCGGGCGGGGACGCCGTTGTGACGGGGGGTGGGGTGGCCCGGGTGACCGGCGTGACAGTCGGGGACGGCGTGGCCGCCGGGGCCGCCGGGGCCGCCGGGGGCGCCGGGGCCGCCGGGGGCGGAACGGGGGCGGGTCTCAGCAGGGCGGGGTCGGTGCTCAGGATGCGCTGGTGCATCGTGCGCAGGCCGGGTCCTGGGTCGATGCCGAGCTCGTCGCTGAGCATCCGGGCGGCCCGGCGGAAGGCCGCAAGCGCCTCGGCCTGCCGCCCGGCGCCGTAGAGGGCGTGCATCTGCAGCTCGCGTAGCCGCTCGCGCAGCGGATGCCCCGCGACCAGGGCGGACAGTTCGGTGGCGGCCTGATCGTAGTGGCCGAGGTCCACCGCGGTGGCCAGGTGCTCCTCCTGCACGCTGAGCCGTAGCTCGCCCAGGCGGGTGCGCTGGCCGGCGGCGCAGGGCCCGGGGATGCCTGCCAGCGCGGTCCCGGCCCACAGCCCCAGGCCCTCGGCGAAGCGCGCCGCCGCGGTGGCCGGATCGCCGTCCCGGCGCGCCTGGCGTGCCCGGGCGACCAGGTCCGCGAATCGCGCCAGGTCAAGCTGCGGGCCCGCGTTAAGGACGTACCCGCCGCCCACCGACCTGATATGACCGGCTCCGTCCCGGCCGAGTACCAGCCGGAGCTGGTAGATGTAGCTGCGTATCGCCTTAGCCGAGGTGGCCGGGGCATCATCGCCCCACACGTCGTCGATCAGCTGCTCCAGCGTCACCTGCGCGCCCTCGCGCACCAGCAGCGCTGCTAGCACCGCACGCTGCTTGGGCTGCCCGAGCTCTAGTTCCGCCTCACCCCGCCAGGCGCGCACCGGACCGAGAACGGCAAACCGCACGTCACCCTGCATCCGGATCCCCCCAGCGGAGGTCAGCCAGGACGCGCCCCATCATCAGCCCCGACATGGGAACACATCACCCACATACCAAATCTGTATCAAACATCTATCTCGCCCCGTAACACTAAATCGGTCCAGGCTGTTCAGGTCGCGCCGTTGCAACTAAGTTGCGGGAACGGCGCGTTCTGTGACAAAACCCTGCACAACGTATCAGGGGTATTCACAGTGTCCCGGTGGCACGCAAGAGAAATTATGTTTCTTTTGTGTTAAATCTCGTTCAATATTGATGTCCGTCGTTGAAGGCGAGTGGGGGAAAGTCAGTGAGAAAAGGCCACCCGGCGTACCCGGCGGGTCGTTGTGCCGCGCGTATTCGGATCGCTTGATGCCCGCCCTCGCCTACCGCACTCTGACATCGCCGCCCGTCCCCGTTGCTGACGGCCGGCTGGTCCCCAACGGTGGCAAGCGAATGTTCTCGCCTCTGACGACAACGCTGATCGCGGGGGACCACGATGCCATCCTGGTCGATCCTCCGCTGACGTCGGATCAGGCCGCCGTAGTCGGCGACTGGATCGACGACAGCGGACGGGTGCTGCGCGCGATCTACGTCACGCATGGTCACGGGGACCACTGGTTCGGGTCCGGTCCGCTGATCGACCGCTTTCCCGGCAC
>Ga0302314_10005708_pt1 | contig 22635 bp, 23 predicted proteins | sample III_Palsa_N2_3_FD_200533 | JGI IMG/M metagenome (GOLD analysis project Ga0302314, IMG submission 200533) | Peat permafrost microbial communities from Stordalen Mire near Abisko, Sweden - III_Palsa_N2_3 | ecosystem: Environmental > Terrestrial > Soil > Palsa > Peat permafrost | place: Sweden... | reverse complement strand
CCAAAATCCATGAACTGACCCCCAAGCTGCGCGAGATGCAGTTCGACGTCCTGCATATCCAGACGCCCTTCCTGGCCCACTATGCCGGCCTGAAGCTGGCACGCGCACTGAACATCCCGACCATCGAGACCTACCACACCTTCTTCGAGGAATACCTTTACCACTATATTCCCTTCCTGCCCAAGGGCATCACGCGCGCCATGACGCGCAGCTTCTCGCGCTCGCAGTGCAATGCGGTCGACGCGGTGATCGTGCCGTCCACGGCAATGAGCACGGTGCTGAAGGAATACGGCTGCACCACGCCCGTGCATATCGCGCCCACAGGCATCCAGATGGCGAAGTTCGAGTCGGGCATCGGATCGCGCTTCCGCGCCAAGCATGGCATTCCCGAAGAGCGTCAGTTGTTGCTGCATGTGGGCCGCGTGGCGCATGAAAAGAATATCGGCTTCCTGCTGCAAGTCGTCGCGCGCATGAAAGCCGACCATCCGCAGTTGCTGTTCCTGATCTGCGGCGAAGGCCCGGCCAGGAACGATCTGGAAAATCAAGCGAAGCAGATGGGCTTGCAGGACAACGTGATGTTCGTCGGCTACCTCGACCGCGAAACCGAGCTGCTCGACTGCTACCGCGCCGCCGACGTGTTCATCTTCGCTTCGCGTACCGAGACGCAGGGCCTCGTGTTGCTGGAAGCGATGGCGCTTGGCGTGCCCGTGGTTTCGACCGCGGTGATGGGCACGATCGATATCCTCTCACCCAACCGCGGCGCGCTGGTGGCCGAAGAAAACGCGGAAGATTTCTCGTCCAAGGTCGCGCGCCTCTTGGCCGACCGCGAGCTGCGTATTTCCATCGGCGACGAAGGCCGGCGCTATGCCGACACCTGGAGCGCCCCGGCCACGGCACGGCGCGTGGTCGATATCTATCAAGGTGTGATCGCGGCGAAGAATACGGTGCTGCAGCCGGCGGTTAGCACGTCCTGATTCCTGTTCGATCCTCGGAACGTAGGTTGGTGCTGAGCGATAGCGAAACCCGACATTGATTGGCTGGTTGCGCCAGTAGTTTCAGGCGATCATGTCGTCGCAGCCTTGTTGGGCTTCGCTGCGCTCAGCACCAACCTACGAAACCCACCTCTTCACGCCAAATCCACCGCCTCGAACTCGGCAAACATCTGGTGCGCCTCGGGCAGCGAGGTAAGCGGCACATAGTCGCAGGCCGCGCCGAACTCACTCCACAAGGCCTGCACCGCCGGATTGGCATGCGCCTGCGCAATGGCCTCGGCCGACTTCCACTCGAACACTTCCACGATGGTGCCGTCGGCCGCGCGCATGGCATAGGCCGGACGGTCGGTGACGAGCTGCTCGGCCTTGAGCACGTTCAAGTGCTTCTCCACCGCAGCCAAAAGCTGCTTCTCGCGACCAGGCTTGGGCTTGTAGGCAACGATGACGAAACGCCCCATGGCAAACTCCCGTATGAAGGATACAAGGATGTGAACAGGCACGGCAAAACCAGCCTGGAGGCTGGTTGGCGTTACGCTGGAAAGGAGACTGGAGGCGGGGACCGGAGTCGAACCGGTCTACACGGCTTTGCAGGCCGCTGCATAACCGCTTTGCTACCCCGCCGTCATGGAGCATGCAGCGAAAACGCTTCGCCGCATTGTAACCGTGATTCGTGACGCATGCTTGCTGCTTCGTCACACGTATTGCGTCACAGCTTGAATCTGGAGCGGGAGAAGAGTCTCGAACTCTCGACCTCAACCTTGGCAAGGTTGCGCTCTACCAACTGAGCTACTCCCGCGTGGAGTATTACTGTCTTGTTGCCGCACCCCGAAAATGAAAAAGGAAGCCTTGTTTGACTTCGGCTTCCTTCGGAATCCTGGAGCGGGAGAAGAGTCTCGAACTCTCGACCTCAACCTTGGCAAGGTTGCGCTCTACCAACTGAGCTACTCCCGCGTCGACAACAAGCGAGCATTATAGCTGGTTTGCGGTGCTTGTCAAGCATCACTGCCATCGTTTTGCTTGCGTATTTGCTCAAAGATGCCCGCCTTTTTCCTTGATGAGCGGCCAGGCCTTGCGCAGATAGTAAAACATCGACCACACCGTCAATATCGCCGCGACACCAAGCAGTACCTGTCCCCAGAAGCGCGTATCGACCACATAGATAAACTGATCGTAATACAGCAGCATGGGAATGGCGATCATCTGCGCCGTGGTCTTGATCTTGCCCAGCGAGCTGACCGCCACCGACTTCGATGCACCGATCTGCGCCATCCATTCGCGCAGCGCCGAGATGGCGATCTCGCGGCCGATGATGACGAAGGCGATCACGGCATTGACGCGCCCAAGCTGCACCAGCACCAGCAAGGCGCCGCTGACCATGAGCTTGTCGGCCACCGGGTCGAGGAAGGCGCCGAAGGCCGAGGTCTGGGAGAGGCGGCGTGCAAGAAAACCGTCGAACCAGTCGGTCAGGGCGGCGACGATGAAGATCACCGTAGCGGCCACGCCTTGCTCGTAACGTGTGAGCCAGGTCTCGGGCAGGTAAAACACACCGACGACCAACGGAATCAGCGCGACGCGCAGCCAGGTCAGGAAAATGGGGACGTTAAATGGCATGAAAGATTTGTCTTCGCTTGTTTGCGACCGCTTGTTTGTAGCATTATCTCCCAGAATGCGGGAAGCCTTTCAATTCAGTGCAATTGCTTGTAAATCTCTTCGGCCAACTGGTGCGAAATCCCCTCCACCGAAGCCAGGTCTTCGACACTCGCGCTCATCACCCCGCGCAAGCCGCCGAAGCGCGCCAACAGCTTTTGCCGACGCTTGGCGCCGATGCCTTCAATCTCTTCCAGCCGCGAGGTCTGCCTTGCCTTGGCACGCTTGGCGCGCATGCCGGTAATGGCAAAGCGGTGCGCCTCGTCGCGAATCTGCGCCACCAGCATCAGCGCGGCCGATTCCTTACCCAATTCCTGCACCTCGCGTCCATCGACGAACACCAGCGTTTCCAGCCCCACCCTGCGCCCCTCGCCCTTGGCCACGCCGACGATCAGCGAGATATCGAGCCCCAGCTCCACGAACACCTGGCGCGCCATTTCGACTTGCCCTTTGCCGCCGTCGATCAGCACCACGTCGGGCATCACGCCGTCGCCATTGGCCACTTTTTCGTAGCGCCGCATCAGCACCTGGCGCATCGCCGCGTAATCGTCGCCGGGCGTGATGTCGTTGATGTTGTAGCGCCGGTATTCGCCATGTTGCATCGCGTGATGGTGGAACACCACGGCTGATGCCTGCGTCGCCTCGCCTTGCGTATGGCTGATGTCGAAGCATTCCACGCGCACGGCATCGAGGTCCGCCGCTTCCAGCCCCAGCGTATCGGCCAGCGCACGCGTGCGCGCCTGCTGCGAGCCCTGCTCCGACAGCAGGCGCGCCAACGCAATCTCGGCGCCCTTGTGCGCCATCTCGAGCCAGGTGCGGCGCTGCCCCTGCGGCTGGAACACCAGATGAATGCGGTGGCCGCATTGTTCCATCAGCGCCAGCATCAATTCCGGTTCGTCCAATTCCTGGTTCAGGATCAGCGTGCCGGGGATGAATTTCTCGGTGTAGTGCTGCGCAATGAAAGCCTTCAGCACTTCAAGCTCAAGCGACTCTTCCGCCGCCGAGACGGCATTGTCGACATGGGTCGGGAAATAGGCACGGTCGCCCAGATGCCGCCCGCCGCGCACCATGGCCAGATTCACGCAGGCGCGCCCGCCATGCACCACGACGGCGATCACGTCGATGTCGGCGTCGCCCGTGGTTTCCATGCTCTGCTGATGCAGCACGCGCGACAGCGCCGTGATCTGGTTGCGCACCACGGCGGCTTGCTCGAACTTCAGTTCAGCAGCAAAGCCGTGCATTCGGCCCTCCAGCGTTTCCATCACTTCGGTCTGGCGTCCGCGCAAGAACTTGGCGGCGTTGTCGACGTCGGCAGCATAATCCTCGCGCGAAATCAGGCCGACGCACGGCCCGCTGCAGCGGTGGATCTGATGCAGCAAGCAAGGCCGCGTACGATTGGAAAACACCGAATCCTCGCAGGTGCGCAAGAGGAATACCTTCTGCAGGATCTGCATCGATTCCTTGACCGCCCAGGCGCTCGGGAACGGGCCGAAATACTGGCTCTTCCGGTCCACCGAACCGCGATAGTAAGCCATGCGCGGCACGTCGCCGCCGGTGATCTTGAGATAGGGGTAGGACTTGTCGTCGCGAAACAGGATGTTATAGCGCGGCTGCAAGGCCTTGATCAGGTTGTTTTCCAGGATCAGCGCCTCGGCCTCGCTGCGCGTGACGGTGGTTTCCAAGCGCGCGATGCGCTCCACCATCATCGCAATGCGCGGGGAAGTCAGCGTCTTCTGGAAGTAACTCGATACGCGCTTCTTCAGGTCGCGCGCCTTGCCCACGTAGAGCACGGTGTCGCTCGCGTCGAAGTAGCGATACACGCCCGGCAGGTGCGGCAGTTTCGCAACTGTGTCGAGTACGACGGCGCGCGCGTCTTCCGGTGCAGGCACAACGTCCCCGTCGGGTGTTTCCGCTGCAATCTCTGTCATGGCCCCAACTGCCCTAGCTGTTCGATGACGACGTAAGCCACCGCGTAATCGGCCTCGTCGGACAAGGAGATATGCGGGCGCAGGCACTGCGTTTCAAGATAAACCTGCAACTCGCCATTGGCGACGGCCACGGGCTTGCCCAGCTCGTCGTTCAGCACCTGCAAGCCGTGCCAGCTCATCGGCGGCCGGAAACCGATACCGAGCGCCTTGCAAAACGCCTCCTTGGCAGCGAAACGCGCCGCGAGATAGCGCAAGCCGCGCGCCGCCACCTTGTCGCCGCGTTCGCGGTACACCAGCATCTCGTCCGGCCCCAGCACCTTGCCGGCAAAGCGCTCGCCCTGCCGCTCGACCGAAATGGCAAGGCGTGCGATCTGCACGATATCGGTGCCGATGCCGTGGATCATGGGCTTATCCTACGCGAGCCGCCAGCCTGGCCTGCGTCATGATCGCCTTCATGTCGCGCACCGCCTTTTGCCAGCCGTCGAACACCGCTTGTGCCACGATGGCGTGACCGATATTGAGTTCGGCGATATCGGGAATCGCGGCGATCGCCTGCACGTTGGTGTAATGCAGGCCATGGCCCGCATTGACCTTCAAACCGCGCTTGCCCCCTTCCGCCACACCCTGCTTGATGCGCTGCAGCTCGCGCGCCTGCTCTGCGGCATCGTGCGCGTCGGCATAACGGCCTGTATGCAATTCGATCACCGGCGCACCGGCCTCGGCGGCGGCCTGGATCTGTGCCGCATCGGCATCGATGAACAGGGAGACGCGTATGCCCTCGCCTTGCAACTGCCGCACGGCCGCCTTCACCTGCTCGAAGTAGCGCACCACATCCAACCCGCCCTCGGTGGTCACTTCCTCGCGCCGCTCGGGCACGAGGCAGGCATCGTCGGGCTTGATGCGGCAGGAAAAATCGATCATTTCGGAAGTAACCGCCGATTCCAGGTTCATGCGCGTCTTCAATTGCGGCCTGATCGCGATCACGTCGGCATCCTTGATGTGGCGCCGGTCTTCGCGCATGTGCAGCGTAATCGCGTCGGCCCCGGCTTCCTCGGCCAGCAAGGCGGCTCGCAGCGGATCGGGGTAGACCGTGCCGCGCGCATTGCGCAGTGTGGCAACGTGGTCGATGTTCACGCCGAGGTCGATGATGGTGGGGGTGGGTTGTAAATAGCTCATACGATTTTTACAGTTGGGTCAGATCGATCAATATCTGGCGCGTGTTCAAGGGAACGCCGCCCAAATGATGGGCAAGCAGAAACCGCATCAACGTCTTGCTCTGCGCCTGCGTGACGGCATCGTCGTAATTTTGCTGCTCCATGTCGAGCAGGGTCTTGCCGGCCACCGACGGCCAGCGGTCGGCAACATGTGCGATGCGCGGTCCGTTCTCCGGATCGACCACATAGGTTTGTCCCGGATCGATCGCGTCGCCCGTACTCTTGCAGACGGTGAAGTCGGTCGCCACGCCGGTTTCCTTCAACAGCGCGCGCTCGAATTTGCGCAGCACGATGGGCGCGGGTTGCTCGTGCGCCAGCTCGTTCAAGGCGGCGACATAGTGATCGAACAACGCGGGATGCGCATCGTCGCGCGCCAGCAGCTTGACCAGCAATTCATTGAGATAGAAGCCGCACAGGAGCGCCGATTTTTCCAGCGGCAGCATGCCGCCGACCCATTCGGCGTCGATCAGCGTGCGCATCTCGGCTTTGCCGCTCCAAGACAACGATAAAGGCTGGAACGTCTGCAATACGCCGCGCAGCCGGGAGTTGGGCCGCTTGGCGCCCTTGGCGACGACGGGAATGCGGCCATGATCGCGCGAAAACACGTCGACGATCAGGCTGGTTTCCTTGTAGGGGTAGCTGTGCAGCACGAAGCCGGGCTGGCCGGTGATGCGGTGTTCGCGCTCCACCGGCTTGCGCGCCTTGCTTGCGCGCTTGGGCGCATCCTTGGGAACATCCACCTCGGTCTCATCGTGCTCGAGAACGGTGTCCATGGCGTTGGTCTCAGTTTTACTCGTAACCGTAGGCGCGCAACCCGGCTTCGTTGTCGGCCCAGCCCGACTTGACCTTGACCCAGACTTCGAGATACACCGGTCCGCCGAACAGGCGTTCCATATCGAGCCGCGCCTGGGTCGATATGTCCTTGAGCTTGGCGCCCTTGTGCCCGATCAGCATGGCCTTGTGCCCGTCGCGCTCGACCAGGATGGCGGCAAAGACGCGGCGCAGGTTGCCTTCCTGCTCGAACTTTTCGATCAGCACCGTGCTGGTGTAAGGCAGCTCTTCGCCGACGAAGCGGAACACTTTTTCGCGCACAATCTCGGCGGCCAGGAAGCGTTCGCTGCGGTCGGTGATGTCGTCTTCGCCGAAGATCGGCGGGTTTTGCGGCAGGTGATTGCGGATTTCGGCTTGCAGGCTGTCGAGCTGGAAATTCTGTTTGGCCGACACCGGCACCACGGCCGTGAAATTGTGCCGTGCCGCGACTTGCTGGGCAAACGGCATCAGCGTCGCCTTGTCCTTCATCTTGTCGGACTTGTTGATCACGAGGATGCAGGGCACGTTCGGCGGCATCAGGTCCAGCACTTGCTGGTCGGCCGGGCCGAAGCTGCCGGCTTCGACGATGAACAGGATCACGTCAGCCGCCGTCAGCGAACCGGAGACGGTCTTGTTGAGCGTGCGGTTCAGGGCATTGGCGTGGCGCGTCTGGAACCCCGGCGTGTCGACGTAGACGAATTGCGTATCTTCGGTGGTCTGGATGCCGGTGATGCGGTGGCGCGTGGTTTGCGCCTTGCGCGAGGTGATGCTGACCTTGGCGCCGATCAGCATGTTCATCAGCGTCGATTTGCCGACGTTGGGACGGCCTACGATGGCGATATAGCCGCAGCGGAAATCTGCGGAAGCGTCGGCCGGGCTTGCGCCGTCGGCGTCGCCGGGATGTTCGGATTGTGTCATGCGGTCTTGCTTTGGCCGGCTGCGACCAGCGGCAACTCCAGGTCGATGTGTTCCTGTACGGCGCCTTCATTCTTCCTGTCGGCGGCCTCATGCTTGCCCTTGCCTTCGGCTTTCGCCTCCGGTTTGGATTCGGATTTGTTATCCGCCTTGGCGTCGGCCTTGACTTCCTTGGCGTCGGTCTTGGATTCGGCCTTCGCAGCCTCGCCCTTGCCTTCGCTTTTGGCCGTCCTGGCGGGTTTGGCGGGCGTCTCGCCGGCCGCTTCGCCTTGCACCGTCGCGATACCGGCCAGCTTCAATTGCGCGGTGCGCGGCTTGCTCTTCTTCGTCGCTGTCGGCGTCTTGGCCAGGGCGGTCTGCACCGCTTCCAGGGCCAGCTTGGCCGCAGCCTGCTCGCCGGCGCGGCGGCTGCCGCCGGTGCCGAACACCTGGATCTCCAGCTTGGGCACCAGGCATTCGATTTCGAATTCCTGGTTGTGTGCCGCACCGTGGGTAGCGACGACGTTATATTGCGGCAGCGCGATCTTCTTGCTCTGCAAGAATTCCTGCAGTAGCGTCTTGGCATCCTTGCCCAGGGTCTTGGGATCGACCGTGTCGAGGATGGGAATGTAGAGCGAGCGGATCACGTCGCGTGCACGGTCGAACCCGGCATCGAGGAAGATCGCGCCGAACAACGCCTCGAGCGTATCGGCCAGAATCGACGGGCGGCGGAAACCGCCCGACTTCAGTTCGCCCTCGCCCAGGCGCAGGAATTGCGGCAGATCGAGCCGCTGCGCAATCTCGTAGAGCGACTGCTGCTTGACGAGGTTGGCGCGCAGGCGCGACAGATCGCCCTCGTCGATCTTGCTATAGCGGTCGAACAGCAGCGAAGCCACCACGCAATTGAGGATGGAGTCGCCCAGGAATTCCAGGCGCTCGTTATGCAGGCCGCTATGGCTGCGATGCGTCAAGGCCTGCTGCAGCAGCGCTGCCTCCTTGAACGTATGCCCCAGCCTATCCTGCAATAACGATAAATCCATGCTCACTTCTCTCCGTTCACTTGCCTTCAGGCTTGTGGCCTGCCGCGGTTACTGATCGCCGCCGGACTTCTTCGGCACCAGGGTCGGCGACGTCGAAAATTCGTAATCGATTTCGAGGTTGGCCGGGCCAAACAACGGAATCTTCTTCTCATACGACACGCCGACTTCGAAACCATCGGCCGTCTTCTCGATGTCGAGATCCTTGCCGGCCACCGACGTGACGTAAGCCACGTCAGCCTGCTTGTCGAAGGACAGGCGGATTTCCGGCGCCGAATTGCCATTCGACTTGGCCAGCGTGATCGCTTTCTTGACGGACATGAATTCGGTCACGGTCGGCACCACCTTCAGCGCGATCACACCCACCAGGCCGAGAATCGCGAGGATGAAGATCAAGCCGATGAGGCTGACACCGCGCTGTTTCATTGTTGCTCCCATCATGGTTTTGCTCCCATTATTGGTTTATTGAAATCCACCGATACGCTTCAAGTCATCAAGATTCATCCAGATACCCACCGCCTTGCCGACGATGTTCTCGTCAGGCACGAAACCCCAGTAGCGGCTGTCCTGGCTGTTGTCCCGATTGTCTCCCATCATAAAGTAATGTCCGGACGGCACGCTACAAGTGAAATCTTCGGTACTGTCGTTGTCATAAACACACATATCCTTCATCGGATAGTCGGGAAACGGATGCATTTCACTGCGAATATCGCGCGAATTCAGGATTTTATGTTTCACACCTGACAAGTTTTCCGTAAATTGGGCACGATAATCCAGCCCATCTCGATAGTCCTTTTCCGCCTCGTAAGCCACTTTCTGACCATTAATGGTTAAGTGTTTGTTTTTATAGCTGATTTTATCACCTGGCAGCCCGACTACGCGTTTGATGTAGTCGATGTTCGGATCGACCGGATAGCGGAACACCATGACGTCGCCGCGCTTGGGGTCGCCGACATGGACGATGGTCTTGTTCAACAGCGGCAAGCGAATGCCATAGGTGAATTTGTTGACCAGGATGAAGTCGCCCGAAATGAGCGTCGGCTCCATCGAAGCCGAAGGAATCTTGAACGGCTCGAACAGGAACGAACGCACGAAGAACACCACCGCGATCACGGGAAAGAAGCTGCCCGAATATTCGATCCAGGTCGGCTGGCGCAAGATGCTCGCTTCCAGCGCGGCGCGCCCGCTTTCGTCGAACTTGATACCTTCGGCCTTGAGCTTGGCGCTGCGCGCGTCGAACTCGGCCAGCGCGGCAGCCGCCTTGGCCTTGCGCTGCTTGGCCAGGTAAAACACATCGAGGAACCAGATGATGCCTGTTACGACCGTCAGAATAAACAGAATCAGGGTGAAATAGCTCAGTATCGACTGTCCGCTCATTTTTCGTCCACTTGGAGGATTGCCAAAAATGCTTCCTGGGGAATCTCGACCGAGCCCACCTGCTTCATGCGCTTCTTGCCGGCCTTCTGCTTTTCCAGGAGCTTGCGCTTGCGCGAGATGTCGCCGCCGTAGCACTTGGCCAGCACGTTCTTGCGCAAGGCCTTGACGTTTTCACGCGAGATGATGTTCGAGCCGATGGCAGCCTGGATCGCCACGTCGAACATCTGGCGCGGAATGATTTCGCGCATCTTGGCCGCCACGGCGCGGCCGCGGTACTGGCTGTTGGCACGGTGCACGATGATGGCCAGCGCATCGACCTTTTCGCTGTTGATCAGCATGTCGACCTTGACCACGTCGGCCGTGCGGTTTTCCTTGAACTCGTAATCCATCGAGGCATAGCCGCGCGAGGTGGATTTGAGCTTGTCGAAGAAATCGAGCACGATCTCGGCCATCGGCATTTCATAGGTCAGCTTGACCTGCTTGCCGTGATAGCTCATGTCCATCTGGATGCCGCGCTTCTGCGTGCACAGCGTGATCACCGAGCCGACGTATTCCTGCGGCATATAAAGGTTCACCGTCACGATCGGTTCGCGGATCTCTTCGATCTTCGACGGGTCAGGCATCTTGGACGGATTGTCCACCAGGAGGATCGTGCCGTCGCGCTGCACCACTTCGTAGATCACGGTCGGCGCCGTCGTGATCAAGTCCATGTCGAATTCGCGTTCCAGGCGCTCCTGCACGATTTCCATGTGCAGCAAGCCAAGGAAGCCGCAGCGGAAGCCGAAGCCCAAAGCCTGCGACACTTCCGGCTCATACATCAGCGCGGCGTCGTTGAGCTTCAATTTTTCCAGCGAATCGCGCAGCGCGTCGTACTGGTTGGCTTCGACCGGGAACAATCCGGCGAACACCTGCGGCTGCACTTCCTTGAAGCCGGGCAACGGGGCCGATGCAGGCCGGGTCGCCAGGGTCACGGTATCGCCCACGCGCGCCGCCTTCAATTCCTTGATGCCGGCGATGATGAAGCCAACCTGGCCGGCCGACAGCGACTCGCGCGAAAGCGACTTGGGCGTAAACACGCCGACGCTTTCGGCCAGGTATTGCGCCTCGGAAGCCATCAGCAAAATCCGGTCCTTCGGGCGCAACGTGCCATTGACCACGCGCACCAGCATCACCACGCCGACGTAGTTATCGAACCACGAATCGACGATCAGGGCCTGCAACGGCGCATCGGGGTCGCCCTGTGGCGGGGGCACTTTGATGATCAGCGATTCGAGCACGTCCTGCACACCCAGGCCGGTCTTGGCCGAACAATGCACGGCGTCGTGCGCGTCGATGCCGATCACTTCCTCGATTTCGGAAATCGCGTTGTCCGGGTCGGCCGACGGCAGGTCGATCTTGTTCAAGACAGGCACGACTTCCACGCCGAGTTCGATGGCCGTGTAGCAGTTGGCCACCGTTTGCGCCTCAACGCCTTGCGAGGCATCGACCACCAAGAGCGCGCCTTCGCAGGCCGACAGCGAACGGCTGACTTCATAGCTGAAGTCGACGTGGCCCGGCGTATCGATCAGGTTCAGGTTATAGACCTGGCCGTCGCGCGCCTTGTAGGAGAGCGCAGCGGTCTGCGCCTTGATCGTGATGCCGCGTTCGCGCTCGAGGTCCATCGAATCGAGCACCTGTGCTTCCATTTCGCGGTCAGACAGGCCTCCACACAGTTGGATGATGCGGTCGGCGAGCGTCGATTTGCCATGGTCGATGTGCGCGATGATGGAAAAGTTGCGGATGTTATTCATTAACTGAAAATGCAATTACAAAAAAAGCGCTCTAGAGCGCCTTGTTGCCGAGAGAGAAGTTGACGTCATTTCTATGGCCGCATTTTACCGGATTTCAGAGGGGAAAGCCCGCCTTATCACCGTCCGGACACTCTAAAAACCGGCCGGCTCCCGAGGGACAACACTTGAAGGGACAGAAATGTTTCCATATTGCATCTTTTACATGCATTACCCAAGAAAGTCACGCAAGGCAGCTGGATCGAGGTGGTAATTGCACAATTGCACCGGCGCGTCTGCCGCACTTTTCTGCCCCATCAAGACCGGTACGAGCTCATCGTAGCGCGCCAACAGCGCCGGATCGGCATCGACGTCGATAACTTCCACCGTATAAGTCTGACCAATATCGCAGGCATGCAAGGCTTGCAGCATGTCGTCGCAAAGATGGCAGTAGCTGCGCGAGTAGAGGATGAATTTCATGGTCTGCGCATTGCTATTACTTGACGCATTTTAAACCGTCATCCCCGCGAAAGCGGGGATCCACATTAAAACCTCTAGTTGTGAATTTATGGATCCCCGCTTTCGCGGGGACGACAGGGTAATGCGTGAAATTGCGGTTGATGGTCGTGAACAACGCCTTACTGCGCGCTTGGCTTGAGCAAAATAAATTGCGAAGCCCCACCGCGCGTCACCAAGAGCGGCACGGCCTTCTTCGGCTCCAGCTTGGCGACCAGGGCATTGAATTGCTTGCTGTCGTTGATATCGGTGTCCTTCAAGCGCTGGACCACGTCGCCGGGGCGCAAGCCGGCAGATTGCGCCGCGCCTTCGGCAGACTCGATCACGACGCCATGATCGACATCGAGCTCCTTCTTCTGCTCGTCGGTCAGGTCGCTGGTGACCAGGCCGAGCGCATTGGCGCCCTGCTCCTTGTCTTCCTTCTTCGACTTCTTGCCGTCTTTCTTGCCCGGCACAGCCTTGTCGTCATCGACTTCAGCCACCACGACCGTCAACTCGCGCTGGGCGCCCTTGCGCCAAACGGTAACGCCAACCTTGGTGCCGGGTTTGGTGGCGCCGGCCATGCGGCGCAGATCGCCCATCGATTCGACCGGCGTGCCGTTGTACTTGATGACAATATCGCCGGCCTGGATGCCGGCTTTCTCAGCCGGGCTGCCCGGCTCGACGCGCGCCACCGAGGCACCTTCGGCCTTGGGCAGGTTGAGCGATTCGGCGATCTCGCGCGTCACGTCCTGGATCTGGATGCCGAGACGGCCGTGCGTGACCTTGCCGTTGGCCTTCAACTGCTCCGAAACGCGGATCGCATCATTGATCGGCACGGCGAACGAAATGCCCATGTAGCCGCCCGACTCGCTAAAGATCTGCGAATTGATGCCGACCACTTCGCCGCGCATGTTCAACAGCGGTCCGCCCGAATTGCCGGGATTGACCGCCACGTCGGTCTGGATCAGCTTGAGATAATCGCCGATTTCGCGCGCCTTCGACGAAATGATGCCGGCCGTCACGGTATTGTCGAGGCCGAACGGCGAACCGATCGCAATCGCCCATTCGCCGGCGCGAATCTTGTCCGAATCGCCCAGGGTCAGGTGCGGCAGGTTGCTGCCCTCGATCTTGAGCAGGGCGATGTCGGAATCCTTGTCGGCACCGATTACCTTGGCCTTGAACTCGTGCTTGTCGATCATCGTGACATGCACTTCGTCGGCACCGTCGACCACGTGGGCATTGGTCAGCACGTAGCCGTCGGCGGAAATGATGAAGCCCGAGCCGATGCCGCGGTCGACTTCCTGCTCCTGGTCTTCCGGCACCTGCTTGCGCTTCTTCGGATGCTGCTGCGGTTGCTGCGGCTGCTCTTGTTGCGGCTGATCCGGCATGGGGCCGAAGAAGCGGCGGAAGAAGTCGCGCGCCTGGTCGTCATCGTCCTGCGAATTCTGCCCCAGCTTGATCTTTTGCGTGGTGCGGATGTTGACCACGGCCGGGCCGGCCTTGTCGACCAGATCGGTGAAGTCGGGCAAGGCCACGGCGGCACTGGCTTGCGGTGCCGCGCCGGCGGCGGCAGGAACGAACAGGACGACGCAGGAGGCAAGGGTCAGGCCAAGCACGGCCCTGGAAAACGAGGCAATGGTTTTCATGAAAGGATTGTGACGAAAGAGGTTTATTTGGTTTTGAATTCGATCGAATCCGCGACTTGCTTCACCGTGGCCGGGGGTACCTCGCCCACGATGGTGAGCCAATGATCTCCCTGGCGCTTGCCGACGATGCTCAGGGCACCCTGATGCGTCGCTCCGTCGGTGAGGCTGCGCGTGATCGGCTCGACGAACACCGAGATCGCAGCCAGGCCATCGGAATAGACGACCTGGGCCAGTTGGTGCTGGCCCGTCGTCGAAATAGGCGCGCCCGTGCCGGGATCGGCGTCGGGTACCATGCGCAGCAATTCATAGACTTTCTTGAAGCCGGGCGGCACACCCGTGACAGACCAGCCGGTCAAAGGCGCCTGTAGCGTGGCCGAGTTTTCCACGTGCCAAGCGGCCGTGTTGGGGAAGCTCGGATGAATCGCACTCTTGTCCACGCCGCCGATGATGACCTGGGCAAAGCTGATCTGCTCCAGCACCTGGTTCTGGCTATTGACGGTTTGCGCACCAAGCAACAAGCCGGTGACGCGCTCGCCGCACAGGCGGTAGCCGTAGCGCAACGAGTCCCTCGGTTCAAGCAAAATGGTTTGGCAATCGTAACCGGCGATGCGTGTGACCTCGCCCTTCTTGACGTCGTAATGCTCGGCCAGATCGGGCGCGTTGGCCGCAATCATTCCGGGGAACGATTCCGGCGTCGAGCGCTTTTCCTTCATGACCGTATGAATCTCGGGGATGTAGCACGACACCTCGTCGTTGACGCGGATATATTCGCGCGGACGGCCGTCCAAGATCTCGAGCTTCTCCAGTTCGGTCTTGCCATCGAGCACGTGGGTCACACGCGAGGTGCGCACCTGATTGGCTTGCTGGAAGACGAAGGTGCCGACGTAATTCTGTTTTTGTGCCGCAGCCTGAATCAGCTTGAGCCAGGCCATGGCATCGCGCTTGTCGGCGGCATCATCGGCGTAAGCCGACAACACCGCGCAACCGAACAGCGCGACGATGAACTTCGACAACAACAATGTTCGCGGCATGGAACTCATTTATTGTTATCGGAAGTCACCGTGTAAGTTGCGGAACGGGCATATTCTGCCGAGCTGTTCCAGGAAGGCGAATAGCGCTGGTGCGCCAGCAGATATTGCTCCATGCGCGGGTCGCGCAGCATGGCGCCATCGGCGGGCGTGGCCGAAGTCAGCACGACGTTGCCGCCGCCGGGTTGCACAGGCAACACGACCTTTTGCTGGGCGTCCACAACATCCTGCTTCTTCGTCATTTGCGGCACCATCACCACGGCAAACACCGCGGCCGCGGCGATGCCAACAGGGATGGCAAAACGCCTGAGGCGGAAACCGGCAGCGGCCTGCTGCAACTGGGCCGGCTGCGCTTCACCCTGCCTGGGTGGGGCAAGAATGGGCGGCTCCTCGTCAAGCCGGGCCAACAGCTTGGCCGTGAAGCCGCCGCTGAAATCCCGCGCCATATCTTCCGAACGCATGACGTCACCGATCTGGTGATAGACGTCCCACGTCTCGCGGCCTTCGCTGCGACGCAGCGACGCCAGTATTCCCTCGATGTGTGCATCACCGAGCTCGCTATCGAGCAAAGCCGAAATTTGCTCTTGCATCATGTCATTCGTTTCCATTACACCCTCGTGCCTGCCAGGACTACCCCTATTGTAATTTTTACCACTCTCGTCTTTTGTCACTGTCACCATCGCTTGTCGATTGCAGTGCCAAGCAGCGGCCTCAGTTTTTCCGCGATAGCTTCGCGTGCCCTGAATATCCGACTACGCACCGTACCGATCGGACATCCCATCGCCTCGGCTATTTCATCATAACTGAGGCCTTCAATTTCCCGCAAACTGATGGCAACGCGCAATTCCTCGGGAAGCGACTCCATCGCGAGGTTGACCGTTGCGGCGATCTGTTTCGTCGCCAGCATGGACTCCGGGGTGTTGATATCCCTTAGTTGCTCGGCGTCGTCAAAAGTTTCCGCCTCTTCGGCATTCGCTTCAGTCGACGTCGGCGCCCGCCGGCTTTGCGTCACCAGGTAATTTTTCGCGGTATTGATGCCGATCCGGTAGAGCCAGGTATAGAACGCCGATTCCCCACGAAATTGCGGCAGCGCACGATACGCTTTGATGAAGGCTTCCTGCACCACATCTTCCGCTTCCGCCTGGTCGCGCACCAGCCTCGACACCAGCCGCATCAATTTTCGTTGATATTTGATTACCAAAAGCTCGAACGCCTTCTTGTCGCCGCGCTGTACGCGCTCGACAAGGAGCTGATCAATTTCGCGTTCTGTCGTCAATCCCCGATTTCCTTATTGTTACGCAACATACGCGATTCACTTGCAATGGACCATGCACTGAAAGAATAGTTCAACTCAGAAACTCAATCTGCAAACCGGTGCGCGGAAATCCAGCGGCAGGCAACCGATACTGCCCGCAATGCATCCGATGGCACATTGTCCGGCAAAATGGCGACATGATGTACCAAACCCTCTCCGTCCTGCAGGCGCAGCAACAGGAAATTCGGCCACATGGTCGAATCGGCAAGCAATCTTACCAATAATCCGTCATCTGAAGCAGAATTTTCCGCATCGGCCCCGCTATTGGCAGCACCGGAGCTTGCGCGGCGCAGCCTGATTTGCCCGACCCCGGAGATATCAAGCTGCCAAGACTGGCGCGTGCGCCAGATCGTGCGCAAGCCCAATCCAGCCAGGATGAAGCAGGATAGCGCTGCAATCAACGCCGCAATCAGTGGGACGGCAGGAATGGCCCCAAGCAAAAAAACCGCACCAAGCATCGCGCAGCCGCAACATACCCCAGCGCACAGCCCGAACAACAAGCTCGAAGGCCGGACAAGCACCGAAACGGCGATCGACATGGAAACAAAAAGCCCCGGATCGTTACGGATGCGGGGCTGTGAGATCAGATCTTGCCGAACACCAGGGTGCCGTTGGTGCCGCCGAACCCGAAGGAGTTCTTGACGGCGATATTGATCGGCATCTGGCGCGCCGCGTTGGCGCAATAGTCAAGATCGCAGGCCGGATCTTGATTGAAGATATTGATGGTCGGCGGCGAAATCTGGTGATGCGTCGCCAGCACGGTAAACACCGACTCCAGCCCACCCGCGCCGCCCAGCAAGTGGCCGGTCATGGACTTGGTCGAATTGACCACGACCTTCTTGGCATGCTCGCCCAGGGCGCGCTTGATGGCGATGGTTTCGGCCACGTCGCCCAAAGGTGTCGAGGTGCCGTGGGCATTGACGTAATCGACCTGGTCGGCATTGATGCCGGCATTTTTCAGCGCTGCAAGCATGCAGCGCCGTGCGCCGTCGCCGTCTTCCAGCGGAGCGGTCATGTGGTAGGCGTCAGCGCTCATGCCGAAACCCAGCAGCTCGGCGTAAATCTTCGCGCCGCGCGCCTTGGCGTGCTCGTATTCTTCCAGCACCATCACACCGGCGCCTTCACCCAGGACGAAACCGTCGCGGTCACGGTCCCACGGACGCGAAGCGGTGGCCGGATCGTCGTTGCGCGAAGACAGCGCGCGCGCCGAGGCGAAGCCGCCCAGGCCGAGCGGCGAAATCGTCGATTCGGCACCGCCGGCGATCATCACGTCGGCATCGCCATACTCGATCATGCGGCCGGCGTCGCCGATGCAGTGCAAGCCGGTGGTGCAAGCCGTGACGATGGAGATGTTCGGCCCCTTGAGACCGTACTTGATCGACAGGTGCCCCGAGATCATGTTGATGATCGACGCCGGCACGAAGAACGGGCTGATGCGGCGCGGGCCGCGGTTCAGGTATTCCGTGTGCGTTTCCTCGATCATCGGCAAGCCGCCGATGCCGGAGCCGACGATCACGCCGATCCGCTCGGCATTGGCCTCGGTCACCACCAGGCCGCTATCCTGCATCGCCTGCATGCCTGCCGCCATGCCGTAATGGATGAACGTATCCATATGGCGCGCTTCCTTGGCGGGCATGTAGTCTTCGACCTTGAAGCCTTTGACCTCACCGGCAAAGTTGGTGGAAAACGGAGTGGCGTCGAACTTGGTGACGGCGGCAATCCCCGATTTACCTTCGGTGATGGCTTTCCACGAGTCGGCAATATTATTGCCGACCGGGGAAACGCAACCCAGACCAGTGACGACGACGCGACGTTGTGAGCGAATCAAATGAATCTCCTGAAGTCGATCAAATCCGACTTGGGGCAATGCGAAAGTCAGGTACCGCTATTAAGCTTTAACGTGCGCTTTTGCGTAGTCGATAGCTTGCTGGACGGTCGTGATCTTTTCAGCCTGCTCGTCAGGGATTTCCATCTCGAATTCGTCTTCCAGTGCCATGACCAGTTCGACGGTGTCGAGCGAGTCGGCGCCCAAGTCATCGACGAAGGACGATTCGGTCTTGATGTCGGCTTCGGCGACGCCCAGTTGCTCGGCGACGATCTTCTTCACGCGTTGTTCGATATCGGACATGTTTTAACTCCAGTCAGTGGGTTGGTGTTACAGAAAGTGCGCGCATTTTAGCAGGTTTGCGCAGCAATGATTCAATTTTAAAGTTTCCCCGCCGCAGCGCATCAAAATACTTCAAAGATGGCGCAACGACGCGGAAATTCGCCTAACTCATGTACATCCCGCCATTGACATGAATGGTCGTGCCGGTGATGTACGAGGCATGCGACGACGCCAGGAAGCCCACGGCAGCGGCGATATCCTCGGGCAAGCCGAAGCGGCCCAGCGGAATCTGCTGCAACAAGCCTGCAATCTGCTGCTCGGTCAAGGCACGCGTCATGTCGGTATCGATGAAACCCGGCGCGATGCAATTGACCGTGATGTTGCGGCTGCCGATCTCGCGCGCCAGCGCGCGGCTCATGCCGGCCACGCCGGCCTTGGCCGCAGCATAATTCATCTGGCCCGGGTTGCCGGCCGAACCGACCACCGAGGTGATATTAATGATACGCCCATGTTTGGCTTTCATCATGCCGCGCAACACCCCGCGCGACAGGCGCCCAACGGCTGTGAGGTTGGTCGAAATCACGCTATCCCATTCCTCGTCCTTCATGCGCATGGCGAGTTGATCCTGGGTAATGCCGGCATTGTTGACCAGGATGGTCACGGTGCCGTATTCCTTGGCAATCGACTCGATCAGGGCATTCGACGCTTCGGCGTCGGTGACGTTCAATACGGCGCCACGGCCGGTTTCCGCACCGGCCGCTTGCAGGTATTCGGTGATCGCCGCAGCGCCCGCTTCCGAGGTAGCCGTGCCGACCACCTTGGCGCCGAGCTTGGCCAGGTGGGTGGCAATGGCACGGCCGATGCCGCGCGAGGCGCCGGTCACCAGCGCGACTTGATTGTGCAGATCTTGCGTAATAGAAAGGGTCACTTGAGCAGCTCCAAGACTTTGTCCAAAGAGGCCTGGTCGACGATGGCATCGCCCACCAGGTCGCCATTGATGCGCTTGACCATGCCGGCCAGCGCCTTGCCGGGGCCGCATTCGATGACGTGGGTCACGCCGCTGCCCGCCATCTTCTGCACCGTTTCGACCCAGCGCACCGGGCTGGCGGCCTGGCGCACCAGTGCATCCTTGATCGCATCGAGCTCGTTCAAAATCGCCACGTCGACGTTGTTGATCAGGTCAATGATGGGCGCGGTGAAGGTCACGTTGGCGAGATAGGGCCGCAGGCGGTCCGACGCCGGCTTCAACAGCGACGAATGGAACGGCGCCGACACGGCCAGGCCTTGCGCGCGCTTGGCGCCTTTCACCTTGGCGGCGGCGCAGGCGCGCTCCACTGCTGCCGTATGGCCTGCGATCACGACCTGGGCCGGGGTATTGAAATTGACGGCTTCAACGACTTCGCCCTGCGCGCTTTCGGCACAGGCGGCGCGCACGTCGTCATCGGACAGCCCAAGGATGACGGCCATCGTGCCCTGCCCGACCGGCACGGCTTCCTGCATGGCCTGGGCGCGGAAGCGCACCAGCGGCAAGGCGTCCTTGAACGCGAGCGCGCCTGCTGCAACCAGGGCCGAATATTCGCCCAGGCTGTGGCCGGCCACCATGGCAGGCACGGCCCCGCCTGCAGCGAGCCAGGCGCGGTAGGTTGCCACGGCGGCAGTCAGCATCACGGGCTGGGTGTTGGTAGTCAGGTCGAGTTCTTCCTTCGGGCCTTCGGCGATCAGCTTGGCCAGATCGAGTTGCAGGACGTCGGAAGCTTCGGCGACGGTGTCGCGCACGGCGGCATTGTCGGCAAAGCCGCTCAACATGCCGATCGATTGCGAGCCTTGGCCGGGGAATACAAAAGCGAATTTATGCATAGGGGTCTAATTCAAATACGATTACATTTTTGCCAGGACGGCGCCCCAGGTGAAGCCGCCGCCCACGCCTTCCATCATCACGGTATGGCCAGGCTTGATACGGCCGTCGCGCACGGCGGCGTCGAGCGCCAGCGGGATCGAGGCAGCCGAGGTGTTGCCCTGCTCGTCCACCGTCACCACCATGCGTTCCATCGGCAGGCCCAGTTTCTTGGCTGTGCTTTGCATGATGCGGATGTTGGCCTGGTGCGGAATCAGCCAGTCGAGCTGGGACGCCTCCATGCCGGCGATCTCAAGCGCTTCGTTGGCCACTTTTTCCAGCACCGAGACGGCCAGCTTGAACACCGCCGGGCCATCCATGTAGAGATAAGCATTGCCTTCGATGACGCCGCCATTGAGCGTACCGGGAATGCACAGGATGTCGCCCTGGCTGCCGTTGGCATGCAGCTTGGTGGCGAGGATGCCGGGTTCGTTCGATGCGCCCAGCACGACGGCGCCGGCGCCGTCGCCGAACAGCACGCAGGTGGTGCGGTCTTCAAAATTCAGGATGCGCGAAAACACTTCGGTGCCGATGATGAGCGCCTTCTTGTGCGCGCCCGACTTGATCATGCTGTCGGCAATCGCCATCGCATAGGCGAAACCGCTGCACACGGCTTGCACGTCGAAGGCTGCGCCGCCGTTGGCGATGCCGAGCTTCCGCTGCACCACGCAGGCGGTGCTGGGAAAGCCGCCGAAATGGTCGGGCGTGGAGGTGGCGAGGATAATGAGGTCGATGTCGTTCGGCGCCACGTCGGCCGCCTCCAACGCGCGCTGCGCCGCATGCACGGCGAGATCGCTGGCTTGCACGTCGCGCTCGGCATAATGGCGTGCCGAGATGCCGCTGCGCGTGACGATCCATTCGTCCGAGGTTTCTATCCCTTTTTGCGCCAGTTGCGCTGCCAACTCCTGGTTGGTCACGCGTTTGGGCGGCAGGTAGCTGCCGGTTCCGATGATTTTGCTGTAGAGAGTCATGCTGCGTTCTTGGGTTCGCTCAAATCGTTCGTGGTGACGGGGGACAGATTCAGGGTGTGGATTTCGGCGGCTTCGGCTTGCGGCATCAAGGCCGCGATGGTGGTGGAGATGCGCGCGAGCACGTCGAGCTTGGCCGCGTCGAAGGCACGCCGGATCGCCCACTCGTAGCCATAGGCGTCGGCGCTGCCGTGGCTCTTGAAGACCAGGCCGCGCAAGCCAAGCAGGCTGGCGCCATTGTAACGCGAAGGGTTCAAGCGCTTGGCAATGCTCTTCAATGCCGCGCGCGCGATGACTGCGCCCAGCATGTTCAGGATGCTGCTGCGGAATTCGGTGTTCAAGACCACCTTGACGAAACGGCCCAATCCTTCGGAAGCCTTCAGCACGATATTGCCGACGAAGCCGTCGCAGACGACGATATCGACCGTGCCCTTGAAGATATCGTCGCCTTCCACGTTGCCGTGGAAATTGAGCACACCCTTTTCATGGTCGGCACGCAGGAGCTTGGCCGTTTCCTTGACGATGGCATTGCCCTTGATGTCTTCCTCGCCAACGTTCAACAGGCCGACGGTGGGCAGCTTGCGGTGCTCCATGGCCGACACCAGGGCCGAACCCATCAGCGCGAATTGATGCAGGTGCACCGGTTCGCAATCGACGTTGGCGCCGAGGTCGAGCATGTAGGTCGGCTTGTCTTTCTGGTTCGGCAGGAGCGTGCAGATGGCGGGGCGATCGACACCGGGCAGCGTCTTCAGGACGTAGCGCGAGATCGCCATCAAGGCGCCGGTGTTGCCGGCCGAGACGCAGGCTTGCGCCTTGCCCTCTTTCAACAGGCCGATCGCCACGCGCATCGACGAATCCTTCTTGCGGCGCAGGGCGACTTCGAGCGGATCGTCCATCGTGACGACTTCGGAGGCAGGCAATACCGACAAGCGGGAATGATCCGCCGCCTTGTGCTTTTTCAGCACAGCGCGGATCGGCTCTTCGAGGCCGACCAGAATCAGTTCCGCTTCGGGTTCGTGCCGGACAAAAGAAATTGCCGCAGCCACGGTCACAGCCGGACCGTGGTCCCCGCCCATGCAATCGATGGAAATTTTTATCGTCATTGTCAGATGCCGCAACCGGAGTACATTCGGGAATGCACCCGCATTATGGGCCAGAAGTAGCGAGATTCACAATGACACATGCACTATTTGGCATGAGATAAATAAGCAAAAACGGCGTGAAGCGGAAACCGAAGTCCCAAACTTGCCACGCCGTTGTTTGCCAGGCTGTTAGGCCGAGAACGATTATTCGTCGTTCTTGGTCTTCAGCACTTTGCGGCCACGATAAAAGCCGTTCGGGCTGATATGGTGACGCAGATGGGTTTCGCCGGTGGTCGGCTCGACTGCCAGTTGCGGGGCAACCAGGAAGTCGTGCGAACGGTGCATGCCGCGCTTCGACGGGGACTTCTTGTTTTGTTGAACTGCCATGATGACTCCTAAACCTTAAGTTCTAAAATTTTAACACATCAGCTC
>Ga0302314_10005707_pt1 | contig 22638 bp, 21 predicted proteins | sample III_Palsa_N2_3_FD_200533 | JGI IMG/M metagenome (GOLD analysis project Ga0302314, IMG submission 200533) | Peat permafrost microbial communities from Stordalen Mire near Abisko, Sweden - III_Palsa_N2_3 | ecosystem: Environmental > Terrestrial > Soil > Palsa > Peat permafrost | place: Sweden... | reverse complement strand
GCTCGTCGCCAGGATTGCTCCCGCGTTACCGCTCGACTTGCATGTGTTAAGCACGCCGCCAGCGTTCAATCTGAGCCAGGATCAAACTCTTCACTTAAAGGCATTGAGCTTCTAAGCATGAGTAATCAATAGGCCCATTGCTGGACTTTTTGGTCACTCGGTCTTTGCTCCAAAGGCATCGACGCAAGTTCCCACACAAGTTATCTGCCGAATTATTAAAGAACGCTCACGGCCGCATTGGGCCGAAGCAGGGGGCCGGAAGTATAGCCCTGGGCCATATTCCGTCAACAAGCTGATCCCACGATTGCCCCACCCGGAACCGCGTGCGGCTCCAGGCTCGGGGGCCGCGCAGTATAGCGACCGCGTCACGCTTGTCAACGCGGTGCAGCATCGACAGCAGAACGCTTAAAGCAGGCCACCTTCGGAACCGCCCGCTTGAGCTTTGCCATGCACCCGGGGCTCGAAGCTGCTCTTATAAAAGAGTAACCCGGCCGAGCACAAAACGCCGCCCGGCGATGGGCCACCAAGAACCGAGTTCATGTGGTCACTGCCGCTCTTCCGCAAGGCTGCCGGCCCAGAGCGCCCGAATATTCACAGGCTTTTACTGTCAAGGCTGCGCTCAAGTGAGTCCAGGGGCGACGAGGAACGACTTCGACGCTACAGTACCGACCGCGAGCGAGGCCCTCGCCGACGAAGCTGCCATTCAACATCCTCGCCAGTAAGAGATGGACCCACTGAACGAAGATTCGGCGCCTGCGGGCGAGCACGAGGGCGAATTCCGCAGCGATGCCTTCCTGAGCTACGCCTCCGCTGACGTCGAGGTCGCAAAGCAGGTCTGTGCTCGCCTGGAAGCTTCCGGACTTCGCATCTGGATGGCGCCGCGCGACGTGCCGGCGGGCGCCCACTACGCCGATGCGCTGGTACGCGCCATCAGCGCCTCGCGCAGCCTGCTGCTGATTCTCTCCGAGAATTCCGTCGACTCGGCGCACGTCAGCAAGGAAGTCGAACGGGCTTCTTCAAAGCGCAAACCCATCGTCGCGATCCGGCTGGATGCAGCACCGCTGACGCCGGCATTTGAATACTTCCTCTCAGAGTCGCAGTGGGTCGATGCGCGCGACGGATTAGTCGCCGCGATGCCGCGACTTACGGATGACCTGCGTCGGCTTGTCGCTGGCGCTCCCACCGCCCCGCCTGCGCGCCCCGGGCGTCCGATTCCAAAAGCGCAGGACGCAGGGCGCACGCGCGCACCGTTGGTTGCGCTCGCATTCGCAGCCCTTGCCGCGCTGATTCTTGGTGGGTGGTGGCTCGGCAGGTCGCAGGGCTGGTGGGCTCGATTGGCGGGCGCAACTGCCGCCGTGCCCGCTGCCACCGCGAAGGCGAACTCAGTCGCGGTGCTGCCATTCACGGACCTCTCCGAGAAGAAGGACCAGGAGTATTTTTCTGACGGGCTCTCGGATGAACTGATTGATCTGCTCGGCAAGATACCGAACCTGCGCGTTCCTGCGCGCACGTCTTCTTTCTACTTCAAGGGCAAGCCATCAACGCTGCCGGAGATCGGCAAAGTGCTGAACGTTTCACACGTGCTCGAAGGCAGCGTGCGCAAGTCGGGGACGGCGCTGCGCATCTCCGCGGAACTTGTCAATGTTGCCGATGACACTCGGGTCTGGTCCGAAACGTATGACCGCACTCTCGATGATGTCTTCAAGGTGCAGGACGATATTGCCAACGCGGTCGTCACGGCGCTCAAGATCACCATGCTCGGCGATGTGAAGTCACGTGCAGCGCCGACGAATAACAGCGAAGCGCACCTGCAGTATTTGCGTGCGCTCGAGTGGTCCCGGGGTAGCGGGGGCTCCTACGAGGAGTCAATCGCCGCGCTCAAAAAAGCGGTGCAGCTTGATCCCTCGTTTGCTGACGCTTGGGAAGCTTTGGGCGCAACTTATGTGGGCGGTTTTGTCTCAGTGGGATACGGCGCCTACGAGAGCGTTCGCCGCGAAGCGGTCGATGACCTGCAACGCGCACTGGCACTCAATCCACAGCTTGCGGCGGCGCATTCAGACTTGGCAGAGATCTATTACCAGATGGACTGGACGTCTGCGCCGGCTCGTGCCGAGCTTGAGCGCGCGCTCGCGATCGATCCGAAGGACTCGCTCGCCATATGGCTCAAGGGCTACATGGCCAACGCCGATGGGAGGTTCGATGAAGCGATTGCGATGCATAACGAGAGTCGCGACCTGGATCCGCTGTCGGTCGACAACTATCGCCAGCTCGGCAACGCCTATTACCGTGCCGGGCAGCTCGACGCGGGAATTGCGGTGCTCAGGGATGCACTGAAGCGCTTTCCTGCAGCGCCGACCATTCATTACCGCCTGGGCTTGCTGCTCCTTGCCGAACACAAGGTCGAAGCGGCGCTGGCAGAGTTTTCACTCGAGCAGCAGGCGGATTTTCACCTCCTGGGTCTGCCCTTGGCGCTCGATAAGCTCGGACGCAGGGAAGAGGCGGACAAGATTCTGGCGCAAGCGTTGACCCGCGACACCGTCGTCAATGGCGCTGCCTATCAGCTCGCAATCGTGTACGCCAATCGCGGCGATAAAGATCGGGCTTTTCAGTGGCTCGAGCGCGGTGTGCAACAGCGCGATGCGGGCATGCTGTGGATGAAATACGATCCGAGTCTACGATCGCTCAGCCACGATCCGCGCTTCCAAACGATCTTAGTCAAGATGCATCAGAGCTGAGGGGCTCATTTTTCATCGATACAATCAGCTCGACTTGCGCACCAGCTGCAGTCGAGCGAAATGCCGCGACCCGACCTGGAAGACGTGGTCGGAACCGGGGGCTAGAATGAGGCTGCGATCCGTCACACGCTGCCCGTCGATGCGCACCGCGCCTTCATCAATCTTGCGGTTTGCCTCCGAGGTGCTGCTCGCAAGGCCTCCCTCCTTCAACACGTTCGCAATCCTGAGTCCGGCCGTTTCCACCGCCAGCACCTTCGGGACAAGGTCAGTGGGCACTGCCTTCTCGCGAAAGCGCGCGATGAAACTCGCGAGTGCACTCTCGGAGGCCGCCTTGCCGTGGAAGCGCTCCACGATTTCCTTCGCAAGCTCGATCTTGACGTCGCGAGGGTTTTGACCGTCGGCCACGCGGCGCTTGAGCTCTGCGATCTCGGACAGCGGCCTGAAGCTCAGGAGTTCGAAATAGCGCCACATGAGCTCGTCGGAGATCGACATCAGCTTGCCGAAGGCGATGTCCGCGGGGTCGGCAATGGCGACGTAGTTGCCCAGGGACTTTGACATCTTGTTGACGCCGTCCAGCCCTTCGAGGAGCGGCATGGTGAGAACGATCTGCGGCTCCTGGCCGAAGGCTTCCTGCAGATGCCGGCCCACGAGGAGATTGAACTTCTGATCCGTGCCGCCGAGCTCGACGTCGGCCTGCAGGGCCACCGAGTCGTAGCCCTGAACCAGGGGATAGAGGAATTCGTGCAACGCGATCGACTCGCCTTTTTTATGGCGCTGCGAGAAATCGTCCCGCTCGAGCATCCGTGCCACGTTGTACTTGCCGGCGATCTCGATGAGGCGCGCCGCGGACATCTCGCCGAACCAGCGGGAGTTGAAGTCCACGACCGTGCGCTCCGGGTCGAGGATCTTGAACACCTGCTCCTTATAGGTGACGGCGTTCTTCTCGATTTCGGCACGGCTCAGCGCCGGCCGGGTGGCGTTACGACCCGACGGGTCGCCGATGAGGCCGGTGAAGTCCCCGATGAGAAACACCACCTCGTGCCCGAGCTGCTGGAACTGGCGCATTTTGTTAAGAAGCACCGTATGCCCGAGGTGCAGATCCGGTGCCGTGGGATCGAAGCCCGCCTTGACGCGCAGCGGCCGCCCCTTCTGCAGCTTGCGCAGAAGCTCGGCCTCGACGAGCACGTCGCGCGCACCGCGCTTGATCTCGGCGAGTTGTGAGTCGAAGTCGCTCATGGCTGGCACTCGTGGACGCTGGGCCGAAAGGATGCTTAAGTGTAGTGCATGCGCTTGAGCTTCAGACCCAGGATTCCCGGGCCCGTGCCATCGCGCGCGCTGTGGCTGCAACTCGCCGCTTGCGGCGTACTCGCATGGGCCTGGTGGCGCGCCACGCCCGCGATCTACATTCCGCCGGCCTTGACCCCGGCTGTGCAGACGCCTGCCGCGGCGCCACCCATCGAGCCCCCCGGCCCGCCGGCCACGCCAGCGACGCCGGCCGTCGAAAGCGCATCCCTCGGCGCAAATACCATCGAGGTGATCGTCAAGGCCAACGACACGCTCGATAGCATCTTCAGACATTTAAAACTCGACCTTGCGGACCTGGCTTCTCTGCGCGCCCTGCCAGGTCTCAAACGCATGCTCGATGCCTTGAAGCCGGGCGAGGCGCTGCACCTCACCGAGCGCGACGGCGGCCTCGTCGCCTTCGAGCGCCGCCTGAATCCGAGCGAGACCCTGAAGGTCAGCCGCGACGATCAGGGATTTACCGCCGACGTGCTCAAGAATCCTCTCGAAACTCACGTGCGCACGGCAAGCGGCGTCATCGACCGCTCGCTCTTCGAAGCCGTCGCGGCCGCGGGAGCGCACGATCAGACGGCGCTCGCGCTCGCGCAGATATTCGGCTGGGATATCGACTTTGCGCTCGACATCCGGCCCGGCGATTCATTCGCCGTGACCTACGAGGAACTCTACGAGCACGGCAAGTTCGTCAAAGACGGCACGGTGCTGGCGGCCATGTTCCGCAATAACGGCCGTGTCTACCGTGCCGTGCGCTACGTCGACCCGACGGGCGCCGCTAACTACTACACGCCCGAGGGCCGCAGCCTGCGGCGGGCGTTTCTGCGCACACCGGTTGAGTTCACGCGCGTAAGCTCCACCTTCGATCTGCATCGGATGCATCCCATCTTGAACCTCATTCGTGCGCACAAGGGTGTCGACTATGCCGCCCCCATCGGCACACCCGTTCACGCTGCAGGCGCAGGCCACGTGCGCTTCATGGGCGACAAGGGCGGCTACGGCAATGTGGTTGAGATCGACCACTCCCAGGGAATCGTCACGGTCTATGGTCACTTGGCGCGCTTTGCGCAGGGTATCCATGTCGGCAGCAGGGTCAGTCAGGGTGAGCTTATTGCCTATGTCGGGATGACCGGGCTTGCCACCGGTCCGCATCTTCATTACGAGTACCGGGTGAACGGCGAATTCAAAAACCCGCAGAGCGTGCATCTGCCGGATGCGCTGCCGATCGAAAACGCGTGGCTTGCCGATTTCAAGGAAAAATCCGCACCACTCCTCGCAAGCCTCGACGGAGCTAGCGTCATTACGCTGGTGGCGCGCTGATGGACACGAGCTGTCACGGCACTGTTACGCACGGCGGCGATGCTACGCGCCTCGAAAGCAGCGCGGCTCCCGTGAGTATTCCCGACTTCAAGGCTCCCGAGCACTACATCAACCGCGAGCTCTCGCTTCTGGAGTTCAATCAGCGCGTGCTCGCGCAGGCTTTCGATGAGACCGTGCCGCTCCTTGAGCGACTGAAATTCCTGTGCATCTCCTCGAGCAACCTCGATGAGTTCTTCGAGATCCGCGTCGCGGGCTTAAAGCAGATCCATGAGCTCGGCTCAACGCAGCTCGCCCCCGATTCACTCACCATTCCGGAACAGCTGGCAGCGATCCACGCGCGCGCTTTGCGGCTCGTCGCCGATCAGTACCGCTGCCTGAATGACGTCCTCCTGCCCGCCCTGCACAAGGCCGGCATCGCCGTGCTCGGCCGCTCCGAATGGTCAGCTCCCGTGGAGGCGTGGCTCGAGGAATACTTCGTCCACGAGGTGGAGCCGGTATTGAGCCCCCTGGGGCTTGATCCCGCCCGACCTTTTCCGCGCATCCAGAACAAGAGCCTGAACTTCATCGTGCGCTTGAAGGGCAAGGACGCCTTTGGCCGCGACAGCGAACTTGCCATCGTGCAGGCGCCGCGCTCGCTGCCGCGGGTCGTGCCCGTGCCGCGCGACGGCTCGCCACGCTCGCTCGTGCTCTTGTCGACGATCGTCAATGCCTTCGTCTCCAAGCTCTTCGCCGGCATCGAAGTGCTCGGCTGCTATCAGTTCCGCGTCACGCGCAACTCGGATCTGTTCGTCGACGATGAAGAGATTGATGACCTAAGACGCGCGCTCGAAGGCGAGCTTGCGCAGCGGCGCTACGGCGCCGCGGTGCGCCTGGAAACCTCGCCCGACTGTCCCGATGACATGATGCGATTTCTGCTCAAGCAGTTTTCACTCGGGGAACATGACCTCTATCAGATGCCCGGCCCCGTCAATTTGAACCGCCTCTCCGCGGTGTACGATCTTGTGCAGCGGCCCGACCTCAAATATCCGATCTTCACGCCGGGGCTGCCGAAGCGCCTGGTCGGCTCGCCGGATCTCTTTGAGGTCATCCGTGCGAGCGACTTGCTGCTGCATCACCCATTCCAGAGTTTCGCGCCGGTCATGGATTTCGTGCGCCTGGCGGCCGCCGATCCTCACGTGCTCGCCATCAAGCAGACGCTGTACCGCACCGGCCACGATTCGCCGGTGGTCGATGCGCTAGTGGCGGCGGCCAACGCCGGCAAGGACGTGACCGTCATCGTGGAGCTGCGCGCGCGCTTTGACGAAGAGGCCAATATTGAGCTCTCAAACCGCCTGCAGGAGGCGGGCGCCCACGTCATGTACGGCGTCGTCGGCTACAAGACGCATGCGAAGCTCACGCTCGTCGTGCGACGCGAAGCGGGCGGGATCCGCCGCTACTGTCATTTGGGCACGGGCAACTATCACCCGCAAACCGCCCGCGTCTACACGGACTATGGACTCTTCACCTGCGATCCGGATATCGGCCAGGACGTGCACGAGCTCTTTCTGCAATTGACGAGCCTCACGCAGACGCCAAAGCTGCATAGCCTCTTGCAATCGCCCTTTGGCTTTCACGGCGCCATCCTCGCAAAGCTTGCGCGCGAGACGGAGCATGCCCTTGACGGTAAGCCCGCGCGCGTCATCGCCAAAATGAATGCGCTCGTTGATCCGCAGGTCATCGAGGCCCTCTACCGCGCTTCGGGCGCCGGCGTGCAGATCGATCTCATCGTGCGCGGCGTATGCGCGTTGCGGCCCGGGGTTCCGGGGATATCCGACAACATTCGCGTGCGCTCGATTCTCGGGCGCTTCCTTGAGCACTCGCGCGTTTTCTATTTTGAGAATGCCGGCGCACCTCAAATGTACTGCTCGAGCGCCGACTGGATGGAGCGCAACTTCTTCCGCCGCGTGGAGGTTGCCTTTCCGATCATGAATCTCGAGCACCGCGAGCGCATCCTGCGCGATCTCAATATCTATCTAAAAGACAACTGCCAGGCGTGGCTCCTGAGCGCCGATGGCACCTATGTCCTCGCAGCTCCGCGCGACGAGGCGCCCTTGAGCGCGCAGGCTGATCTTCTGGGTCGCTACGCCGCAGCTTCAGGCTTCAGTCTGTAGCGCCAAAGTCCCCGCCCCATTTGAGGGCAGCGCTGATGCGCTTCAGCAACAGCGAATCCTGTGAACCAATCGCGCTGACGCGCGTTACTGTGTACGCGATCGCACAGACCGGCTGATTGGGGATCCCTAACCTGCCGGTATTGTCGCGATCGTGACAACCGTTGCGCGTCTGCAACAATTTTAGAACCTCGCACTTCGCGAGATTCAACAGAGAGAGAGAGGACGATGATGAAAAGGATGGTTTTACTGTGTCTATTGGCCGCACCGGCGCTGGCCGCGGCGGATGACGGTACCGAGTGGTATATCACCCCGCAGGTTGGCGGCATCTCTCCCGACTACCATCGGGATTTGAAAGAGCATGACTGGGATTACGGTTTGGCTCTGGGCAAAGAGCTCGGCCCGTTTCTCAATCTAGAGGTCAACTTAAACGCTGCACGCATCGGTGACGGAGTCGGCCGGACGCATCTAGACACCTCAGAGGCATCGCTCGATTTGTTGGGTGTCATGAACCGCGGCGGCGTCATTGCCCCCTACCTCAGCATTGGCGCGGGCGCGGTGCGCGATGCGCTCGTCCACGATCTCGGGCATCAGGATGACTTCGCAGCCGAAGCTGGCGCGGGCATGTTCATCAAGCTCTGGCAGAACAGCTCCGGCACGAGCCAGCTGTCCTTGCGTCCCGACGTGAAAGCACGCTTTGACAACCCGGGACGCGACCAGCATTTGGTTGATTACATCGCAACCGTGGGGTTGCAGTACGGATTCGGCGGCCGCGGCAATCCGCCGGCACCGCCGCCGCCTCCGCCGCCGCCGCCGCCGGTTGCCGTTGCACCGCCGCCGCCGCCCCCGCCACCTCCTCCGCCGCCGCCGCCGGATAAGTACAACCTGGAGCCCAGGGGCTCGGTCATCCTTGAAGGCGTGACCTTCGAGTTCAACTCCGCACAGCTCACCGTGAACTCGCGTCCGGTTCTGGACGACGTTGCAGCGAGCCTGCAGAGGCATCCGCGCCTCAAGGTTGAGATACAGGGCCATACGGACAGCACGGGTCCCGCCGACTACAACTTGAAGTTGTCGCAGCGCCGAGCGGATTCCGTGCGTGACTATCTAGTTGGCAAGGGTGTGTCTTCGGAGCAGTTGACGACCAAGGGTTACGGTCTGACGCAGCCGATCGACACCAACAAGACCAAGGAAGGACGCGCGCACAACCGCCGTGTGGTCATGTTCGCGGTCGAAAATCCGAAGGATGTGAAGGTCGAAGGACAGGGCACTACCGCACAGTAGTTCCTCGCCCGATGGACAAGCCCCCGCATGGCATTTGAGCATGCGGGGGCTTTTTCTTGTCAGCTCCTGGAGCTGAACACCCGCAAGCGAAATCCGTGACTCTTCAAATAGTCGATCTCCTGATGCAGGTCCGCCGTCGTCAACGGATGCTCCTTCAGCCAGCGCCCCGGAAATCTCAGAACCAGTGAATTTGGCGTGGCGGAGAGCTCAATATTGGGAAGCGCCGTGGGACTGCGGCCGCGGTGCAGAAGCACGGCAAGGCGCAGCAACACGATGAGGCGCAGCGCCGTGCTATCCCAGGGGGGCAGGAGATCTTCAAGGCCCGCAAGCGCAAGCTTCCTTCTGTGGCTGCCGACCAGGCGCGCGAGCAGACGCTGCTCCTCGCGCGCAAAACCCGGCATGTCGGCATTCTCAAGAAGATAGGCGCCATGGCGGTGATAGCCGCTGTGCGACACGTCAAGCCCGGTCTCATGCAGGCGCGCCGCCCACTGCAGTGCCAGATCCGCCAGCGGATCCTCGAGTCGCCATGGGTGACGCACCTGCGAGAGAAACTCAAGCGCGGTCGCCTCGACGCGTTCCGACTGCGCAAGATCCACGTGATAGCGCTGCTGCATCGCGCGCACCGTGCGCTCGCGCGCATCCTCATCCATGAAGCGGCCGAGCATGTCGTACAGCAATCCTTCGCGCATGGCGCCGTCGGCGATGCGCATCTCCTCGATCGCCAGCACCTCAAATACCTCGGCGAGGATCGCGGCGCCGCCGGGAAATACCGCGCGGCGATCCTCGGTAATGGCCTGCAGTCCGCCAAGCTCGCGCGTATGCCCCGCATCGACGAGATAGTTGAGTACCTGCTCGAGCCCCTGCGGTGTGATGGTGCTCGCCTGCGGATCAAGCTCGCGCAGCGCCTCACCGATAGCGCGCACGGTTCCTGAACTTCCGACCGCGCGCTCCCATCCCCTGCGGCGGATCGCCGCCTGCACCGGCTCGAGCTCAAGGCGCGCGGCCACGCGCGCGCGGCCCAGGCGCTTTGCTGAGATACGCCCATCCTTGAAGAAGCGCTCGCTGACGCTGACACAACCCATGCGCAGGCTTTCAAGCTCGAGCGGTGTCAGGCCCTCGCCGATCGCAAGCTCCGTGCTGCCGCCGCCAATATCGACCACCAGCCGCATGCCCGGCTGTGACGGCATGGTGTGGGCAACACCGGAATAAATGAGGCGTGCCTCCTCCATGCCGGAGATGATTTCGATGGGATGGCCGAGTGCCTCGCGCGCACGCTCGAGAAATGCCTGTTTGCGCCGCGCCACCCGCAAGGTGTTCGTTCCCACCACGCGCACGCTGTTGGCGTGCATATCGCGCAGGCGCTGGCCAAAGCGCTCAAGACAGGCGAGCGCGCGCGCCGCCGCCTCCTTGTCGATGCGGCCGTTCTCCTCGACACCGGAGGCCAGGCGCACCATTTCGCGCAGACGATCAATGATAGTGAGCTGGCCGTGCGAGTAGCGCGCGACCACCATGTGAAAGCTGTTCGATCCCAGATCGACAGCGGCGAGAACGTCAGGGACGGGTCGGGGTGCCGGGTTCTTGCGTGCCTCTGGGGCAACGCGGACCAGAGCGGCAGGGCTCACTCGAGCCTACGAGCGCATCAGACCGAGAATGACGAGCCGCACCCGCATGTCGTCGAAGCCTGGGGATTGCGAATCACGAATTGGGCGCCGTCGAGCCCCTCCCGGTAATCGATCTCCGCCCCCGCCAGATACTGCACGCTCATCGGATCGACGAGCAGTTTCACGCCGAGATTCTCAACGCAGGTGTCGCCGTCGCCGATCTGCTCGTCGAACTCGAAGCCGTAGGAAAGCCCGGAGCAGCCGCCCCCCTGGACGAAAACGCGCAGCATAAGCTTAGGGTTACCTTCGCCCTCGATGAGCGCACCGACCTTTTTGGCAGCGGCATCGGTCAGTATGAGCGTCGGCGCTGATGCTTCGACAGTTTCCATTTCGTTCGCCTCGGCGTAAAAATACGCTTTCCAGACAAGAGTTTAGGGCCCTGCAGGCCCGCGGTCAAAAAGCCGCGCCTAACTTCACCTCTACCTTGGCTGCCGTGGCAGCGGCGGGCGGTGAGCCTAAGGTCACGGGCACAAGCCTTCCCATTATTTCGGCGCCTAGAGTCATTTCAATGACCCCATAGTAAACATCGCCGTCAACGCGTGCGTGCGGCCCCAGCACAACGCGGCCGCGCGCATGAATGGGACCGCTCACCGTTCCGTCGAGAATAACATTCGTGGCGCTGACCGCACCGTCGATGCGGCCTCCCTCACTCACGGACAAGGTCGAGTCCGAGCTTGGATCTGCGCGCACGTCGCCTGAGATCCGCCCCTCCAGATGCAGGCCGCCTGCGAACTCAAAGTCACCTTTCAAATGCGCTGTCCTGCCGATGAGCGTGTCGATCTTATGATCCTTAGGAGGCATCAACACTCCACATGAAGGTCTGCGACAGCGGCGCAATGCCCTTGCGGTTCGAGCGTATCTCGATGTTGAGGCGCTCGGGGCGCACGCCCGCCGGGATCGTGATCTCCTGATCCAAGTTCTGGTAGTAGCGAAAGCTGTAGGGCAGTTCGCGCTGCGCGCCGGCGGTGAGCGCGGCAAGCCCGAGACTCTCTTCGCGACCCTGCGCTTCGCCTTCCAGCTGCAGCACTGCAGAGCCGTTGACGATGTCGTCCGCGCGCACCGAGCGCACCAGAGTCAGATGCACCCGAAAGCGGGCGGGCTCGGCTGTGGCGCCGATGCGCAACTGTTGAATGCTCACCCCGAGCCCTGCGCTCGCAGTCTGTGTGCCGACGCCGCGATAGAACGCCAGGTCCTGCCCCTGACGCGCGACCTGCGCCTGCAGATCCCCGATGGTACGCGACACTTCGGCCTGCTCGCGCGCCCAGCCGATGCGCTGCGTATCAATCTCGGCGAGGCGCAGGTTGAGTTCGTGATTGTCCTGTTTGAGATGCTCGATGGCAGCCTCGAGCTCCGCGCGCTGCTGCGCCACGGCGAGGCGATCGTAGCCTGCGTCGTAGCGCCCGAGTTCGTAGATCACGTAGAGCGCGAAGAGAGCAAGGAGCGTCGCCGCAACGACCACCACGATGCGGCGCGCCGGCGCATAGGTGCGCACGATGACGGGCTTGCTGCCGGATTCGCGCATGGGAGGAATCTAAATCGCTTTAGCCGGCGGATGCCCGCGTCTGCGCAGGCGTCTCAGGGTCGGGGCGCGTGACCTCGTCCCACCACGACGGCAGAGGCGGGGGACCTTCAGGAAAAGCACGACCCGCAAGCTCGGTCAGCGCCTGCGCATACACGGGGCGCTTGAAGTAGATCACTTCGCGCACCGGCTCCCAGTAATCCACCCAGCGCCAGGCATCGAACTCTGGGTCCGCCGTCAGCCCAAAATCAAACGCGACATCCGCGCCCCGCAATCGCAAGAGATACCAGCGCTGCTTCTGGCCGATGCACAAGGGCGAGCGATTGCGCCGCACATAGCGCGGCGGCAGACGGTAGCGCAGCCACTCAACCGTGCTGCCGGCAATCTCGATCTGGGAGCTTTTGAGGCCGATCTCTTCGTTGAGCTCGCGCAGCACCGCCTCTTCGAAGTCCTCGCCGTCGCGCACGCCGCCCTGGGGGAACTGCCAGCCGCGGCCGCCCACGCGCCGACCCAGGAATACCTCGCCGGCGCCGCGCATCAGGACGATGCCGACGTTGGCGCGGAAACCATCCGGGTCGATGACGTCGTTCATGCTGTCTTTTGGGAAGTCTGCCACAACCGCGCTTGTGGTGAACAAGCCAGGCCTTTTAGGCTAGCGCGCCTTTAGCCGCTGGAACGTGAACCGGTCGATGTTGAGGAGAGCTGTATTGCGATCGGGCACCTTAAGGCGCATGGGCGTCCTTGCCGCCGTGGCGCTCCTGGTATTTTGCATATCGCTGCTGACCGGCAGCTCCGGCATCAGCCCCGGCCGTGCGCTGGGCGTGCTCGCTGGAGGCCACGACGAAGCGGTGAGAAGCGTCCTCATGCAGGTGCGTTTGCCGCGCCTCCTGGCAGGCTTCGGCGTCGGCGCGCTCCTGGCGCTGTCCGGCGTGCTGCTGCAGGCGCTGTTCCGCAACCCGCTCGCCGACCCGTTTGTCCTCGGGGTCTCAGGCGGAGCGGCCGTGGGCGCGTTATGTGCGATGCTCGCCGGGTGCGCGGCGCTCATCGTGCAGGGCAGTGCGGTTGCAGGAGCGATGGCTTCCGTCGCTCTGGTCTACTTCCTGGCGCGCGGGGGCGGTACGGCACGGCTCCTCCTCACCGGCGTCGTGGTGGCGAGCGCCTGCGGCGCGCTCGTCAGCGTGCTCCTGGCGCTTGCGACCTCGGTGCAAGTGCGCGGCATGGTGTTTTGGCTCGCGGGGGATTTGAGCTGGGCGCTCTCCCCGCGCGCGAGCCTTGGAGCGGCGCTCGTGGCGGCAGCCCTGGCCGTGGTCGTCGCGCGCCCGCTCAACGTCCTCGCAGCCGGGGAGCTGCGCGCCCGCGCCGTGGGGCTCGAGCTTGAAACCTGGCGCACCCTCCTCTTCATCGCCTGCGCCATCCTGACTGCGATTGCGGTGGTGAGCGCGGGAACGGTCGGCTTCGTAGGTCTCATTACGCCGCATGCCGTGCGGCTCGTCTTCAAGACGAGCGATCATCGTCTGGTGGCTCCGGCTTCAGCGCTCGCCGGGGGCACGGTGCTCGCGGCGGCAGATCTCATCGCGCGTACCGTCGCAAGTCCGCGGCAGCTGCCGGTAGGGGCCATCATGGCCATCGTCGGAGCGCCTATTTTTCTTTTTCTGCTGCGCTCGAAGAGCCGCAATACGCATTGAAGCTAGCGCACGATGTCTTCGGCGACCGCCACCTGGTTCCTCCCCTGACTCTTGGCGCGATACAGCGCCGCATCCGCCGCCGCGATCAGCCGGTCCCCTAAGAGCTTGTGGTCACGCATGTCCGCCGTCGGCGCGGCGGCTGCGACGCCGATGGAGAGGCCAACCAACTCCTCGACTTCTGTCGCGAGGCTGATCGGCCGCGCTCGCACGGCCTCAAGGACGCGCGCTGCCACGCGCTCGGCGTCGGCGACGCTGCCCTCCTGCAGCAGCAGGGCAAATTCGTCGCCGCCGAAGCGTGCGCCCGTATCGCTGGTGCGCATCTGTACGGCGATCCGTGCGGCCACCTCGTGCAGCACCGTGTCGCCGGCGAGATGCCCGAAGCGGTCGTTGATTTGTTTGAAGTGATCGATGTCGATCATCAACAGGGCGAGGCTGTGGCCCAGGCGCTGCGCGCGCGCGAGCTCCTCGCGCAGCCGCGCCTGCAGATAGCGGCGGTTGTAGAAGCCCGTCAGGAAATCCGTAAAGCCGCTGCGCAACAGGCGCGCGCGGTTGACGCCGTTTTCCAGGCACACGGCGCTGACGAGCCCGAGGTGCGCGAGAAAGTCGCTGGCGAGCTGCGCTCCGAAGCGCGACTTGTCAGCGCTGCCAAACATCAGCACCCCTTCGATCGCATCATTGTGGCGCATCGGGATGAGCGCAACGCTGCCCAATCCCTTAATCCCGGGGAAAAGACCGGCGTGTTGCTTCTCGCGGTAACGCCCGAGCCAGGGTCGCTCCAGGCCCTCGGCCACGGGGGCGAGCGCTGCGAGACTGTCGACGAACAGGACCTCGCCCCGATGCTCTTCCACGATCGGGTCGCCCCACAGCAGATGCCGGATCTCATGCCCTGGATCGCGCAGCGCCAGCACCACGGTCTCGAGTTGATAGGAGGACTTAAGATCGTGGAACAGGATCCGCAAGAGATCGCCCAGAGAATTCGCGCGCAAGAGCTCAAGCTCTCTTTGCTGAGACTTCTGCAGAATCGTTTGATTGCGCACGACTTCGGAGGTGAGCGCGCGCAGGCGGGCTTTGACAATGCGATTCTCAGCCTCGAGCGCCGCAACGCTGCTCGCGGGCCGGGTGGAACGCACCGAACGAACTCCTCTTAACGTCAAGGCAGACCGCCCACGGCTAGGCGCGCCGTTCGCTCAGGATCTTGCGATCCTGCAGATAGTCGTGGCCGCGGCGCATCAATGCCACGAACGCCGCGTGATCCTGAGAGAGCACGGCGGTGCGGATGCGCTCCACGGCCTTCGACAGCGCCTCCAGCGACTCCGCGCCGTAGTCATTCAGGCTTTGAATCTCGTAATAAAGATCCGGGTTATCGCGCGCGACGCGGCTCGCCACATCGAGCTGCGCGTCAAACGTCGTGCTCGACAGGCGCGCCAGGCGCGGCGCGGCCTCGCCGCTCTCGGCAAGCGCGGTGAAGAAAGCGATGTTGAGCGCATGCGAGAGGCCGAGCACATAGGCGATGAGGCGATCATGATCGTCGAGGCTCATCACGACCTGCTCGGCCATGGTCGGCGCGAACAGCTCCTTGACGGCCTCGAGCGCCGGCGCCGAGCCTAAGTCGACAAATATGACGTGCCGTCCGGAGAGCAGCTCCGTATCCGGGCCGAACATTGGATGCACGGAGGTGACTTTGCAGCCATGCGAGCGCAGTGCGAGAAGTCCCGAGCGCAGCGGCGACTTCAGCGAGCCGATGTCAAAGATCACGCCCGGCGGACGGCGCAGTGCCAGATCGCGCAGGATGGCGTCTGTTACGCCGAGCGGCGTCGCCAGCATGATGAAATCCTGCTGCAGATCGGTCTTGCGCCAGTCATCGACGCAGACGACGCCTGGATGGACGCCGCCCGCCGGATCTGCCACTTCGACCGCAAAGCCCTGCGAGCTTAGGAAGTCCACGAACCAGCGCCCCATGAGACCCGCGCCGCCGATGACGAGCACGCGTCGACCCGTGCCCGCACCATGCGCGCTGACGCTCGCCCGCTCCTGAGTGGTGAGCGAGGAGCGGATGAGAAGCCGCAGCAGATCCTCGGCCAATGCCGGTGAAACGCCGAGTTCCGCGGCCGCGGCGCGCACGCCGAGAATGACTTCGCGCTCGCGCTCGTAGTCGCGCGTCGGCTTGCCCGTTGCGCGCTTCACGCGCGCGACCTCGCCGCTCACGCTCTTGCGCTCCGCGACGATCGCGAGCAGGCGCCGGTCGATGTCGTTCAGGCGGCGGCGCAGATCTTCAAGCGTGGTGTCATCGCTCGCCATTCGCAGCTCTCATCCGGGAGGTCATTGTCTGTTGTAGCGAGCATATGCGTGCGAGGCAAGTGCAGCCGGGCGGAAGAGGCTCTACCATTTGCCCCATGACTTCGCTGAGCCCTCCTCTGTCCGACCCGGTAGCCGCGGAGCCCATGCGGATCGTGGCCCATTGGCTGAAGGACGCCTGGGAGGCGCGTCAGCAGCCGAACCCCAACGCCATGGTGCTCGCGACCACGTCCGCCGCCGGTGCGCCGAGCGCGCGGGTCGTCCTGTGCAAGGGCCTGGTCGAGGATCCAGGGTACCTTCTGTTCTATACCAACTACGAGTCGAAGAAGGGTGAGGAGCTCGCCGCGTCGGCGCGCGCCGCCGCCGTCATGCATTGGGACTACCTGCACCGGCAGGTGCGCATAACGGGACCCGTGACCCGCTCTCCCCTCGCCGAGAGCGACGCCTACTTCGCATCGCGGCCCTGGCCGAGTCGCATCGCCGCCTGGGCGAGCCAGCAAAGCCGCCCCATTGGCTCGCGGGCAGACCTCGTCGCGGCGGTCAGCGCCACCGCCCGCCGCTTTGGCACGCCTGATCCCGCGGAACCCGCGCGCGAGGGGGCGGATTTCAGCATTGCCCGGCCTCCGCACTGGGGGGGCTATCGCCTCTGGGCCGAGAGCGTGGAGCTGTGGCAGGAGGGCAAGTCCCGTATCCACGATCGCTTTTCCTGGAGCCGAAAGCTCGATCCGGGCGGACCTTTGGGCTTCACCCCGGGTCCCTGGTCGGTCGTGCGGCTGCAGCCTTAAAGATCGTGGCGACATCATCCGCGGGCGCGAGCTTCCTGGCGACGAATCAACTTGCAGTCCAGGCCGGTGCGCGCGAGCTCGTGTCGGGGCTGACGGCGACCTTCGCGCCGCGCGAATTCATCGCGATTCTGGGCAGGAACGGCTCAGGAAAAACCCTCACCCTGCACACGCTCGCCGGGCTGCGCGCGCCCGCCGCCGGCACCGTGACTCTGGATGGCGCGCCGCTTGCCACACTGCCGCGCCGCAAGATCGCGCGTCGCATCGGCGTCCTGCTGCAGGATCTGGAGGAAAGCTTCACATCGACCGCGCTTGAGAGCGTGCTCGTCGGGCGCCATCCACACCTTGCGCCCTGGCAATGGGAGGGGCGCGAGGATGAGCGGATCGCGCGCGCGGCCCTCACGCACATGGATTTGAGCGGCTTTGCCGAGCGCCGCACCGACACGCTCTCGGGCGGCGAACAGCGCCGCGTGGCCATCGCCGGCCTCCTCGCGCAGGAGCCTGACATTTATCTCGTGGATGAGCCGACCAATCATCTGGATCCTCACCATCAGCTCGCAGTCCTCGCACTGCTGCGCGATCTTGCGTCGCGCGGCGCGAGCATCATTGCATCCCTGCACGACCCGACGCTCGCGGCGCGCTTTGCGGACCGCGTGCTCTTGTTGTTCGGCGACGGCGGCTGGCGGCTGGGGCCTGCGGAGGAGATCCTGAACGGCGCGAGTCTGAGCGAACTCTACTCGACACCGATGGTGGAATTGGCCGCGAGCGGCCGGCGCGTGTTTGCGAGCGCCTGACGCGGCAACGATCTTCTTGCTTCAATGAACGCGTGTGGCAGACTTGCATGCGCCACGTCTCCTCGGAAGTATCGAAGGTGATCGAGTCGCTCGTCACGTCGCCGCAGTTTGCGACCTTTCTGATCGCAAGTCTCATCCTCGCGATTACGCCCGGCCCGGGCGTGATCTATGTGCTCACGCAAACCCTGAGCCAGGGTCGCGCCGCAGGCCTTGCGTCAGTTTGCGGCATTGCCCTCGGAAACCTTGCCAATGCAGCCGTCGCGGCGCTCGGCCTTGCGGTCGTGATCGCGGCGTCCTCCGCGGCCTTCACCGTCGTGAAATTCGCCGGAGCCGCTTATCTGGTGTTCCTCGGCGTGCAGGCGCTGCGCCCAAGGCCGCGTGCAGAAGCTCGCGCCGTGTCCGGCCGGATGTCACCCGTAAAGCTTTTCCGCTCGGCCTTTTTCGTCGCTCTGCTGAATCCTAAAACCGCATTGTTTTTTGCAGCCCTCCTGCCGCAATTTATTCAGCCGGGCGACGCGCCGCTCGCGCAGACTCTTTTCTTAGGAGCCGTGTTCGTAGCGCTTGCTCTCCTGACCGACAGCGCCTACGTATTCGCAGCTTCCGCGCTCGCCGGCCGCCTTCGCGCGCGCCCGACATGGCAGCCCTATGGGCGTTACGTGTCTGCGGCGACCTTTATGGGACTTGGGATCTACGCGGCATTCGCAACTCCGCGCATGGGAAAGTAGCCGTCGACGCGGTCAATTCCAATTGAATGCTGACCGTGAGTGGCCCAAAGATTGGACGACAATTCCTGGCGCGGAGGCTCGAAGATTGGATGGGTCAGTGCGTCCTGGCCGTTTGCCAAACTGACTGTTGCTCCGCGCCAATTGACGCTGTCGACGTTGGAGACGCTCGTGTTCTCGCCAGAGCAGGTGATTGCGCTTGAACCCTGCGGTTCCATCCCGGTACTGGCAAGCGGCGTGCGGATAGTTCACACCCGCTCGGACTGTCCGCAAACGGTCATTTTCTGGTACTTGGGTCGCCGCGCTACGCTGCTTGAGAGAATTCGCGAAGCGGGTTTCATTCCCGCAGGAAGCATCGGTTCATTCGCCAGAGCCGCCGGCATGCCGATCCGCTGGAGCGTGATTATTATTTTTCTTCTCCTTTGGAATGGGCTATTTCTCTTGGACCGCAGCGTACAGGAACGACCGGCGGCCATGCCCGGTCCCGTTGCACTCTTGGCACTGTTCGGAATATTTTCCCTTTCCTGGGGAACGCTGGTTTCGAGGCGGCTGCAGGCACTCGTACTGCGGGACGGACATGGCGTCGGCGAAATCCGCTCATTTCTCGTTCTACTGCTTTTAGTCGCGGGCGCCCTGGCAATTGGCTTCACCATCGCATGGTTCGGAAGCGCAAACCTTGGTTGAACTGCGAGGCAATTCCGAAATTTAAGAGCCCACCCCGCGAAGCATCTCGCGCACCTCGTTATGCATCGGCCCATTGGTCGCGAGCACCGATTTGGTCGCGAGCCTCAAGGGCTGCCCCTGCAAGTCGGTCACAGTGCCGCCCGCCTCGCGGATGATGACCGTGAGCGCCGCGAAATCGTAGATGCTCAGGTCCGACTCAATCACGATTTCGAGCGCGCCGCGCGCGAGCAGGTGGTAGTGCACGAAGTCGCCGTAGCCGCGGGTGCTGTAGGCAAGGTCAAAAAGACGGCCCATGCCGAGCCACGCGGGTGAGCGTGCGATGGCCTTGATGTTGCCGACCGACACCGTCGCGTGCGCCAGCTCCGCGATGCCGCTGACGCGCATCGGCCGGCCGTTCAGGAATGCGCCCGCGTGCTCCTCGGCCCAGGCCAATTCGCCGTAGACCGGGGCGCTTGAGACGCCGAGCACCGGCCGGCCGCCGCGCCACAGCGCGATCTGGGTCGAGAAAAAAGGGATTTCGCGCACGAAGCACTTGGTGCCGTCAATGGGATCGACGATCCAGATGGCGTCGGCATCCATGCCATGTTGACCGGTCTCCTCGCCGTAGAACCCGTACTCGGGAAAGCGTGCACTCAGGATCGCGCGGATGGCCTTCTCAGCGAGCACGTCCGCCTCGGTGACCGGAGAGGTGTCGGCTTTGATGCGTACGCCGATACCGCGTGCGTAGTGCGCGCGAATGACTTCGGCGGCCGCTTCGGCGGCATCGAGTGCCGCCTGGAGCTCATTTGATACCATGACGCGCATCCAAAAAGACGTGGATGCGAGACTAACGCAACGGAGCGAGCCATGGGTAACCGCCTGAGCAAGATCTACACGCGCACCGGCGATGACGGCACGACCGGGCTCGGGGATGGCAGCCGCGTCGCCAAGGACGACACGCGCGTCGAGGCGTACGGCACGGTCGATGAGCTGAACTCCTCAGTCGGCATGATCTTGAGCGTCCCGCAATTGCCGCAAGACATTACGGCGCTCCTCACCGAAGTGCAGCACGATCTTTTTGATCTCGGCGGGGAGCTGTGCATTCCGGGGTCGCGCGCCATCAAGGCGGAGCAGGTCACGCGGCTCGAGGAATTACTCGATGGCTTGAACGACGACCTGCCGCCGCTCAAGGATTTCATTCTCCCGGGCGGCGGCCCCGCCGCCGCCGCCTGCCATCTCGCGCGCACGATTGCACGCCGTGCCGAGCGCCGCGTCTGGTCGCTTGCGAAGCAGGAGGCGGTGAGCGCAGAGCTGACCCAGTATTTGAATCGCCTGTCGGATCTGTTGTTCGTCGTCGCCCGCGTGCTCGCGCGAGGGGAGCGCGGCACCGAGGTCCTGTGGCGCCACGATCGCGGCAGAGTGCGCTAGGAGATTGAGCGGCGCAGGCGCTGCCAGTCAAAGGCGCGCCCGGGATCGGTTTTCCTGCCGGGCGCGACATCGCAGTGGCCCACAACGCGCTTGGCTGACAGCGACGGGTAGGTTGCGAGCAGCGCACGTATGAGATGCGCGAGCGATTCGTACTGCGGATCCTCATAAGGCAGATCATCCGTGCCCTCAAGCTCGATCCCCACCGAGAAATCGTTGCAGACGGTGCGGCCTTCGTATTGAGACTGCCCGGCATGCCAGGCGCGCGCCTGAAAGGGCACGTATTGCACGATGCTGCCGTCACGCCGGATGAGCACATGCGCGGAGACGCGCTGCAGAGCGACGTCGCGAAAGTACGGATGCGCTTGCGGATCGAGATTGCCGGTGAAGAGCTGATCGATGAACGCTCCGCCAAACTCGCCCGGCGGCAGACTGATGCCGTGGATGACGATGAGATCCGGCACCGTGCCGGGCGGACGCGCATCGAAATGCGGCGACAGCACCTGTCTTGCCCGCGCGATGAGTCCCGTGGCCAAGTCAATTTGCATGCCGCAAATCATGCCACAATGCTCGCGTGCACCGCGGGGAAATAGCCTTATGAATGAGATGAATGCGGCCTACGTCGCACGCGATCTGGCGCATGTTTGGCACCCGTGCACGCAGATGAAGGATCACGAGCACCTGCCGCTCGTGCCCATACGCCGCGGTCAGGGCGTGTGGCTGGAGGATTTCGCAGGCGAGCGCTATCTCGACGCGGTGAGCTCCTGGTGGGTCAACCTCTTTGGGCACGCGAACCCACGCATCAACGCGGCCATCGCCGCACAGCTGGAAAAGCTCGAGCACGTCATGCTCGCAGGTTTCACCCACGAGCCTGTGATCGCGTTGAGCGAGGCGCTGGTCAAGGTGGCGCCGCGAGGACTCACGCGCTGCTTCTACGCGGACAACGGCTCCTCGGCGGTCGAGGTTGCCGCAAAGATGAGCTTTCACTATTGGAGGAACGTCGGACGCACGCGCAAACGACGTTTCATCACTCTTGCGAACAGCTATCACGGCGAGACCCTGGGCGCCCTTGCCCTGGGCGACGTCGAGCTCTACAAGGCGGTCTATCAGCCGCTTCTCATGGACGTGCGCGTCGTCGGCTCTCCGGACTGCTTCACGCGCGTGCCCGGCGAGACCTGGGTGGAGCATTCGATCCAGAGATTTGAACTCATGGAAGAGACGCTGGCGCGTCATCATGAGGAAACGGCGGCCGTGATCGTCGAGCCCCTGGTGCAATGCGCCGGCGGCATGCGCATGTACGACCCGGTGTATCTGCAGCTCCTGCGGAAGGCCTGCGATCGCTACCAGGTGCATCTCATCGCCGATGAAGTGGCGGTCGGCTTCGGGCGCACTGGAACTCTCTTCGCCTGCGAGCAGGCTCAAATCCGTCCGGATCTTTTGTGTTTGTCGAAGGGGCTGACCGGTGGCTACCTGCCGTTCTCCGTGGTGATGACGACGGATGAGATGTACCAGGCGTTCTACGATGAGTACGTGAAGATGAACGCCTTCCTGCACTCCCACAGCTATACCGGCAATCCGCTCGCCTGCGCAGCTGCACGCGCGAGCCTTGCCATCTTCGAATCCGACGGCGTCCTCGCGAGGAACCGTGTGTTGGCCGCACACATGGCTGCACGTGCACATGCGCTCGCCGACCATGCGCACGTCGCCGAAGTGCGCCAGCACGGCATGATCGTGGCCATCGAACTCGTCAAAGACAAAGCCACCCGCGAGCCCTATCCCTGGCAGGAGCGGCGCGGGCTCAAAGTCTATCGTCATGGTCTTACGCGCGGAGTGCTGCTGCGGCCCATCGGCAACGTCGTCTACTTCATGCCTCCGTACGTCATCACGCCGGAGGAAATCGATCTCATGGTCCGCGTTGCCGAGGAAGGCATCGAGAAGGCGACGTGCGACTGACGCGAGTGTATGCGGAAGAGCCTCTCGAGAGCGGCAAGCACTGCCTTGTCACGGGCAACGCGGCAAACCACATGGTGCGCGTGCTGCGGCTCGGAGTGGGCGCCGCCATCACGCTCTTTGATGGCGCGGGCGGCGAGTATGCGGCGCGTATTGAATCCGTGCGCAAGGACGCCGTGCGCGTCGAGGTCGGTGCTCACGCGGCTCTCGAGCGCGAGTCGCCGCTTGATGTGACGCTCGCGCAGGGCGTAGCGCGCGGTGAGCGCATGGACTGGGTCATCCAGAAGGCGACCGAGCTTGGCGTGCGGCGCATCGTCCCGCTCATCACGGTGAGGAGCGTCGTGCGACTCGATGCGCACCAGGCAC
>Ga0302314_10005706_pt1 | contig 22638 bp, 18 predicted proteins | sample III_Palsa_N2_3_FD_200533 | JGI IMG/M metagenome (GOLD analysis project Ga0302314, IMG submission 200533) | Peat permafrost microbial communities from Stordalen Mire near Abisko, Sweden - III_Palsa_N2_3 | ecosystem: Environmental > Terrestrial > Soil > Palsa > Peat permafrost | place: Sweden... | reverse complement strand
CACCATGGGTCAGCAGCACGACGCTTACTTTGTTCCGGCCAAGAGCTACTGGCCGTTCGTGGCCGCAGTGGTCATGTTCACCACCGTGTTCGGTGCCGCGCACTGGCTGAATGCGGAGCCTGGCGACGCCGGCTTCGGCAAGACCGTGTTGCTCATCGGTGTGATCGGCGTGCTGGGCATGTTCTTCGGCTGGTTCCGCTCGGTGATCAACGAGTCGCTGGCCGGCAACTATAACCACCAGGTGGACACCTCGTTCCGCATGGGCATGATGTGGTTCATTTTCTCCGAGGTGATGTTCTTCGGCGCTTTCTTCGGCGCGCTGTTCTACATCCGCATGTTCTCGGTGCCGTGGCTCGGTGGTACCGGCCATGGCACGTTGACCCATGAGTTCCTGTGGAGCAATTACGCCGCCTCGTGGGGCGCTGACGGTGGCAACGGTCCGCAACATATCGGTGGCGCGTTCTCGACCGTACCGGCATGGGGCCTGCCGCTGCTGAACACGCTGATCCTGCTCAGCTCCAGCGTCACCGTGACGATTGCGCATCACGCGCTGCGCGCGGGCCATCGCGGAAAGATCCTGGTGTTCCTGGGTCTCACCGTGCTGCTGGGCGCGCTGTTCCTGAACTTCCAGGCACACGAGTACATCGAGGCCTACAAGGAACTGAACCTGACCCTGCACAGCGGCGTCTACGGTTCGACGTTCTTCCTGCTGACCGGTTTCCACGGCCTGCACGTGACCCTGGGTACGATCATGCTGGCGGTGATCTGGTTCCGCGTGCTGAAGGGCCATTTCAACAAGGACCACCACTTCGGCTTCGAGGCAGTAGCGTGGTACTGGCATTTCGTCGACGTGGTCTGGCTCGGCCTGTTCATGTTTGTCTATATTCTTTGAGTCGGCGGTACTGATTCAGGCAACAAAAAGCCCGCCATTGGCGGGCTTTTTGTTGGACAGAGGCCGGTTGTCGTCGACAGCCACCATTCCGCGCGATTTGTCGCGGTCAGGCCGCAGCGTCAGTACAGCCGGGTACAATCACTGGCCGACGTCGTGCGGATGCAGCCAACCCATCCAGATGCCGAGTGCGACCATGCCGATCAGTACCAGCGACAGGCCAATGCGGCGGGTCAGCGCCCACACGGTACGCCTGTCGTCGTCCTTGTCGGTCATCATGAAATACAGCGCCTGGCCGAGGCTGAAAATCACCACCAGCAGCATCACCACCAGCGCACACTTGTAGATGGTTTCCACGTGATTGATCCGATCCATTTCGACAGGGCCAGTATAGCGACCACCGGCGGACACGTTGCGTGATCGTATTCCGTCGTCCGCCGTGGTGGGCATTGCTGCTGACGGTGGCTGGCGCCTTGCTGTTCATACGTTTGGGCGTCTGGCAGCTGCATCGCGCCGACTTCAAGGACGCACTTCTGCGGCGGTATGCCGCATCGGCATCCTCACCGCGACAGGACTTCGCCAAGGTGGCCGACACGCCGCCAGCCGATGCCTTTCCACGGGTGCAGGTGAGCGGCCGTTATCTGGTCGATCGGCTGTACCTGCTGGACAACCCGCAGCATGACGAACGCGGCGGGGTGGAAGTCTTTGCGCCGTTCGTGGTGCGCGATCAAACGCAACCCGTGCTGCTGGTGGATCTCGGATTTTTGCCGGGCAACGGTACGGCACAGGTGCCGCAATTGCCGCCGCTGCCCACCGGTGAGGTCAGCCTGGAAGGCTTGTACGTGCCGCCACCGCCGCTCGGTTTCGAGATGGGTGGCAATGCGCTGGCGCGACAGACCCAGTGGCCGAAGAGCAGCATCTTTCTGGATCCGGCGGAGGTTGCTGGTGACCTCGGTCGTCCGTTGTACCCGCGGGTACTTGCGCTGGACGCCGATCCCGCCTCGATCTATGTGCGCGTGCACACGCTCGATTTTTCCTCGATGCCGCCGGCACGGCACCGTGCCTATGCGTTCCAGTGGTTCTCGTTTGCGATCGCAGCGGTGGTGATCCTGCTGGTGCTCAATCGCAAGCGCAAGCCGCGTGAATCCCACAACCCGAATGACGATGAAGTCCGATGAATACTGTTGATCCAAAATCATTGCGTCGCAGCCGGATGTTCCTGATCCTGATTGCGCTGGTGTTTGCCGCGCCGATGATCGCGGCCGGTCTGCTCACCTGGAGCGGCTGGCAACCGGGTGCGAAGGGCAATGGCCAGCCGATCCAGCCGCAGCGTAATTTCGTCGACGAGAAACTGCGGGTGCAGCTGAGCGATGGTCAGGCCTATGCATGGCGCGACAGCGAGCCGCGCATGACCCTGGTGGCACTGGCCGGTCCTGGCTGCGCGAAGGAATGTCTGGCGACGCTGACCAGCATGGCGGCCGCGCGCGTCACGCTCAACCGCAATCAGTCGCGCCTGCGCCTGCTTTACTTGGGCACGCCGCCGGCGGATGACGATCGCGATGGCATGAAGAATTACTGGCAGCTCGGCAGCGATGTCGATGGCAAACTCGCCATGTACCGACCGACCACGCCGGACAGTGTCAGCGCCGTGCTGGTGGAATCCGATGGCACGGCGTTGTCGCTGTACCCTGCTGGCTTCGATCCCTCCGGCTTGCGCAAGGATCTGCAGAAGGTGATCAAGTAATGCCGTCGCGTTCCCTGAAGATCCTGCGCAGCCTGTCGCTGCTGGCGGCGGTGTTCGCGCTTGGGCTGGTGATGTTCGGTGCATTCGTGCGGCTGTCGAATGCTGGCCTGTCCTGCCCGGACTGGCCGACCTGTTATGGCCAGGCGACATGGCCGCAGCACGCGCAGGCGGTAGCCAAGGCCGATGCGGCTTTCCCCGAGCGCCCATACGAGGCGCACAAGGCCTGGCGCGAGCAAGTGCACCGCTTCCTCGCCGGTACGCTCGGCGTGCTGGTGTTGGTGTTGGCACTGCTGGCGAGCTGGCGTCGGCGCGGCGCGCAGTTGGCGATCATCGCCGGTGCGGTGTTTGCGGCCGTCGGGGTTGGTTTGTACATCAGCGGTGAACATCGATGGTCATCGTTGCTGGCAGCGTGTGCGATCGCGTTGCCGTTGCTGGCGGCCATCACGTTGCGCCGACCGGGCGCGTGGCGGATCAGTGTGCTGGCGCTGGCAGTGATCATCTTCCAGGCGATGCTCGGCATGTGGACGGTGACCCTGCTGTTGAAGCCAATCGTGGTGATGGGGCATCTGCTCGGCGGCATGACCACGTTCGCGCTGCTGGCGTATGCGGCACTGCGCTTTGCCGGCATCGCGGCCCCGGACGACCGGCTGACCGACCTGCGCCGGCTGGTGACGATCGGCGTGGTACTGCTGTTCTGCCAGATCGCGCTGGGCGGCTGGACCTCGGCGAACTATGCGGCGCTGGCCTGCGGCTATGGCCCCGGTTCGTTCCCGCAGTGCCTCAATCAGTGGGCGCCGCCGACCGATTTTCATCAGGGCTTCGTGCTGTGGCGTGGGATCGGCGTCAATTACGAAGGTGGCGTGCTGGACATGGCCGCACGCAGTGCGATCCAGCTCGTGCATCGGTTCGGTGCGCTGGTGGTGTTCTGCTATCTCGGCTGGCTGTCGCACAAGCTGGCCCGGCGTGGCCTGCGCGTCTTTGGCATCGCGATCGCCGTGGCGCTGGTGAGTCAGGTGTTGCTGGGCATCAGCAATGTGTACTTCGGACTGCCGCTCGCGGTGGCAACCGCGCACAATGGCGTGGCGGCACTGTTGCTGTTCACCTTGCTGGCCGCACTGGCGCGTACCCAGCGTCGGCATGACGAGTCGTCGATGTCCCTGTCGCTGGAGCCACGTTGAAATGGAACTGACCAGAAATCTGATCAGCGAATACCTGCAATTGACCAAGCCGCGCGTGGTCGCGCTGCTGGTGTTCTGCGCGGTGATCGGCATGTTCCTCGCCGTGCCGGGCATCCCACCGTGGCGTGCACTGGTGTTCGGCACGCTGGGCATCTGGATGGCCTCAGGCTCGGCCGCCGCGTTCAACCACCTGGTCGATGAGCGTATCGACAAGCTGATGGCGCGTACCGCGCGGCGTCCGCTCGCCACGGGTTCGCTCAAGCCACGCCAGGCGTTGGTATTCGCGGTGCTGCTCGGGATCGCCTCGATGCTGGTGCTAGCACTGCTGGTCAACCCATTGACCGCGTTGCTCACCTTTGGTGGCCTGATCGGCTACGCGCTGGTCTACACCGCGTATCTCAAGCGCGCCACGCCGCAGAACATCGTGATCGGCGGCCTTGCCGGCGCGATCCCGCCGGTACTTGGCTGGACCGCGGTGACCGATGCCCTGCATCCGTTCGCGCTGCAGCTGTGCCTGATCATCTTCGTGTGGACGCCGCCGCATTTCTGGGCGCTGGCGATCTTCCGTCGCGACGATTACGCGCGGGCGCAGGTGCCGATGCTGCCGGTCACCCATGGCATCGTGTACACCCGCTGGCATGTGTTGTTCTACACCGTGCTGCTGGTGCTGGTGACCCTGCTGCCGGCGCTGACCGGGATGAGCGGTCTGATCTATCTGGGCGGCGCGATCGTGCTGGACGTGGGCTTCCTGTATTACGCCGTGCGCTTGCTGAATCCACCGGACGAGATGTTCCCGATGAAGGTGTTCAAGTACTCGATCGTGTACCTGATGGCGCTGTTCGCATTCCTGTTGGCCGACCACTGGCTGGTCGAACCGATGGTGCAGCACGGGCTGGTATTCCAAGCCACGCTCTGAGCACCGCGTTTTACGGTTTGAGCGCGATGCCGGCACTCTCCAGCAGTTCCTTCAGTCCGGTCAGCTGCGTCTCGTACTTCTTCCAGCGTTGGATTGCGCTGCGGTAGATCGGCTCACGCACCTGCACGACGCTGGCCGTGGCGACTGGTGCTTGGTTGTCCTCAAAGTGCAGGCAGGCGTCATTCCACGGCAAGCCGCAGAACTCCAGCAATTCACGCGATTTGGTCTCCTGCGAATCCACCAGCGTTTCGTAGTTCATTTCCAGGATGCGGCCCGGAAATGCCTGTTTCCAGTGCGCCATCAGGCGATCGAACAGGACGTAGTACCTGCCGGTGTCGAGCAGATCGTATGAATAGTCGTGGTATGGCGATGCCGGCGCGAAGAGCTGGCGGAAATTGCTTAGACAGGTGTCCATCGGATCGCGCCGCAGGCAGATGATCTTGGCATTGGGTAGCGCGTTCGCGATTGCACCGACATACAGAAAGTTGTGTGGCAACTTGTCGATGAAGTGCGGCTTTTGGCTGGTATCGGGGCGGGTGCTGGCCAGATAGGCCTCGCCCAGCTGTTGCCAGTCGACTTCGCGCGCACGTTCGATGGTGTCCACATCGAGCAGTTGGGGCGTGCGGCTGCCGGAGGCGCGTTTTAACGCGATTCCGAAGTTCTGCAATTCGCCGGCTGCATGCACGTCCGGGTGACTGGAGAGGATGCGTTCGACCAGGGTGGTGCCCGAGCGCGGCATGCCGATCACGAAGATCGGCTCATCGCTCGAACAGCCTGCACCGACGGGTTGTGGCTCGGGCGATGCCTGGATCAACTTCTCAAACAGGACTTCATCTTGCCGCGGCGAATAGTGGCGCATGCTGCCGGCTGCCAGCTTGCCGGCGACGAGGTGCTCGAATGCCCTCGGGTAGTCGGCCAGATCCTCGTACTCCTTGGCCAGCGCCAGCTGCAGATTCATCTGTGCCGTTGGGTTGTCCGCGCCTTTCGGCAATAACGAGTGCAGACGCTCCAGATGATTGTTGGCCGGGCTCTGTTTGCGCAGTTGCGACAAAGCCAAGTGCACGCCCCAATGATCTGGCGTCAGTCGGAGGCAGGACTCGAGTTCGCGCTCGGCGTCATCCAGTCGGCCGAGGAATACCAGCGCTTTGGCGAAGTTGTAGCGGTAGTTGGGATGTTGCGGTGCCAGCGTGACAGCACGCTCATACAGCGCGGTTGCACGTTCGTGAGCATTGGCGCGCGTGAAAATGACGCCGAGAGTATCGATCGCATGTGCGTCCAGGGGCAGCAAAGTGAGCGCCCGATCGGCGACGACCATGGCCTCTGCTGAAAGGTTGACCATGGACAGCGCCTTTGCGAATTGCGTCGCATAGTCGGCACGTAGCGGATACAGCTGAACGGCTCGCTGCAAGTACTGCAGTGCCTGCGACATCTGCTGCAGTTCCAGCGCCGACAATCCCGCCAGGTAATGCAACTCGGCGTGGTTCGGTGCCTGCGGCAACAGCTGCGCCGACAGTTCCAGTGCTTGCCGCCAATTCCTCTGGTTGTAGGCAGAGGTGGCCTGGGCGTAAAGCTTGGCGGGATCAGTCATGGGATTCAGGATCGAGGCAGGAGGATGGTCGATGATCATGCGGCGTGCCGGCATTGTATGTATTACGCGCCGTTGCGCGCGTTCCCCGGAATCTGTTGGCCCGGATGCGATCGATGGGTTCACACTTCCGCAGCGCAGTACGCAATGTGCGCGCCTAACGGCGCATAGCATCGGCTGGCTCCCAGTCCTGACAAGCCAAGGCATATGGACGTTTATCCTAGTCGCAACGTCGACATCCGCAAGCATCGGATGCCGGCGCCGCATAACAAGAAGTTGAACGCCTGCGGTCGGCTGGTGCTTTCCTCGACTGGGGAAAGTCCGGCCCATGAAGCCCCTTCGCGATTCCCTTCTGTTGCGCGCACCACGCCGGCTGCTGGCTGGCCGTCATGAAGCCCCGCGCAGCCCCTACGTCATCACCGTGCCCGCGCTGCTCAAACGCGCCCCATTGGAGCAGGCCAGCCGGCAGCACCGTAGTCGAACTACACCGCCGGATCCCGGTGGCGCCCCGCCATACGTCGACGAAGGCCCCTGCCGATGCGTTGCCATCGTCCGTACATCTTGCACTGGTATCCAGTCGCTGATGGTCGCAAATACGCCGTGCGCTTGCTGAATCCGCCGGACGAGATGTTCCCGATGAAGGTGTTCAAGTAAGCGCAGTCTCTGAATCGACATGCCACGTGGTATGCACTCATGGACTCAGCGCGATACCGGCTCCGCTCAGCAACTCCCTCAGACCATCCAGTTGTGCCTCGTACCGTTTCCATCGCCGGAGTGAGGTGCGATAGATCGGCGATCGCACCTGCACGGCACTGGCCGTAGCTGCAGGTGCCTGGTTGCTCTCGAAGTGCAGACAGGCGTCGTCCCAGGGCAGGTCGCAATATTCCAGCAATTGCCGTGAACTGGCTTCCTGTGATGCCACCAGGGTTTCGTAGTCCACCTCCAGGATGCGCCCCAGGAAAGCCTGCTTCCAGTGCGCTATCAGGCGATCGAACAGGATGTAGTACCTGCCTGTATCCAGCAGATCGTACGAATAGCCATGGTATGGCGATGCCAGTGTGAACGCCTGGCGGAAATTGCTGAGACAGGTATCCATTGGATCCCGGCGCAGGCAGATGATCCGGGCATTGGGCAGTGCGTTGGCGATCGCGCCGACATACAGGAAGTTGTGCGGCTGCTTGTCGACGAAACGCGGTTTGCGCCCGGTATTGGGTCGGGTGCTGGCCAGATAGTCCGATCCCAGCCGTCGCCAATCGACCTCCCGCGCGCGGGTGATGGTGTCGATATCGATCAGATATGGCGTGCGGCTGCCGGATGCGCGCTTGAGTGCAATGCCGAAGTTCGGCAGTTCTCCGGCGGAATGGACATCAGGGTGGCTGGACAGGATGCGCTCCACCAGCGTGGTACCAGAACGCGGCATGCCGATCACGAAGATCGGCTCCTCGGTGGCGAAACCGGCCGTTGCCGGCTGGGGACTGGGCGATGCAAGGGTTATCGCCTCGAACAATGCTTCATCGTGCCGGTGCGAATAATTGCGTTTGGCTGCGCCTGCAGCTTTACCGGCCACGAGGTGCTCAAACGCGCTGGGATAGTCGGCCAGATCCTCGTACTCCTTGGCCAGCGCCAGGTGCAGGTTCACCTGCGCGACGTAGCTTTCCGTCGTCTTCGGTAATAGCGAATGCAGCCGCTCGAGGTGATTGCTGGCGGCGCTCTGCGTGTGCAATTGCGACAGAGCCAGATGTGCGCCGGAGTAGAAGGGGGCCAGCTTCAGGCACGCTTCAAATTCGCGCTCCGCCGCATCCAGATCGCCCAGGAACAGCAATGATTTGGCGTAGCGGTAATGGTAGTCGGGATGATCTTGCGCCAGCGCCACGGCACGGCCATAGAGCGCTGTCGCGCGTTCATGTGCGTGGGCGCGCGTATGGATCATGCCCAGAGTGTCGAGTGTTTGCGCATCGAGGGGCGATAGCGTCAACGCCCGGTCTGCGATCAGGATGGCATCGACAGACCGGTTGACCGCAGAGAGCGCCTTGGCGAATTGCGTCAGGTAGTCGGCCCGCGTCGGATACAGGCTCGCGGCTCGGCGCAGATGTTCCAGTGCCTGTGGCATCTGCTGCAGTTCCAGTGCAGACAGTCCCGCCAGGTAGTGCAGCTCGGCATGATCCGGTTTCTGCGACAGCAATTGCGTGGACAGGTCGAGTGCCTGTCGCCAGTTCCCCTGATGGTAGGCGGTGGTGGCCTGCGCATAGAGCTGGGCTGGATCGGTCATGAGGTGCTGAATCGTGGGAGAGGCGATATACGCTGATCATGCATCACGATTGCGCCCGGCAGCGACTACCCGGCTATATGAGCGCCTTCATAAATCGCCAATGAACGCCCGTTGGGTACCGGACAGCTCCTGCAGGCCTGCGATAGCGGCCGATCCAGCGGGCAAGCGGCCCTGCATGGGCGTATGCCGACGGCGGATCTGACTGGAGGTGAGCGGTTCCCGCGTGAGGCGCCTGTTTTCTGCGTTGACTATGGTCCGTTTGCACAGCAAAATACGCAGGCTGTATGGCGCGTCTTGCCAGCCAGCTCCCAGTCCTGACAAACCAAGGCATATGGACGTTTACCCTAGTCGCAACGTCGACATCCGCAAGCATCGGATGCCGGCGCCGCATAACAACCTGTTGAACGCCTGCGGCGACCGCCTGCGGTCGGCTGGTGCTTTCCTCGACTAGGGAAAGTCCGGCCCACCCCTGACGACGCCATCGGCGTCGTTACGAGGAGATGGGCCCATGAAGCTCCTTCGCGATACCCTTCTGTTGCGCGCACTGCGCCGGCTTTTGGCTGGCCGTCGTGAGGCTGTGCGCCGCTCCTACGCCATCACCGTGCCCGCCCCGCTCGAACGTGCGGCGGTCGGCAGCAACGTGATCGAACTGCATCGCCGGACCCCGGCGGCGGGCAACCGTGCGGCGACGCATGCCCCGGCCGATGCGCTGCCATCTTCCGTACATCTTGCACTGGTATCCAGTCGCTGATGGTCGTCTTGACGTCATGCAAGGGGTGGCCTCCACCAGTGGGGGCGCCGTTCTGGCCGCATGCGCGGCCAAACGCGCTGACGGTGGCGCAGCTGGCGGATTGATTCCGCCGACTCGCACCGGCGGCAGGCATCAGCGAATTCACGGAAGCGGGTCATGATCAAGCAATCCAATCAGGCCGTCGCGGGCAAGGCGGCGGGCAAGGGTGCGGCAGCGATACATGCGGCCGTTGCGCAGGAGGCATTCCGCGCGAACGACGAACTGCTGGCGGCGCTGGAGACCACCCCGGCCGGCCTCGATGAGGAACAGATCGAGGCGCGGCTGCATCGCGACGGCCCCAACGAGGTCTCGCACGAGAAGCCGCCGCACTGGTCACGGCAACTGCTGCGCGCATTCAAGAACCCGTTCATCATCGTGTTGCTGGTGCTGGCGGTGGTGCAGGTATTCGCCACGCCGGACGACATGTCCGGGCCGATCATCATTGCGGTGATGGTGGCGATCAGCGTGTTGCTGAACTTCACCCAGGAATTCCGTTCGTCGCGCGCGGCCGAGAATCTCAAGGCGATGGTGCGCAACACCGCCACGGTGACGCGCAAGGCGTCCGATGGCCACAGCGAACAGATCGAAGTGCCGGTGGTCGAGCTGGTGGCCGGCGACATCGTGCACCTGGGTGCGGGTGACATGGTGCCCGGCGACCTGCGCCTGCTTACCGCGAAGGATCTGTTCATCAGCCAGGCGATCCTCACTGGCGAATCACTGCCGGTGGAGAAGTCCGCGCCGGCGCGCGTGAGTGATGGCAGCAGCCAACAGAAGTACGACAGCCCGCTCGAGCTGCCTACGGTCTGCTACATGGGCACCAACGTGATCAGCGGCACGGCCGCTGCGGTCGTGGTGGCGACGGGTTCGCGCAGCTATCTCGGCTCGCTCGCACACAGCATGTCCGGTCAGCGCGTGCAGACCAGTTTCGACCGCGGCGTGAAGAGCGTCAGCTGGCTGCTGATCCGCTTCATGGCGGTGATGGTGCCGGTGGTGTTCCTGATCAACGGGCTGGACAAGCACAACTGGACCGAGGCCTTCCTGTTCGCGCTGTCCGTCGCGGTCGGTCTGACCCCGGAGATGCTGCCGCTGATCGTCACCGCCAACCTTTCCAAGGGCGCGCTGGCGATGTCCCGGCGCAAGGTGGTGGTGAAACGGCTCAACGCGATCCAGAACTTCGGTGCGATGGATGTGCTGTGCACCGACAAGACCGGCACGCTGACGCTGGACAAGATCGTGCTGGAGCGCCATCTCGACCTGGATGGCGAGGAGTCCGATGAGGCGCTGGAATTCGGCTATCTCAACAGCCGTTTCCAGACCGGCCTGAAGAACCTGATGGACAAGGCGGTGCTGGAGCACCGGGACTTGGAGTCGGCAGCGACGCGCTACCGCGTGATCGACGAGATCCCGTTCGATTTCCAGCGCCGGCGCATGTCGGTGGTGGTGGCCAAGGACGATGGCGAGCACTTGCTGATCTGCAAGGGCGCAGTCGAGGAGATGCTGTCGATCTGCACGTTCGCCAAGGTCGGTGATGTCACCGAGCCGATGACCGAAGGGCGGCGCAACGACATCAAGGCGATGACGCACAAGCTCAACGAGGACGGCCTGCGTGTGCTGGTGGTCGCGGTGCAGCGCGAGCCGAGCCATGATCGGCCGTACAGCGTGGCCGACGAGAGCGATCTGATCGCGGTCGGCTGCCTGGCGTTCCTCGATCCGCCGAAGGACTCGGCGGCCACCGCGATCCGCGCGCTGCACCAGCACGGCGTCGAGGTGAAGGTGATCACCGGCGACAACGAGGCTGTGACCCGCAAGATCTGCCGTGAGGTCGGACTGGACGTCACCCATTCGGTGCAGGGCAAGGAAATCGAGTCGCTCGACGATGCCGCGCTGGATACGCTGGTGGCGCGTGTCACGGTGTTCGCCAAGATGTCGCCGCTGCAGAAGGCGCGGGTGGTTCGCTCGCTGCAGCGCCTGGGTCACACGGTAGGTTTTCTCGGCGATGGCATCAACGATGCGCCGGCGCTGCACGATGCCGATGTCGGCATCTCGGTGGATACCGCGACCGACATCGCAAAAGAGTCGGCCGACATCATCCTGCTCGAGAAGAACCTGATGGTGCTGGAGGAGGGCGTGCTGGAAGGGCGCGTCACCTTCGGCAACATCATGAAGTACATCAAGATGACCGCCAGCTCGAACTTCGGCAATGTGCTCAGCATCCTGATCGCAAGCGCGTTCCTGCCGTTCATGCCGATGTTGCCGCTGCAGATCCTGGTGTTGAACCTGCTGTACGACATCTCGCAGCTGTCGATCCCGTTCGACCGCATGGATGAGGATTACCTGCGCAAACCACGCAAGTGGGACGCGGGCGACATCGGCCGCTTCATGGTGTGGGTGGGACCGGCCAGTTCGGTGTTCGACATGACTACCTTCGCGCTGTTGTGGTACGTGTTCGGTGCGAATTCGCCGGCGCACCAATCACTGTTCCAGTCTGGCTGGTTCATCGAGAGCCTGCTGACACAGACGCTGGTGGTGCACATGATCCGCACGCGCAAGATCCCGTTCCTGCAGAGCAGCGCCGCCGCGCCGGTGCTCGGCCTGACCACGGCGATCATCGTGATCGGCATGTTGCTGCCGTACACCGCGATCGGCACGAAGATCGGCATGATGCAAATGCCGCCGGTGTACTTCGCATGGCTGGCACTGACGGTGGTGGCGTATTGCGCGCTGACCCAGCTGGTGAAGGTGGTCTATATGCGTCGCTACGGGCGCTGGCTTTGATCCATCTTCCTCATTCCCTCTGGAGGGAGAGGGTGAACGCCAGGCGCCGAGCATCGGCATGGCGTAACACTTTTGTCATCGATATCGAGCAAACAGGAGAACTCTGACCTTGCACAGTAGTCGCTCAGCCGAACAACCACCTCCAAGCCGGCCGTCTCGACGCCGCACCGCGCGCACTTCGCCCTGAAGTGAGTCCCGGACGCGGTGGCCGTTGACGGCCCAACCGCGGTTCGGGATGCGCCCACCGTTCGCTTGCGAACGGTCTGCCTTCCCCTCGCCGTATGCATTGCCTGTCGGTCGCCTGACCGCAACGGGCTCGTTCGCGCCTTCATGTCGAAGGGGAAGCTCATGTCGCTCCGTTCCATTCAAAATCTGTCATTCCTTTCTGTTGCCATCGCGCTGGCGTTATCGCTCGCCGCCTGTTCGCATCAGGCGAGCGAGGCACCACCTTCGCCGGTGGTCATCGCCGATCACGGCCTGCTGCGTGTACCCGAGAAATCACCGCTGCGCTCGCAACTGGTGGTGCAGCCGGTGGAGATACGCGACGTGCCGCATGCCGTGGTTTTCCCGGCGACCGTCGAGGCTGATCCGGCACGCACGGCCAATGTGCTGCCTGCACTGACCGGCAAGGTGGTCGAACTGAAGGTTGGCCTCGGTGACCACGTCACGCGTGGCCAGCTGCTGGTGGTGATCGATTCGGGCGATCTGGCGCAGGCCTATGCCGATGTAGACAAGGCGCGCGACGCACTTGATCTGGCGAAAAAGAGCCTGGACCGCGCACACGGCGTGCAGCAGGCCGGCGGTGCCGCAGTGAAGGATCTGGAAGCGGCGCAAAGCGGCTACAACCAGGCGCTGGCCGAGTTCAACCGTACGCAGACACGTCTGGCCGCAGTGGGCGGGGCTGCGGATGGACATGCTGCGCGGGCGATGAATGTCACCGCGCCGGTCAGCGGCTACGTGACTGCGTTGTCGGTCTCGCCGGGTGTGTTTGTCAACGATGCCACCGCCGCGATGATGACCATCGCCAACCTGGATTCGGTGTGGATCACCGCGAATGTGCCGGAAAGCGAGGTAGGGCTGGTCGCCAAGGGGCAGTCGGTGGATGCCACGCTGTCCGCGTATTCCGATCAGGTCTTCCATGGGCAGGTCAGTTTCGTCAGTCCGGTGCTGCAGCCGGATACCCGGCGCGACATGGTGCGCGTTGCCGTAGCCAATCCGGATGGACGGCTGAAACCGAACATGTTCGCGAATACGAGTTTCAACATCCCGCAGCCGGCGCAGGTATTCGTGCCGGAGTCGGCGCTGCTGATGAACAACGACAGCATCACGGTGTTCGTCGAAGTGTCGCCGTGGACGTTCGAGCGTCGCACGGTCGAGCTCAGCTACGACGAGACGGCCGGTGCGCGCGTAGTGAGGGGTCTGAAGGCGGGTGATCGCGTGATCGTGAAGGGCGGAGTGCTGCTCAATGATTAATGCGATCTTCCACTTCTGTTTCCAGAAGCGCATGTTGTTCATCGTCGTGACGATCCTCGTCGCGTGCTTCGGCTATTACTCCTGGACCCAGCTGGCGATCGAGGCCTATCCGGAACTGAGCGACGTCACCGCCCAGGTCACCACCCAGGTGCCGGGCCTGGCTGCCGAGGAAATCGAACAGGAGATCACCACGCCGCTGGAACGTGGCCTCGCCGGTACGCCGGGGCTGGTGAGCATCCGTTCGAGCAGCACGTTCGGTCTGTCGCTGATCACGATGGTGTTCAAGGACGGTGCCGAGGATTACTGGGAACGCCAGCGCATCATGGAGCGGATCGGACAGGTCACGTTGCCGCCCGGCATCACTCCTGGCCTCGACCCGGTGTCCGGGCCGGCCGGCGAGATCTATCGCTACACGCTGGAGTCCAACAGCAAGAATCTGATGCAGTTATCGGAGCTGCAGAACTGGGTGATCGTGCCCGCGCTGGAACAGATCCCCGGCGTTGCCAACGTCGATATCTTCGGCGGCTTCAGCAAGGAGTTCCAGTTGCAACTGGAACCGGCCCAACTGCTGCATTACGGCGTCAGCGTGAGCCAGGTCAGTAGCGCGATTTCGGCCAATACCGCGAATGCTGGCGGCGGCCGCATCACTCGGGGCGAGCAGTCGTACATCGTGCGTGGCATCGGCATGGTGCACACGCTGAAGGATCTGGGCGACATCGTGGTCACCCAGACCAACGGCGTGCCGGTGTTCGTGCGCGACTTGGGCAAATTGCAGTACGGCCACCAGGTGCGCGAAGGCATTCTCGGCAAGGACAACAACCCCGACACGATCGAGGGTATCGTCGACCTGCTCAAGTACGAGAATCCGTCGCGCGTGCTCGAAGGCATCCACGCCAAAGTCGCTGAACTCAACAAGCAGTTCGCCGCGCAGGACGTGCGCATCGTGCCATATATCGATCGCGACGACCTGGTCAACGCGACCAAGGAAAAAGTCTTCCACACCGTAATGGAAGGTGTCGGCCTGGTCTGCATCGTGCTGATCCTGTTCCTCGGCAGTCCGCGTTCGGCGCTGGTGGCCGCGGTGGCAATCCCGATGTCGCTGGTCACCGTGTTCATCCTGATGCAGTTCACCAAGATGCCGGCGAACCTCTTTTCGCTGGGCGCGATCGATTTCGGCGTGATCGTCGACGGCACCATCGTGGTGATGGAAGCGATCCTGCGCCGGCGCGAGGAGAAACCCAACGATGTGCTCACCGAAGACGATGTGATGACGGTGACCAAGCATGTCGGTCGCTCGATCTTCTTCGCCACGCTGATTATCATCACCGCCTACCTGCCGCTGTTCGCATTCGAGCATGCCGAGGGCAAGCTGTTCCGGCCGATGGCGTTCACCGTGGGCTATGCCTTGCTGGCCGCGTTGCTGTGCACGGTCACGTTGACGCCCGGGCTGGCCTATATCGCGTTGCGCAAACCGCGCAAGCTATTCCACAACAAGCCGCTGGAAAGACTGCAGGCGGCTTACCGCACCAGCCTGGGCCGACTGCTGCACAAGCTGCCGGTGGTTTATACGGTGGCGGGCGTGGCGCTGCTCTGCGTGGTGTTGCTGGGTGCGACGATTGGGCGCGAATTCCTGCCCGACCTGGATGAGGGGTCACTGTGGCTGCAGGTGCAGATGCCAACCGGGCTGTCGCTGGACAAGGCCAGCGCGATGACGGCCGAGCTGCGCCGCGCCGTGCGCGAATTTCCAGAAGTCTCCTACGTGGTAACCCAGCTCGGCCGCAACGACACCGGCACCGATCCGTGGACGCCGTCGCATGTCGAATCGGCGGTAGGTCTCAAGCCCTACAGCTCCTGGGCGAGTGGCGAGACCAAGGCGGAGTTCCTGCGCAAGTTCAACGCGCGGATGCAGCAGATCCCCGGTATCAGCGTGGGTATCAGCCAGCCGATTGTCGACGGCGAGAACGATATGGTCGGTGGTGCGCACAGTCCGCTGGTGCTGCGCATCTACGGCGATGATTTCAAGGAACTACGCCGCATCGGCGGCCAGATCGTCGACGTGCTGCGGGATGTGCGCGGCACGGCGGATGCGTCTATCTTCCAGGAGCCGCCGATCCCGCAACTGGCGATCGAGGCGGACCGCGACGCGGCAGCACGCTATGGCATCAACATCGCCGATATAAGCAATCTGATCCAGACCGCGATCGGCGGCGCACCGATCACCCAGGTCTATGTGGGTGATCGCGTCTACAACGTGACCGCGCGCATGTCGAACGAAGTCGCCAACAATATCGAGGCGATCGGCCAGCTGCCGCTGACCGCAGCCAACGGTGCACAGGTGCCGCTCAAGCTGGTGGCGCATATCAGCCTTAAGACCGGCGAGAGCACGATCTCGCACGAGCAGAACCATCGCGAGCTGACCATTCGCATCGACAACCGCGACCGTGCACTGTCGGAGTACCTGGCCGACGCCCAGCAGCAGATCGACACTAAGGTGCACTACGACAAACAGGATTATCGGCTGGAATGGGCTGGCAATTTCCAGAATGCGCAGCGCGCGCAGGCACGCCTGATTGTGGTGCTTGGCATGGTGCTGGCGATCATGGCCGTGTTGCTGTTCGCCGAGTTTGGCAAGCTGCATCAGGCGCTGCTGGTGCTGGCCGTGGTGCCGCTGGCTGCCGTGGGCGGCCTGATTTCGCTGCATCTGCGCGGTGAGACACTTAACATCGCCACGGCTGTGGGCTTCATTGCCCTGTTCGGTGTGGCCGTGCAGAACGGCATCATCATGGTGTCGAACATCAATCGTGTGCGAAAGGAAGGCCTGACGCTGGCGGAAGCAGTGCTGGCCGGTGCCACCGAGCGCTTCCGCCCGGTATTGATGACGGCCACCGTGGCCAGCGTGGGCATGCTGCCGGCCGCGATGGCCACCGGCATCGGCACGGACGTGCAGCGTGGCCTGGCCACCGTGGTGGTGGGCGGCTTGCCGATTGCCACTCTGCTTACGCTGTACATCCTGCCCAGCTTCTATTTCGCGATCGAGCGCTTCATCGAGAGGCACCGCGGTCACGCGCCGTCGGCGAGGGACATCTGACCATGCACGCTTTCCACAAAATCACGACGTGGCGCGCTGGCAGCACGCTGCTCATCCTTGGCGTCGGCCTGCTGCTCACCGCATGTGCCGTCGGACCGGATTACCAGCGTCCGGCGGCGCCTGCCGCTAATGACTACATGCCGACAGCCATGCCGCACACCACCGCTGCTGCATCCGGACCGGGCGGCAACGCACAGCAGTTCGTGCAGGACATGGATATCCCGGGACAGTGGTGGACGCTGTTCCATTCGAAGCCACTGAATGCGCTGATCGACGATGCGTTGAAGCACAATGCCGATGCCGACGCGGCGCAGGCGGCACTGCAGGCAGCGTGGGAAAACGTGCGCGCTCAGCGTGGCGCGTACTTCCCCAGCGTCGATGCCAGCATCAATCCGACCCGGCAGAAGACCGGCAGCGTGCTGTCCAGCAACGTCGCCTCGAACAGCACGCTGTACAACCTCACTACCGCGCAACTCAGTATTTCGTACTCGCCGGATCTGTGGGGTGGTAATCGCCGGCAGGTGGAGTCGCTGGTGGCACAGGCGAACGCCCAGCGTTTCCAGCTGGAGGCGACCTATCTGACGCTGACTACCAATCTCGTCAACGCGGCGATCCAGGAAGCCTCGCTGCGTGCGCAGATCGATGCTACCCACAGCATCATCGCGGACCAGGAAAAGATCATGGCGACGCTGCAGCGCCAGCAGACGCTCGGTGATGCTCCCGAGGCTGCCGTCGCAGCGCAGCTGGCTGCGCTGGAACAGAGCCGGGCCACCTTGCCGCCACTGGAAAAGCAGCTCGCGCAGCAGCGTGATCTGCTTGCCGCGCTCAGCGGGCGCATGCCGAGTGACATCATCGATGCCCGCTTCACGCTGGATGCGCTGCAGCTGCCGGCCGAGCTGCCGTTGAGCCTGCCGGCGCGCCTGGTTGAGCAGCGTCCCGACGTGCGCATGGCCGATGAGCAGCTGCATGCGGCCAGCGCACAGGTCGGTGTGGCGATCGCGAACCGGCTGCCGAACGTGCAGATCACCGCGAACATCGGTGGCGCGGCGGAGAGTGCGAGTTCATTGCTGAGCACCGGCACCGGCTTCTGGAATATCGGCGCGGCGATCACCGCGCCACTGTTCGACGGCGGCACGCTGAAGCACAAGCAGCTCGCCGCCGAGGCCACCTATCGGCAGAGCGCCGCGCAGTACCGCAGCACGGTGATCGACGCGGTGCAGAACGTGGCCGACGTGCTGCACGCGGTGCAGTCCGATGCCGCGGCACTGGCTTCAGCCGAACTGGCCGATCGGGCCGCTGCGCGCAGTCTGGCGATTGCGCAGCGGCAACTCGCGCTGGGCGACCTCAGCGAGATCGCCATGCTGAATGCCGAGCAGATCTGGCGGCAAGCCGAGATCAGTCTGGCGCAGGCGCGTGCGAACCGCTATGCCGATACCGTGGCGCTGTTCCAGGCGCTCGGTGGTGGCTGGTGGAATCGGCATGACGTGGTGGCGGCGGCGCCATGATCCGCGATGTTGCCGCGCCGTTCAGTCGCGCGCGCGCGCGTGGCGCCGATGCCGCCACCACAGCACCAGCCCGGTCAATACGACTAGGCCGACGAGCGCCCACAGGCTGCCCTGGCCGCGGCGTACCCACTTCATCAGCCACTCGTGGTTGTCGGCGCCGAAATAGCCGAGATACACCCAGAACGGCACGCTGATCAGCGCGGCCAATCCATCGATCAGCAGGAAGCGCGTAAACGACACGCGATGACTGGTGCCGGCGGTGATGTAGACGGTAGTGCGCATGCCAGGAAGGAAGCGCGCGATGAACAGCATGCGGTTGCCGTAGCGCACGAATTTTTCCTGCACCATCGCATAGCGCTTGGGCGTGAGTATGCGTGCCACCAGCCGCCACTTCAGCATGCGCGCGCCGTAATGATGGCCGAGCAGGAAGATCGCGGAATCGCCCAGCAATACGCCAAACATCGCCAGCGCGAACATGCCGTGCACATTGACGTAGCCAAGTCCGGCGATGACGCCGCCAGCAACCAGGGTGATGTCTTCCGGTAACGGCAGGCCCGCGCCGCAGATCATCAGTGCGATGAACACCGCGAGGTAACCATTCTCGGCGAAGATCGTGATCAGTCGTTCAAGCAGGTCCATCGATATCCTTGCGCTTCATGCGAACCCGCATTGTGGCAACGGGGCATGATCCCATAATCGGGTGTCGTTGATGGGCCATGACTCTGCATGAGCCGGCAGCGATGAGTCGACCTGCACTGCAACATCCACATTCATGCTGAAGTGACCGGTGGCCGGCCACGCGCCGCCAGCAACTCGCGCAGTTCGGCTTTTTCGGCGCTGTCCAGCGGGCCCTGGCTCATCTTGGCGTGCAGTGCCTCGCGTCGCAGCGTGATGGCCTGTTCTTCCATCCGGGCCAACGCTTCGAAGAATTCGATGCGCTGGAGTTCCGGTTCACCCACCGACATCGCTGCCATCAACTTCTGCAGCGACGGGTACTCCGGCCGTTCGGCGAAATGCTCGACCAGCATGGCCGGATTGATGCCGGGACGTGAGCGGGCGATGTCGAGCAGTTCGGCGAGCAGTTCCACGCCCGGCTTGTCCAGACGCAGGAAGCGGTAAGGCCTTTCCACCTGATCGGCCACGCCCGGCTGTGCCAGCAGCAACGAGATCGCGCTGCGCACCAGGCTACGCTGCACGGCGACCGGTCGTTGCACCGCGCGATGCGTGGCGGGGTCGGCCTGCAGCACCGCGCGGGCGCCACTGCGCCGTTCCAGTTCCTGCGCCATCAGGTCGCGGAACGCACCATCCGGCAGTTTTGCGATCAGCGGGCGGGCGCGTTCGGCCAGTCGCGCGCGACCATCGAGACTGCCCATCTCCACATCGTGCGACAGCTCGTTGAAGAAATAGTCCGACAGCGGCATCGCCTGCTTGATGCGCAGCTCGAAGCCGTCCTTGCCCTCCTTGCGCACCAGCGAGTCGGGATCCTCGCCATCGGGCAGGAACAGGAAATACGCCTGACGGCCGTCACGCAGTCGCGGTAGCGCGGACTCCAGCGCCTTCCACGCGGCGGCACGGCCGGCGCGGTCGCCATCGAAGCAGAACACCACGTCCGGTGCGGCGCGGAACAGCAACTCGGTGTGCTCCGGCGTGGTCGCCGTGCCCAGCGTGGCCACCGCGATTGGCAGGCCGGCCTGGTGCAGCGCGATCACGTCCATGTAGCCCTCGACCACCATGATCCGCGTCAGATTCGCGTTGGCCTGTTTCACCTGCCACAGCGCGAACAACTCACGCCCTTTGTGGAACAGCGGTGTCTCGGGCGAATTCAGATATTTCGGCGACTGCTCCGAACTTAAAACTCTTCCGCCGAACGCGATCACCCGGCCGCGGCGGTCGAGGATCGGGAACATCAGCCGCTCGCGGAAACGGTCGTACTTGCTGCCGCGCTCGCTGCTGGCGACCATGCCGGCCTCGTTGAGCAGTTGCATGCGCCGCTCGCTGCTGCCCAGTGCCTTGATCACACCGTCATAGCCGGCCGGCGCCCAGCCGAGCCGGAACTGCTTGATGGTTTCCGCGTCGAGCCCGCGTTTCTTGCAGTAGGCCTGCGCCTCGGCGTTGCGCGGCAGCTCGCCCTCATACCAGCCGGCGGCGGCATCCAGCAGCGCATACAGATCGGTCTTGTCCTCACGCGGCGCGGCCTCGCGACCGCCTTCGCGCGGCACCTTCAGGCCGACCGTCTGCGCCAGTTCCTCGACCGCGTCGGGAAACTCCAGCCGCTCATAGTCCATCAGGAACTTCACGGCACTGCCGTGCGCGCCGCAGCCGAAGCAGTGGAAGAACTGCTTGGCCGGGCTGACGTAGAACGACGGCGACCGCTCGTTGTGGAACGGGCAACACGCGGTCCACTCGCGCCCCGCCTTCTTCAGCGGCACACGCCGCTCGATCACGTCGACGATGTCGACGCGGGCAAGCAGTTCATCGATGAAGCTGTCGGGAATCAGGCCGCGCATAAGCGCCCTAGTTTAGGGCCTGCACTGCAGCGACGGGGGCGAGTCGGCCAATGCAGTGGGCAACCCGGCCAATCTGCCGGCGCGGGACCGTACTCGCGTGTTCGTCAAGCTAGCATTCCGGACAACCCCCGGTTGCTCATCATGAGGTCCCTGATGCATCAGGCTGGACATAAAGCGATGCAGTTTCGACAGGCAGCGCCGGAGGATGCGCCACAGGCGGTGCCGCTGATCCACAGCTCAGGTCCAGCGGCGTTCGACTACGTCTTCGCCGTACCGGAATATAGCGATGCGCAGGCCTTTCTGCGCCAGGCCTTTGTCGATGGCGCCGGCGAGTTCGGCTGGCGCAATCATGTGATGGGCGAGCTGGATGGCGCGGTGGTGGCGGTCGGCGCTGGCTTTGGTGGCGACACGAAATGGCCGTTCACGCTGGCGGCAGCGCGGCAGATCCTTGGCCATTACGGCTGGCGCCATGCGGCCGGGGTGATCGCGCGCGGCCTGAGGGTAGAGTCGGTGATTCCACCGCCGACTGGCGCCATGCACTATCTGGCGCATCTTGCGGTGAGCCCATCATGGCGTGGCCATGGCTTCGGTTCGGCCCTGGTCGGCCACCTGCTCGACACGGCCCGGAGTCTCGCTCGGGGTCCGGTGATACTGGATGTGGCAACCACCAATCCGGATGCCCAGCGGCTATATCAGCGACTGGGCTTCGAGGTCACCGGCGAACGCCGTTCGACGCTTGCCAATCGGCAAGGGCGGGTGCCGGATCACCGGCGCATGCAATGGCGTGCGCCGACCGGATGAAGACAAGTTGCCGTCAGAAAAGGTGGATCACACCGACTACCGCCAGCACGGCCAGCAGGAACAGGATCACGAAGCACGCAAACAGCACCTTGGCGATGGTTGCCGTGGCGCCGGAGATTCCACCGAAACCGAGCCAGCCGCTGACCAGCGAGACGATGGCGAAAATGATGGCCCACTTGATCATGCGTTTCTCCTGCGGCGATGAGCGGCCGCGCGGAAGGGGAGAGACCCGGCGAGCCATGTGGCGCTTTTGTAGCGGGCTGGATGTGAACGCGATGCATCGCCGATCGGGTCGTCATGGCGTGAGCCGCCCGCCATGACGGCAGGAGCGAAACCGATGCTGATCAGGGCGGTGGTGGCACAGGCGCCGCAGTGATTCCCCTCCCCCTGCTTGCAGGGGGAGGTTGGGAGGGGGTAAAGCTTTTGAATTAGTCCCGACGAAGAGCGACTCCTCCCCAACCCTCCCCTGCAGGCAGGGGAGGGAGAAAAGCCGGTCCTCAACCGGCCAGCTTTGCCTTGATCTTGCCGGACACCACGGCCATGTCGGCACGGCCGGCGGCCTTCTCCTTCACCGCGGCCACCACCTTGCCCATGTCGCGGGCGGTGCTGGCGCCGGTGTCGCTGATCGCGGCCGCGATCAAGGCGTCGATCTCCGCCTCGTTCAGCTTGCTCGGGAGGTAGGTTTCGATCACTACCATCTCGGCGCGCTCGATCGCGGACAGATCCTCGCGATGGGCGGCATCGAACTGGCTGACCGAATCGCGCCGCTGCTTGAGCATCTTTTCCAACGTGGCGAGGATCTGCACGTCATCCAGCTCGATTCGCTCATCCACCTCACGCTGCTTGATCGCCGCCAGCATCAGCCGGATCACCCCTAGCCGGTGCTTTTCGCCACTGCGCATGGCGTTTTTCATGTCTTCGGTGAGCTGATGCTTGAGCGTCATGCCGGGAGCCTCGGGAGATAGGGGAAAATCCATTCTACGGAAACGACAAAGCCGGCGTTGTCCTGAGGGGACAACACCGGCCAGATCGAAGCCGAGTGCTTGCGGTGGCTGCGAGAACCCGCGCCGACCGCGTTTCCTGTGCATGCAGCGCCGGAGCGCTGCTGGATCCACCGA
>Ga0302314_10005705_pt1 | contig 22639 bp, 16 predicted proteins | sample III_Palsa_N2_3_FD_200533 | JGI IMG/M metagenome (GOLD analysis project Ga0302314, IMG submission 200533) | Peat permafrost microbial communities from Stordalen Mire near Abisko, Sweden - III_Palsa_N2_3 | ecosystem: Environmental > Terrestrial > Soil > Palsa > Peat permafrost | place: Sweden... | reverse complement strand
GGCCGGGGCCGACCAGGCCGGGGCCGGAGCCGACCAGGCCGGAGCCGGCCGCTTCGTGCTCGCGATCACCGCCACGGCCCGGGAGGCCGACGACCTGACCGCGGCCCTCGGCTCGTTTCTCCCCGCCGGCAGCGTGGCCTGCTTCCCCGGCTGGGAGACGCTGCCGCACGAACGGCTCTCCCCGCAGTCCGATACGGTCGGCCGGCGGATCGCGGTGCTGCGCCGGCTCGCCCACCCGGCCGAGCCGGGTCAGCCGGACGGGCCGCTCACCGTGGTGGTCGCCCCGGCGCGGAGCCTGCTGCAGCCCATCGTGGCCGGCCTGGGTGACCTGGAGCCGGTCAGCCTGCACGAGGGGCAGTCCTACGAGCTCGATGACCTGCTGACCAGGCTGGTCGAGATCGGCTACTCCCGGGTCGACCTGGTGACCACCCGCGGTGAGATCGCGGTCCGCGGCGGCATCGTCGATATCTTCCCGCCCACCGAGGAGCACCCGCTGCGGGTCGAGTTCTTCGGCGACACCGTCGAAGAGATCCGCACGTTCAAGGTCGCGGACCAGCGCAGCATCGGCCGGGCCGAGGCCGGGCTGTGGGCACCCCCCTGCCGGGAACTGCTGCTGACCCCGGTGGTCAGGGACCGGGCCAAGGAACTCGCCGACACCCACCCCGCGCTGGGCGACATGCTCGGCAAGCTGGCCGAGGGCATTCCGGTCGAGGGCATGGAGGCGTTCGCTCCCGTCCTGGCGGACCGGATGGACCTGCTGGTCGACTACGTACCCGCGGGCGGCATCGTGCTGGCCTGCGATCCGGAACGGATCCGGGCCCGCGCCGAGGAACTGGTCCGGACCAGCCAGGAGTTCCTCGAGGCGTCCTGGGTCAACGCCGCGGCCGGGGCGGCGGCGCCCATCGATCTGGGGGCCTCGGCCTTCCAGCCGATCGCGCGGGTCCGCGCGGCCGCCGCGGGGCTGGGCCTGCCCTGGTGGACGATCGCGCCGTTCGGCGTGACCGACGCCGGCGCCAGCGACATCGGGACGGGCGACGGCGCCTACCCCGGACCCGCGATCGGCCCGGCCGGACCGGGGGACCGCGGGCCGTTCCGTGTCAATGCCTCCCTGGCTCCCGCCTACCGCGGCGACGCGGACCGGATGCTGGCCGACGTGCGGAGCTGGCTGGCGCAGGACTGGCGGGTCGTGCTGGTCACCGAGGGTCACGGCCCGGCCCAGCGGCTGGCCGAGATGCTGCGCGGCGAGGGGATCGGCTCCCGGCTGCAGGATCTCGAGGTGGCGCCGGAGCCGGGCGTGCCGTACGTGACCACGGCCCGGCTCGAGAACGGCTTCGTCTGGCCCGCGATCAAGCTCGCCCTGCTCACCGAGAGCGACCTGGCCGGGCACCCGGCCGGGCTGCCGACCACCCGGGACATGCGCCGGATGCCGAGCCGGCGGCGCGGCGGTGTCGATCCGCTGCAGTTGCAGGCCGGGGACTACGTGGTGCACGAACAGCACGGCGTCGGCCGGTACGTGGAGATGACGTCGCGGACCGCGGCCGGCGCCACCCGGGAGTACCTGGTCATCGACTACGCGCCCGGCCGGCGCGGGCAGCCGCCGGACCGGCTCTACGTGCCCACCGACCAGCTCGACGAGGTGACCAAGTACTCCGGCGGCGAAGCCCCGGCGCTGCACCGGCTGGGCGGGGCGGACTGGGCCAAGGCCAAGGGCCGGGCGCGCAAGGCGGTCCGGCAGATCGCCTCCGAGCTGATCCGGCTCTACTCGGCCCGGATGGCCTCGCCCGGGTTCGCGTTCGGGCCGGACACCCCGTGGCAGCGCGAGCTGGAGGACGCGTTCCCCTATATAGAGACCCCCGACCAGCTGGCCGCCATCGACGAAGTCAAGCGCGACATGGAACGGCCGGTCCCGATGGACCGGCTGATCTGCGGCGACGTCGGTTACGGCAAGACCGAGATCGCGGTGCGCGCCGCGTTCAAGGCCGTGCAGGACGGCAAGCAGGTCGCCGTGCTGGTGCCGACCACGCTGCTGGTCCAGCAGCACTTCTCGACGTTCTCCGAGCGGTACGCGCCGTTCCCGGTGACGGTGCGGCCGCTGTCGCGCTTCCAGGGCACCGCCGAGAGCGCCGAGACCCTGGCCGGGCTGGCCGACGGCACGGTGGACGTGGTCATCGGCACGCACAAGCTGCTGTCGCCGGAAACCAGGTTCGCCCGGCTGGGCCTGGTCATCATCGACGAGGAACAGCGTTTCGGCGTGGAGCACAAGGAGTACCTCAAGCGGCTGCGCACCGAGGTAGACGTGCTCGGCATGTCGGCCACCCCCATCCCGCGGACGCTGGAGATGGGCGTGGCCGGGATCCGGGAGATGTCGACCATCCTCACCCCGCCGGAGGAGCGCCACCCGGTGCTCACCTTCGTCGGCGCCTACGACGCCCGGCAGGTCGCCGCCGCGATCCGGCGCGAGCTGCTGCGCGACGGCCAGGTGTTCTTCGTGCACAACCGGGTCAGCTCGATCCGCAGGGTCGCGGCCCAGGTCGCCGAGCTGGTGCCGGAGGCGCGGATCGCGGTGGCGCACGGGCAGATGAACGAGCACGAGCTGGAACAGATCATGGTCGACTTCTGGGAGCGGAAGTACGACGTGCTGGTCTCGACCACGATCATCGAATCGGGCCTGGACATCCCGAACTCCAACACGCTCGTCATCGATCGCGCCGACATGTACGGCCTGTCCCAGCTGCACCAGCTCCGCGGCCGGGTCGGCCGCGGTACCGAGCGGGCCTACGCCTATTTCCTGTACCCGCCCGAGGCGGCCCTGACCGAGACGGCCCACGAACGCCTGGCCACCGTGGCCCAGCACACCGAGGTGGGCGCGGGCATGTACGTCGCGCTGAAGGACCTGGAGATCCGCGGCGCGGGCAACCTGCTCGGCGGCGAGCAGTCCGGGCACATCGCCGGGATCGGATTCGACCTGTACGTGCGGATGATCGGCGAGGCGGTCAGCGAGCTGAAGGGCGACGGCCCGGCGGAAAAGACCGAGGTCCGGGTGGAGCTGCCGGTCAACGCCCACATCCCGCACGAGTACGTGCCCGGGGAACGGCTCAGGCTGGAGGCCTACACCCGGATCGCCGCGATCGACTCCGAGGCCGACGTCGCAGCCGCCCTCGACGAGCTGACCGACCGGTTCGGCGAGCCGCCCGAGCCGGTCCGCAACCTGCTCGAGGTGGCGCGGCTGCGCACGGCGGCCCGCCGGGCCGGGCTCACCGACATCACCGCGGCGGGCAGCCACATCAGGTTCACCCCGGTCGAGTTGCCCGATTCGCGGCAGGTCCGGGTGCAGCGCCTGTACCCCAAGACGATCCTGAAATCCGCGGTGCGTACGATGCTCGTACCGGCGCCGAAGACGGCTGCGATCGGCGGTCAGCCGGTGCGGGATACTGAACTGCTCACCTGGTGCGGCGAAGTCATCCGGTCGGTACTGGCCGACCTGCCCCCGGGAGTGTAAAGAAGGGACATCTGCGGTGCTTCGGAGGCTTCTGTGGGCGTCCGCCGTCGTGATCGGTGCCGGGCTGGCGCTGACCGGCTGCGCCGTCACGCCGCTCAAGATGGGCGCCGCGGCGATCGTGGGCAACCAGCGGATCTCGATCGCGACCCTCGGCACCGAGGTCACCGACCTCAGCCAGGCCGCCAGCGCGACCGCCAAGCAGTACCCGGGCGTGGTCAACCTGACCGCCGCCGACGAGACCCAGGCCACCTTGAGCTGGCTGATCCGGTACCAGATCAACCAGGAACTGGCCCGCCAGCAAGGCATCACGATCTCGCAAGCGCAGGCGCAGCAGGCGTTGGCGCAGGCCTACACCGCGGCGAAGTCCCAGGCCTCACAGCAGGGCCTGACCAACCCCAGCAACACCCTCATCCTGGTCGCCAGCGGGATCCCGCCGGACACCTCCGCCGATCTCGGCCAGTACGAGGCGATCGCGAACGCGTACCTGAAGATGGCCAACGGCGGCACCACCCCCGCCGCGGGCTCGGCCGCCTCGACGGCCGCCGGCAACAAGCTCAACCAGGCCGAGTGCCAGGCGGCCAAGGCCCTGGACATCCAGGTCAACCCCCAGTTCGGCCAGCTGGATTACACCGGGTACCAGGTCGTCGCCGTGTCCCCGGCGGTGTCCCGGACCCAAGGGCCGGTGACGTCGGCGTCCCCCATCGCGACCGCGCCCGCTTGCTGATCGTCCTGGCCACCAGCCCGCGGGTGGCACCCGGCCTGCTCAGCTGGCCGGCCTGGGAGGCGCTGCGGTCGGCCGCCGTCGTGGTCGCGCCGTCCGGTCATCCGGCCCTGCCCGCGCTCCGCGAGGCGGGGATCGCGTACCGGATCGCCGACGAGCCGCCGCCCGACCCGGACGCGGCGGTGGTGTGGCTGCCCATGCCGGGCGCCGACCCGACGCATCCGGCGCTTCCGCTCGGCGCCCAGCTGCTCCAGGGCTCCGCGGACCTGCCCGGCGCGCACTTCATCGACCTGGTCGCGACGATGGACCGGCTGCGGGTGCAGTGCCCGTGGGACGCCCGGCAGACCCACGCCTCGCTCGCACCCCACCTGCTCGAGGAGTCCTACGAGGCCGTGGAGGCGCTCGAAGCCGGAGACCAGCGGGCCCTGCGCGAGGAACTGGGCGACGTCTTGATGCAGCCCGTCTTCCACGCGCGGATCGCAGCCGAACGCGACGACGGCACCGGGTACACCATCGACGATGTCGCCGACGGGATCGCGGCCAAACTGGTGCGCCGGCACCCGCACGTTTTCGGGGACGTGACGGTCTCGGGGGCCGACGAGGTCACCCAGAACTGGGACGAGATCAAGAAAAGAGAAAAAGCAGATCAGGCCGAACGGTCCGGGGTTCCCGCGGCCGGCCAGCCCGCCCCCTCCGCCCTGGACGGAGTCCCCTTCGGCCAGCCCGCGCTGGCCCTGGCCGCAGCCCTGCAGCGGCGGGCGGCGCGCGCCGGAGTCCCCGAGGAGCTGGCGGCCCTGCCCGACGCGGAGCCCCCGGATGACGCGGCGGGCCCGGATGACGCCGATGGCCGGGATGAAGCCGAGGCCCCGGGTGACGCCGAGGCCCCGGACGACGCCGAGGGCCGGGACGACGCCGACGGCCCGGATGACGCGGGGAGCCCGGATATCGGCCGGGAGCTGTTCCGGCTGGTGGCCCAGGCCCGGGCGCTGGGCCTGGATCCGGAGGCCGAGCTGCGCGCCGCCGCCCGCCGCTACGGCGACCTGGTCCGCGCCTGGGAGCGATCGCGCCCGCCTGCGGACCGCTGAATCGCGCCCGGCCGCGGACCGCTGAATCGCCCGTCTGCGTTCCTGGCGGTTTACCGGCGCGTCACAGCCCGGTAATGGCGCGTGCTGTTTCGCCCACATGTCACGGTAAGTTACGACTCCTGCCCGTAAACCGGCAGATTTGACTACGCGTCTCTTGTATCAAGTGGTTCAGGCCGAACTCTAGTAACAAGTACCTGAACACCAGTAACACAAGTTTGTCGGGCCGAACTAAGCGGGATCGTAGGAGGGGCAATGGTTCAGTCACTTACGCATGAGGGGCCAGAGGGGACAGCGCTCGTGGACACCACGAACGCCAAGCAGCTAGCCGCCATCGCCGAGGTGATCGCCGGAGGTGTGAGCAGCAGCATGCGCGCCCATGCCATCCCCGAGCCGCTCGTCGTGCAGCGGGCTGAGGGCGATCGGATCTGGGACGTTGACGGCCGGGAGCTGATCGACCTCAACATGGGCTACGGTCCCCACCTGTTTGGATATGCGGAGCCTGAGCTGGCCGCCGCGCTCGCCCGGCAGCTCACCGAGGGTGCGATGACCGGGCTGCCGCACCGGGTCGACCAGGAGGCCGGAGAGCTGATCGCCCGGCTGGTGCCGTCGGTCGAGCAGGTGCGTTTCGCCAACTCCGGGACCGAGGCGATCACCTCCGTGCTGCGCCTGGCCCGAGCCGCCACCGGCCGGATGAAGGTGCTGACCTTCGACGGGCACTACCACGGGTGGAGCGAGACCATACTGCGCGCCGGGAAGGCCAACTTCTACGAGCCCGCGCCCGAGGGCACCGCCCCGCTGCCCGGCGCGCTGGGCATGATTCCCGAGGCGCTCGACCACACCCTGCAGATCTCCTGGAACGACCTGGACGCCCTGCGCGCCGTGTTCGAGGCCCACGGCGACGAGCTCGCGGCGGTGATCTGCGAGCCGGTGATGGCCAACGCCTGCGTCGTTCCGCCGGCGCCCGGGCAGCTCGAGGAGCTGCGCGAGCTGTGCGACCGCTTTGGCGCATGGCTGATCTTCGACGAGGTGATCACCGGGTTCCGGCTCGGCAGCGGCGGGGCGCAGCAGCGCTACGGGATCACGCCGGACCTGACCGTGCTCTCCAAGGTGATGGGCGGCGGCGTCCCGGTGGCGGCGTTCGGCGGATCCCGCGACAAGATGGCCATGCTCGCCGACCACCGCGCGATGCACCTCGGGGTGTACGCCGGGAACCACCTGTCGGTGCGGGCCGTCGCCACCAACCTGGCCAAGATAGAGCGTTCCCCTGAGATCTACGAGCGGCTCGAGCAGCACTGCGAATACCTCGAGCAGCAGTTGAATGAGATGTTCGCCGACGTGAATCGCCTGGCCATGGTCAGCCGGGTCGGTTCGTTGGTGGGCGTGTCGCTGCTGCTGCGGCCCGCGGACCTGTCGGACGGCCCGCGCGCGGCCGCCCGGGCGATGGACTTCGCCGGCCACCGCGCGATGCAGATCGCGGCCCAGGAACGGGGCGTCTACTTCCACCCCAGCCCGATCGAGCCCTGGTTCCTGAGCACCGAGCACAGCGTCGAAGACATCGATCACGTGGTGGCCGTGATGCGCGACGCGCTGGTCGGCGTGCCCGAGTCACGGTGAGCGGCGGCCACGGCGAGGAGCCGCTCGAGCTGTTGCGGGAGACGGCCGCGCGATCCCCGCAGGCCGTGCTCTTCGCCGAGGAAGCGGGGAACACCACCGCGCAGGACCTCGTCGCCCTGACCGAAACGCGCCTCGATGCCTACCGCCGGGCTGGGATCGGGCCGGGCTGCCGGGTCGGGGCCGTGGCCTGGCCGGCCGCCTCGTTCGTGGCGGACGTGCTCGCGGTGCTCGCGCTCGATGCGGTGGTGGTTCCGCTGCCGCGGCAGATGAGCGAGTGGGAACGAGAGCGGAACGAGGAACTGGCCGCGGTGACGCACCTGGCCGCGCCGCTGGACTGGGCGCTACTGCCGGGGGCCGGCTCCGTGGTGGCAGGCGAACGACTGATCGAGCGTCGGCCGCCCGGCGAAGCGCCGCCCGGCGGCGCCGCCAGCGCCCAGCTCACCTCCGGCACCAGCGGACGGACCAAGGTGGCGCTGCGTCCGGTCAGCGCCCTGCTGGCCGAGGTGGAGAACTACTGGACCGCACTGGACATGAGTCCGGCGACTGTGCTGGCCTGCCCGGTGCCGCTGCATCACGCGTACGGCTTCGGACTGGTCCTGGCCGCTCCGCTGGCCGGTTCCACGACGGTCGTCACCAGCGCGGAGCGGCCCTGGATGCTATCGCATGCCCTCATTGAGCACGACGTCACGCTGGTGGCCGGCGTGACGCCGCTGCTGCGGCTGCTGGCCTCGGCGGCCGCCGGCCCGCCGGCGCGCCGCATCGGCTACCTGTCCGCGGGCATGCCGATGGACGCGCGGACCGCTGAACTCGTCGGGACCGTGCTCGGCGGCTGGCTTGGCGAGGTGTACGGCACGACGGAAACCGGCCCCATCTGCATTCGGCCGCCGGCTCCCTGGACCGATGCGCACTCCCTTGGTCAGCCGCTCGGCGGGGTCCGGGTCGAGCTGCGCCCGGTGGAGCCGGGGTCGCAGCCGTCGGCCGACGACGCGGCCGGGGAAGGGGCAGGTCTGATCACGGTCCACTCGCCGAGCGCGATGAGCGGATACCTGCACCCGGATCGGGTCGATACCGAGGCGATCGCGAACGGCTTTGTCACCGGCGACATCGGCCGCATGACGCCGGACGGACTCGTGATCGTGGGCCGCCTGGCCAACTGCGTCAACGTCGGCGGTACGAAGGTGAGCCCGGAGGAAGTCGAGGCCGTGTTGCTCGAGTTCCCGACCGTGCACACCTGCCTGGTCGACGGTGAGCCGGACGAATGGCTTGGCCAGCGGATCCGGGCCACGGTGACTCCGGCCGACGTCGACGTGGCCGCGCTGCAAGCCTTCTGCCGGCAGCGACTATCACCGGCGAGGCAGCCGAGCCGGTTCGTGACCGTCGAAACCCTGGCCACCACCGCGACCGGCAAGGTGATCCGCCGGCCAAGCGCCGACCGTCAGCTCTCCGTCTCCGGCGGATAAGTAGAGTCTTTCCTCACAAGCGGAGGTACTAGTTATGGGCACTGGAGACAGTGGCGAAGTGACAGTCCGGCCGGAGCTGGATCGGAGCCAGGCGATGACCCTGGTGTCCGACGCCCTGGTGACCATCATCCCGGACCTGACCGTCGAGACGCTGGACGAGGGCCAGGAACTCTACACCGACCTGGGCCTGGACTCGCTGACTCTGGCCCGGCTGCTCATCGAGCTCGAGAGCAAGCTCGGCGTCCAGCTGATGGATGAGTACCTGATGACGGTCGACCTCGTGCACGTATCGGACCTGGTTTCCCTGGTCGAGCGCGCCGCGCCCGCGGCTAAGTAGAAGCCAGCCCCGCCGGAGCAGCCGGGAGTATGCCCAGGCTGACCAGGTCATCGGTATCGGCCCAGTAGACCCAGTGGGCGGGCTTGGTCCTGATCGCGGTGTCCATCGCGGCCACGCAGGACCGGAACGCCGTCGCCGGGTCGCCTTCGACCCGCACCGGGGCCGAGATTTCCAGCACCTGGTGGCGATAGTCGGCCGAGCGGTGCATGAACACCATGAGCACGGGGGCACCGGTCAGCTGGGCGAGCGTCACGACCCCGGGCAAGAGGCTGGCCTGCCTGCCAAGCAAGGTCACTTCGACCGCGCGGGCCCGGTCAGCCTCCAGGGGCGGGGCGTCGCTCGAGAACGTCACCACCTCGTTGGCGCGAAGCGCGACCGCGACCTGCGCCGCGACCTGAAGCCGGCCCGGCCGGAACTCGATGCCCGGCCGCTGCCGGTGCCGCTGCAGGCGCCGGTCGAAGACGAACGCCCAGAGCCGCCGCTCGGCGGAAGACCCACCAGCCTCGTGAGAGAACGAGCGCCCGGTGGAGGTGAGCGGGAACCCGCTGGCATGGAGCAGGGAAAAGGCGGCGTTGTAGGAACCGAAGTGGGCGGTGCACAGGACGGCCCCCTTGCCCCCGGCCAGCGCGGCCTCCAGGTGCTCGCGGCCGCGGATCTCGACGAGTTTGCCCAGGGGCCGAGCCCGGCCCCGCAGCCGCATCACGTCGATGACCTCACAGGACCTCATCCGGAAGAATTCCCGGGCCTGGCGCTCAGCCTCTTCCTCGCTGAGCTCGTCACCGAGCACCTGGCGCAGGTTACGCACGATCTCCGAGCGCTGCTCGGTCCGGTGCCGCAAACTCCAGTCCCCCCGCCAGCAGGCGGTGCGGTAGGCCAGGCTGGCGGGCAGCAGCGAGGTCAGCGGCGCCCCTACCGTCCAGTAGGCCACGCTCTCCGCGGTGCGCAGCAGTCGCTCCGCCCGGGCCTTGCCTAGACGGCCAGTCGTCAACCTCTGCAGATATGCCATTTCCTTCCCTCTCGATCCCGGCTTCCTTCAGGTAGCCGCAGGCCCCGTGGATCTGAATCGCGTCGTGGCGAAAGCTGTTCTGCGAGAAGGTGGACGCGGGCGTATCACGCGGGCGTATTGCACGATCCTATCTATACATAGAGCCGCGACTGCTGGTCCTGATACACCCGCGGCGGGCAGATTACTCAGGCCGGCGTCACGCGCCAGTCCGGGAGGTGGATCGGTTGAATGAGGCGATTACGCTTCAGCAGCGAACTCTGGTCGTGCGTGAGCGAGGCCGCGCACCCGCCCGGCGCACACTGAGCGTTATCCAGCAACCACTCGGTGCAGGTGAGCGGGCCAGCGACCCCGCGCCGGGGTGTTTGCATAACGCGAGCTTTCGCATAAACACACTGCCTCGAGTCGTGCCTACTCTGGCGCCAGCCGGCGATTTTCGAATACGGCGGGTACCGAATCTGGTAAACCACCTGAACGTGATAAACGTCTTAGTCTCGTGCTTGGCTATTTCCGTCTGTGACCTGGTAAACTGCCTTTGGGGGGCGTCATGTCTGTGCTAAAGGCGCTGTCTGGTGTTGACGCCCGTATAGCTGGCTACGAGCGGTTGATTTCACCGGCGGCTCTCCTTGACGAGCTCCCGCTTAGCGAAGAGGCGGCGGCGAGTGTAAAGCGTTCCCGGCACGAGGTCCGCGCCGTGCTCGACGGGTCCGATGACCGCCTTCTCATGGTCGCCGGTCCCTGTTCCGTGCACGACCCGGCGGCTGCCCTGGACTACGCAGGCCGCCTGGCCGCCCTGCGGGACCGGCATCACGACGATCTGCTGGTCGTGATGCGGGTGTACTTCGAGAAGCCGCGGACCGTAACGGGCTGGAAGGGCCTGATCAACGACCCGGGAATGGACGGCCGCCATGACGTGCACAGCGGCCTGCGGGTCGCGCGGCAGCTACTGCTCGACATCGTAACCCTCGGCTTGCCGGTGGGCTGCGAGTGGCTTGATCTCGTCACGCCTCAGTACATCGCGGACGCCGTGGCCTGGGGCGCGATCGGCGCGCGGACCACGGAAAGCCAGGTCCACCGGCAGCTCGCCTCGGGCCTGTCGATGCCGGTCGGGTTCAAGAACGGCACCGACGGCGACATCCAGGTGGCGGTGGACGCGTGCCGCGCGGCGGCGGCCCACCACACGTTCTTCGGCGCTACCCCGCTCGGGACGGTCGCCCTGGTGGAGACCACGGGCAACCCTGACACCCATGTGGTTCTGCGCGGCGGCCGGGCTGGCCCGAATTACGGGGCGAGCCACGTCTCCAAAGCGCTCGACATGGTCGCGGCGGCCGGGCTGCCGCGTCGGCTGATGGTCGACACCAGCCACGGCAACAGCTGGAAGGATCACCGCCGTCAGCCGCTGGTGGCGGCCGCCCTGGCGGACCAGATAGCGTCCGGAGAACGAGGCCTGACCGGAGTGATGGTGGAGAGCTTCCTGCGCGAGGGCCGGCAGGAACCCGGCAATCCGGCCACGCTCACCTACGGGCAGAGCGTTACCGACGCGTGCATGGATATCGGTACGACCGCCGAGGTCCTACGGGGCCTGGCGACCGCGGTCCGCAGCCGCCGTAACCGCCGCCCTTCATCCTTATCGATCAACCCCCCGGCACATTTGCCCCGGATTGCCCCGGTTTGTCCGCCGAGCCTGACCTGGTCGATGGCGCATCGTACTTGTAAGAACAGGTACGATGCGCCATTCACCAGGTACCTGAGAAGCCCAGCCCGGCCGCGAAAGCACCTCATTTGGCACGCTTACATGCCGGCCGCGGCCGATCAGTCCGGCGACTTGCCGATCAGTGCGGCGACTTGCCGATCAGTGCGGCGACTTTCCGGGCGGCGACGTCGCCGTGGCCAAGTGCGGCAATGACATGAGCAAAGCTGCTTGCTTTATCCAGGACCGCTGGATCGGTCAGTACCGCCTCTATAGCCGCCGCGATTTCAGCCGGTTTCGCGTGCTTGCTGACGGCTCGCCCGACACCCGAGGCTACGACGCGTTCCGCGTTGTCCGGCTGATCGCGGCCCTGCGGAATGCAGACCAGCGGTACACCCGCGGCCAAGCCTCCGGTAATGGTACTGAGTCCGCCATGGGACACGACAGCCGCCATATGCGGCAGCAGCAGATCATGCGGGACAAATCCGCATACCGTCACATTCGATGGCGGATTAATGACGCTTGGCTGCAACCCGCTATCGAGGGTTAGCAGCACCCGGATCGGTAGCCGGGCAACTGCCTCGAGGATCCTCGGCAGCGCCCTGGCCTGGTCTTGCAACGTCGTACCCAGACTCAGCAGGACCCACGGCCGACCTGGTTCCGCCAGCAATTCAGTCAGGCCGGCGCTGAGCGGCGGGCTGGGATTCGGGTCACTGATCGGCCCGACGTCCAAGGTATTGGGGGGCAGTTGGTAGGCCGTCTCGAAGCCCGGCGGGACAAGCACAAGCACCTGGCCGGCCCGGTCAAGATAAGCTGCGTTATTCGCGCGGGTTACGTTGTTCCCCCACTTATCCATGAACATGGAATAGAGCACGTGGATGAGCACGGCGCGAGGCAGACCGAGCGTATCCGCGACCTCGAGGCCCGCACCTACCATGCAGTCGACGACGACGGCGTCAGGTGCGAAATCCTTGATTTCAGTTTGAATATCATCTCGCGTGCCCTCGCCAAACAAGGCGGGTATTATTCGTTTCTTCCAGGCTTGTTCAAAGGTCACCCCGGATGGCCAGGGTGGCACCGAGCGGTACGCCGCGAACTCAAGCCCGGCGGTGGCCGCGCGTGACTGCATGGATTCCCAGCCGAGGACCCGGACCCGGTGTCCCAGGTGGACAAGCCGTGCGCCCAGGTTGAGCGCGGGCGGCACGTTCCCGCCGCCGTCCCAGCTGATGATCAAGAACCTGCCCGTCCCGGTCATCTGACTAGCTCGCCCTCCCCGGCGGAATAAACGCTGCGGAATAAACCCTTCGGTCACCCATGATTGTCTCCCAGCGGTCAGCTTCGAATTAATTCTGTGACCGGGAAATGTAAATCCGAATAGCAGATTATCACATTGATCCGAGGGGTTACCGCCAGTCGGCGCCGCCGGCTGAGGTGCTCGCGGTCACGTCCGGTGATGGGAGCGACGGCGCCCGGCTCGCACCCGGCGGTCACCGTACGTTACGACCCGGAACCCGCTGTCGGGACAATCTGGACACCTGACCCCTGCGTAGCAGTCTGGGTGCTACTTGGGTGCAGTTCTGGATTTTCGGGGGCGATATTCACTCTCCGTGATATAAGTTGCTCACGGGTCAACTGGGGCTAGTGACGATAAGTTACCAGCTGTACCCGTAAACCGGTGCATTCTGCTATGCGTCTCCTAAGCGGGAAATCTCAGGACAACTGAGTGGGAGCGTGGGAAGTGCCGAAGCTACTTGGTGCTGCCCATGGGGGGAAGGTGAGTATGTCTGACTATGCCGTCATTCGCGATAGTGCCGCCCTTCAGACCGCGACGGGCGCATCAACATGGGAAAAGGCCTACCTGCGCCGAGCGGTACTCGCTGATCTCGGCTGTGGTGTCGTCGGGGTGTTCGCGGCGGTCCAGCTCCGGTTCGGCGATCACGTCACCGCGGCTTACATCGCGTTGAGCCTGGCTCTGCCGGTCTTGTGGGTGATAGCGGTCGGCCTGGCCGGAGGGTATGACGCCCGGTTCATCGGGACCGGCTCGGATGAGTACCGCAAGGTCTTGAACGCGGCGGTGAGCCTGACCGCGGCGGTCGCGATCTTTTCCTTCCTGGTCAATATCGAGTTGTCCCGCTCCTACGTGCTCATCGCCTTGCCTAGTGTCACCGTGCTCGACCTGGGCACCAGGTTTGTGAACCGTAAGCGGCTGCACAAACTGCGCGACGCCGGCCAGTGCATGCTCAAGGTGGTGGCGGTCGGCCATGAGTCGGCCGTGGCTGACCTGGTCAAGGAACTGGGACGCGATCGCTATCACGGGATGGCGGTGGTCGGCGCCTGTGTGGCGCGTCGATCGGGCGATGAGGTGGCCGGGGTGCCCGTTTACGGCGACCTGGACGATGTCACGGCCGCCGTGCGCTCCTTCGGTGCGGATACCGTCGCCGTCCTGGCCTGCCCGGAAATGGATGGCGTCAGGCTGCGGAGCCTGGCCTGGGAACTAGAGAAGACCGGCACCGACCTGTGTGTCTCGCCCGCCCTGCTCGACGTCGCCGGGCCTCGGACCACGGTCAGGCCGACCGCCGGGCTCACCTTGCTGCACGTGGATCATCCGCAGCTGTCGGGCTTCCCCGTGCTGGTCAAGGACCTGTTCGACCGAACCTTCGCCGCGGCGGCGCTGATCTCGCTGTCCCCGCTGCTGGTCCTGCTGGCCGTCATCATCCGGCTCCATGACCGTGGCCCCGCGTTTTTCACGCAGGTCAGGGTCGGCAAGGACGGCCGCGTGTTCAAGATCTACAAGTTCCGCACCATGGTCGTGGACGCCGAGCAGCGCCGGACCGAGTTGCTCGACAGCAACGACACCGACGGGGTGCTGTTCAAGCTCCGCAAGGACCCCCGGGTCACCGCGGTAGGCGCCCGTCTGCGGCGCTACTCGATCGACGAGCTTCCGCAGCTGTTCAACGTGCTCCTCGGCCAGATGTCTCTGGTGGGGCCGCGCCCGGCGCTGCCGGACGAGGCGGCGAGGTATGCCGAGCATGTCCGGCGCCGGCTGGTCGTCAGGCCGGGCCTGACCGGGCTCTGGCAGGTGAACGGGCGATCGGATCTGAGCTGGGAAGAGTCAGTGCGGCTCGACCTGAGGTACGTGGAGAACTGGTCGTTCGCGCTCGACCTGCAGATTGTATGGAAAACGATCATGGTCATCCTGCAGGGTTCTGGCGCTTATTAGCAGGTATTCGCCGATGGCGGCGTGATTCGCATGGTGTGCCATTCCTGACACGACGAAGTGTCTGAAATTTAATATCCGCGCCTGGTTGGCCATCCCGTCATGGATCCACGACGGGGTACCGCCGGTCCGCGTGTCTACCGATAGGGAGAGCAAGTGACGAGGACGAGCGGACGTGACGCCAGTGCCCCGGACATCGCGGGGCTGGTGCGGGGTGCCGCGGAGGGTGACAAGCAGGCCTGGGAGCGCCTGGTGGACCAGTACGCCAGGCTCATCTGGTCCATCACGGCCGACTTCAAGCTGATCGAGAGCGATGCCGCCGACGTCGCCCAGACCACCTGGCTCCGCTTGCTGGAGCATATCGACCGCATCGAATACCCGGACCGCGTCGGCTCATGGCTGGCCGCGACGGCGCGGAACGAGTGCCTGCGCAGCCTCGCGGCGCGCAAGCGGGTCGTCCTGGCCCACGACGACGATGTCCTGACCGCCGTGGTCGCTTCCTCGCCCGAGGTCGACGCGCGCATTCTCGCCGATGAGCGCGATCAGGTGGTTCGCGATGCGCTGTCCCGCCTGCCCGGCCGGTGGCAGCGGCTGCTCGAACTGCTCATGGCCGATCCGCCGGCCTCGTATGCCGACATATCCACTGAGCTTGACCTTCCCGTCGGGAGCATCGGCCCCACCCGGGGCCGGTGCCTGGCCCGGCTCCGTGTCCTGCTGCAGGCCTCATGAGCCCAGTGTCATGAGCACAGTGTCATGAACCCAGCGTCGCGGCATCCACCCACCGGCCGCCAGCGGCCTGCACTTCGGGAAAGGCAGCCCGGACCTCGGCCAGCAGATCCGGGACGAACAGCAGCACCGCGTCCGGCCTGCGCGCGGCGAGCTGGTCCGGGCCGACGACCGGGATGTCGGTGCCCGGCATCCGCAGCCCCTGCTTGGCCGGCGACGCGTCGATCACCGCGGGCAACAGGAGACGGTCCACCTTCGCCTGGCACAACAGCGCGACCGCCCGGGACGCGGCGCCGTACCCGACCACCTTCCTCCCGGCGGATCGTTCGGCCGCTAGCCAGTCATGCAGCGCCTTAGCATGAGCCTGGATATCTTGCTGCAGGCCCGCGAAGGCGCCAGGATCGCGGACCCCGATGCTCGCGTCATTCTCGAGCATCGACCGGACCACGTCGTCGGGTCCGTCACGTCCGTCGCCGTCCCTGGTCGCGGCGAGCAGCACGGTGCCCCCGTACAGCTCGAACCGCCAGGCGGCGCGCGGGACGAGGCCGGCCCCGGCCAGCATCGGGGTCAGCGCGGTCGTGGAGTAGTACGCGTAGTGCCCGTGCCGCAGCGCGTTCCACTGCCCGTCGCGCAAGATCGTGCTCAGCGCGTGATACTGCAGCAACAGCACTCCGCCCGGCGCGATCCGGGCCGCCCGCTCGGCCACTGCCGCCCGCTGGTCCGCCGCGTGCATCATGCCGAAGCAGTCGACGATCACGTCCGCCTGGCCGGCCGGGCCGGCCGGGGTCAGCCCCCGGGCGGCCAGCAGCCCCAGCCAGGATCCGCCGTGCGGGCTGCCGTACTCGGCCACCACGCCGTTTCCGGGCAGCCACCCCGCCGCGGCGACTCGCTGCACGGCGTCGGCCGCCTGCCAGACGAGCGCCGCGGGCTCGGTTCCCCTCGGCTCCTCCGGCACGGTGGGATCGGCCAGCAACTGGGCCAGGCCGCACGATGAGCACAGCCACATTTGCAGCGGATATACCGGGTCCGGACCTGGGTCGTCGTAGCGCGGGAAATAGTCGGACGCGGGCTGCTCACCCACGTCGAGCACGACATGACCGACTGGCCCGCGGCAAGCCCGGCACGCATGCTTGTCCATCTACATCCTATTTTCGGGGGATTTAATCATTATCAAGATAATTCATGCTAGCTGGTCGTTGACCGGCCGGGAAAGAGGGGGGCCGGAATGATGTCTACGCTGCATCAGTGTCGTCTCTGCGGTGCAGAGCTTACGCGCACGTTCGTCGATCTCGGAATGTCACCGCTGTGCGAAAGCTATGTGCCCGCCGAGCGGCTCGACGAGGCCGAGGTCTTCTATCCGCTGCACGTCCGGCTGTGCGAGACCTGCCTGCTCGTGCAGCTACCCGCCTATGTATCGGGTGAACTCATCTTTTCCGACTACGCCTACTTTTCCTCGTACTCCGATTCATGGGTCGCGCATGCGAAACGCTACGCGGAGGCGATGACCGAGCGCCTGGACCTGACGCCCGGCAGCCTGGTCACCGAGGTGGCCAGCAACGACGGTTACCTGCTGCAGCACTTCCACGCCGCGGGCATCCCGGTGCTCGGCGTCGAGCCGGCCGGCAACGTCGCCGAGGCGGCCCGGGCCCGCGGCATCCGGACCGAGGTCGAGTTCCTGGGCGCCGACACCGGCCGCGAGATAGCGCGCAGATACGGCCGGGCCGACCTGGTGGCCGGGAACAATGTCTTCGCCCACGTGCCCGATATCAAGGGCTTCGCGGCCGGACTGCGCGCGCTGGTCAAAGACGAGGGCATGGTGACGCTGGAATTCCCGCACCTGCTCCGCCTGATCGAGCGCCGGCAGTACGACACGATCTACCACGAGCATTTCTCGTACCTGTCGCTGCTGACCGCTTCCCGTGCCCTGCAGACGGCCGGGCTGCGCGTGGTCGACGTCGACGAACTCACCACGCACGGCGGTTCGCTCCGGGTCTACGCCCGCCCGCAGGAAAGCGCGGGTGAGCCGGCCGCACGGGTCAAGGCGGTGCTGGCCGCCGAGGAGGCGGCCGGGCTGCACACCGTGGCGGGGCACGAGGGCTTCGCGCCCGCGGTCCTGAAGATCAAGAGCGACCTGCTGGGCTTCCTGCTGCAGGCCGCGGCGCAGGGGCGCTCGGTGGCCGGGTACGGCGCCCCGGGCAAGGGCAACACGCTGCTCAACCACTGCGGCATCCGATCGGATCTGCTCTCTTATACGGTCGATCGCAGCCCGGTTAAGCAAGGAAAATTCCTGCCCGGCACCCATATCCCGATCTACGCACCAGAACGGCTGGCCGAGACCAAACCCGACTACATACTCGTCCTGCCGTGGAATCTGCGGGACGAGATAAGCCGGCAGCTCGGCTACGCCGGTTCCTGGGGCGGAAAACTCGTCGTCCCGATTCCCGAGCTCGAAATCTTTTCTGCGGGGTGTGAATCATGAAGGTTGTGCTTTTCTGCGGTGGCCTCGGCATGCGGATGCGCGACGGGATCCACAGCGGTCCCAAGCCGATGGCGATGATTGGCGATCGCCCGCTGCTATGGCACGTCATGCGCTATTACGCGCATTTCGGCCACACCGATTTCGTCCTCTGCCTCGGGTACGGCGCCTCGTACGTCAAGGACTTCTTCCTCAACTACGACGAGACCCGGTCGAATGATTTCGTCCTGGAGGGCGGCGACCGCGAGGTGAAGCTGTTCCGGACCGACATCTCGGACTGGCGGATCACCTTCGTCGACACCGGCCTGAACTCGGCCATCGGGGAGCGCCTGCGGCGGGTCCGCCGGTTCGTCGACGAGGAGCCGATGTTCCTGGCCAACTACGCGGACGTCTTCACCGACGCGCCGCTGCCGGACATGATCAAGCGGTTCGAGGCGGGCAGCGCGGTGGCCAGCCTGCTCGCGGTGCCGCCGCAGTCCTCCCACCACGTGGTCGACGTGGGCGAGGACGGCCTGATCACCCAGGTCACCCCGGTGCGGGACCTGCGCCAGTGGGAGAACGGCGGCTACTTCCTGCTCCGTCCGGAGATTTTCGATTACCTCAACGAGGGCGAAGACCTGGTGGAGGACGCGCTGCCCCGGCTGATCGCCCAGCGCCGGGTGCTGGCCTATCCCTACAAGGGCTACTGGTCACCCGCCGACACGGTCAAGGAGCGGGCCCAGCTCGAGGAGATGTACCAGCAGGGCAACTGCCCGTGGATGGTCTGGGATCCGGAACGCTCGGGTGCCAACAAGGCCGCCACCGCGGCGGCCGCCACCGTCGCGCGGTAACGGGACGCGCCATGCTGTCGCTGCCCCTGACCGCCCCCGCGGGTGAGCCGCTGTCCGTGCTCGCCATCGGCGCGCATCCGGACGACATCGAGATCGGCGCGGGCGGCCTGCTGCTGCGTCTGGCCGAGCGCGGGCTGCGGGCTCGCTACGTGGTGCTGACCGGGACCGAGGAACGCCGGCCGGAGGCGCGGGACGCGGCGCGTTCGTTCATGCCCGGCGCCGACCTGACCGTGGAGTTCTTCGACCTGCCCGAGGGACGGCTGCCCGGCTCGTGGAGCAGCGTGAAGGAGATCCTCGAGGGGGTGGCCGGGTCGTTCTCGCCTGATCTTATTCTCGCGCCGTCGTCCGCCGACGCGCACCAGGACCATCGCACCATCGCCGAGATCGTGCCGACCGTCTTCCGGGACCAGCTCTATCTCGCCTACGAGATACCCAAATGGGACGGTGACCTCGGCCGGCCGTCGATGTACGTTCCGCTCCCGGACCAGATCATGCGGCGCAAGGTGGAGCTGCTGCACAAGTGCTTCCCGTCGCAGCGAGGGCGCGATTGGTGGGACGACGAGGTCTTTCTCGGTCTGGCCCGGCTGCGCGGGATGGAGTGCCGGGCGCGTTACGCCGAGGCGTTCACCTGCTCCAAGTCAGTGATTGCGCTGTGACGGGCTTACTGCCCGGCAGGAGCCGGTCGGACAGCAGGGCGAACTGGTCGGCCAGCTGATCCCGGTTGGCCGCGTTGGCCGCCGCCAGTTCTTCGGTGAGTTCCGCGCGGCGGTTCTGCATCTCCTCGAACAGCGCGATCAGCCGGTCCACATCCGGCGCGGCGGCGGGCGCGGTGAAATCGGCCTGCCCCATGCTCTCCATCAGCGCGACGAACTTGTGTGAGTAGCCCAGCGAGATGGTGGGCTTGCCCAGCTTGAGGGCGCATATCACGTTGTGGTACCGCGTCGCCACGACGGTGCCGCACGGCGCCATCGCCGCCATGAGTTCCGCGTAGGTCAAGGCGGGCACGACCGTGACCCGCGACTCGTCCATGCCGGGCAGCTGGCGACGCACGTCGGCCACGATCGTTTCGGCGATAGCGCCGTCAAACTTGGCATCGCCGTAGAACAGGCGGACCCGGTGACCGCTGTCGATCAGCCACCGGACAAAGCGGGTCATGTTCGTGGTGTAAGCGGAGTGGATCTGGCCGGCCTGCTTGCGGTCGTCGTTTCCGCCGTGATAATCCATCACCCCCACCCCGACGACCTCCGGGTCGCCCGGAGTGTAGGGGGGCGCCGGAACGCCGAAGGCCAGGTCCGGGTAGACCCGGTCCGCGGCGGTGTCGATGCCCCGCTGCCGCATCTTGTCCCGGGAGAACGTGTCCCGGTACGACCGGTAGTAGGCCCGCCGGGCGGTCGAGTTGGACAGCCACCGGGTGACCGGCTTCCCGATGTCGTCGGCGCCCACGCTGACGAAGGCCACCTTGGTCCCGAAGACCTTCCCGGACAGACTGAGCACGAACAGCGCGTACGGGAAGCCCCAGGCCCGCACCGGCAACGTCGTCTCGAAGGCGCCCGCGCCGGGCACGATCACCGCGTCGTGCCGGCGGACCCACCGGGCCAGCCGGAACGTGTCGACACCCTTGCCGAACACCTTGAGCACCGCGGTCGGCACGGCCGTCTTGCGCTGCTCGTATTTCTGGTACCACAAGATCGGCACCCCGTCGATGCGGTAGCGGGCCCGGACCGCGTCCGGCCCGCCGCACATAGCATCCACGACCACGTCGGGATGGGCGGTCCGCAGGTAGGCGAGCACCGTCTCCATGGAGGCGTCGTTACCGGAGTTGCCCGAACCGATCAGGCCGAACAGCCCGACTCGGCGGCTCACCGCCGGCCACCGGCCACGACGCCCACAACACCGATCCACATCATGTTGCCCCCAAGACTTCCCCAGGACTTGCTGGGTTGGCGGACCCGTACAGGCCTGCCATCATCAAGACCCCGGACTTCATGGCCGTGATACATCCGCTCACGGATAGCAAACGCGCCGGGGAGTATCAAAGTGCCCCCCGGACTGCTCTCGTAACAGAGCGAAAAGGAGCCGAGCGGAGGCTGGATGAGCGGGCAGGCGCTGGACCTGGTACGGTCCGCGCAGATCGTATGGCGGCTACGGGGGCTCGTCGCTGCGTTTCTAGCGCTGGGCTTCCTCGGTGGCGCGGTTTACACTGCGGTCAGCCCGGCGGTCTACCAGGCTGATGCCTTCGTCGCGATCTCGCAGTCGGTCTCGATCGCCAAACAGGAGGCGCTGGTGAACAGCCCGCTGGTGCTGGCGCCAGCGCTCAACGGCGTCGACCGCGGCGTGCCGCTGACCACCCTGCGCAACCGCGTCTTCGCCCTGACGGCGGACGCCGGGCTGATGATGGTGGTCGCCGAGGCCGGCACGGCCAGCCAGGCGATAAGCACCGCCAACGTCGTCGCCCGTAGCTACGTCGCCGTCACCACCGCGGCGAACGCCCCGGCGAGCGGCTCGGTGGTGCCGGTACAGCTGTTCCGGCTCGCGACGGGTGCCTCGGGTACCTCGCTGCGCTGGCGGCTGTTCTACGCCGCGGGCACCGGTGTGCTGGCCGGCGCCTTGCTCGGACTGAGCGTGGCGGTGGCCGTCGGTCGCGGCAACCGGTGGCTGCGTGAGCGTGACGACTTCGCCGACTCCATCGGGGTGCCGGTCATGGCCTCGGTGCGGGTCAGCCATCCCGCCCGGCGGGCGGGCTGGACCAAGCTCCTCGGCGCCTACCAGCCCGGGGCCGCCGACGCATGGCGGCTGGGCAACGTGCTGCGCGAGCTAGACCCCGCGGGCGACGGTTCCTCGGTCGCCGTGCTGTCACTGGTGCAGGACCGCAAGGCGCTCGCGCTCGGCCCCCAGTTGGCGGCCTTCGCCGCCAAGCAGGGCATTCCCGTCACCCTGGTGGTCGACTCCCGGCATGGCGGCAAGGTCACCAAGGCGCTGCGCGCCGCGTGCGCCGCGGGCGCGGGCGCGGGCCCGGCCGGTCCGGGACGGCCGGCCGTCGCCGTGATCAATCCCGACGATGCTGGCCTGCCGGCCGGCGGGCTGGTCATCGCCGCCGTCGTCGTCGACGGGAAGGCACCCCGGGTGGCGGCCACCATCCGCGCGACCACGACGATTCTGGGCGCCACCTCAGGTGCGGTCACGGCCCGGCAGCTCACCCGGGTCGCCGCCAGCGCGGCCGGAGACGGCCGTGACATTACCGGCATCCTGGTGGCGGACCCAGACCCCGACGACCCGACCACCGGTCGTCTTCCCCAGCTGGCCCGGCTCGGGTCACGACCGATGCCCACCCGCATGACCACGGCAGTGACGGAGACAATACAGTGACCGACAAGGACCAGGAGGTCCTGTTCTCCCCGAACGGGAACGGCGGCCTGCCCGGGCGGCTCGGGGCCTTCGACGATTTCAACCCGGTGCAGGACCGGCCCGCGGCCGCGTCCACCGCCCTGGTGAGCCTGGGATATCTCCGCGGCGCCCTGCGCCGCAGGAAAAAGTTCTGCGCTGTGCTGGCCGTAGTGGGACTGGTGCTCGGCATCGCCGTGATCAAGGCGCGCCCGCCGGCCGTCAAGGCGTCCACCTCGGTGCTGATTACCTATGAATCGGGCCAGGACCCCAGCAGCGAGGTGCTCAATAACCAGGGCATCGCGGCGAGCCGCACGGTCGCCGAGATGGCCATGGCCAAGCTGGGCCTGCACCAGAGCGTCAGCAGTTTCGCCGCGGGCACCGTCGTGACGGTGGTCACCGAGCGGATCCTGACCATCACCGTGAGCGCGAAGACGGCCGCCGAGGCGGTCAGCCGGGCGAACGCCGTGGCCACTTCGTTCCTCGCGCTGCACGCCAGCGAGATCGAGACCGATAACAAGCTCGTGCTGCAGTCAGTCCAGGCCGTGGTTAACCAGGCGCAGCAGGCGGTCTCCACGATCAACACCAAGATCAGCCAGA
>Ga0302314_10005703_pt1 | contig 22645 bp, 19 predicted proteins | sample III_Palsa_N2_3_FD_200533 | JGI IMG/M metagenome (GOLD analysis project Ga0302314, IMG submission 200533) | Peat permafrost microbial communities from Stordalen Mire near Abisko, Sweden - III_Palsa_N2_3 | ecosystem: Environmental > Terrestrial > Soil > Palsa > Peat permafrost | place: Sweden... | reverse complement strand
CGCGCTCGGGCGAACCTACTACCAGCCCACGGTACTGGCGGACGTACGCTCGACGATGCGTCTGGCGCGCGAGGAGGTATTTGGACCTGTTGCGCCATTGTTTCGCTTTACACGCGAGGCGGACGCTATTTGTATGGCGAATGACACAGAATTTGGATTGGCAGCCTATTTCTACGCACGCGATGTGGGGCGCGTCTGGCGTGTTTCGAGCGCACTGGAGTGCGGTATAGTCGGCATCAACACCGGACTGATCAGCACGGCGGTGGCGCCATTTGGCGGCGTGAAGCAGTCCGGCGTTGGGCGCGAAGGCTCACGCTATGGCATCAATGAATATCTCGACCTCAAGTACCTGTGCATGGGCGGCATCGCCTAGCGGCAACCTTTGGGCTGCGCATATACTCAGCGCTGCGCGACGATCGAATGCCATGACTGACGAGCGCTGGTTTCCAGTGGAGCGGCAGCGACGACCTTGTTGATTCCGGTTCCTGCTCGGCCTGAAAGGTGCAACCCCCGCATCACTGCGCCGAACTTGCAAGGTAACGGGCGCCGCTCCATTTTTTTTCAGCTCATGCAGCGATGGGCAACCCCAGCTCGCGCGCCACTGCCGGGTGTACCACGGTACCGCGCACGATATTCAGACCCGCGGCCAGTCCGGCATCCTCCGCGGTGGCACGCTCCCAGCCTTTATCCGCCAGCGCTTTGACATAGGGCAACGTCGCGTTGTTGAGCGCGAAAGCCGACGTGCGCGGCAGGGCGCCCGGCATGTTGGTGACGCAATAATGAATGATGCCGTCGACCACGTAGACCGGCGCCGCGTGCGTGGTGGGCCTGCTGGTCTGGAAGCAGCCGCCCTGATCGATCGCGATGTCGACCACCACCGATCCTGGGCGCATGCGCTTGATCATGGCGGCGGTCACCACTTTCGGCGCCGCGGCTCCCGGCAGCAGCACCGCACCAATCACCAGGTCGGCTTCGGCGATCGCCTTCTCGATGGTGTCCGCAGTGGAGAACAACGTGCGCACGCCACCGTGGAACTGGCGGTCCAACTCGCGCAGCCGACGGATCGAGCGATCGATTGCGGTGACGTCGGCACGCAGGCCATGCGCCATCTCGATGGCGTTGGTGCCGGCGACTCCGGCGCCGATGACGACCACTTTCGCGGGCGTCACGCCGGGCACGCCGCCGAGCAATACCCCGCGCCCGCCGTTGCCCTGTTGCAGATACTGGGCGCCGACCTGGATCGACATGCGACCCGCCACTTCGCTCATCGGCATCAGCAGCGGCAGCGAACCGTCGCTTGCGGTCACGGTCTCGTAGGCAATCGCGACGCATTGTGATTTGACCAGCCCCTCGGCCTGGGCGCGATCCGCGGCCAGATGCAGGTAGGTGAACAGCACCTGGTCGCGCCGCAGGCGCGCGCATTCACTCAGCTGCGGCTCCTTCACTTTGACGATCAGCTGCGAGTCCCTGAAAACGACATCGGCGGTGGGGGCGATGCCGGCGCCCGCATTGCGGTAGTTCTCATCGCTGCAATCAATCCCGCGACCAGTTCGCGTACCGCGGCCGGCACCAGCCCGACGCGATATTCATGAACCTTGATTTCCTTGGGGACGCCGATGCGCATGTTGCTCTCCAGTATCTGGCGGTGCGGACGTGAAGGCCGATAAGCCATTGTGACGCTAGGGCGTGGCAGCCGATTGCAAATTGGGGCACAAAATGGCATCGCAACGGCAGATTATTGCGTATTAATGGTGTATGTTAAATGGATATGCAGCTAGATCGCTCAGATCGCAAGATCCTCCGCGAGCTCCAGCGCGACGCCAGGCAGTCCAATGCGGCGCTCGCAGCCGGCGTGGGCCTGTCGGAATCCGCCTGCCTGCGACGCGTGCGGCTGCTCGAGCAGGCCGGGGTCATCGAGCGTTACACCGCCATGCTCAGCGCTCCCAAGGTCGGCATCACGGTCGGCTTCATCATCCGCATTACGCTCAAGGGACAGACCGATCGCGATCTGGGTGCGTTCGAGCAGGCGGTGCAGGCGGTTGCGGAAGTCACCGAGTGCGATCTGACCACCGGCGGCTCGGACTATGTGCTGCGAGTGGTGGCGCGTGATGCCGCCGACTTCGAGCGGCTGCACAGCAAGGTCCTGACCAAGTTGCCCGGGGTGGCGCGCGTAGACTCGAGCTTCGTACTGCGCTCGGTGGTAAAGAATGCCGGCTTGCCGATCGACGGCTGATAGTAACAAATGAAACCAGTGTATAATCCCCGGGACACGGGACCGATGGACTGCACGAGTACGGGGGCGTTTTATGGGCCAGGATCTGTACGACAATCCGCTCGGTACCGACGGCTTCGAGTTCGTCGAGTTCACCTGCCCGGATCCGCAGGCCCTGGGCCAGTTGTTCGAAGCCATGGGCTTCACCGCGGTGGCCCGCCATCGTTCCAAGAATGTACTGCGCTACAAGCAGGGTGACATCGACTTCATCCTGAACATGGAGCCGCACGGTCAGGCAGCCGAGTTTCGCGGCGCCCACGGTGCATCGATCAATGCCATGGCGTTTCGGGTGCGCGATGCCGCCGCGGCGCTGCGGCTCGCACTGCAACGCGGCGCCAGGCAGGCCACCGGTTCGATCGGGCCGATGGAGCTGAACATCCCGGTGATCGAAGGCATCGGCGGCTCCTTTTTGTACCTGGTCGACCGCTACGGGGCGCAGGAAATCTATGACGTGGACTTCGTGGCAATCCCGGGGGCCGCCGAGCGCGAGCAGGCCGGCAGCGCCGGCCTCACGTACATCGATCACCTGACGCATAACGTCAATCGCGGCAATATGAAGACCTGGGCTGATTTCTATCAGCGGGTGTTCAATTTCCGCGAGATCCGCTATTTCGACATCGAGGGTAAGGTCACCGGCCTGTTCTCCAAGGCCATGACCAGTCCGGACGGCAAGATCCGCATTCCGCTCAATGAGAGCCAGGACGACAAATCGCAGATCGAGGAATTCCTGCACGCCTACAAAGGCGAGGGTATCCAGCACGTGGCACTGGGGACCGGGGACATCTACGCTACCGTCGATCGCATGCGCGCGCGCGGCGTGAAGTTTCAGGATACGCCCGACTCTTATTATGAGGCGCTGGACCAGCGCGTGGCCGGCCACGGCGAGGAACTCGCGCGCCTGCGCGAGCGGCGCATTCTGATCGACGGCGCGCCGACGCAAGGCCAGGGCCTGCTGCTGCAGATTTTCACCCAGAATGCGGTCGGCCCATGCTTCTTCGAAATCATTCAGCGCAAGGGCAATGAGGGTTTTGGCGAAGGCAATTTCAAGGCGCTGTTCGAATCGCTGGAGCTCGATCAGGTGCGCCGCGGCGTGCTGTCGCTCGGCCCGGGGACCGGCGAGGGCTCATGAACAGCACCGTGGAAGCGCGGTTGCGCGAGGCCGAGCTGTCATACCAGAGCGGCTTCGGCAATTATTTCGCGAGCGAAGCGCTGGCCGGTGCCTTGCCGGAGCAGAACTCGCCGCAGCGCTGTCCCTATGGGCTGTACGCGGAACAACTGTCGGGCACGGCATTCACAGCACCGCGCAGCGTCAACCGGCGTTCCTGGCTGTACCGGATCCGCCCAGCGGTGATGCATCACCCGTTCCGGCCCACGGATCAGGACCGCATCTGCGGCGATTTTTCGCAAGGCGTGACGCCGCCAAACCAGATGCGCTGGGACCCAATGCCGATACCGGAGACAGCGGCGGATTTCCTCGATGGACTGGTGACGCTGGCCGGCAACGGCGATCCGCAGCTGCAGAGCGGCTGCGCGATCCACGTTTATGCCGCCAACCGCGCGATGACGCAGCGCGCGTTCTACAGCGCCGACGGCGAACTGCTGATCGTGCCGCAGCAGGGGCGCCTGCTGCTCACCACCGAACTCGGGCGGCTGGCAGTGGAGCCGCTGGAGATCGCGGTCATTCCGCGCGGACTGCGCTTTCGCGTCGAGCTGCGCGATGCAGCCGCGCGCGGCTACGTATGCGAAAACTTCGGCGCCGCGTTTCGCTTGCCGGACCTGGGTCCGATTGGCTCGAACGGGCTCGCCTGCGAGCGCGATTTTCGTACGCCCGTGGCCTGGTACGAAGACCGGCCGCAGCGGCACGAACTGGTCGCAAAATTCTTGGGCCGGCTGTGGACGGCGCAGATGGATCACTCGCCGTTCGACGTCGTGGCGTGGCGCGGCAATCTGGCGCCATACAAGTACGATCTTCGCCGCTTCAACACCATCGGCTCGATCAGCTTCGATCATCCCGATCCGTCGATATTCCTGGTGCTGCAGTCCATCACCGACACGGCGGGTGTGGACGCGGTGGATTTCGCCGTGTTTCCCCCGCGCTGGCTCGCGATGGAGCATACGTTCCGCCCGCCGTGGTTCCATCGCAATGTCGCCAGCGAATTCATGGGACTGATCGAGGGGAAATACGATGCCAAGGCCGAAGGTTTCCTGCCCGGAGGCGCCTCACTGCACAATTGCATGAGCGGACACGGACCGGATGCCGCGACGGTCGACAGCGCCAGCGCTGCCGATACCAGCCGGCCCGAGCACATCAGCGGCACCATGGCTTTCATGTTCGAGACTCGCTGCGTGATCCGGCCGACGCGCTACGCGCTCGAATCGGCGCTGCTGCAAAGCGACTATTCCGAGTGCTGGCAGGGGCTGCCGAAGCGCTTCGATCCGCAGCGGCGCTGAGCAGCGGCGATGGCGCTGAACGAAACGCACGACCCGCAACTGCGCAGCTGGGTCGCTGCCGCCAACGCCGCCGGCGCCGATTTTACCCTGCAGAACCTGCCCCTGGGCGTATTCCGGCGCGCCGGCAGCAGCGAGGCGTTTCGCGGCGGAGTCGCGATCGGCGATGAGATTGTCGACCTCGCAGCGGCGCTGCAGGCCGGCGTACTGGACGCCCCGATGGCGGCTGCGCAACCGGTAATGAATGAATTCATGGCGGCGGGACCTGCCGCCTGGTCGGCGCTGCGCCTGGCGCTGTCGCGCGCGCTGCGCTCGGGCTCACCGCAACAGGCGGCGTTACAACCGTGCCTGCTGCCACAGGCCGAGGCGCAATTCGCGTTGCCGGCGCGCATCGGTGATTACACCGACTTCTACACCTCGATCTATCACGCGACCGCAGTCGGAAAATTGTTTCGGCCCGACAATCCGCTGCTGCCCAATTACAAATGGATGCCGATCGCCTACCACGGTCGTTGCTCATCGATTGCCATTTCCGGACAGCAGTTCCAGCGGCCTTGGGGCCAGATCCTCGCCGCTGGCGAGGCAACGCCGATGCTCGCTCCGAGCCAGCGACTGGACTACGAACTTGAACTCGGCGTGTTCATCGGACGCGGCAATGTGCTGGGAACGCCCATCGCCATCGAGAGTGCCGAGTCGAACGTGTTCGGCCTGTGCCTGCTCAACGACTGGTCGGCGCGTGACCTGCAGGCCTGGGAGTACCAGCCGCTCGGGCCATTTCTCGGCAAGAACTTCGCCACCACGATTTCGCCCTGGATCGTCACTCTCGAAGCCCTGGAACCGTACCGCGTGCCCTGGACCCGGCCCGCCGCGGATCCACAGCCGCTCCCGTACCTGGATTCGCCGCAGCTGCGCCGCACCGGCGCGATCGACATTGAACTCGAGTGCCTGCTGCAGACCGAGGCCATGCGCCGCTCGGGACAGGCTCCATGCCGTCTGTCGCGCAGCAACTTCAGGCACGCCTACTGGAACATTGCGCAGATGGTGGCGCATCACACTGTTAACGGCTGCAACCTGCTGCCGGGTGATCTGCTCGGTACCGGCACGCAATCGGGTCCGCCGGCGGCCGAGGCCGGTTCACTGCTGGAGCTGTCGGCCGGTGGTAAACAACCGCTGACCTTGCCCGACGGGGAGACGCGGCGCTTTCTGCAGGACGAGGACGCGGTGATCATGCGCGGCTGGTGTGAGCGCGAGGGCGCGGCGCGTGTCGGATTTGGTGAGCTGGTGGGACGCGTGCAAAAGCACGTGGGTTGAAGCCGCGATGCTAAAGCTACACGGTTACTTTCGCAGCTCGGCGGCCTTCCGGGTGCGCATCGCGCTTAACTACAAGCAGCTGGCATACGAGTCGATACCGGTGCATCTGCTGCGCGACGGGGGCGAGCAGCACGGCGCAAGCTTCAGGCAGCGCAATCCCGCGCGCCAGGTGCCGGTACTTGAAGACGGCACGCTGACGCTGACGCAGTCACTGGCGATCATCGAGTATCTGGAGGAGACCCATCCGACGCCGGCACTGTTGCCGCGCGACGCCCCGGGACGTGCCCGGGTGCGCGCGCTGGCATTGAGCATCGCCTGTGACATCCATCCGCTCAACAATTTGCGTGTGATGCGCTACCTGAAGTCGCCGCTGGAGATCGACGAACCGCGCCGCGGCGAATGGTCGCGCCACTGGATAGCACTCGGTTTTGCAGCGCTCGAAGCCACGCTGGCGCAGTGGGATACCACTGGCGATTACTGTTACGGCGATGCGCCGACCGTGGCCGATTGCTGCCTGGTACCGCAGGTGTTCAATGCGCAGCGCATAAATTGCCCGCTCGACCCATATCCCATCATCGGGCGTATTTATGAGCATTGCATGCGGCAGGAAGTGTTTGCGCATGCGGCGCCGGCGGCGCAGAGCGATGCCGAGTAGCGCGCGCCGCAAATTGCGTCTGCAGGAGTACCTGCCGTATCGGTTGTCGGTCGCTGCGAATGCAGTGTCGCGGCTGATTGCGCGGGCGTATGAATCCCAATTCGGACTCAGGAATGCGCAGTGGCGCCTGCTGGCGGTGCTGGCCGATGAGGGGCCGCTGACGCAACGGATGTTGTGCGATCGCACGATCATGGACAAGGTATCGGTCATGCGCGCCGCACAGGGCCTGCTGCGCCGCGGCCTGGTCAGGCGTCTGCCCAACGCCGCGGACGGGCGCTCGCATCGCCTGTTGATGACCGCTGCCGGCAGGCGTCTGTACGACCGCATCGCGCCTCTGGCCCTGGCGTCCGAAGCGCAACTGCTCGCCGGCATTGGGCGCCGCGATGTGGTCCGCTTCGAACGGCTGTTGCGGCGGCTGGAACAGGTGGCAAGCGCACGATAGACATAAGCTCGGCATTAATTCTCTTTAATCTTCCGGCCATCTCGACTTAACGGCCCGACGACTACCCTAGCGCGGTGACAGCACAACACCTGGCGGTGCGGGCATGCCGCGCCTGCCTTCTTTTGGGTCTCGCATTGGGCGCCGGCAGCTGCAGTGTCGGCCCGGCCTATCACCATCCCGTAGTGGCGACACCTGTGGTCTGGCAAAACGTGCCGGCCGACACCAGCCCCGACTGGCCTCAAACTGACTGGTGGCACGGCTTTGGCTCCGCCCGGCTGGATGAGTATATCGCCCGCGCCCAGGCTGCTAACGACGACATTGCCGCGGCAATCGCGCGCGTACGCGAGGCCGATGCGCAGGCACGCATTGCCGGCGCGGCGTTGCTTCCTATGCTCGACGGTGGCGCCTCGGCGAGCCGCCAGCGCCAGCTGCTGCCCAACGGCCAGCCGCCGCTCTCTTATACTGAGTACACGCCGCAACTGACGGCGAGCTACGAACTCGATTTCTGGGGCAAGAACCGCGCCATCCGGAATGCGGCCCTGGACACTGCCCAGGCCAGCCGCTACGACCGTCAGGTCATCGCGCTTACGGTGGCGACCAGCGTCGCGCTGACCTACTTCGAGATACTCGAACAGCATGACCGGCTGCAGGTTGCGCGCGACGATCTCGGCAATGCGCAGCACGTGCTGGACGGCCTGGAACTCGAGCAGAAGGTCGGCATCGCGACCGCTCTCGATGTAGCGCAGCAGGCCACGACGGTCGCGACCGTGAATGCGTCGATTCCGCCGCTGGTCCAGCAGCTGCAACAGAATATCGACGCACTCGCGATCCTGGTCGGCCAGGTGCCGGAGAGCATCGATGTCAGCGACGGCAGCCTGCAACAGATCACGCTGCCAGCGCTCACCGCCGGGCTGCCCTCGGAGCTGCTGGCCCGACGCCCGGACGTGGCGGAAGCCGAGGCGCAGCTGATGGCGGCCAACGCCAATATTGCCGTGGCGCGCGCGGCGTATTTTCCCAGCATCGACCTGACGGCCAGCGGTGGTTACGCCAGTACCGCGCTAAATACATTGCTGCTGCCGCAGAGCCGCGTGTTCGCCCTCACCGCGGGCCTCACCCAGACCATCTTCGATGGTGGCGCGATTCGCGGGCAGGTCGAATATTCCCGGGCCCACTATGCCGAGCTGCTGTCGGATTATCATAAGACCGTGCTGACTGCGCTCGGCAACGTCGAGGATGCCCTGGTCGCGGTGCAGCAAACCTCGGAGCAGGAATTGAGACAGCAGGTGGCGGCCGACAAGGCGCGTCGCGCGTTCGAATTCGCGCAATACCAGATGAAGGCTGGCACCATCAACGTGCTGACGGTGTTGAATACCGAGAATGCGCTGTTTACTGCGCAGGACAGCCTGGTGCAGGTTAAATATCAGCACGTGCAGGCACTGGTGGATCTTTATCAGGCGCTCGGGGGCGGCTGGCGACAATCACAGGCGGGTCAATGAGCGGCTTTGTTGAAACTGTCAGGAGCCCAAGATATCGGCGCATCGTGCTCGGCGTCGCGGCTCTGCTGCTGGTCCTGGCAGGCTGGGTGTGGCTGTCGCGCAAGCCCGCCACGGCCGCGCTGCCGTCCGGCGGCCCGGTGGCGGTCGCGGTGGATACCGCGCTGTCCACGCGGCGCGACGTGCCGGTGTATCTGGAAGGGCTTGGAAACGTGCAGGCCTTCTATACCGCGAAAATCACTGCGCGTGTCGACGGTCAGTTGCAGCGCGTCGGTTTCGTCGAGGGTCAGCTGGTCAAGAAGGGCGATCTGCTGGCACAGATCGATCCGCGGCCGCTGCAGGCCGCGCTCGACCAGGCCACCGGCATGCAGGCCAAAGATGCGGCGCAATTGGACAGCGCCAAGCGCGATCTGGAGCGTTACACGACGCTTGCGCCGCAGGAACTGATCAGCCAGCAGGTGCTCGACACGCAGCGCGCGCAGGTGGCCCAGTTGCAGGCGCAATTGCAGGTCGACCGCGGATTGATCGACAACGCGCGCACGCAGCTGGAGTACGCAAGCATCACGGCCCCGTTCTCGGGACGCACCGGCATCCGCCTGGTGGACCCGGGCAACATCGTCCACGCCGCCGATACCACCGGCATCGTGGTGGTGACGCAGATGCAGCCGATCGCGATCATGTTCACCTTGCCCGAGGACGTGATACTGCAGATCAACCAGGCGCTGGCGGCGGGCGCAGTCGCCGTGACGGCGCTGTCGCGCGACGACCGCACGCAGCTCGATAGCGGCAGCCTGACGCTGGTTGATAACGAGATCGATCCGACCACCGGCACGGTACGCCTGAAGGCGACCTTCCCCAACGCGCGCAACACCCTGTGGCCAGGACAGTTCGTCAATGTGCGGGTATTTATGCAGTCGCGCAATGATGTCGTGACGTTGCCCAGCGCCGCGGTGGAGCATGGACCCGATGGTCTGTTCGCCTATGTGATCAAAGCCGACTCCACGGTCGAGGCGCGGCCGATCAAAACCGCCGAGGACACCGAGGGCATCACGGTTGTCACCGACGGCCTGCAAGCCGGTGAGCGCGTGGTCACCAGCAATCAGTACCGGCTGCAGCCGGGTACCAAAGTGCGCCTACAGGCCGCGGCTGCTCCCACCGCCAAAACGTCGTCGGGCCCGCGGCAGGACGCCGACTCGCAGGCTTCGAAGGGAGCGCGCGGCCTGGCGCCATGAATATCTCCGAGCCCTTCGTCCGGCGGCCGGTCGCGACCTCGCTGCTGATGGGCGGAATCCTGCTAATCGGCATCGTGGCCTGGCCACTGCTGCCGGTGGCGCCGCTGCCGCAGGTGGACTTCCCGACCCTGGTGGTGACCGCACAGTTGCCGGGCGCGAGCCCGGAGACCATGGCCTCATCGGTGGCGACGCCGCTCGAATATCAGTTCGCGCAGATTCCGGGAATGTCGCAGATGACTTCCACCAGCGTGCTGGGCACCGCGCAGATCACGCTGCAGTTCGGTCTGGATCGAAACATCAATGCCGCCGCGCAGGACGTCCAGACTGCCATCGATGCCGCCGGCGGCCAGCTGCCGAAGAACCTCCCGAGCCCTCCGACCTACAAGAAGGTCAACCCGGCCGAATCACCGATCCTGATTCTGGCCGCGCATTCCGACGTGCTGCCGCTCATCGCGGTGGACGACTACGCGGAGAATGTGATCGCGCAGCGCCTGTCGCAGATTCCCGGTATTGCGCAGGTGGTGATCGGCGGCCAGCAGAAGCCGGCGGTACGGGTGCAGGTGGATCCGGCCAAGATCGCGGCCCTCGGCATCCAGCTGGAGGACGTGGCCGGCGTGATCGCCGAGGCAACGGTCAATGCGCCCAAAGGCTCGATCAATGGCGCGCTGAACAGCTTCGCCATCTACGATAACGACCAGCTGCTCAAGGCGGCGCCGTGGAATGACATCGTCATCGCCTACAAGAACGGCGCGCCGGTGCGAATCCGCGACATCGGCATTGCGGTCGATGGTCCGGAGAACAACCAGTTGCTCGGCTGGCAGAACAACAAAGCCGGCATCCTGCTGCTGGTCTACAAGCAGGCCGGAGCCAACGTCATCGAAGCCGCGGCCAACGTCAAGCGGCTGCTGCCGAAGGTGCTGCTGTCGGTGCCACCCTCGATCAAGGTCGATCAGGTCGTGGATCGCACCACCACGATCAATGCTTCGCTACATGACGTGGAATTTACGCTGGTGCTGACGATCTGCCTGGTGGTCATGGTGATCTTCCTGTTCCTGCGCACCGCCTGGGCGACGATCATTCCCGGCGTGACCGTGCCGCTGTCGCTGCTGGGCACCGCGGCGCTGATGTACGTGGTCGGCTACAGCCTGGATAACCTGTCGCTGATGGCGCTGACCATCGCGGTCGGCTTCGTGGTAGACGATGCGATCGTGATGCTGGAGAACATCTACCGGCACATCGAGGACGGCCTGTCACCGATGGAGGCGACGCTCAAAGGGTCGGGCGAAATCGGCTTCACCATCCTGTCGATCAGCATCTCGCTGGTGGCGGTCTTCATCCCGCTGCTGTTGATGGGCGGCATCGTCGGCCGGCTGTTCCGCGAGTTCGCGGTCACGGTGACGATGACGATCGCGGTATCGGCATTCGTCGCACTGACACTGTCGCCCACTATGTGCGCGCTGTTCCTGCGCAACGAAAAACACGTGCAGCACGGGCGGTTCTACCTTGCGATCGAGGCCGGGTTCGACCGCATGCTCGCCCTCTATACGCGCGGCTTGGATTTCGTGCTGCGTCATCAGCGTCCGACGCTCATCACATTCGTGGCGACCGTGGCGCTCACGATCGTGCTGTACGTGCTGATCCCGAAGGGCTTCTTTCCGCAACAGGACACGGGCATCATCATCGGCCTGTCGGATGCACCACAGGACATCTCGTTCGACGAGATGGTGCGACGCGAACACCTGCTGACTGACGTGCTGGCCAGCGATCCGGACATTGAAAGCTGGGCCACCGCCATCGGCGGGCAACGCTCAATCAACAACGGCTTCGTGGCCATCGGCCTCAAGCCGCGCGACGAGCGCTCGGACACCGCCGATCAGGTGATCGCGCGATTGCGTCGTGAGATCGCGCATGTGCCCGGCGCCACACTGTTCCTGCAAGCCGCACAGGACCTCAACGTCGGCGGCCGTCTGGCGCGCACGCAGTATCAGTACACGCTGCAGGACGCAGATCTGGATGAACTCAACGAGTGGGCGCCGAAACTGCTGTCGCAGCTGCAGCAGCTGCCGATGCTGCGCGACGTGGCCACGGACCAGCAGACCGGAAGTTCCATGCTGTCCCTGACCATCGATCGCGATCAGGCCGCGCGCTTTGGGATACAGCCGTCGCTGATCGACCAGACGCTGGACGATGCATTCGGTCAGCGTCAGGTGACGCAGTATTTCACCCAGCTCAACGCCTACCACGTGATCCTGGAGGTTACGCCGTCGCTGCAGGCCGATCCGCGGACGCTGTCGAAGATCTACGTCAAATCACCGGCGACCAACCAGATGGTGCCGCTGTCGACGTTCGTCAAGTTCGATACCAACCACGTGACCTTCCTGTCGATCAATCACCAGGGGCAATTCCCGGCGGTGACGCTGTCGTTCAATCTCGGGCCCGGGGTGGCACTGGGCGATGCTGTGGATGCCATCAACAAGGCGACCGCGGCGATCCGCATGCCCCCGGCGATTACCGGCAGTTTCCAGGGTACGGCGCAGGCGTTTCAGAGCTCGCTCAAGACCCAGCCGTACCTGATCCTGGCGGCGCTGGTCGTGGTCTACATTATCCTCGGCATGCTGTACGAGAGTTACATCCATCCGCTCACCATCCTGTCGACGCTGCCGTCGGCCGGCGTGGGCGCATTGCTGACGCTGCTGGTGTTTCATTTCGATCTGTCGGTGATTGCATTGATCGGCATCATCCTGCTGATCGGCATCGTCAAGAAGAACGGCATCATGATGGTGGATTTTGCCCTGCAGGCCGAGCGCGAGCAGCACCTGTCCCCAGAAGCCTCGATACGCCAGGCCTGTCTACTGCGGTTCCGGCCGATTATGATGACCACCATGGCGGCGTTGCTCGGTGCTCTGCCGCTGATGCTTGAGCAGGGCACCGGTTCGGAGCTGCGTCAGCCGCTGGGGTACACCATGGTCGGCGGATTGATCCTGAGCCAGGCCCTGACACTGTTCACGACGCCGGTGATCTACCTGTATCTGGACCAGTTCACCGGCCAGCGGCGGCGGGCGGCACATGCCATGGCGGTGGCCGGGGCCCCGGCTGGGCCGCTGATTCAAGGAGCGTCATGAAAGTACTGCTGGTCGAGGACAATGAGCGCGTGACGCAGTTCGTGGTCAAGGGCCTGCAGGAGGCCGGTCATACCGCCGATCATGCCGGCAACGGCCGCGATGGCATGTTTCTCGCCGCCAGCGAGCCTTATGATGTCATCATCATGGATCGCATGCTGCCCGGAGAGATCGATGGACTTGCGATCATCGAAACCTTGCGCAAGTCGGGCAAGCGCACCCCGATACTGATCCTGAGTGCATTGTCCGACGTCGACGAGCGCATCCGTGGGCTGCGCGCTGGCGGCGACGACTACCTGACCAAACCGTTCGCGTTCGGCGAACTGCTGGCACGCCTCGACGCGCTGACGCGACGCTCGCAGGGAGAAAATGCGCAGACCAAACTCGAAGTGGCCGACCTGCGGGTGGATCTGCTGACCCGCAAGGTCACGCGCGGCGACCGCAGCCTTACGCTGCAGCCGCGCGAATTCAAGCTGCTCGAGTATCTTATGCGACATGCCGACCAGGTGGTGACGCGCACCATGCTGCTGGAGAACGTCTGGGACTACCACTTCGATCCGCAGACCAACGTGGTCGATGTCCATATCAGCAAGCTGCGGCAGAAGATCGACGCCGATTTCGAGCGGCCGCTGCTGCGCACGGTGCGCAACGCCGGCTACACCCTGACTTCGCATGACTGATCAGGGCCGCAGATGAAATTCCTGCGCTCCTCCGCCCTGACGCTCGCGGTGGGGTACATCGGCCTCGGGCTGGCGGCACTGGCGCTGTTCGCCGCGCCGCTCTGGTATGCCTGGCGGGTGACGATCCAGGAAGGGCGCAACGAGATCCTGCAGTCCGATGCGCAGCGCCTGACCGAAGTGTTCCGCCGCGAGGGTGCCCCCGGTCTGATCAGCTACGTCGATGCGCGCGTGGGCCTGCAGATTGCGGGCGAGCGCCTGTTGCTGGTGGCCGACGCCACGCTCAAACCGCTGGCCGGTAACCTTAACGCGTGGCCGTCGAGCGTGCCCGAGAAGCCCGGCACCTATACCGTGAAGCTCGAGCTCGGTCAGCGCATGACGGACGTCGCCATCGTGCATGCGACGCTGAGCGGCGGCTATCACCTGCTGGTGGGCCGCGATACCTCGCGCTACGCGCCGCTGGAGCGGCACTTTTGGTACGCACTGGCGGGGGCGGTTGCGATCCTGTCGGTGCTCGGGACGCTGGGCGGCATCCTGATCAGGCGCGCGCTGATGGCGCGAATCCACGGCATCCGCCAGACGGTGTCGGCGATCATTCAGGGCGACCTGAGTCAGCGGCTGCCGACGCATCGCAGCGGCGATGAACTCAACACGCTCTCTCAGACTATCAACGGCATGCTTGAACAGACCGAGCAGCTGATCGACGGGGTGCGAAACGTTTCCAATTCGATCGCGCACGATCTGCGTACGCCGCTGGCGGAGTTGCGCTCGCGGCTGGAGGAACTGGCGCTGACCAAACCGCCGGTCGAGCGAACCTTCGCCGAGATCGACGCGGCGGTGGCTGACGTCGATCAGGTGATCCGAATCTTCAACGCGCTGCTGCGGCTGGCCGAGATCGACAGCGGCTTGCGCCGTTCCGGTTTCGTGCCGGTGGACGTGACCGCGGTCGCGGCAGCGGCGGTGGAGTTCTACCAGCCGGCCGCGGAGCTGCGGGGTTCGATCCTGTCGCTGGAGGCGGCCGGGCCGGCCCCGATCCGGGGCGACCCGGTGCTGCTGGCGCAGGCGTTGGGAAACCTGATCGACAACGCACTCAAATACACACCCGCCGACGGGTCCATCATGGTCGCGGTGCGGTGCGGCGGCGATGGCAGCGTGGAGATCGTGGTCGCGGACAGCGGACCGGGCATTGCCGATACCGAGAAATTCAAGGCGGTAGAGCGCTTTTACCGCGGCGACGCCAGTCGCTGCAGTCCGGGGGTGGGTCTGGGACTCAGCCTGGTCGACGCGGTCGCCCGGCTGCACGGCAGCGAGCTCAAACTGGAGGACAATCATCCCGGCTTGCGGGCGCGTATGGTTCTGACACAGGATACGCGACCTATCACGCGCGCTGCGCGTGTCACAAGCGAAGAGGGGGAATTTCGACATGAGCCTGTCTATCCATGATGCCTCGGTTCCGGTCCTCGCGCGCGCGCTCACCAACCTGAGCGGCGTGCTCGAAAAGGGCCGGCTGCATGCCGAAAACGAGAAGGTAGAGCCGGCGATCCTGCTGGGAATGCGGCTGTACCCGAATATGTTTCCCCTCACGCGCCAGGTGCAGGTGGTGTCCGACGGCGCCAAGGGCTGCATGGCGCGGCTGGCCGCGGTGGAGGCGCCGAAATTCGAGGACACGGAGTCGAGCTTCGAGCAGCTCAAGCAGCGCATCGACAAGACGCTGGCGTTCGTCAAGGGTTTCGAGGCACGCCAGCTGGAAGGTGCCGAGAGCCGTCCCGTAGTGGTGAAATTTCCGAACGGTGGAGTGAATTTCAAGAACGGCTGGGATTATCTGCTGACGTTCGTGATGCCGAACATCTACTTTCACAGTGCGACCGCCTACGACATCCTGCGTCACGCAGGCGTGAAGCTCGGCAAGAGCGATTATCTGGGGTCGGTCGGCGGCGGCTGAGGCATTCGCCTTGGGCGAGCTTGCGGCGCGGTGCTCATCGCACGCGAAGGTTTCAAGCGCTGCCGGTATCGGGAATAATGGGGGATCGTGTATGACACCCCCATCTATGTTGCCGGGCATAACGGGCTTGTAGGCTCTGCCATCGCGCGCCGGCTGCGCGCCGACGGCGCCAGCCAGCTGCTGCTGCGCTCGAGTAAGGAGCTCGATCTGCGCCGACAGGCCGAGGTCGAGCGCTTCTTCGCCGAGCAGCGGCCACAATATGTATTCCTGGCGGCGGCAAGGGTTGGCGGCATCGAGGCCAATCGCAGCCGCCCAGCGCAGTTCATACGCGACAACCTGCAGATCCAGACCAACGTCATCGATGCGGCATACCGCAACGGCGCCCGTAAGTTGCTGTTCCTGGGCTCAAGCTGCATCTATCCGCGGCTGGCTCCGCAGCCGATGCCGGAAGACTGCCTGCTTACCGGGCCGCTGGAATCCACCAACCAATGGTATGCGATCGCAAAGATCGCCGGCCTGAAGATGTGCCAGGCCTATCGGCGCGAGTTCCAGTTCGATGCCATCTGCGCAATGCCGACCAACCTGTACGGACCTGGCGACAATTTCAACCTGCTCGAATCGCATGTTCTGGCGGCGCTGATCCGAAAATGCCATGAGGCCAAGCTGCACCAGGCCGCGGCGGTCGAAGTCTGGGGCACCGGCACGCCGCGGCGCGAGTTCCTGCACGTGGACGATCTTGCCGATGCCTGTGTATATCTGATGCGTACCTATAGCGACGAGGCCCCGGTCAACATCGGATGGGGCCTGGATGTCAGCATTGCGGAGCTGGCACGCCTGGTGGCCGATACCGTCGGATACAAAGGCGAGCTGCGCTTCGACGTATCCAAGCCCGACGGCGTGCCGCGCAAGCTGCTGGATACCTCGCGACTCACGGCGCTGGGGTGGCAGCCAAAGATCAGGCTCGACGCCGGGCTGATCTCCACCTACCAGTGGTTTCTTACCCACCTGGATGGGATGCGCCAGTAGCTTAAGGCGATGGCGACCGCCGGCTCCGCTCGCATGTCAATGACCTTCGCCCGGTTCCAGCTTGGCATGGAGCGATATGTCGGCGCGCAGCAGCCGCGACACCGGGCAGTTCGCCTTGGCGTCAGCCGCAATCTGCGCGAATTTTTCCGCGCTGATTCCAGGCACCCAGGCCTCGTTCTCCAGATGCACGCCGCTGATGGTCCAGTTGCCGCTCAGTAGCTCCAGCGTTACGGTGGCTTGGGTCGCCAGGCGCTTGGGGGTAAAGCCTGCCTTGCCGAGGCTCGCCGCCAGCGCCATCGTGAAGCACCCGGCATGCGCGGCGGCGATCAGTTCTTCCGGATTGGTGCCCTGCGCGGCCTCGAAGCGTGTCGCAAAGCTGTAAGGTGTGTCCTTGAGCACGCCGCTGTGGGTCGCGAGCGCGCCGTGCCCGCTCTTGAGGTCGCCGGACCAGATGGCGGATGCAGATCGCTTCATTCAGGTGCTCCTTCAGATCGAGCGCGGCGGTTATCGTCGGCGCTGACTCTACTGCTACAGTCGCGCGAACGCCAAGGGTAATGAAATGGATGATCCGAACTGGCTATTGTGGGCGACCGAACTGCAGGCCATCGCGCAGACCGGCCTGAGCTTTTCAAGCGACCGCTACGATCTCGAGCGCTATCGGCGGCTGCGCGCGATTGCGGTCGCCATGCTGGCGTCTGGTTCCGGCACGCCAGCGGAGCGCATCAGCGCGCTGTTCGAGCAGGACCTCGGTTATCCGACGCCCAAGGTCGACGTGCGCGGAGCCGTGTTTCGCGACCAGCGTATCCTGCTGGTACGCGAGATCAGCGATGGTCGCTGGGCGCTGCCGGGCGGCTGGGCGGACGTCAATCAATCCGCCAGGGAATGCGTCGAGCGGGAAATCCAGGAAGAATCAGGATTCCAGGCGCGGGCCATCAAGCTCGCCGCGGTTTTGGACTACCGTCGACAGGGCCACGTTTACAGCCATCCCTACTCTATATATAAGCTGTTCTTTATCTGTGAGCTGACCGGCGGCTCGGCGAGCCCAAGCCGCGAGACCAGCGCGGCGGAGTTCTTTGCGCTGGAGCGGTTGCCGGAACTGTCACTGAGTCGGGTGACGCCGGCGCAGGTCGCGCGCATGTTCGTACATCTGCGCCAGCCGGACTTGATGACGGAGTTCGACTAGGCGGCGCGGGCCACGGCGCTGGTCCGCAGCGGCACCGGCAGCTCGTGATCGGCGTCGGTCCAGTGCCACAGCTCGAGCTCGCCGCTGCGGGTTTCGATCAACGCCGAGCAACTATCTACCCAGTCGCCGTCGTTACAGTAGAGCACGCCTTCAATCTCTACCATCTCGGGGCGATGAATATGACCGCACACGATGCCGTCCAGGCCGCGCCGGCGCGCGGCATGGGCGGCGGCGGCCTCAAAGCTGCGCACGTAGTCCATCGCGTTGCCGACGCGGCTCTTGAGGTATCCGGCGAGCGACCAGTAACCGTAACCGAAACGGTGACGCAACGCGTTCAGCGCGCGATTCAAGCCCAGCACCACGTCGTACAGGCCCGAGCCCAGGGCGGTGAGCCAGCGGCTACATTTCACGGCGCCATCAAATTGGTCGCCGTGCATGACCAGCAGCCGTTGACCGTGCAGCGTTTCATGGACGTATTCGCGGTGCATTTCCAGGTTGCCGAAGCTGATGCCACCGACCTGGCGGAATTGCTCGTCGTGATTGCCAGGCACGTAGATCACACGCGTGCCGTGCTTGGTCTTGCCAAGGATGGTGCGCAACACGTCGCTGTGCGACTGCGGCCAGTAGAAGCTGCGGCGCAGGCTCCACAGGTCGATGATGTCGCCGACCAGGATCAGCTCATCGGGCTGCACGCGGCGCAGAAAATCGAGCACCAGGTCGGCGCGGCAATCGCGCGAACCGAGGTGTATATCGGAGATGAATGCGGTGCGTACCTGAATCGCCGGTCTAGGGCCAGACTGCATGTAAAGCCTCTGTGGATCCTGGAGCCGGGTTCGTAGTCTCCGGTGATGGAATGACAATTGCGTTGCATTCCAGTGAATTGGCGATGAACGCTAATGGTATATGACACGTGGGAGGCGTAAAGCGACGAAATATGAAGTAGAAAGTCGGCGCTCGCGCTCAATGGCCGCTAATCGGCGGTCGAAAGCTGCGTCGCGTGGCCGCCAAGGGCCTGAAACAGCGCTGCGGTATCGGCATAGCGGTTGGTTCTGGCCTGGGCGCGGCTTATGAGCGCCTGCTGGTAGATCTGCTGCGCGCTGAGCAGCGCCAGATAACTCACGGCACCGATCTCGTTCTGCCGTCGTGCGATCTCCAGGCTGGTCTGAGACAGAGTGGCTGCGCGATCCGCCGCCTGTTCCGCGTCAGCGTCCGCTGTCAGGGCACGCAGCGCGTCGGCCACATTCTGAAATGCCGTGAGCACCGCCTCGCGATACTCATCTCCGGCCTGGTCGAGCGCCGCCCGCGCGGCGCGCTCGCGATGCAATAGCGTGCCACCGGCGAACAGCGTCTGCGACAGGCTTGCTCCGAGCGACCAGAACTCGCTCTGGCCGGCAAATATCTTTCCGGTCTCGGTCGCAACGCTACCCAGGCCAGCGCTCAGCGTGATCTGCGGCAGCATGTTGGCGATCGCGACCCCGACGTTGGCGGTCGCCGCGTGTAGCTGCGCCTCGGCCGCGCGCACGTCCGGTCGCCTTTCGACCAGCTTCGAAGGTACGCTCAGAGGAATGGTTGCTGGCAGCTTGATCGCTTCGAGTTCAAATTGCGCGGTGGGCGCATCGCTTGGCAGATGCCCCGTCAGCACGGCCAGCATGTCACGCTGTTGATCGAGAGCTTTCTGCAGCGGCGGCAGGCTTGCCTCGAGCAGCGCCAGCGCAGAATCCTGGGCGATGGCGTCAGCTTCGGCGATGGCGCCAAGCTCGAGCTGGCGGCGCATGACCTGTAGCGATTCGCGCTCGGTGTCGATGATCTTCCGTGTTGCTGCGATCTGGGCGCGCAGTCCGGCTTCCTGCACGGCTGCGGTAACCACGTTCGCGGCCAGCGTCAGGTAGGCGGCGTCATATTCGTCGCTGCTGGCTTCGGCCTGCGCCTGCAACGATTCCACCTGGCGGCGGTTGGCGCCAAACAGGTCAGGGATGTACGACACGCTGACCTGTGGAGTGTAGAGATTGAAGATTGGAGCCCCGGAGGTCAGCGTCGGCGCGAGAATCTGCACTGCATTTCGATTGCGACTGGCGTCGCCGGTCAGCTGAACTTGCGGAAAATACGCCCCCCGACCCGCGGCGACATTCTCCTGGGCCTGGCGTAACGCCGCTTCCGCCGCCTTCACGTTGGGATTGGCGTGCAGAGCCTCGGCAACCAGCGCATCCAGATCGGGCGATCCGAACTCGTGCCACCACTGTGCCGGCGGCTCCTGTCCGGTGACGAACGTTTGCGTGCCCGCGTCGGTCGGCGCCGTGCCGCCATCGGCGACCGCGCTGCCCAACACCGTCGGCTGCTTCTGCGCGGTATAGCTCTCGGTGGTCGGCGCGGCCGGCCGGTGAAAGTTGGGGCCGACCGCACAACCAGCCAGCGCGATGGCACTGACCCATGCAAGAAGCCCGCGGCGCATCAAGCTGTCTCCTGCGCGGGTCCGGGGGAATGATCGGTGGGGATGGTGCGGCGCGAGGAGAACTTATCGATCAACACCGGCAATACCAGCAGGATCAGCAGCGGGGCGAACAGCATGCCACCCACCACGACCAACGCCAGCGGCCGCTGCACCTGCGAGCCGATGCCAGTGGAAAACGCCGCCGGAATCAGGCCCACGCAGGCGACGATGCACGTCATCATCACGGGCCGGAACTGCGTGCGGCAGGTCGCGCGGATGGCGGCGCCGCGGTCGGCGCCGAAAGCGAGACTGAGGTTGTAGTACGAGATCACGAGAATACCGTCCATCGCCGCAATGCCGAACAGCGCCACAAAGCCGATGGCCGCGGAGACGCTGAACGGTGTCCCGGTGACGTACAGGGCGAAGATGCCGCCTACCAGCGCCATCGGAATCACGCTGACGGCCAGCAGCACGTCGCCCAGCGATCCGAAATTCAGGAACAGCAGCACACAGATCAGCAGAATCGCGATCGGCACTACAAGCCCCAAGCGCCCGAGGGCATCCTGCAGATTGCCGAATTCGCCGACCCATTCGAGCCGATAGCCTCCCGGGACCAGCACCTCCGAGTCGACCCGGCGCTGTGCTTCCAGCACTGCGGTACCAAGATCACGGCCGCGTACGCTGAACTTGATCGGCACGTAGCGTTGGTGCTGCTCGCGGTAGATGAAAGCGGCGCCCGACACCAGATGCACGCTGGCGACATCGGCCAAGGTGACCTCGAGCGTGCTGCCGGCCGCCGCATTCTGGGCGGCGATGGGAATGCGACGGATCGCCTCCAGGCTCTGCCGGTATGGAGCTGCCAACCGGACGATGATCGGGTAATGCCGATCGCTGCCTTCCTCATACAGATCGCCCGGTGTCTGGCCGCCGATTGCTGCCTGCACCACACCGTTCACGTCGCCTGGCGCCAGACCGTAACGCGCCGCGCGTTCGCGATCGACATCGATGCGTATGGTGGGCTGCCCGAGGGAGCGCAGTACGGCCAGATCAGTGATGCCAGGCACCGTGGCCAGTACTTTTGCGATCTTGTTGGCGGTGTCCTCCAGCGTTTGCAGATCATTGCCGTAGACCTTCACAGAATTCTCTCCCTTCACGCCGGAGGCCGCCTCCTCGACGTTGTCCTCGATATATTGCGAGAAATTGAACTCGACGCCTGGAAATTGCTGCTCTAGCGCCGTTGTCATCTGCTCGGTCAGCTTGTCCTTGGTCAATCCATGGGGCCATCTCTCGAACGGTTTGAGCGGAACGAAGAATTCGGCATTGAAGAAACCGGTGGCATCGGTACCGTCGTCCGGCCGACCATGCTGCGACACGACGGTGGCGACCTCCGGATAGGACGCGATCAGCGTGCGCATCTGGTTGACGTAGCCGTTGCCTTCCTCGATTGAGATCGAGCTGGGCAACGTGGCGCGCACCCAGAAATTGCCTTCCTCCAGTTTCGGCAGGAATTCCAGGCCCAGGGTGCGCACCGCCAGTGCCGCCAGCAACAGCACCAGCGTTGCCGCACCCAAAGCCAGAATGCGGTTGCTCAGGGCGAATTCGACCGCCGGCTCGTAGACCCGGCGCAGCCACGCAACGGCGCGCGTTTCAGTGTCGTCGAGCTGTTCGGATAGCAGCAGCGCGCTGAGCGCCGGCGCGATGGTGAAGGTGGCAATCAGGCCGCCGGCAATCGCGTAGCCATAGGTCTTGGCCATCGGGCCGAAGATGTGGCCCTCGATGCCGGACAGAGTGAACAGTGGCACGAATCCGGCGATGATGATCGCGGCGGCGAAGAAGATCGAACGGCTGACTTCGGCCGCCGCGGTAGCAATGATTGCGAACTTGCCGCGAAACCCGCTCGGGGTACGCATGTGATCCAGGGGCGAGGCGCCCGTGCCTCGATGGCCCGCGGCTTCAGCCAGGTGGCGAAAGATATTTTCCACCATGATGACGGTCGCATCGACTACCAGACCGAAGTCGATCGCGCCGACCGACAGCAGATTCGCGGATTCACCGCGCATCACCATCAGTCCGATCGCGAACGATAAAGCGAATGGAATCGTGGTCGCGACTATAATCGCGCTGCGCAGGTTGCCCAGAAACAGCCACTGCAGAAGGAAAATGAGGACGATGCCCGAGATCATGTTGCGCAGTACCGTGTGTGTCGTCAGGTGGACAAGATCGGAGCGGTCGTAAATGCGCTCGATCCGCACGCCGGGCGGCAGCACACCGGAGCTGTTGATATGGTCGACCTCCGCCTCCACCCTCCGGATGGTAGGAATGCTCTGGGCGCCGCGGCGCATCAGGACGATGCCCTGGACGATGTCGTCGTTGTCGTTGAGACCGGCGATGCCGAGCCGCGGCAAGTGCTCGACGCG
>Ga0302314_10005702_pt1 | contig 22645 bp, 23 predicted proteins | sample III_Palsa_N2_3_FD_200533 | JGI IMG/M metagenome (GOLD analysis project Ga0302314, IMG submission 200533) | Peat permafrost microbial communities from Stordalen Mire near Abisko, Sweden - III_Palsa_N2_3 | ecosystem: Environmental > Terrestrial > Soil > Palsa > Peat permafrost | place: Sweden... | reverse complement strand
AAGCAGGGTTAAGCGCAGCCCGCGCTGCCGGGCGGCCGTTCGCCGTCGATGGCGCCACGCGGCCAGCGCACCGAGACGTTCGCGCCGCCGGCCTCGCGGTTGCGGGCGCGCACATGGCCTCCCGTCTGCTCGATCAGGGTCTTGGCGATGAAGAAGCCCAGCCCCATGCCCTGCTGGCCGGTGAAGGCGTCGGCCGGCGACAGCTCGGTCTCGCCCAGCGCGTAGCTCCCCGGGCGTGACGTAACGTAAGGCTCGCCGATGCGCTCCAGGATCTCGAAGGCGAAGCCCGGCCCGTCATCCTCCACCGCCACGCGCAATTCCTCCGCGTTCCAAAGCGCGCGCACCCAGACCTGGCTGTTGGCGAAATCGGCGGCGTTGGAGATCAGATTCGCCAGACCGTGCACCAGTTCCGGCGCGCGCCAGACCTTGGGCTCGGCGCCGGGCGCCAGTTCCACCCTTATCGCCACGTCGCCGCCGCGATAGGGGCTGGCGATCTCGTCGAGCAGCGCGCCCAGCGGCAGATGATCGGTTTCGCCAAGCCCGCTTTCCTCGGGGCGCGCCAGGCGCGTGAGGATGGTGCGGCAGCGCTCGGCTTCGGCGCGCAACAGCTTGGCGTCCTCGGATTCAGATGTGCCCGGCGGCAAGGCCCGTTCCAGTTCCCGCGCGACCACTGCGATGGTGCCGAGCGGCGTGCCCAGTTCATGGGCCGCGGCGGTGGCGAGCGCGCCGAGCGAGGCCAGCCTGTGCTCGCGCGAAAGCGCGAGCTGCGTGGCGGCGAGGCCGGCCTGCATGCGCGCGGCCTCGCTGGCGATGCGCCAGGCATAGATGGAGGTGAAGCCGATGCCGAGCACCAGCGACGACCAGATGCCGCCCAGATAAAGCGCCGGCAAATTCAATTCCTCATTCGCGACCCAGGGCAGCGGCAGATGCGCCACGGCGATTGCCGACACGGAAGCGAGCGCGAGACCGGCCAGGATCAGCGTGTTGCCCAGATTGAGCGTCGCCGCCGCGATCACGACGGGGGCGAGAAACATCAGCGCGAAGGGATTCTCGATCCCGCCGGTCAAGTAAAGAAGCGCCGCGAGCTGCAGCACGTCATAGGCGAGATAGAACGTCGCCTCGCGATTGGTCAGCCGGTGCGTCGCCGGATAGCGGATGGCGAGCGCCACGTTGAGCGCCACGCTGGCCGCGATCGCCGCGGCACAAGGCAGGATCGGCAAGCGCCAGGACAATCCGAAATAGACGACAAGCAAGGTGACCGACTGGCCGGCCACCGCCAGCCAGCGCAGGTTGGACAATGTGCGCAGCCGCACCCGCCCGCGCGTCGAGGGCAGGGCAAAGGCGTCGTCGGCTTCCGGCCACAGCCTGAGCCTAAGTCCGCGCGGTTTGGCTTCGTTCATGGATCGCGGGCGACCATTCGCCGCTTGCGGTTGCGCGCCCACATTAGCAATCCTCTGGCCGCGCGTCGTCCCTTTCCCGAGTCTCGAACGCATGATCCGCACACCGCAGGCCCTGATCCCCTACATGCTGCTTTGCGCCTTCGTCGCGGCCGGCGCGCTGTGGCGGCTGAGCGCCGATGCCGGCGTGACGGGCCCGGCCGTGGGCATCGTCTCCATCGGCGGCCCGTTCTCGCTGATCGACCAGGATGGCGCGCCGAAGAGCGACAAGGATTTCCTCGGGCGCTATGCGCTCGTCTATTTCGGCTACACCAACTGTCCCGATGTCTGCCCGACCACGCTGGCGATGATGGCCGATGCGCTGGACAGGCTCGGCGCGAAATCGCAGCGCGTCGCGCCCGTCTTCGTCACCATCGATCCCGCGCGCGACACGCCCAAGGTGCTCAAGCAATATCTCGCCGCGTTCGGGCGGCGTTTCGTGGGATTGACCGGATCGCCATCGGCCATCGCCGCGGTCGAGCACGAATACCGCGTCTATGCCGAGAGACATCCGCTGCCCGGCGGCTATGCGATGGATCATTCGGGCGAGATCTATCTCATCGGGCCGGATGGAAAGCTGGTCGCGTTCTACGACACGGGCATCGATTCCAAGGCGCTCGCGGAAGATTTGGGAAAGCGGCTCTGAGATCGCCCTCCCACAAGGGGAGGAAGTTCATCTGCACAAACGCGCGCCCCGCGCGCCGTGAAATCCCGCGCTTTGCTTGACAGCGTGACGCTGCTGGGCTAGAATCAAAAAATCCTCACAATTGCGTCTCGATGATCGCGGCCCGGCGGAAAACGCTTCGGGCCGTTTCGTTTTGGCGCGCACTCTGCGGAGAATCCCATGAAACGCGTCTTCCTCTAGCGCCCGCGCGGCGCGAGATCGAACCACACCGCAAAAACCGGCTTCAGTCGGCGCCCGGACTCTGTCCGGCGCGAATTTCAAAAACCGCGATTCCGTTCACGCCCGTATTATGTCTTGCGCGCGGCATGGATTCGCCGCGCCGGAAGAAGTTTCGCTACTTCTTCGTCTCCACCAGGCCCATGCGGTTTCCCGCCGGGTCCTTGAACAGCGCGAAGGTCACGACGTTGGGGATGACGGTGCGCGGCATGTCGACCGTGCCGCCGGCCGCCTTGATCTGCGCCAGTGCCGCATCGATGTCGTTGACGCCGAGATAGATGATCTTCTCGGGCGGATCCTGGCGCAGCGTGCCTTCGAGCGCGGGCGTCTTGATGTGGTTGGCGGCATCGATGTCCCAGCCGAAGATTGCGGAATAGAAGCTCTTGAGCTTGGCCGCGTCGGGCCCTGCGATGTCGAAGAACACGATGGGTGCGGGCATGGAAGGACTCCCGGTGGCGGGCTTCGCGTCGGCCGGCGAAGCAAAGCAAAGCGCTATGAGCGCCGCAACGAAAATGCGCATGATGACCCCCTTACAGGGCCGGAACCGCCAGCCCCGATTGCATCATAGCGGCGATCAGCGTGTTGCGCATCAGGCAGACGATGGTCATCGCGCCGACGCCGCCCGGCACCGGCGTGATCGCGCCGGCGACTTTCAGGCCCGCGTCATAATCCACGTCGCCGACCAGCTTGGTCTTGCCGTCGCCCGCATCGACGCGGTTGATGCCGACATCGATCACGGTCGCGCCCGGCTTGATCCAGTCGCCTTTCACGAAAAGCGGCTGGCCGATCGCGGCGACCAATATGTCGGCGCGCCGCGCCAGCGCCGGCAGATCGCGCGTCCTGGAATGCGCCATGGTGACGGTGGCGTTGGCGGCGAGCAGAAGCTGCGCCGCCGGCTTGCCGAACAACAACGAACGGCCGATGACGAGCGCATCGAGACCGGTGAGATCGCCGACAGTTTCCTTGAGCAGCATCATCATGCCGGAAGGCGTGCAGGAGACGAGGCTGGCGCGCCCACTCACCAATAGCCCGGCATTGGCAGCGGTGAGCGCGTCCACATCCTTGCGCGGATCGAGCAGGTCGAGCACCGCGGCCTCGCGCACCTGCTTGGGCAGCGGCAACTGCACGAGAATGCCATGCACGGCGGGATCGGCGTTGAGGGCTGCGACGCGCGCCAGCACTTGCGTTTCGCTCGCATCCTTCGGCAGGCCGAAATGAAACGAATTGAATCCGATCGCCTCCGCGGTCTTGCCCTTGCTGCGGACATAGACTTCGCTCGCCGCGTCGTCTCCGACCAGCACGGTGGCGAGCCCCGGCGTGATGCCATGCGCGCTTTTGAGCCGGACGGCTTCGGCGGCGATTTGCGTGCGAAGCCGGGCCGCGAACGCTTTTCCGTCGATGATCCTGGCGCTCATGCGGCTCGCTCAGGTGTAATATGTGATGAGATACATCAGGAACTGGATGGCGATGAGCACGATCAAGGGCGAGATGTCGAGCCCGCCCAGCGGCGGAATGATCCGGCGCACCTGGCGGAACAACGGATCGGTCAGCGCATCCAAGCCCTGCACCAGCGCGCGCACGAAGCGGTGATAGGTGTTGATCACGCCGAAGGCGACCAGCCAGCTCACCACGACCGCGGCGACGACGATCCACCAATAGATGTTCAGGATCTCAAGGGCGAGCCAGACGAACGGGTTGATGGGAAACATGCGGTCGGCCCTTTGCGGCAAGGCGCCGGATTCGGCGCGGGATGGCTTTTAGCGCGGAATTGGCGGCGGGCAAATGCAGTGAAAGCTGGCTTGCCGAGCCGTAGCTCGCGGCAGCAGGCCCGCCTTCGCCCTTCGGGCTACGGCGCGGCAGCCTTCCCTCGCTCTCGCGAGCGAAGGCTGGTGGAGCTGAGCGGAATCGAACCGCTGGCCTCCTCATTGCGAACGAGGCGCTCTCCCAACTGAGCTACAGCCCCAAGCCAAGCTTGGGCCGGGTTTTCCGGCGATGGGTGCGTATCTAGGTAACGGGGGTGAAGGCTGTCAAGCGGCGGATCACTTGCCCGTCCAGCGCACCATCCACACCGTCTTTCCCGCGTCGTCGGCGATCAACAGGCTGCCGTCCTTGGCGATTGCGAGGCCGGCGGGTCGACCCCAGACCTGCGCCGGATTGGAATCGTCGACGCGGAATCCGGTGACGAAATTGTCATAGCCGCCTACGGGTTTGCCGTTGGCGAAATGCACGCGCACAACCTTGTAGCCGGTCGGCTTGCTCGAATTCCACGAACCGTGCAGCGAGACGAAGGCGTCGCCTTTGTATTGGGCCGGGAACTGGTCGCCTTCGTAGAAAACGAGTCCCGTCGGCGCGGAATGCGATTGGAAGAGCAGATCGGGCGTCGTGGTCTTCGCCACCAGATCGGGGCGCTTCTTGCCGTAGGTCGGATCGGGATGGGCGCCGATATAGCCATAGGGCCAACCATAAAACGCGCCCTTCTCGACATGGGTGAGATAATCGGGCACCAGCCCGTCGCCCAAGCCGTCGCGCTCGTTGACGCTCACCCAGGCCTCGCCAGTTGTCGGATTGAACGCGATGCCGACGGGATTGCGGATGCCGGTGGCGAATTGGGAAAGCGTGCCGTTTGGATTGACGGTGTTGACCGCGGCGCGGAAGGCGGGATCGACGTCGGCGATGTTCTCATTGCTGCCGATGGCGAGATAGAGCGTGCCGTCGGGCGCGAACGCGATGTCGCGGGTGAAATGTCCGCCGATGCCCAGATCGTGCTGGCTGGTGACGCGCGTGCGCGCGCCCGCCGCGAGCGCGCCGTCGCTGTAGGCGAGCTTCCACACCGCGTCGATATCGCCGACATAAAGCGCGCCGTCATGGAAGGCCAGGCCGTGCGGCTTGTTGAAGCCGGTGGCGAAGGTCGTCGCCATCGTGGTCGCGCCGCCGCGCAGCAGCGTGATCTTTCCCGCATTGGGTTCGGCCAGGAACACGTCGCCGTTCGGCGCCACCGCCATCCAGCGCGGATTGGAGAGATTGGTCGCGAAGACCGAGACCGCGAAGCCTTTGGGAACTTGCGGCAGCGCGCCGGCCGGCCGCGGCACGATATGGGAGGAATTTTCCACCGCCAGCGTCGCATAGGGCGCCGGCATGTCTTTGGGCGAGACCTCGAAATGCGTCCCGGGCTGGTCGGCCGCATATCCCGGTGCCGCCATAAAGCCCAACAAAAGCAATGACTTGAGACAAAGCCGCGATGCCATCATTCCCTCCGTGAACCGCGAATTTACCCGCTATCGGTTATTCAGACGGGAACGCTCGAGCAATGTCATGCGATCCGCTTTTGCCCTTGCCGGACTGGCTCTTCTCGCAACCGTGAACGCCGCGCGCGCCGATGGCGCCGCGCCGGCGCACAAGCTCACCCAATCCGAGAGCTACATCATGCTGGAGCCGATGTATGCGACGGTGCTGGATTCGGGCAAGCCGAGCGGACTTCTGATGGTGGCGATCGGTCTCGACATTCCCGATGCCTGGCTGCGCGGCCAGGCCGAGCACGCGCTGCCGATCCTGCGCGACGATTATGTGCGCAGCCTGATGAGCTACACCGCCGCCGCGGTGCGCCTTGACCGCCAGCCTGATGTCGTCGACATCGCCAAGCGGCTGCAGCGCGTCACCGATCGCGCGCTGCAAAAGCCGGGCGCGAGGGTATTGCTGGCGGAAGTCGCCCTGCGCGTCACGCATTGAGCGCGATCAAGCGCTGACGGACGACGTGGCCGAACCGGCGCTTGGATTGGCGAACGCATTGAGCTGCGACGGCGAGCCCGGCGACGGACTGTTCTGAAGATTCTCCCACGCCTGCATCAGATCGGCGGTGGCGAGCTGGCCCGATCCACCGGCATGAAGGCCCGCGAAACCGTTCGAGGCACCGCTTGTGCCATTGGCCGCGCCGGCGCCGGAGAATTCGCCGTCGCCACCATCATCGACCGAGGAGAGCAATTGCTGCAGCGGACTGACCATCGTGCTGCTCGACGCCGACGCGGTCAGGCTCGCGTCGAGAGTCGACAAGAGCTGATCGAGCGGATCGGTGAGCGTGCTGGCGGAGGTGGATGATGTGGTGGAACTCGCAGACGTTCCGCCGCCGGCGCCGACATGCTGGTGCATCTGATTGAGCAGCTTGAGGATTTCGCCGCTGAGGGATGCGCTGCCGCTTCCGGTCACGTTGTTGTTCGCCGCGGCGGCCGAACCGCCGCTGGGTGCGGCGGGCTGTGCGAAGGCGGACGAATCGGCGGACGCGCTCTGCGAGCCGGTCAATTGCGCGAGCAGCGCCATGAGAGCCGGATTGGGTGCCGTCGCACTGCTGATGGACATGGAGCCTCCGCAAATCGCCGCCCGCCGCTAGCGGGCGGCGCTTGGCGATAAGCACGACACGTGCCCATGGGCGCGCCTGCGGCCGCGCGCGAAAAACAACCTTAGGAAATTCCTACCCTGCGGAGTCTTGCGACAATCCCGGCACAATCCGCCGCGCGACGGAAATTCCTGCCGGGCCGATTCAGGCCCGCGCCAGCGCCACCGCTGTGATGCGCTGAACCTCGGGGTTCGAGCCGGCGGTGGAATGCGCTCCGCCGACGCGCACATTGCGGCAATCCGCGCTCTCGTCCTGCAGGCATTGGCGCCAATCGACGATGCCGTCCTCTTCGGTGTAGATCGCCGTCACCGGGGCGCCGCAGGCGCGTGTCACGTGATCGCGGTCGGCCAGCCAATCCGCGTCCTGGAAGCGGGTGAGCATCGCGGCAAATGGTTGCAGCGGCGTGGTGACGGGAAAGCGGATGGGGCTGCACAGCGTCACCACGGCGCGCACCCGCGCGGGATGGCGCACCGCCAGGCTGCGCGCCAGGATCCCGCCCAGGCTCTGGCCGACGATGCTGACGCGCTCGCCGCCGGACGAAAGCCGCAGCAGCGTTTCGTCGAGCCGCGCCAGCATGCGCGGCGTGGGGCCCGCGTTGAAGCCGATCCTCGCGGTCTCCACGCGATAGCCGGTCAGGCGCAGGAAGGCGCGCAGCCGCGCCGTCGTCCAGTCGCCGGCGAGGAAGCCGGGAATGACGAACACGCTGTGTCCGTCGCCGCGCGGAACATCGGCCGGGAAGGGCGGCGGGCGCAGCGTTGCGGCCCAGAACGCGCCCATCTCGCGCAGCCCGCTGGCGAAGCCGAGCGGCGAGCCGCGTGGCGGAAGGACCGCGGCGTCGTTCATGAGTTCCAGGCGTCGTGCCGGTGTCATCGCGTTCTCCAGTCACGGCCAATTTGGCACGGCGCGTCGTTAACGTCCCGTGAATTTCGGCTCGCGCCTTTCGAGGAACGCCTTGATCGCTTCCTTGTAGTCCTCGCTCGTGGTGGCGAGCGCGTATTGGTCGAGGTCCATGAAGGCGGTGGCGGCATGCAACGCATTGGCCGCCGCGTTGACCGACTGCTTGGACATGCGCACCGCATTGGGCGGCAGTTTTGCGATCTTTGCGGCCCAGCGCCGCGCCGCCGCGAGCGTCTCGCCATCGGCCGCGATCTCGTCGGCCAGGCCCCAGGCCAGCGCGGTCTCGGATTCCACCTTGTCGCCGAAGATGACGAACTGCTTGGCGCGCGCCGGCCCGATCAGCGAGACCAGCCTGGGCACCGCATGCCAGCTCATATTCATGCCGAGCGGGATTTCCGGCAGGCGTAAATGCGCGGACTTTCCCAGGATGCGGAAATCGCAAGCCGCGGCCAGCGCAGCCCCGCCGCCGATGCAGTATTTTTCAATCGCGCAGATCGTGACCTGCTCGATTTTCTCCCACGCGTCGCACAGATCGGGCCCGATGCGAGTCATGTGGCGACGTTCGAGCAGCCCGTTGGCCTTGCGCCGGTCCATCGCCGGGTCTTTCAGGTCGGCGCCGGCGGTGAACGCGCCCTTGCCGGTCAAGATCACGGCCTGGGTCTCGAGATCGTCGGCGAAACTGCGCGCCGCTTCGGTCAGTTCCAGGATCAATTGCCGCGAAAGCGCATTGCGTCCATCGCCGCGATCCATGATGACGGTCGCGATGGCGCCGTCGCGCGCGATGGTGACGAATTCGCCGATCTTTGTGGTGGTCATCTGCGCGCCAGCATCCGTGGTCCCCATAGGATTGTAACCATCGCCGCCAAAGCCGCCATGATCAACCCATCGATGCGCGGATCGAAATAGGAGCCGTGGACCGGAAATAGTTGCCAGCAGAGGTTCGCCATGGCGTGAATCAGCGTCACGGCGAAGACGCTCTTGCCCGTATTGTTGTAGAGCCAGACCATGACGACCCGCATCGCCACGGTGCCGAGACACCACCAGGCGATCCAGACGGGCGATCGATGAGCCTGCGCCAGCGGTATGATATGCCATGCGGCCCATACCGACCCCAAAAACAGGCTGGCCCTAAGCGCGCCTAAGCGCGCCTGCAACGGATCGATGGCGTATCCCGACCAGCCCAACTCTTCGCCCAGAGCGCCGATAAAAAACACCAGGAACAGGCCCAATACGGTCAGAACGGGAAATTGCGGCGTTGGGAGCGGCACGCCCGTCGCACGCAGCAATCCGTACATCAAGATCGCCACGCCCGGCATCAGAAGAAGAATCGGCGCGTACCAGATTTTCGCGCCGATCCGATCGTAATCGAACGATCGCTTCAGCAGAGCGGCTACGCCCGCAACTCCGCTCTCGCGATAGACAAGGAGCATGGCCGCGATCAGCGGACAGATCGCCATGATCGCAGCCACCGGAAGACCCGGCAGCAACTCCAGCCCGGTCGCGGCTCCCATCAGCCAGAATGGAATGGAAAGTGCGTAGACCAATACGAAGAACGCCAGAGGCGATTTGGGCCGCGGCGCGATGCTATTCAAGCGGCGCTCCGCGGATCGCTCATGCCTGCAGGCCTTTCAGCAGAAGCTCCAGCGCCGCGGCGGCGAAGGCGTGCATGTTGGCGATGCGGTCTGGGCTTCCGGTTTCCAGCGTAAGCGCCGCATCGAGCGGGCCGGAGATCGCGATGCAGGTATGACCCGCCGCGTCGCCATAGGGATTGCCGGTCGGCCCTGCCGCGCCGGTTTCCGAGACGCCCCAGGTCGCGGCCAGTCTTTCGCGTGCGCTGCGGGCGAGCAGCAAGGCATAAGGCTCGCTCGCCGAACGCATGCCGGCGACGGAGACGCGCGGGATATCCATCAGCACGGCACGCGCCTTCGGCGTGTAGATCACGCCGCCGCCCAGATAATAGGCCGAGGCGCCGGCGACACCGAGCAGCGCCGCCGAGATCAATCCGCCGGACGAGGATTCCGCAACCGAGACAGTCTCGCCGCGCTCCTTGAGCAACGTGCCCACGCGTTCCGCCAGCGCCATCAATTCGCGCATCACGCCGGGCTTTGCAGATTGTGCACGATCGACAGCAGCATGCCGCGCGGCAGGAACGGCCCGAGGCCCGCGAGGAGCTTGTTGCGCGCGCCGGTGATGACGACGCGCTTGTTGTTCTGAAAGCCGCGAACGCCCAGCCTCGCCACGCTCATCGAACTCATTGGCGCTCCGGCGCGCGAAAGCCGCGTCTTGCCGGTGCCCGCGCGTTCGCGGAAATTGCTGGTCGTCGGTCCCGGGCACAGGCAGCTCACATGCACGCCGGTCTTCTCCGCTTCCTTCCACAAGGCTTCGGAGAAGGAGAGCACGAACGCCTTGCTCGCATAATAGATCGCCATCAGCGGGCCGGGCTGGAACGCGGCGGTGGAGGCGACGTTGAGCACGCCGCCGCGCTTCTTCGCCAGCATCTGCGGCCAATAGATATGGGTGAGCTCGACCAGCGCGCGCACATTGAGGTCGATCATGCCGAGCTGATCGGCTTCGGCCGATCCGTTGAACGCGCCCGCAATGCCATAGCCCGCATTGTTGACCAGCACGTCGACGGAAAGCCCGCGCGATGCGATCTCGCCCGCGAGCTTTTTGCCGCCGCCGATCGCGCCAAGGTCGGCGACAATCGGCGTCGCCTTCACCTTGTATTTGTCGGCGAGCCGCGCGGCGACATCCTTGAGCGCGGCTTCGCTGCGCGCGGCGAGGATCAAATCGTAGCCGTCCCTGGCGAAGCATTCGGCGAGATCGACGCCGATGCCCATGCTGGCGCCCGTCACCAATGCCGTCTGCCCGTCGCCTTTGCGCTTGCGTGCCATATGTCCCTCCGATGGTCTTGGGCTAGTATAGCGCAAGTTTCGCGAGGGGGATCGCATGTATGTCGTGAGCGTCTTGTTGCTGTTGGGCGTGCTGCCGGCCGGCTCGGTCTTCGCCGAGCAGCATTGCTGGCATTCGACCTTGCCGCTGATGGACCTCGTCGGCAAATGGTTCACCTTCTGGGCCGTGGGCGTGCGGCTGGGTATCGCGGGGTTGCGCCAATCGATCCAGCCGCGCTTCACCGCGCAGGAGATCTTCAATCTGAAAGGTGACGACGCGCTGCCCATCGTGCGCGAACTGGGCCTGGCGAACATATCGATGGGAGCGCTGGGCCTGGTTTCGCTCTGGCTGCCGGCGGTCACCTGGCCCGCCGCGCTGGTGGGCGGTCTCTATTACGGGCTCGCCGGCGCGCTGCATGTGGGCCGCGGCGAGAAGACGTTCAACGAGCGCTTCGCGATGGTCACCGATCTCGCGATCTTCGCGTTGCTCGCGGCCTATGTTGTCTGGGCGTTTACAGCGCCGCGATGACTGCCGCGTTGTAGATTTCGCTCATCTTGGCGCCGAGCGGCGCGATCTGTACCGGCTTTTCCAGGCCCACTAGAAGCGGCCCCAGCACGCTCACCCCGCCCATCTGCGACAGCAGTTTGGTCGAGATCGAGGCGGAATGGATCGCTGGCATGATCAGCACATTGGCGGTTTCGGTGAGCCGGCAGAACGGATAAAGCGCGAGCTTCTCCGGATCGAGCGCCACGTCGGCCGCGATCTCGCCATCATATTCGAAATCGACGCCGCGCTTGTCGAGGATATGCACCGCTTCCACGATGCGCTCGCTGCGTTCGCTGCGCGGAAATCCGAAGGTGGACGACGCGAGCAGCGCCACGCGCGGCGTGAAGCCGAATATGCGCGCGACGCCTGCGGTTTGTATCGCGATATCGGCGAGTTCCTCGCTGGTCGGCATCTCGTGCACGGAGGTGTCGCCCACGAAGACGACGCGGCCCTTGCTGAAGATCAGATTGACGCCGATGGGCCGTTGGCCTTGCGGAGAATCGAGCACCATCCGCACATCGTTGAGCGCCGCTTGATAGGCGCGCGTCACGCCGGTCACCATCGCATCGGCATCGCCGGCCGCCAGCATCGAGGCGGCATAGACGTTGCGGTCGTTGGTCACCATGCGCACGCAATCGCGATAGAGCAGCCCGCGCCGGCGCAATCTTATATAGAGCGCCTCGATATAACGTGCCGCGTCCTGCGCAGAATGCGGCGTGCGGATCTCGAAGGAATGCTCGTCGATCCCGGCGCGGCGCAAGCCCGCCTTGATCACGTCCTCGCGGCCGATGAGCAGCGCTTTACCCAATCCGGAATTCTGGAACGCGGCTGCCGCGCGCAGCACCGATTCCTCCTCGCCTTCCGCGAACACCACGCGCTTGGGATTGGCGCGGACGCTGGCGGTGATGTTCTGGAACAGCACGGCGGAGGGATCGAGCCGCGCGGTGAGTTGGTGATTATAGGTGTCGATGTCCTTCAATTCGCGCCGCGCCACGCCCGATTTGATCGCGGCCTGCGCCACCGCGCCTGAGACGCGGCTGATCAGTCGCGGATCGAACGGCACGGGGATGATGTAATCGGGCCCATAGACCGGGCGCTGGCCGCGATAAGCCATCGCCACTTCGTCCGGCACGTCCTCGCGCGCCAGTTCGGCCAGCGCTTCGGCCGCCGCGATCTTCATCGCCTCGTTGATGGTCTTGGCGCGCACGTCGAGCGCGCCGCGGAAGATGTAGGGGAAGCCCAACACGTTGTTCACCTGGTTGGGATAGTCGCTGCGCCCCGTCGCCACGATCGCGTCGGGCCGTACCGCTTTCACTTCCTCCGGCGTGATCTCCGGATCGGGATTGGCCATGGCGAAAATGATCGGCGCCTTGGCCATGCCCTTGACCATCGCCTGCGTCACCGCGCCCTTGACCGAAAGGCCGAGGAACACGTCGGCGCCTTTCAGCGCTTCTTCCAAGGTGCGCGCCTTGGTCTCGATGGCGTGCGCGCTCTTCCACTGGTTCATGCCATTGGTGCGGCCGCGATAGATCACGCCCTTGGTGTCGCAGAGGATCGCGTTGGCGTTGGGAAGGCCCATCGCCTTGAGCAGTTCGAGGCAGGCGATGCCGGCAGCGCCCGCGCCGTTCACCACCACCTTGATGTCGGCCATCTTGCGCTTGGTCAGGTGCAGCGCGTTGATGATGCCGGCGGCGGAAATGATCGCGGTGCCGTGCTGGTCGTCATGGAAGACGGGAATGTCCATCAATTCGCGCAAGCGCTCCTCGATCACGAAGCAGTCCGGCGCCTTGATGTCCTCGAGATTGATGCCGCCGAAGCTCGGCCCCAGATAGCGCACGCAATTGATGAAGGCTTCCACGTCGGTGGTATCGACTTCGATGTCGATGGCGTCGACATCGGCGAAGCGCTTGAACAGCACCGCCTTGCCCTCCATCACCGGCTTGGCCGCCAGCGGCCCCAGATCGCCCAGCCCCAGGATCGCAGTGCCATTGGAAATCACGGCGACGAAATTGCCCTTGGCGGTGTAGTCGTAGACGAGGTCCGGGTTGGCTGCGATGGCGAGCACCGGAACGGCGACGCCCGGCGAATAGGCAAGAGAGAGATCGCGCTGCGTCGCCATCGGCTTGGTGGGCGCGATCTCGATCTTCCCGGGCTTGCCCTGGGAATGGAAGGCGAGGGCTTCTTCGTCGGTGAAACTGGGTTTTTGCATCGTATCCATGTCGGGGTCCGGTCGGGGGCAATCCACAGAATAACGCAACTCAGCCCCGGTGGAACCGCGAAGATCGCGGCGCGGCAATCTGCTAGCCTGCCGCCATGAACGAGCACTTGCCCCCGCCCGAAGCCGAGGCCTCGCCGATGATGGCGCAGTATCTCGAGATCAAGGCCGCGCATGGCGAATATCTGCTGTTCTACCGCATGGGGGATTTCTACGAGCTGTTTTTTGACGATGCCGTGAAGGCCGCCGAGGCGCTCGATATCGCGCTGACCAAGCGCGGCAAGCACCAGGGCGGCGACATTCCCATGTGCGGCGTGCCGGTCCATGCGGCCGAGGCCTATCTGGAGAAGCTGATCCGCAAGGGCTTCCGGGTCGCGGTCTGCGAGCAGGTCGAGGACCCGGCCGAGGCCAAGAAGCGCGGCAGCAAGTCGGTCGTCAAACGCGAGGTCGTGCGCCTTGTCACGCCGGGAACCCTGACCGAGGATTCGCTGCTCGAGGCGCGCGCCTCCAACGTGCTGGCGAGCCTCGGCCGAGCCGGCCAGGATTTCGCGCTGGCCTCGGCCGACATGTCCGCCGGCGATTTCAAGGTGGGCACGGTCGCGATCGGTGACATCGCGGCCGAACTCGCCCGCATCGCCCCGCGCGAATTGCTCGCGCCGGATTCTTTATTGGCCGATGAGACTCTGGCGCCGATTCTCAAAGCGCTTGGCCCGGCGCTGACAATATTGCCGCCGATCAAATTCGATTCCGGCAATGGCGAGCGCGCACTGAAGAGCCTGTATCGCGTGCTGGCGCTGGATGCGTTCGGCCAGTTCAGCCGCGCCGAATTATCCGCCGCCGGCGCGCTGGTTGGCTATCTGGAACTGACACAGAAGGGCAAGCTTCCGGCGCTCAAGCCGCTGACGCAATTGGCCGAACGCGCCTTCATGGGCATCGACGCGGCGACGCGCAAGAATCTCGAACTGACGGAGACGTTGTCGGGCGTGCGAAACGGCAGCCTGCTCGCCACCATCGACCGCACGGTGACGGCGGCCGGCGCGCGAGAATTGGCGAACCGTCTGGCCTCGCCGCTCACCGATGTCGCCGCGATTTCCCTGCGCCACGACGCCGTCGACTTCTTCGCGGCGGACAGCGAACTCCGCCGCCGTTTGCGCGAGGATTTGCGTCGCGCGCCCGATATCGCGCGTGCGCTGGCGCGGCTTTCCGTCGAGCGCGGCGGGCCGCGCGATCTCGCAAATATCCGCGACGGGCTGAAGGCCGCGCGGGCGCTGCGCGATGTGCTGGGCAAGCTGGGCGATCCGCTCAAGCCGCAACTGGGCGAAATCGAAAGCGCGCGCGCCGACCTGATCGAAGGCATCGCCGCCTCCAGCGCCGCCGCCGACAAGCTTGAAAATCTTCTCACACCCGAGCCGCCTTTCTTCGCACGCGATGGCGGCTATATCCGCGCCGGCGCGCATGCGCCGCTCGACGAGGTGCGTGCGTTGCGCGACGAGAGCCGGCGCGTGATCGCGGGCCTCGAAACGCGCTACCGCGGCGAGAGCGGTGTCGCGGCGCTGCGCATCAAGCACAATGGAATATTGGGTTATTTCATCGAGGTCACGCCGCAGCATGGCGACAGACTGCTCGAGGGCGACAATCGCACGCTGTTCCGCCATCGCCAGACCATCGGCACGGCGGTGCGCTTCTCGACCGACGAATTGGCGACGCTGGCCAATCGAATCTCGCAAGCCGGCGATCAGGCGCTCGCGCTGGAACGCGAATTGTTCGATGCGATGGTGACAAGCGTGATGGAGGCAAGCGTGCCTCTCGCGCGCGTCGCTGATGCTCTCGCGCGCATCGATGTCGCGACCGCTTTGGGCGAACTCGCCATTGCCGGCCGCCATGTGCGTCCGAAAGTGGATGACAGCCTCGCATTCAAGATCGTGCGTGGGCGCCATCCGGTTGTCGAAGCGGCGCTCACCGGCTCTTTCGTGCCGAACGATTGCGATCTGTCGCCGGATTCGCAGGGCCGCATTTGGCTGGTCACCGGCCCCAACATGGCGGGCAAATCGACCTTCCTGCGCCAGAATGCGTTGATCGCGGTCATGGCGCAGATCGGTGCCTTCGTGCCGGCCGAATCCGCGCATATCGGCATCGTCGACAAATTGTTCTCCCGCGTCGGCGCGGCGGACGATCTGGCGCGCGGGCGTTCCACCTTCATGGTCGAGATGGTGGAGACCGCGGCGATTTTGAATCAGGCGACCGAGCGAAGCCTCGTCATCTTGGACGAGATCGGCCGCGGCACCGCGACCTTCGACGGCCTCGCCATCGCCTGGGCCGCGGTCGAGCACATGCACGAGGCCAACAAATCCCGCGCCCTGTTCGCCACCCATTATCACGAGATGACGGCGCTGGCCGAACGGCTGTCGTCGCTTGCCTGCGTCACCATGCGGGTGAGCGAATGGAAGGACACCATCGTCTTCCTCCACGAAGTCGCGCCCGGCGCCGCCGACCGCTCCTATGGCATCCACGTCGCCAAGCTCGCCGGCCTGCCCGCACCCGTCATCGCCCGCGCCGAGGACGTGCTGCGCGCGCTGGAAGAAGGCCGCGAGGGCCACAAGCCCCTCGCCCGCATCGACGATCTGCCGCTGTTTGCAGCGACGCCGGCGGCGGCGCCCTCGAAATCCAGCGTGATCGAAGACGCGCTGCGCGAAATCTCTCCGGATTCGCTTTCGCCCAAGGAAGCACTGGAGATGCTCTATGCGTTGAAGGCGAAACTGTGATCCGGGTCTTGCCGCCAACCTTTGCGAAATGCGAAAATCAGTGACATGAGCATCGCTTCCAAACCGCCCCGCGAGCGTCCGCGCAAATTCCTGGTCGTCGTCGACAAGACGCCGGAATGCCACGTCGCCGTGCGCTTCGCCACGCGCCGCGCGCAGGCGACGGGCGGTCGCGTCAGCCTGCTCTGCGCCGTCCAGCCCGGCGACATGCAGCAATGGCGCGGCGTCGAGGAAATCATGAAGGACGAAGCGCGTCAGGAAGCCGAAAGCCTGATCTATGAGGCCGCCAAGGTGGTCAATGAATTGTCCGGCATCATCCCCGAACTGGTGATCGGCGACGGCCGGCCGGTCGATTGCCTTCTCAATCTGATCAAGACCGACAAGGACATGTCCATTCTCGTGTTGGCGGCGAGCGTCTCCAAGGAAGGCCCCGGCCCGCTGGTGGCAATGGTGGCGGGCGCCAGCCAATATCCCATCCCCGTCACCATCGTGCCGGGCAATCTCTCCGACGACGCGATCGACACGCTGGCGTAAAGGAAAACACGATGCGCTATCTGCACACCATGGTCCGCGTGGCCGATCTCGACAAATCGCTCGATTTCTATTGCAACAAATTGGGCTTGAAGGAGATGCGCCGGATCGACAACCAGATGGGCCGCTTCACGCTTGTTTTTCTTGCTGCGCCCGATGACGCGGGTCAGGCGAAAGACACGCAGGCGCCGATGGTCGAGCTCACCCACAATTGGGATCCGGAGGAGTACAAAGGCGGGCGCAATTTCGGCCATCTGGCCTATCGCGTCGACGATATCTATGCGACCTGCAAGAAGCTGATGGACGGCGGCGTGACGATCAACCGCCCGCCGCGTGACGGCCACATGGCCTTCGTGCGTTCGCCCGACGGCATCTCCGTCGAATTGCTGCAGGAAGGCGCCAGCCTGGCTCCGGCCGAGCCCTGGATATCCATGCCCAATGTCGGGAGTTGGTAGACGTTCAACGCGTGGGTTTCTTCTCTTCGCGTATCCATTGCGACAGAACCCATTTTTCGCCGGCGGTCGGCGGCTGTCCGGCGTGGCGGGTGCGCGGATCGGGCGCGCCGGCGGAATCGAGGTTCCAGAATAGCAGCGCATCGCCCTTGCGGCCTTTGAAATGCCAGTCCAGTTCGGAGAATTGCGTCTCGCCACCCTCATAGCCTTCGTTGAGATAGACCAGGAACGTGGCCACCCTCTGGCCGGTCTCTGCGATTTCGCGCGCCAGATGCGGCAGCGTGGGGTTGAGGAAATCATGATGAGGGGCGAAGGCTTCGCCGGGATTGTAGTGAAGGACGCTGGGCGACTCCAAGGCCGCCGCAGAGACCCCCGCGACAGCGGCGATGCGCGCGCGCAATGTGACGAGAATCAGGTCCTGATCGGCGATGCCGAACCCGGCGCTGGCATTGGTGCGATGGTCCGCGGTCCGGCCGCCGACGGCGGCATCGTTGTAGATTTCTGCGCGCTTCAGCCTCGGCCTCGCCCGCTCGATCAGCCAGTCACAGAATTCCGGCGAGGCGAACTTCTCGATCACCGCGATGCGCGGAGCGTGGAAAACCATGTTCAGCGGCGGCGATGCCAGCCATCGCCGGATATCGATATTCGCGCGCAGCGTCGCGTCGTCTTGGGTCGAGGCTTCGCCCGCGAGCAGCGACAATTCGGCGCGCGCGAGCGGCAGCCCGAGCTCGGCGGCGCGCAAGAGATAGTCGAGGGCCGTTTTCCAGTCGCCGGCGAGATTCGCACCCTGGGCCGCCAGAACCGCGCAGATATGGCAGGCCTCGGCATCGCCGCCGTCGGCCGCCGCGCGGATCATGCCGATGCCGTCGCCGACGATGCGGGGCTGACGGGTGAGCAGATTCACGGCCAGCGACCGGATCGCCGCCAGATTGCCGCTCCGTGCGGCGCGCGCATACCAGCCGCGCGCGAGATTTTGCCGTCCTTCGCCTTCGAACTTGCGGCCCAGCGCCAATTGGGCCTCGGCGTCGCCCGCCTCCGCCAGCCGTTCCAGATCGCTGTGGTTTGTCTTGTCCATGGGCTTGACGCAGCGGGCAACGCGCAAGGCTAGCATGTGCGGTCATGGCTCGGAATGGCCGCTCCCGCCCTTGTCTGGGCCCGCCGCTAATGACGATAGTGGGCGGCCGAATCGATGGTGCCGCCATGTGGGATTTCAGCTTTACCCGGTCCGTGGGAGCAATCGTCCGTACCTTGCCATTCGTCGCGCTCAGGCTTGTGGTTTATCTCGGCATTGCCGTTTGCTACGTCCTGGCCACCGGCATCGGCGCGCTCCTGGGCATGGGTTTCGGCTACATATTCGGCTCGCGCGCGAGCGGCGCGCTGTGGGGCGGGCTGATCGGCTTCGGGCTCACCAGCGCGGTGCTCTATCTGGCGCGCGAATATCTGCTCTATCTCGTCAAGGCGGCCCACATCGCGGTGCTGGTGGAGATTCTCGACGGCAAGCAGATTCCCGCGGGCCAGGGCCAGATCGCCTATGGCGCCGGCTTCGTGAAGACGCATTTCGCGGAAAGCTCGGTGCTGTTCGGCGTCGACCAGGTGATCAAGGGCGTGCTGCGGGTGATCAGCGGAACGCTCAACGCGATCACCGCCTTCCTGCCGATTCCCGCGCTGCAGACGCTGATCCGCCTTGCCGAGGCGGTGATCCGCATGTCGCTCACTTATGTCGACGAGATCATCCTCGCCTATTTGATCCGCACCCGCACGACCAATCCGTGGGACGGCGCGCGCGACGCGCTTGTCCTCTACGCGCAGAACTACAAGCATTTCCTCAAGAACGCGGTGTGGCTGTCGCTGTTCATGTGGGGCACGACGCTTGCGATCTTCCTGGTGCTGCTTGCGCCGGCGGGCGCGGTCGCCTATCTCGTCCATGGCGATGCCGGGCTGTGGACCTTTGCTTTCGCATTGATCTTCGCGGTCGCGCTGAAAAAGGCGCTGCTCGAGCCGCTCGCCATCTATTCGCTGATGCAGGTCTATTTCAAGACCATCGAAGGCCAGACGCCCGATCCCGAATGGAGCGAACGGCTCAACAGCGCCTCGCGCCATTTCCGCGAACTCGGGCAGAAGGCGTCGGGCTGGATTCCGCGTCCCGCCATGCCGCCCGGAGCGCCGACATGACCGGCAAGATCATCGTCGCTTTGGCGCTTGCCGTCGTCGCCCTCATCCTGGTCGCGGGTCTCGTGACGATGTGGATCGGCGGCGAGACCGACAACAAATGGTCCAACCGCCTGATGCGCTACCGCGTGCTGGCGCAAGCCGTCGCCATCGGAATCGTGCTGCTGGTCTTGTATTTCACCAGTCCGCATTGATGGGCTAAAAAAAACTCACCGGATCGACGTCCACCGAAACGCGCACCTGCTTGGCGATGCTCGCCCGCGCCAGCCAATTGCGCAAGTAAGCCTGCACGTCGACGCTGCGCTCGGCCTGGACCAGCAAGCGCTCGCGCGTCTGGCCGCGCAGCAGGTGATAGAAGGCCGGCGTCGGCCCCCAGATCTTCACGCCGCGCGCGGCCGGTGCGGCTTTGGCCAGCACGCGCCCCGCCTCGCGCACCGTTTCGCCGTCATGCCCCGACAGGATGATCGCGGCCAGCCGTCCGAAAGGCGGCGCCGAGGCGCGTTCGCGGAAATTCCGTTCCTGTTCGTAAAACGCATCGCGGCCGCCATTGGCCAGCGCCTGCATCACCGCGTCGTCGGGATTGCGGGTCTGTATCAACACGAGGCCGGGCTTCTCGGCGCGGCCCGCGCGGCCCGAAACCTGGTGCAGCAATTGGAATGTGCGTTCGCGCGCGCGCAGATCGCCGTCGGAGCCGCCAAGATCGGCGTCGATCACGCCGACCAGGGTGAGCTGCGGAAAATGATGGCCCTTGGCGACGATCTGGGTGCCGATCACCACGTCGATCTCGTGCTTGGCCATGGCGCGGATCGCGGCCTGGGCCTCGGCTGGACCGTGCATCGTGTCGGAAGACGCGATCGCCATGCGCGCATCGGGAAAGATGCTCGCGAATTCTTCCGCCACGCGCTCCACGCCGGGCCCGCAAGCCGTGAGCGTTCCTTCCGCGCCGCATTGCGGGCAGACGGGCGGCATGGCGGTCTGGAAACCGCAAAGATGGCAGCTGAGCTTCTTGTGATAGCGATGCTCCACCAGCCAGGCCGAGCAGGTGCGGCATGTCATCTTGTGGCCGCACGCTTCGCACAATGTCAGCGGCGCGTAGCCGCGGCGGTTGAGAAACAGCATCGCCTGCTCGCCGCTCATCAAGGTGGCGGCCAGCGCCTCGCGCAAAGGCGGTGAGAGAAATGTGCCAGGCTCGCCGCGCGCCTCGCGCAGATCGATCATCCGCACCACCGGCATCACCGCGGCGCCATGCCGGCGCGGCAGTTTCAAATGCTTGTAGCGCCCGGCCGTCGCATTCACATAGGTCTCGAGTGACGGCGTGGCGCTCGCCAGCACGATGGCGCATTCCTCGATGCGCGCGCGCACCACCGCCATGTCGCGGGCGTGATAGAGCACGCCGTCTTCCTGCTTATAGGCCTGCTCATGCTCCTCATCGACGACGATGAGCCCGAGTTCGGAAAACGGCAGGAACAGCGCCGAACGCGCGCCGACCACCACGCGCGCCTCGCCCTTCATCACCGCGCGATAAATCCGCCGGCGCTCGCGCTGCGACAGATCGGAATGCCATTCCGCCGGGCGCACGCCGAAGCGCTCTGCGAAACGGTCGAGGAACTGAACGCTGAGCGCGATCTCGGGCAGCAGCACCAATGTCTGCTTGCCGCGGCGCAAGGCTTCGGCGATCGCTTCGAAATAAGTCTCGGTCTTGCCCGAGCCGGTCACGCCGTCGAGCAGGGATGCGGAAAAGCGCGCCGAGGCGACCGCCACGGTCAAGGTGCGCGCGGCGGCTTCCTGTTCGAGGTTGAGCGTGGTGTGCGCGTAATCGGGATCGGGAATGCCGAGGGGCGCGAATTCCGGCAGTTCGGTCTCGCACAGCGCGTCCGCCGCGATCAGTCCGCGCACCACTGCCGGCGTGACATCGGCTTCCTCGGCCAGCGCGCCGACGCTGCGCGCCAGACCGTCGCCGGCGATTTCCAGCACCCGGGCGCGCGCAGGCGTCATGCGCTTGGGCGTCTGAACTCCGCGTGCATAGGCGATGCGCGCGTTCTCCGGTTCGAAGGCGCTGCGCGAGCGCAAAGCCATCGCCAGGATCATGCCCGGCAGCGACAGCGTGTAGCGCGCCACCCAATCGATGAAATCGCACAAAGTCTCCGGCAGGCGCGGCAGGCCTTCGAGCGGCACCGCTTCCTTCAGCTTGCTGTCTGAAACCACCCCTTCGCCGTTGCCCCAGACCACGCCCAAAGCCTCGCGTGGGCCGAGCGGGGCGATCACCAGCGTGCCGCGCGGCAGATCGCCCGCCACGCGGTAATCATAAGGTCCGGCCAGCGGCAGCGGCAGAAGCACGCCTCTGCGTTGCGCATCTGTCACGGCCTCGGCCTTCAAGGCGGCGTCGTTCATGGCTACACTTTCGCCGGCGATTCTCTTTGGTCAACCCGCTTAGCATGAGCAACCGCGCAGAAGCCCTCGAACCGGCCGAAGCCGCCGCCCAGGCGGTCAAGGCCTATATCCGCATGCACCGCGCCCAGCTCGCCGCAGACGGCGAATTGCTGGCGTTGCTGCTGCCCGATCGCCTGGAGTTGGGCGAGGTGCGCGACCTGCAGCGTTTCGTGATCGAGCGTCTCAAGGACGCCAATGCGAGCCTGCGAGCGGAGCGCGATGGCTTGCGCGCCACCAGGGAACAGGTGGCGCGGCTGGGCGATGGCGTCAAGCGCGCGATCCTGGAACTTCTGGACGCGCGCAGCTTCGAGGAGGCGATCGGCGTCGCGCGCGATGCGGCCTTGGCTTTCGGCGCCGACCGCGCGGCATTGTGCGTCGAGGCGGTGGCGGGCGCTGCACCCGTCGGCAGCAAAGGCGTGCGGCTGATCGCGCCGGGAACGGCGGCCGCGGTTCTGGGACCCGACGGCACGGGCGCGATTCTGTCCGGCGGCGGCGAGATATTGCTCGGCTGCGTGGATTGCGAAAGCCTTGCGGTATTCCGCCTGCGCATCGGCCGCGATACGCCAGCCGCGCTCTATGTGTTGGGCGCGCACGCGGCCGGACGCTTCGAGGGCGAAGAGACCGCACAGGATCTGGGCTTCTTCGCCCGCGCGCTCGAACATGCAATCCGGGCATGGCTCGATCTGCCGAAAGCCTGAGCCGGCAATGGCTCGATTCGCTGGCCCATGAGCGCCGCGCAAGCCCGCACACCTTGCGCGCCTATGGCGACGATGTTGAGCGGTTTTTTTCTTTCCTGAACGAGCATGTCGGCGCCGAGATAGACGTGGCGGCGCTTGCCGCCCTCGCACCCGCCGATATCCGCGCTTTCGTCACGGTTCGCCGTTCGCAGGGGCTCGGCGGGCGCGGCGTGCAGCGCGCGCTGGCCGCGATCCGCAACTTCTTCCGCTATCTGGCGCGCGAAGAGATATTGGACAATCCGGCGCCGCGATCCTTGCGCAGTCCGCGCGTGCCGCGCACCTTGCCGCGGCCT